>Ga0210409_10001439_pt1 | contig 31332 bp, 41 predicted proteins | sample IncBWH17MmetaG_FD_161649 | JGI IMG/M metagenome (GOLD analysis project Ga0210409, IMG submission 161649) | Forest soil microbial communities from Barre Woods Harvard Forest LTER site, Petersham, Massachusetts, United States - Inc-BW-H-17-M | ecosystem: Environmental > Terrestrial > Soil >...
GATAACGTGAGCTGCGAAGTGACGCTGATCACGCCGGTGGCTTTGGAGAAGGGTTTGCGGTTCGCGATTCGCGAAGGCGGCCACACGGTGGGAGCAGGAGCGGTTACGGAAATCATCGAGTAGGTTTGGTTTTCTAGAGAGGGCTGTGGAATAACGAAATGAGACAAGGCGACAAAATCCGTATTCGTTTGAAGGCGTACGATCACCGCATTCTGGACCAGTCTACGAAGGAGATTGTGGAGACGGCGAAGCGTACCGGCGCGGAAGTAGCCGGGCCGATACCTCTGCCCACCACCATCAACCGCTGGACGGTCTTGCGGTCGCCGCACGTGGACAAGAAATCGCGCGAGCAGTTTGAAATGCGCACGCACAAGCGGCTGATCGACATTCTGGAGCCGACGCCGGATACGGTGGACGCGCTGATGAAGCTGGACCTGCCGCCGGGCGTGGACGTGGAGATCAAGGCGTTCGGGCACGCAGCAAAGTAAGAGCATTGCAGCAGTCGGCAGAGAACAGTGCATCTGCGAAACGGCAGCGCTGAGAACTGAAGACTTAAAACCAAGCAGCGTGAAAGTGAACGCTGCAAAAGAGAGACAGGGGCGATGGCGGTCAACGGAATTATCGGAATCAAGCTGGGGATGACGCAGGTTTTCACCGAAGAAGGCACGCTTGTCGGGTGCACGGTTCTTCAGGCGGGGCCCTGCGTGGTCGTACAGCGGCGCACCAAAGAAAACGATGGCTACGAAGCCGCGCAATTGGGGCTGGTGGAATTCGTCAAGCCGCAGCGTGTAAACAAGGCCATGACCGGGCACTTCAAAAAGGCCAATGTCGCGCCGATGAAGGTGCTGCAGGAAGTGCGCATTGAGGAATCGAAGGACGAAACCAAAGTTGGCGACCGCGTGCTGGTGGAGAATTTCAAGACCGGCGAACTCGTGGATGTAAGCGGCGTCAGCAAGGGCAAGGGATTTCAGGGCGGCGTGAAGCGCTGGCATTATCGCGGCGGCGACGCCTCGCACGGTTCGATGCATCACCGCGCGCCGGGCGGCATTGGTGGAAGCTCCTTTCCGTCGCGCGTGTGGAAGAATCAGCACTTTCCGGGCCATATGGGAAACGAGAGAGTAACGGCGAAGAACTTGAAAGTCGTGAAAATCGACACTGACGAAAACCTGCTGCTGGTGCGGGGATCGGTGCCGGGGCCGAGCGGAACGTATATTTTCATCCGTAAAGCGAGAAAAGCGAAGTAACGCGCAGCGAGAATTCGCTTCGCGAAGAGCAAAGAAGGAAAAGAGATTATGCCGGTCGTGGATGTCGTCAATTTGGAAGGCAAGAAAGTTGGCCAGGTGGAATTGGCCGACGCGATCTTTGGCGCAAAGGTGAATCAGCACCTGTTGCACGAAGCTTCGCGGTGGTATCTGCGCGGGCAGCGCGCGGGTACGCACAAGACCAAGGACAAGAGCGAAGTCAGCGGCGCGGGCCGCAAGCTCTGGAAGCAGAAGGGCACGGGCCGCGCGCGCGTGGGGTCGATCCGGTCGCCTCTCTGGCGCCATGGCGGGACGGTTCACGGACCGAAGCCGCGTGATTACAGCTACGCGCTGCCGAAGAAGATGCTCCTCGGCGCGTTGCGTTCCGCTCTCTCGGCCAAGCTCGCAGAGCAAAAGCTGACGGTCGTGGATGCCTGGACTCTGGAGACGCACAAGACCAAGGCGCTCTTGGAGACGCTGGGCAAGTTGAATCACAAGAAGTCGGCATTGCTGGTTGCCTATGGCGAGAACCGCAACCTGGAACTCGCAAGCCGCAACGCAGAAGGCGTAACACTGGCGGCGCCCAATGTTTTGCAGCCGTACGACGTACTGAAGCATGACTTGCTGGTGCTTTCGAAAGATGCCGTGGCCCGGTTGAGCCATTCGCTCGATCCAGAAAAGACGCCGGTGGTTGTGCCGGACGTCGCAACGATTGCTCCGGCGCCAAAGCCGGCCAAGAAAGAAGCTGCGCCAAAAGCGGCAGCCAAGAAACCGGCGGCAGCGAAGAAAGCCGCCAAGCCGGCCAAGAAAAAGGGGAAGGGATAAGCGATGGCAGCCCCTCACTATCAAATCATTCGCAGGCCGATCATCACGGAAAAAGGCCTGGGCGTAAAAGAGACGCAGCATACCGTGGTCTTTGAAGTTTCCGCGAACGCTACCAAAACGGAAATCAAAGAGGCCGTGCAGCAGATTTTCAAAGTGAAAGTCGCGGCCGTGCGCACCGCGAATTTTGTCGGCAAGATGCGCCGCCGCGGCCAAAACGAAGGCTATCGGCGCGATTGGAAAAAAGCGTACGTCAAGCTCGCCGAAGGCGAAAAAATGATCGAGTACGCGGAGAATTTGTAACACCGGGACAGCAGTAAAGCGAAACGGCATTAAGCACTAAGAAGGTAAGAGGCAGCGATGGGACTGAAGAGCTTTAATCCATATACGGCGTCGCGGCGGTTTATCACCGTCGTGGACAAGAGCCATATCACCAAGCAGGAGCCGGAAAAGGCGCTGGTCGAATCGAAGAAACGTTCGGGCGGCCGCAACAATCACGGCGAAATCGTGATCTGGCACCGCGGCGGCGGCCACAAGAAGGCCTACCGCAAGGTGGACTTCCGGCGCGACAAGCTGGGCGTGCCTGCGAAGGTTGCGGCGATTGAGTACGACCCGAACCGCAGCTCGAATTTGGCGTTGCTTCACTACGCCGACGGCGAGAAGCGCTACATTCTGCATCCCGTGGGATTGGAAGTGGGCGCGACGGTTTCGACCGGTGAAGGCTCGGACATTCTTCCGGGCAATGCGCTGCAGTTCAAGCACATTCCTCCCGGCACGATGGTGCACAACCTGGAACTGTATCCTGGGCGCGGCGGACAGGTGGTTCGTTCCGCAGGCGGCTCCGCGCAGTTGCTGAGCAAAGAAGGCGATCTCGCGCTGGTGAAGCTGCCTTCCGGCGAAGTGCGCAAGTTTTCCATCGAATGCATGGCGACGGTTGGCCAGGTCGGCAACCTCGATCATGAGAACGAAACCTATGGAAAGGCCGGCCGCACGCGGTGGCACGGGAAAAAGCCAACCGTTCGCGGCGTGGCCATGAACCCCGTCGACCATCCGCATGGCGGCGGCGAAGGCAAGGTAAAGGGCAATCATCCGCAGACGCCGTGGGCTTTCCCGACATTGGGAAAGAAAACGCGGAACAATAAGCGCACCGACAAGCATATTGTCGAGCGTCGGAAGTGAGTACAGGCGTTTACTGAGGCGAGAAACCGGGCGGCGAAGGAAAAGCAGCCTGGTGAGAGAAGAAACAATGCGAGCGACACGCACAACACGAACAGCGGGACGACGCAGCCGGCCGGTAAAGCGGTCGAGGCGGCGGGTAACTGCAAAACGGTCGATGAAGCGCGTAAGCGCCAAGAGCAGCAAGCCGGTACGTCCGCCAGTCAAGGTAGTGGTAGCTCCGCCGGAGCCAGTGCTTTACAAGCTGTGTAAGCCAGGCTGGGCGGTCATTGTGGAACGGATTGCGAATGCGCAGGGCACGCGATTTGTCTGCCCGTTCTGTCCGAGGTCGCATCGCGTTCCCGGACCGGTTCGGGGATTCAAAAAAATGCGGCGGGCACCCTGGGGCCGCTTGCGGCGAGTGGAGGAATAAGGAATCGATGGCACGCTCACTGAAAAAAGGGCCGTTTGTAGACGGCCACCTGCGCGTCAAGGTCGAAGCACTGAACACGCGCAATGAAAAAAAAGTTATTAAGACGTGGTCGCGGCGTTCCACGATCGTGCCGGAAATGATCGGGCACACCATCGCCGTGCACAACGGGAAGAAATTCATTCCCGTGTATGTGACCGAGCAGATGATCGGGCATAAGCTGGGCGAATTTTCGCCGACGCGGTCGTTCAAGGGCCACGGCGTGAGAGCGGCGCTCGAGAAGGCTGCCGGCCCAGCACCAGCAGGAGGCGGCGCAGTACCAGCGGCAACATCCGCGGCGCCGAAGGCATAGGACATGGCTGACGTACAAACACAGAATGCCCAGATTGAGGCGCACGCGCTCGCGCGGCACGTGCGCATGTCGCCGCAGAAGGCGCGGCTAGTGATGGACCTGATCCGCGGGCAAAAAGCGCAGGACGCGCTGCATACGCTGCGGTTCACGCTGAAGCGCTCCGCCAAGCACATCGAAAAAGTGCTGCGCAGCGCCATCGCCAACGCGGAACGCAAAGCCGAAGACGCCGGCGCGCCGCTCGATGTCGACGAATTGTACGTAGCGAACTGTTTTGTGAATGAAGGCCCGCGCTGGAAGCGGCTGCGTCCGGCGCCGATGGGCCGCGCGTTCCGCTACCAGAAGCGCACCGCGCATCTGTTTGTGGGCGTGGCCGAGCATCACGTTGCGGCAGCGCAGCGTGTCGCGGCTATCGAAGCGGAAGCGGAAGCGCAAAAGGGCGTGCGCGGCACGGCGCGCCGTGTTCGCAAGGCGTTGACCGGGAAGCAAGCGCCCCCGAAGAAGGGAAAGAAGTAATGGGACAGAAAACGCACCCGTACGGATTCCGGCTGGGCTACAACAAACCGTGGAAATCGCGGTGGTATGCCGACAAGGATTATGCCGACCTTCTTCACGAAGACGTGAAGCTCCGCAAGGAGCTGAAAGAAAAGCTGAAGAGCGCGGGAATCAGCTCGATTGACATCGAGCGCGCGGCCAACAAGCTGGTGGTCCGCATTTACACCGCGCGGCCGGGCATCATCATCGGGCGCAAAGGCGCGGAGATCGACAAGCTGAAGCAAGACGTGCAGAAGCGCACCAAGCGCGAAGTGCACATCGACATTCTGGAAGTGCACCGTCCAGAACTGGATGCGCAGCTCGTGGCGGAGTCGATTGCGCTGCAGCTGGAAAAGCGCGTCGCCTTCCGCCGCGCGATGCGTAAAGCCGTGGATTCGGCGCTGCGTTTTGGCTGCAAGGGCATCAAGGTGCGCGTCGCCGGCCGATTGAACGGCGCGGAAATCGCCCGCAAAGAGTGGTACTTGCAAGGGCGGTTGCCGCTGCAGACTTTGCGCGCGGACATCGATTTCGGCACTGCGGAAGCGCACACCACGTACGGCTTGATTGGCGTAAAGTGCTGGGTTTATCAGGGCGAGAACGTGCCCAAGAAAGCCTCAAAGATTCAGAAGGAACGCGAAACCGCCGCTGTAGCGTGAGCGGAGCGCAGAACGAGATCAGGGAAGCGAGAACATAGCGATGTTGATGCCGAAGAAGGTGAAGTACAGAAAACAGATGCGCGGCCGCCGCAAAGGCAAGGCCTGGCGCGGCGGTGATTTGGCGTTCGGCGAATACGGTTTGAAAGCCATGGAATGCGCGTGGATTACCGACCGGCAGATTGAAGCGTCGCGCGTTGCTATAACGCGCTTCATCAAGCGCGGCGGAAAACTGTGGATCCGGATTTTCCCGGACAAGCCGTTCACCAAGAAGCCCGCGGAAACGCGCATGGGCAAAGGCAAAGGCGCTCCGGAAAAGTGGGTGGCGGTGGTGAAGCCGGGACGCATCATGTTTGAGATGTCGGGCGTGGACGAAGCGACGGCAAAAGAAGCCATGGGACTGGCGGCCAACAAGCTGCCCATTCCCACGAAATTCGTGTCGCGCGCGGGAGGGTTTTAACGATGCCGCGGCGAATTGAGAAGATCCGCGAAGCGGGTGTGGACGAATTGCTCGCGCAACAGAAAGATTTGACGGAGATGATTTTCCGGCTGCGGTTTCAGCTTTCCACCGGACAGGCGGAAGCCCTGAAGCGGCTCCGTGAAGCGAAAAAAGATCTGGCGCGGGTGAAAACACTTGTTCGCGCGCATGAGCTGAAAGTAGGGAAGGCGTAATGACAACCGAAACACAAACCGCCCCGGTTGCCGAGCGCGGCGAGCGCACGGTGCTCACCGGCAAGGTCACCAGCGCGAAAATGGAAAAAACGATTGTGGTCGAGGTGCAGCGGCTGGTGCAGCACCCGAAGTACCGCCGCGTGGTGCGCATCTCCAAGAAGTTTTACGCGCATGACGAGAACCGCCAGGCCAAGACCGGCGACACCGTGCGCATCGTGGCCTCGCGGCCGCTTTCGAAGTTGAAGCGCTGGCGGTTGAAAGAAGTGCTGACGCGGAACGCGTCGGCCCAGTAAGAGAGACAGGGGAGCAGACCAATGATTCAGATGCGAACCTGGCTGACGGTAGCCGACAATTCCGGCGCGCGCAAGCTGACATGCATCATGCCGGTGGGGGGCGACGCGGGATTGCAGGCCGGCCTCGGTGACGTCATCACCGCCGCGGTCAAGGAAGCGACACCGGAAAGCCAAGTGAAAAAGGGAACCGTAGTGAAAGCGGTTGTCGTGCGGATGCGGAAAGAACGCCGCCGCAAAGATGGCACGTACATCCGGTTTGATGACAACGCCGCGGTGCTGATCAACGACGCCGGCGAACCTGTCGGGACGCGCGTGTTTGGCCCGGTGGCGCGTGAACTGCGCGAAAAGAAATTCACCAAGATCGTTTCGCTGGCTCCGGAGGTTTGGTAGGCCATGACACTCAGACATGAAAGAGCCGAGCGGCACACCATCGCCATCCGCAAGGGTGACAATGTGAAAGTGATCGCCGGAAAAGACGCCGGCAAGAGCGGCCGCGTGCTTTCCATCAACGCAAAGAAGAACACTGTAGTGGTGGAGCACGTAGGCATCATCAAGCGCCACACCCGGCCGAATCCGCAGAAGAACATCAAGGGCGGGATCGTGGAGAAAGAAGCGGGCATCAACGTTTCGAATGTGCTGGTCATTTGCGGAAGCTGCAATAAACACACGCGCATCGGCCACACCGTGTTGCCGGACGGCACGAAGGTGCGCAGTTGCCGGCACTGCAACACGACATTGGACAAGTAAGAGCCAACGATAAGGGAATGCGATGAAGAGCCGATTACAGGAAAAATACCGAAGTGAGACGATGCCCGCGCTGATGAAGCGCTTTGGCTGGAAGAACTTGATGGCTGTGCCCAGGCTGCAGAAGATCACCGTGAACATCGGTCTCGGCGAAGCCAGCCAGAACGTGAAACTGCTGGACACCGCGGCGGTGGAACTGGGGCAGATCACCGGGCAGAAAGCCATGATCACCCGCGCGAAGAAGTCCATCGCGAACTTCAAAATCCGCAAGGGCATGCCCATCGGCTGCGCGGTGACTTTGCGCGGCGACAAGATGTACGAATTCCTGGACCGTTTGTGCAACGTGGTGCTCCCGCGCGTCCGCGACTTTCGCGGCTTGCCTTCGAATGCTTTCGACGGCCGCGGGAACTACACGCTGGGCCTGAAAGACCAGCTGGTGTTTCCGGAAATCGATTACACCCGCGTGGACAAAATCAAGGGCATGAACATCACCCTGACGACCACGGCAAAAAACGACGAGCAAGGCCGCGAACTGCTCAAGGGGCTCGGAGTTCCGCTTCGCGAAAAAGGGGTCGCACAATAAATGGCACGCACAGCAAAAATCGCCAAGTCACTCAAGAAACCGAAATTCAAGGTGCGGGTCCGCAACCGCTGCCGTGTTTGCGGCCGCGCGCGCGGGTATATCCGCAAGTTCCAGATGTGCAGAATCTGTTTCCGCGGTATGGCGCTGAAGGGGGAAATCCCCGGCGTCGTGAAAGCGAGCTGGTAGTCGCCGGGGTAAGCGGTGCCATCACAGGAGAACTATGCAGACAGATCCCATTGCCGATTTTCTGACGCGCCTCCGCAACGCGGCGGCCGCCAAGCACCAGCGCGTTGACGTTCCAGTCTCGAAGCTCAAGACCGAGATCGCGCGCATCCTCAAGGAAGAGGGCTACATCTCGACCTACAAGCTGGTGGACGAAAACAAGACGCGCAAGATGCTGCGCGTTTTCCTGAAGTACACGCCGGACCGCCGCAGCGTCATCACCGGCATGAAGCGCATTTCGCGCCCCGGCGCGCGCGCGTATCTCGGCGCGACCGACATCCGGCCCGTTGTGGGCGGTTTGGGCATCAGCATCATGACCACGCCGAAGGGGTTGATGAGTGGCCGGTCGGCGCGCAAGGCCAAGCTCGGCGGCGAAATTCTTTGCGAGGTTTGGTAGTGGGTTTATTAACAGAAGTTTCCGATTTTAAAGGACTTGAGGCTTAGCGAAAAATGTCACGTATTGGACGCAAACCAATTCCACTGCCCTCGGGCGTAAAGATCGCCATGCAGAGCGGCAAGATCGATGTGCAGGGCCCGAAGGGCAAGCTCTCGGTGCCGCTCCCGCACGGGATCACCTTTGAACAAAAGGACGGCGTGCTGACCGCCATCCGCGCCACGGAAGATCACCGTGCGCTCCATGGCCTCGCGCGCGCGTTGGTCGCCAACGCGGTGCAGGGAGTGACGACGGGCTTCAAGAAGGATCTGGACATCGTGGGCGTCGGCTACCGAGCGGAGCTCAAGGGCAAGATTGTGGCTTTCGCGCTTGGCAAGTCGCATCCCATCGAGTTTCCGATTCCGGAAGGCATTCAGGTCGTGGTGGAGAAGCAGACGCACCTTATCGTCAGCGGCGCGGACAAGGGCCAGGTTGGCCAGGTAGCCGCGGACATGCGTTCGCTGCGCCCGCCCGATCCGTACAAGCAGAAGGGCGTTCGCATTACCGGTGAACGCTTGAAGAAGAAGGCCGGCAAGGCTGGAGCGAAGGCCGGCGGCGCTTAGGAATAAGGAGAAGAGACTGTGGCATCGGCAAGAGTTCGAAGGCTATCGAAAGATTTGCACCGCCGCCGGGTTCACGCCCGCGTGCGCACCAAGGTCGAGGGCACGGCAGATCGCCCGCGCTTGTGTGTGTACCGTTCGCTGGGACACATCTACGTCCAGGTGATCGACGACCGCTCGGGCAAGACGCTGGTTTCCGCCAGCTCGGTGGATGGTGAATCAAAGAAGAGTTTGAAGGGCGGCGGCAACATTGCGGCCGCAAAAATAATCGGCAAAACCATCGCCCAGCGCGCCAAGGCCGCTGGAGTCAGCAAAGTAGTGTTCGACCGCGGCGGATACAAGTATCACGGCCGCGTCAAGGCGCTCGCAGACGCGGCGCGGGAAGCGGGGTTACAGTTCTAAGCCTATGTCGAAGCAAATTCTGCGAGATAGTCTAGCGGTTCGCCGGCTCCTAGAAGTAAATCCTTCCGACCTGAAGGATGACGTGATTGCCATCAACCGCGTCACCAAGGTCGTCAAGGGCGGCAAAAATTTGAGCTTTTCCGCACTGGTGGTTGTCGGCGATAGCCACGGCCATGCGGGATTCGGCATGGGCAAGGCGCGCGAAGTGCCCATGGCCATCAAGAAGGGCATCGAGCAGGCCAAGAAAAACCTGATCAAGCTGAACCTGAAGGGTACCTCGATTCCGCATCAGGTTCTGGGACGCTATGGTTCGGCGCAGGTGCTGCTCAAGCCGGCTTCGGAAGGCACCGGCGTCATCGCCGGCGGCCCGGTGCGCAAGGTCATGCAGGTTGCGGGAATTACCAACGTGCTGACCAAGTCGCTCGGCACCTCGAACCCGCACAACGTCGTGAAAGCCACTTTCGCCGCGCTCCTCAGCTTGAAGGATGTAGCGCACGTTGCGGAAATGCGTTCGAAGACAGTTGATGAAATCAGCGGCAGGCCGCCTAAGGAAAAAGCGGCCGCAAGCGAGAGCAACTAATGGCTGTCAAAAAAGTAGCGCACGAAAAAAGTTCGGCGAAGAAGCCCTTTAACCGCACAGAACACGACGGCAAAAAGTCCGGCGGCAAAGTGAAGATCAAGTGGGTGGTCAGTTTCATTAGCTGCACCGATGACATGCGGCAGACGATCCGCGGCCTCGGCTTGCGCAGAATGCATCAGGTGGTCGAGCGCCAGGACACGCCGGAAACACGCGGCATGATTCACAAGGTGCGGCACCTCGTGGAAGTGGTGGAGTAAAGCGATGGCGAAAAAAAATTCAAGCGGTCCCCGCGGGGGCAGCAAGCGCGGTCAGCACAAGCCGGCAACTCCGGCGGCGAAGACGCGTCGTTCCTTCACGCTTGCGAATCTGCATCCGCCGGTTGGCTCGCGCAAGAAAAAAGTGCGCGTCGGTCGCGGCATCGGTTCGAAGCTCGGCAAGACTTCCGGTTCCGGCAACAAGGGACAGAAGTCCCGCCGTGGCTATTCGCGCCGCCGTGGATTTGAGGGCGGCCAGATGCCGCTGCATCGCCGCATGCCCAAGCGCGGTTTTCACAATCCCTTTGGCGTGAGCTATTCGGTTGTGAACCTGGAAGAACTGAATGTTTTTCCAGCCGGTGAGACAGTGACTCCGGAATTGCTCCGGGCGCACGGCTTTATTCGCCGCGCCACCGACCCCATCAAAGTTCTCGGCGATGGCGAGTTGACCACCAAGCTGGCCATTCACGCGCATGCGTTCAGCGCGTCGGCCAAGGAAAAGATTACCAAGGCAGGCGGCACGTTCGAGGTTGTAGCCTAGTTAGCTCTAGGAAAGGCGCATGAATCGATTCCTTGAAGCAGTGAAAAATATGTTCCGCATTCAGGACTTGCGGAACCGCGTCCTGTTTACGCTGGCGCTGCTGGCGGTCTATCGCATTGGTGCGTACATTCCCATCCCCGGAATCAACTCTGCTGTCCTGGATCAATTGTTCAATCAGGCCGCCGGTTCTGTGCTGGGCATTTTCAATCTGTTTAGCGGCGGCAACTTCCGCCGCATGACGATTTTTGCGCTTGGCATCATGCCGTACATCACCTCTTCGATCATCTTGCAGTTGATGACCGTGGTGTTCCCGTACCTCGAGCGCTTGCAAAAAGAAGGCGAGCTCGGCCGCCGGAAGATTACCCAGTACACGCGCTACCTGACGATCGTCTTGAGCATCATTCAGTCTTCCACCATCGCCGGCGCGCTGCAGGCGCAGAGCCTGGGCGGACAATCGCTCGTCTATCATCCGGGACCGTCGTTCGTTCTGATGACCATCCTGACGTTGACCACCGGCTCGGCTTTCATCATGTGGCTGGGCGAGCAGATTAGCGAACGCGGCATCGGCAACGGCATGTCGCTGATCATTTTCACCGGCATCGTGGTGGGCTTGCCGCGCGCCGTGGCCGACCTCTATGAAAAGGCGTCGACGCGGGCTTGGGGACCTTTTACACCCATCGCGCTGATTTTCCTGGTTGTGCTGATGATCGCGGTCGTCGCCTTCATCGTCTACGTCGAAGGGGCTCAGCGCCGCATTCCCGTGCAGTACGCCAAGCGCGTTGTCGGACGCCGCGTTATGGGCGGGCAATCTTCGTACCTGCCGCTGCGCGTCAATTCCGGCGGTGTGATTCCGCCGATTTTTGCGAGTTCCTTGCTCGCGTTTCCGCCAACGATTGCGCTGCTCTTCGCGCACAAGTATCAATTCATCGATGACTCCGTGAGAGCCATCAGTTTCGGCGAGCCGCTTTACAACCTCATCTACGTTTTGATGATCATCCTGTTCGCGTTCTTCTACATCGGCATCGTCTTCAATCCGACGGAGCTCGCGGACAATATGCGCAAGAACGGCGGATTCATTCCCGGCATCCGGCCCGGCCGCACGACCTCGGAATACGTCAGCAAAATTTTGAAGCGGCTGACGTTCATCGGCGCGATTTATCTCGCTCTGGTTTGTTTGCTGCCGGAATGGCTGATCACTGGTATCCACCTGGATCACATCGGCTGGGGCATCGGAGCATGGTTTGACCGGCACCTGCCCGCATTGATCTTGAAGGGCCTTTCGGTGCAGTTCTATTTCGGTGGTACGTCTTTGTTGATTGTCGTGGGCGTGGCGATGGACACGGTGCAGCAGCTCGAAGCACAGCTCGTCATGCGCAATTACGAAGGTTTTGCTCGGAAGGGCCGGTTGCGCGGCCGGCGGTAAGGGAGAAAAGCTGGGTGGCTCCGGACACACGGCATCCCGACAAGTTGGATCGCGCAGTGATTTTTCTCGGGCCTCCGGGCGCGGGAAAAGGCACGCAAGCCATGGAATTGGCGAAGAAGTACGGTGTGCCGCATCTTTCGACCGGCGATATGCTTCGCGAGCATGTCAGCAAAGGCACTCCGCTCGGCGCCAAAGCCAAGCCCATTATGGAGCGCGGCGAGCTGGTCCCGGATTCGCTTGTGCTGCAAATGGTCGCGGAACGCATTGAGCGGCAGGACTGCTCACACGGCTTCGTGTTCGACGGGTTTCCGCGGACGGTGGTGCAGGCCAAGTATCTGGGCGAGTTGCTGAAGCATCATGGGTACAAACGGCCGTTCGTGATTCATCTGGTCATCGATCCTTCGGTGCTGATGCTAAGGTTGACCGGCCGGCGGACCTGTAAAGTGGGCGGCGAGATTTATAATATTTATGAGCGCCCGTCGAAGGTCGAAGGGATTTGCGATAAGGACGGCGGCGAACTGATCCAGCGGCCGGACGATCGCGAAGAAGTGATTGGCCCGCGGCTCCAGGCGTACGAGAAGCAGACGGCTCCGCTGGCCGCGTACTACCGGCGGCTGGGTTTGCTGCACGACATCGACGCCTCGAAGAGCGTGGACGAAGTCGGCCGCCAGGTGCTGCAAAGCGTGCAGAGCGTGCGCGGAGCGAAATAGGGTCGAGGATTTGGGCGCGGGAAGGGCCCTGGAATTGGGCCCGGTTAGGGCCCGGGAAAAGGATCGATGGCGATTCATCTCCGGAGCGCGGAAGAACTGGAAAAGATGCACCGCGCCGGGCTCGCCGTGCACGAGGTTTTGACGGCGCTGCGGGATGCGGTAAAGCCGGGGCTGACGACGATGGACCTCGAGAAACTTGCCGAGGAAAAAATCGCCGGAAGGCCGGGCAAGGCGGCGTTCAAGGGGTATCGCGGATATCCTTGCGTGCTGTGTACCTCGGTGAACAGCGAGATCGTTCACGGGATTCCGTCGCCGAAGCGGAAGTTGCGCGAAGGCGATATCGTCTCGATCGACTTCGGGATGGAAGTGGACGGCTATTACGCGGATTCGGCCGTCACGGTACCAGTAGGTAAGATTTCTCCGGAGTTGCGGAAGCTGCTGGATGTGACCCGCGAATCTCTGGACCGCGCGATTGACAAGATGCGCGCGGGCAACCGCCTCGGCGATGTCGGCCACGCGGTGCAGAGCTGGGTCGAGAAACACGGATATTCGGTGGTAAGGGAATTCGTCGGGCACGGCATCGGCACCAAGATGCACGATGAGCCCAACCTGCCGAACTACGGCGATGAGGGGCACGGCGCGCGGTTGCAGGAAGGAATGGTAATCGCCGTCGAGCCCATGGTGAACGCCGGCCGTCCGGAAGTTCGGATGCGCGACGAATGGGTGGCGGAAACGGCGGATGGCAGCCCCTCGGCGCACTTCGAGCACACCGTGGCCATCACCACGAACGGACCGTGGATCCTGACGCGGCCGAAAGAGATGACCGGGCCATCCTGGTGAGGCTGCCCGGAAATGCAGTGGCCGGTCTTTAGAACGGCCGGTGGAAACAAAGGAGAATATGGCGAGACCCATTCGCGAAGAAAAGAAGAAAGACGACTCTGGCAATTCGAAAGAAGACGCCATTGAAGTCATGGCAACGGTGATCGAGCCGCTGCCCAACGCGATGTTCCGCGTGGAGCTGGAAAACAAGCACCAGGTTCTGGCGCACGTTTCCGGTAAGATGCGCAAGAATTTTATCCGGATTCTGGCGGGAGACAAAGTTGCAGTCGAGCTTTCGCCTTACGATTTGACGCGTGGCCGGATTGTGTACCGATACAAGTAGTGCAACGGTTTTGTAGGGCTGGCCTTCTGAGGCCAGCCGCTCGAGGAGTAGTGCAAAATGAAAGTACGGGCATCGGTAAAAAAAATTTGTGACAAATGCAAGGTGATCCACCGGCGCGGTGTGGTCCGGGTGATTTGCGTCAACCCGAAGCACAAGCAGCGCCAGGGCTAAGGATTTCTTGAGGAGAATCGCATGGCACGTATCGCAGGTGTAGATCTTCCGCCGCAGAAGCAGCTTTGGGTCGGGTTGACCTCGATCTATGGCATCGGGCAGGAGCGCGCGAGGAAGCTCGCGGCCAAGGCCGGCGTGGATCATTTTAAAAAGATTCGCGACCTGACCGAAGATGAAATCAACCATCTTCGCCAGGAAATCGAAAAAGAAGGCCGCGTGGAAGGCGATCTCCGCAAGGAGATTCAGATGAACATTCGCCGGCTGATCGAAATCCAGGCGTATCGTGGAATTCGTCATCGCCGCAACCTGCCGGTCCGCGGCCAGCGCACGCACACCAACGCGCGCACCCGCAAGGGTCCTCGGCGCGGCGCAGTGGCGGCCAAGAAGAAGGTCGTCGGCAAGAAGGGATAGTTTTTCTTTGGAGTGCGGGAGCCAGGCTCCCGCTTTTCCCGTGCGTCAAAGTGTTTGATTGATCGAAGAAACGGAGCAAATCGTGGCAAAGGAACCAAAGGCCGCAGCAGGAACGCCGGAAACCGGAGCACCGGGAAAACCGGCAGCGGCAACAAAGCGCAAGAAGGAATTCAAGAAGAAGCGTGAGCGGCGCATCATTCCGCACGGTGTGGTGCACCTCGCCGCAACATTTAACAACACGCAGATCACCATCACCGATCCCGATGGCCGCGCCATCTGCTGGTCCTCCGCGGGCGCCATCGGCTTCAAGGGCTCGCGCAAAGGCACGCCGTACGCCGCGCAGCAGGCCTCCCTGGCTGCCGCGGGTGTCGCACGCGACCAGTATGGGATGAAGAGCGTGGAAGTCCGCGTCAAGGGCCCCGGCTCCGGCCGAGAGTCCGCAGTGCGCGCTTTGGCCGCTGCGGGACTCCACATCGTGGTGATCCGCGACGTTACGCCGATCCCGCACAACGGTTGCCGGCCGCCCAAGCGCCGGCGCGTTTGATCTTTATGACATTTATGACCAAGAGAAAAGATTCAGAGAGTTTTGGGAAGGGAGAATAGAAGTTGGCAAGACACCGAGATGCAGTCTGCCGCCTGTGCCGCCGGGAAGGGCAGAAGCTGTTTTTGAAGGGCCTGCGTTGTTTTACGGAGAAGTGCGCCATTGAAAAGCGCAACTTCGTTCCGGGACAGCACGGGCAGTCACGGCGCCCCAAGGTCGCGGGTTACGGCCTGCAGTTGCGCGAGAAGCAGAAGGTCAAGCGCACGTACGGGCTGCTGGAGCGCCAGTTCCGCAATTATTTTGAAAAGGCCGAACGCGCCAAGGGGCCAACAGGCGAGAACCTGATCATCATGCTCGAACGCCGTCTCGACAACGTCGTGTGGCGCGCGGGCCTGGCGTCTTCGCGTTCGCAGGCGCGGCAGCTCGTGCTGCACGGCCACGTCCGTGTGAACTCTAAGAAGGTCAACATTCCTTCGTACCTCGTGAACGTTGGCGAAGAAGTGGCCATCAAGGAAAAGATGCACCAGAACGCCATGGTTCTCGAAGCGCGCAATGTCGCCCAGAGCCAGAGCGCCGTGCCTTGGCTCGAACAGGAACGCGAACAGTTCAAGGCCAAAGTCGTGGCCATGCCCAAGCGCGATGACGTGCAAACGCCGCCGATCAACGAGCAGCTCATCGTCGAGCTGTACTCGAAGTAATTCGCTCCGGCCCAGCCGGGGTCAACCGTTTTCAGGATTGGGGCCGATTAGCTTGGCCCGGAAGGAAGGAACACGATGTGGAAGGGTTTTCAGAAACCAAAGCGTCTTGCATCCGAGCTGGAGTCGCTCACCGAGAAGTACGGGCGTTTCTCCGCGCAGCCGTTTGAGCGCGGCTGGGGCACGACGGTAGGAAACGGATTGCGCCGCGCGCTGCTCAGCTCCATCGAAGGCGCGGCTATCACTGCCGTAAAGATCGAAGGCGTGCTGCACGAATTCTCTTCGATCCCCGGCGTAGTCGAGGATGCGACCGACATCATCCTCAACTTGAAGCAGGTGCCCATCAAGCTGAACACTGATCTGCCCAAGACGATTTACCTCAACGTCGAACAGCCCGGCCCGGTCACCTCGGCGCAAATCGAGGAAGACTCGGACTTCGCGGTGCTCGACAAGAGCGTGTACATCGCCACGGTCAGCGAAGGTGGCAAGCTCCAGATCGAGATGCGTGTCAAGAACGGCCGCGGTTACGTGGCCGCTGACCGCAACTACGACGAAGACCTCCCGATCGGCTACATCCCCGTCGACAGCGTTCACTCGCCGGTGCGCAAGGTGAATTACTCGGTCGAAGCCGCGCGTCTCGGACAGATGACCGACTACGAAAAACTGATGATCGAAGTGTGGACCAACGGCGCCATCACCCCGCAGGATTCCATCGGCCTCGCCGCCAAGCTGGTGAAGGATCACATGAGCATCTTCATCAACTTCGAAGAGCCTGTGGAAACCATCGAAACGCCGCAGGACACCGCGCACGACCCGCGCCTCGAGCACCTGGACCGCTCGGTCGAAGAACTCGAACTCTCCGTGCGCTCCTACAATTGCCTGAAGAACGCCAACATCCAGACCATCCGCGAGCTCGTACAGAAGAGCGAAAACGAAATGCTAAAGACCAAAAACTTCGGCCGCAAATCGCTCAACGAGATCAAAGATATACTGGTGAAGATGGGCCTCGCGCTGGGCATGAAGTTCGACGAGCACGGCCGCATCATCTGGCCGCCGCTCCCGAGCCAGACCGCCGCACCGACATCAGAAGATACCGTCGGGCTGTAAACGACAAGGGACACATAGACGATGCGACATCTCAACTCTGGATCAAAACTCGGGAAGCAGCCGGCTCATCGCCGCGCGGTGCTGCGCGCGCTGGTCACCAATCTGTTCGAACACGGGCGGATTACCACCACGCTGACGCGCGCCAAGGCCGCGCGTCCCGTTGCGGAAAAAATGATCACCCTCGGCAAGCGCGACACGTTGCAATCGCGCCGCCAGGCCGCTTCCTACATCATGCTGCCCGCGATCACGCAGAAGCTTTTCAGCGAAATCGCCCCCAAATTCTCCGACCGCGCCGGCGGTTATACCCGCATCATCCATGCCGGCAACCGCATCGGCGACAACGCCAAGGTAGCCATCCTCGAGCTCGTCGGCTACGAATACAAAGCCAAGGAAAAGAAAGAAAAAACCAAGAAGGAAGAACCCGCCGAAGCCAAAAGCTAGCAAGTCATCGGCAAACCAACTTGCGCCCGCTCTGGATTCTCCAGGGCGGGCGTATTTTTTCAACTTGAGTTCAATTGTGGTCGTATTTGAGCTTGGAAGGCACAAGCGCGGGCCCAGAGTTGCGCGAAAGCGTGTCCGAGGGTGCGCTAGGAGCCGGCCGCTGGATTGGCGCGACAATCTTGCGCGGGTAGGTGGGGTGGTAATTTGCCAATCTGATTTCGCCCAAGCCGATTTTGTCGCGTACGCTGTATTGGAATTCGGGCTTGCTTACCAAAAGCTGAGTTCCTGAGCAGACAGGAAGGCGAATTTCGTGATCTTCAAAAAAATAGAATCTCGAGAGTGCGACTGAGAAGTCCTGGATCGGGCTGAGATCGAACTCGGCTCCATTATCGGCTCCAAGATCCCAATAGGTGGCTGGGGAATCAGCCCAGGACTCCTGTGCAGTGGCCTCTTTCGTAACGCTGCACTCGGAGTTTGGAAGCTCGGCCACAATGAAGACCGGCTTCGGCCTCTTCAGGGCTGAAAAGCAATGCAGCCAATCATTGGAAATGTTGTTGAGGCATCGAGCGTTGCCTGGAAGGAGCGCTGTATCACCCGCCACTTTAATCGAGGCCGCGGCGCTGAGCCGGAAGAACCTGAGCAAGAGAGAGACTTCGGCTTTGACCGGCGCGTCCTTGATCGTGTCATAGAACTTTTTCTCGACGCTGATACTGGGCCAAACGCGGGTCCGCCCGTAAGAGATGGCCCCCGACACTAAGTGCCAGTGAGAGGTCCATCGCTCCCCGCTTGGTAACACAAGATCCAGCTTCACCGCGTGGAGTTGGACCACAGACTTGTCGCCTAGGCCCTCAACTTGAAAGGGCATTTCGATTTCGACTTCGTCGCCGAACCATCGCGGTGTTCGCCCGCCTTCGTGGGCGAACGTCAAAGTGCGGTCAAAAGTGAACTGCGCCGGCAGAGGGTGATCGTTGGTTGGGAGTGGATAGTCGTGCCGAACCATTGTTTCGTAAGGCGTCAGAACTAGGATGAGAACCCCGGCAATAAGAGCCCCAGCGATTATAAGACGCGCGAGTACCGCCTTGCGATATACGTACTGGATCGTGATCACAGTCACGGTCGCCGCTAGGAAGAGAATCGCTTGCACGCCATCCACGTCGTCCGACATGCCAGAGTTGGGGACCAGCGAGCTGATACCGGCAATTCCGAGAAGCAGCAAAAACAGGATAAGAAGAGCCAGCGCGGCCTGACCGATGCCGGAGGTGACGGCCGCAAGGGCGAGCGAAGGCAGTACGAGAATCACGATGAACATGAAGTGGATCTGGATGAGACCCGGCAGTGAGGATATCAGCGGGAAGTTACCCATTTTCAGCAATACGATTTGACCGATCAATAGCGGAATATGAATGAATAGGAGGACAGCCAATAATTTGGCCGCAAAGAGTTTGTACCAGGCGTACGGGCGCGTAATCCAGAATTGGCGGTCACCGACAAGCGATTCGCCCTGAACAAGACGCGCGATCAAGAAAGCCCACGAAAGAAAGATCAGGGCGGGAAGGGCGTTCAGCATACCGCCAACGAAGCGCATAGAAATGACTTGACCGGTCCATTTTCTGGGTTGGTACCAGACGAAGACGACAAGCAGTGCCAACGACACGAGAATTTCGGGCCCGTGCCGGCGCACGTCCTTGCGGATGATGTGAAGGATCTGGTTCACGCTCGATCTTGTCTCACGACGGTCTCCGGCTGCCCTTAGCAAGAACCAAAAAAATAGCGCGCAAAGACACGCGCGAAAATGTCACATCACTCACCGGCCCGAACCGCTGTGCAATCTCCCCTCGAATGCTTTCTGGGTTGAATGCTGAATCAACGAACCGAACCACCGAACCCGAAGCGCTTGTTTGATGCCAGTTAGCGGGCAAATTCGGGGGGACGGCTGCCGGGACGTCGAAAGTCAGCGCCACTTCGCGAAAGCGAGCATTGAGAGAGGCCATCTCCTCGGATACCTGAAAGCGTCCGGAGTCCAGGTACGCAATATGAGTTGCAAAGTCCTCGATTTCGGCCAAGTCGTGCGAGGAGAGAAAAACCGTTGAGTTCGCGGCACGTTCGAGCAGGGCTTTGCCCAATTCGTCGCGGACCATGGGATCGAGGCCACTGAACGGTTCATCCAGCACAATCAGTTTCGGCCGAAAGGCAAGGGCGCTAGCAAGGGCAGCTTTCATCCGCATCCCTCGGGAGAGTTGTTTCAGCTTGCGATCGAGAGGCAGGTCAAGACTCTGGACGAGTTGTGTTTCCAGCTGATTGTCCCACGTCGGATAAAAGGGCCGAAGATAGGCTAAGAAGGAACCAACGCGCATCCATCCCGGCAGCTGCTGATTTTCCGAAACGTATCCTATCGATTCAAAAGCCTTGCCGGAGACTTTTCTTGAGTTCACACCGAGGACGGAGGCGTTGCCGCTCGACGCCCGGAAAATGTTCATCAGAATCTTAATCAGTGTTGTTTTTCCTGCCCCATTGGGGCCGACAAGAGCATTCACCGCACCCTGCGGAACGCAGAAGTCGAGTCCATCGAGAGCATTTACACGGCCGAAGCGCTTCGTCAGAGCTTCAGTTTGGATGGCATTCACGCGGATACTATACCAGCTAATTTCCACATCTCTAATACATTCGCACTTGCATGCTTTGACTATTCGACGATTGTGGATTGGCCTCGCCAGCGGAACGACACTCAACATCGCGGCAATCGCTACAAGCGCGCTGCGTCGTCCAGAAGGGAATTGGCGTCGTCGCCTACCTCCGTCAACTATTCGTGGCGCAACGCAACCATGGGATCAACCTTGGTCGCACGGCGCGCGGGGATGAAGCACGCCAGCAAAGCGACTCCAACCAACGCCATCGTGACTTCCGCGTACGTTCCTGGGTCGGTCGGAGTAACTCCGTAAAGGAATCGCGCGATCAGGCGGGTCAAAACAACAGCCAACCCGCTTCCCACGACTACCCCGATCGTGGTGAGCTTTAACCCTTGCTTGGCAATCTCAAGTTCGCGACGTTGACGCAGCCGATCAGCAGAACAAACGCCACCGCGCCCAGAAGCGGGTAGAGCGCTTCTCCTGCCCAGCCGAACAACGCTTTGTGCAAGGTAACAACTTTCTTGCCTACTCCCTTATTGGTTGCCGGAAATGCTTGCTCCAGTCGCCGCGCAATCACGTCCATTTCAACCTGTGCCTGCGCCAAGGTCACGCCGGGCTTCAGCCGCGCGACTGGCATCAACCAGTGGTCGTTCCGCGCTGAATAGCGGGAACTCTCCGCATTGATGGGCGGCCACAGGTCAATCTTTCCGCCGTAGAATGGCGCAAACCCCGCCGGCATCACTCCGACCACGGTGGAGACCACTCCCTCTATGTTGAAGGCTCTGCCAAGCACGTTTGGATCGTTGTTGAAGTGCGTCTTCCAGAACGAACTGCTGATGAGAACTACTTGCGATTTGTCGTGCATCTCCTCGGCAAGGAACATCCTGCCAAGGATCGGCTTCACCCCCAACAAATGGAAAAAATTTGGCGTTGCGTTTTGCACGCGAATCGGTTCGGGCTCGCCGATGCCTGACAGGGTGGCTGACTCCGTGAAGCTGGTCAACGCGATGTCTTCAAATACGTGGTTTTGCATTTTCCAGTCGGACATTTCCGCGATCGGCGGCGGCATCTCGGAATTCGCGTGCGCCTCATCGGTTTGCCAGATCGTGACCTGCTGTTGTGGATGCTCATAGGGCGTGGGGCGGTAGAGCACCGCATTGAGCACACTGAAGACTGTAGTGTTGGCGCCGATTCCTAGCGCCAGCGAGAAAACCACTACGGCGAGAAAAACTGGATACTTGCGCAGACTCCGCGCCGCATACCGCACGTCTTGTAAGAGGGTTTCAAGATTGGCGAAGCTCCGCATCTTGCGAGTCACCTCCCGGCGCATATCAATCTCTAGGTCTTCGCTGGCCCCCGTTTCAGATCGCCGAGGCCCGCCTTGACCGGGGAGATTCTCAGTTGTCCCACGCAATCGGGCCCGTTCGCAAGCAATTTCTATTTCCGGATCCTGGCGGCTGGACCTTGGATTGCGACACCCGCGATACTCTTTCGAAATTCCAATTCGAGGTTGTGCGAAGGAGTCTAGAGCGCGGGTTCGTTGGAGGAATTGGCGGGAGCGGCGGTGCGCCCCCAGCGAAACCACAGCCACAGGAAGGCAAAAGCTGCGAAAGCTCCAGCGGAGTCCAGCAGTGAATCATAGGCAGAAGCCGTGCGGCTGGCCACGAACGCCTGATGAATTTCGTCCAGAATGGAGTACCCCGCCGCAAGCGAAAGCGCTGCAACCCCCCAAGTCCAGCGCCAACCCTTGCGTCCAGCGCGCACGCCTCGATACAAGAGCAGGCAAAACACGAAGTATTCGCTGAAGTGCGCGCTCTTACGAATGACGTGATGGATGAGATCGAACCGCTCGTCCGTGATTGACGGAATCAACCAGCGCAGCATGGGCTCAAGTACGGAAGCCGTGTGCTCCGAAGAAAACGTGTCTGTGGACATCGAGAAAATCACGCAAGCCCACACGATCGCCGGCCACCAGGCGCGCAGCCAATTCCACGCGTGCGGCGGACGCATGCGAGCTTGGATCTCCGCCAATTGCGGAGCGGGGCGCGGATTGCGCCAGGGCTGGCTTTCCGGCACTAAAAATTCACTCCCGTCTCTTTTTTCGCGGTGCTATGGATCCGTCCTGATTCCATGCGCCTATTCTATCCGCCCTACTCCATGCGATAGTTCGGCGCCTCTTTCGTGATAATGACATCGTGCACGTGACTCTCCCGCAGCCCCGCGGCCGTAATCCGGATGAAGCGGCTCTTCTCTGTCAGTTCCTTCAGCGTGTTCGCACCCGCGTATCCCATGCCGCTCTTCAGTCCGCCCACCAATTGATCCGTCAATGCACCCAGCGATCCTTTGTAAGCCACTCTGCCCTCGACGCCTTCCGGCACGGACTTGCCGCGTTCTGCGCTTTCCTGCGCGTAGCGGTCCGCCGATCCCGCTTCCATCGCACCCGTGGAGCCCATGCCGCGATACGACTTAAAAGTCCGGCCCTGGTACAGAATCGTTTCGCCGGGAGCCTCTTCCGTTCCCGCGAATAGGCTGCCAATCATCACGCAAGCCGCGCCCGCCGCGACCGCTTTGGTAATGTCGCCCGAATATTTGATACCGCCATCCGCGATGATTGGCACGTCCGTGCCCTTTGCGGCGCGCGATGCCTCGATGATCGCCGTGAGCTGCGGTACGCCTGCGCCCGTAACCACGCGCGTCGTGCAGATGGACCCGGGTCCGATCCCCACCTTTAGCCCATCGATACCCAGCGAAATCAAATCCTTCGCGCCTTCATAAGTCGCGACGTTTCCTGCAACCACCTGCATCTCCGGCAAGCGATGGCGAATCGCTTTGATCGCTTCCATCACGCGCTCGGAGTGCCCGTGCGCCGTGTCGATGGCCAGCACGTCCGCCTTGGCTTTGGCCATCTCCACCGCTCGCTCAAGGAAATCCCCCGTCGCGCCAACCGCTGCGCCGACGCGCAGCCGGCCCTGCTCGTCCTTCGCCGCCCGCGGATATTCCAGTTTTTTCTGAATGTCTTTGACGGTGATCAGGCCCTTGAGATTAAAGTCTTTGTCCACCACCAGAAGTTTTTCGATGCGGTGCTTTTGCAGGATGCGTTCCGCTTCTTCCAGCGTCGTGCCCACGGGAACGGTAACCAGATTTTCTTTCGTCATCACCGAGCTGACCAGCTGCGTGTGATTTTTCTCAAACCGCAAGTCGCGGTTAGTAAGAATTCCCGTCAGCCGCGAGCCGCGCGTCACCGGTAGCCCGGAGATGCGGTACTTGGTCATAATCTCCAGTGCCTGCCGCAAGGTAATGTCCGGAGAAATGGTCACGGGGTCAACGATCATGCCGCTTTCCGAGCGCTTCACCCGGTCCACCTCTTCGCCCTGCCGGTCAATCGGCATGTTGCGGTGCACAATCCCGATGCCGCCCTGCCGCGAGATCGCAATCGCCAGCCGCGATTCCGTCACCGTATCCATCGCCGAGGAAGCCAGCGGGATGTTCAGCGCCAGCTTGCGGGTGAAGTGCGTGCGCGTGTCCACCTCGGTCGGCAGCACGCCGGACTTGCCGGGCAGCAGCAGCACGTCGTCAAAAGTAAGACCTTCGGAAATCGGACCTTCGTTCATTCCAGCCTCACGTCGGAAGAGTGGGCGCCCCGAAACAAGCGCCATAAAACAACGCAGCCCAGCGGGTTCCCGCCGGGCTGGAAGAACAATTCATCAAATCGAAAAAAATGCTTCACGGTGAATCCCCCATTATAGGGGTCAGGGCATTTCTGGTCAAATTGGCGGCAGGAATGGCGACGGGAAGCTTTGCGGGCATGTGTAGAATAGAACTCGACGATGGAAGTCACCTTTTCTGAATTTGAGGCGCATCCCCTGTTGAAAAACGGACACGCCATGACCATCGCCTCGGCTTTTCTACCTAGGCGGTTTGACATACCTCTCGCGGAAGTGCGCCTCTTTCAGGTCGATCCAGAATCGCGGCTGCTCGCGCATTGCCACTGGCAATCCGGGAAGCGCAAGGACGCGCCTGTACTCGTGATCGTGCACGGCCTCGAGGGTTCCAGCGATTCGAATTACGTACGCGGCATCGGAGAAAAGGCCTTCCACCGCGGCTTCCACGTTGTGCGTATGAACCAGCGCAACTGCGGCGGAACGGAAGCTTTGACGCCGACCCTGTACAACTCCGGGATGAGCGGCGACTATCGTGCCGTCTTCGAAGAACTATCGAGCGGTGATGGCTTCGAACAAATCTTCTTCGTCGGCTATTCCATGGGCGGAAATCTTGTCACCAAAATGGCTGGCGAATTTGGCCCGGCAGTCCACAAAGCTCTGCGCGGCGTAGGCGTGGTTTGCCCGGCGATCGACCTGGGAGCCTCCGCCGACGCGCTCGAGAGCCTGGAAAATTGCGTTTACCAGCGACGCTTTGTGAACGGCCTGATGTCCCGCTACGCGAGAAAGCAGAAACTGTTTCCGGATCGCTACCGCAGCGATGGCCTCGGACCGGTTCGAACAGTCCGTCAATTCGACGACGTCATAACCGCCCCGCAGTTTGGTTACCGCGACGCCCAGGATTATTACGATGACGTCGGCGCGAAACGCGTCGCCGCTCAAATCCGCGTCCCGCTCCTGATGATCACCGCGCAGGACGATCCATTCGTGCCTTATGCTTCTTTCCTGGCCGCAAAAATCATCGAAAACCCCGCCATACTATTCGTTGCGCCGACCCACGGAGGCCATTGCGGCTTCATTTCAAGACATAGTGGCACCGAACGATTCTGGGCCGAGCAGCGCATCGTCGATTTCTGCGCCGCCCACCAAGCTGATCACTAAATCTCTGATCTCAGATTTCTGATCACTGATCTCCGCTTTCATCCTAGCGGCTTCTCCAGCGATACAGGAAACCCCGGCGTGAGAAGTTGCGCTGGCCCATCCGCGACGATGGCCATATCGTCCTCACACCGCAACCCGAACTCTCCCACAATGTAAAGCCCCGGCTCATTCGAAAACGTCATTCCCGGGTCCAGCACCGTCTTGCTTCCGCGCACCAGATAGGGATGCTCATGCCCGTCCAACCCAATCCCATGCCCTAGCCGATGCGTGAAATACTTGTAGTCCGGCCCATATCCCGCGTTGGTGACCACTTTGCGCGCTGCGTCATCCACAGTGCCCGAAAGTTTTCCCGCGCGAGCCGCGTCCAGCGCGGCATTCTGAGCGTTTCGGACAATTTCGTAGACACTCGAAATCTTTTCCGAGGGTTTCCCGAACACGCCCGTTCGCGTCACATCCGATTCGTAACCATCCACCGTGCAGCCCCCGTCAATCAGCACCACATCGCCTTCCTTGAGCTTTTGCGGCTGAATCGTGCCATGCGGCAACGCGGCCGAAGCGCCCAACAATACCAAGGCGCCGCCTTGTAAGCCCATTTTCAAAAAACCGCCTTCCACCAGCTTTCCGATTTCCTCTTGCGACATCCCGGCCTTCAGCGATGCAAAGACTGCGCGAAACACATCGCAAGTCGCTTCACAAGCAAGTCGCATCAGCTCCAATTCATGCGGTGACTTCCGTCCCCGGCAAGCGATCGTCACCGCGTCCGCGGAAACGTATTCGAATCCCGGCGCCGCTCCCCGCAGACGATCGGAAAAAGTGAACGGCGTGGTTTCTTCCACGCCCATGCGCCCCGTTCGAATCCCTCGATCCGCCAGTGCGGCCGCGGCGATTTTCGTCGGGCTCTGGTCCTCCTGCCATACGCGTACTTCTGCCGCAAAATGCAGCTTTTCCCGCAAGCGGTCTTCCTCGAACGCCGGAACAACAACAATGGGTTCACCCGTGCGCGGCAACACCAATCCCAGCAAGCGCTCGCTCATTCCCCAGCGAATCCCCGTGAAGTAATAAAGAAAACTACCGGGCGCGAAGAACAGTGCGTCGTATTTCGAACCCGGAGCGGACATCAGCTTTTGCGCATGCATCAGCCGCTCGTGAAACTCATCCGCCTGAATCGGGTGAACCCGCGAACCCAGTGGTTTCAGGCCTGCAAACGCCGCTGGAAGATTTCCTGGAGCGTCCTCAGCTAAGGTATCGGCTCGCGGAGTAAGCGCCAGCGCCGAAGCCGCTGCTGTCCCTCTTAGGAAAGTTCGGCGCGACGGCTGGAAAACTGAATCCAGAATTGTTTTGTTCATGTCAGTGAAGAGGTTTATCTGGCAGGACCGCAGCTTGTCAAGGCAGTTCGACGGTCACAGGAACAAGAATGACTCGCAGGCAGCCAGACCGATTTCTAAAAAAAACGGGAGGTGCCCTTTGGGCACCTCCCAAAACCGACAACCTGAACCGAAGTTTAGAACACCAGCTTCAATCCCAGCGTCATCGACCGAATCCCGCCGCTGAAGAACTTCGAAGGCTGCAGGAAGTTTGGGTTGAACGGTTGCACGTAGCCGCCCGTTGTGGTGGCTGTGGTCACCCCCGCGGCGCTGAAAACGTTTCCGTTGCTCAGCGCGTAACTTGGATGATTGAGGATATTGAACACGTCTGCCTTGAACTGTAGGTATTTCGATTCGCTGAAGTGGAAGTTCTTCGCCACCGACAGATTGAGCGTCGCGAAGCCCGGTGTCGCCAAGCTGTTCCGGCCGACGTCCGTTTTTACACCGGGACCTGCCACCACGTACTTGGCGTTTCCGTTGATGGGCGTGTACCCGATAGCGGGGAAGAACGTGTTTCCTGTTGGGTCGCTGGGATTGAAGCACGCACCGCCGGCACCTACGCCAGTGGGCACCTTGAACGCTCCCGGTCCGCCATTAGAGAATCCGGTCGTGCCTCCGGGCAGCTCACAAACTGCGTAAACGTCAGAGCCAGTCAAGCCGGATCCGAACGGGTTGGCCACCACGCGGTCGCCCGCGGAGTCGCCGTTGCCATTCGAATCAACGCCGGATTGGAGCGTAACGGGCTGTCCGGTCTGGGCCAGGAACACGGAACCTAGGCTGAATCCATTGGCCAGTGCCTTCACCCAGCGGCTGTCCGACTTTACATCCGGAACCTGATAGGTCCAGGAGAGCGCGAATTTGTGACGGACATCGAGGTCCGAGCTGGCCCAATCGTTGCGCAGGTTATTCGTATCCTGAGATCGCCGGGGGTTCAGGAGACTGGTGAAGAATTCATTGGTAGCATTGTCCAGCGTATGTGCGTAGGTGTAGTTGGCGTTAAACGTCAATCCCATGCGCGAACGCTGGGTGAAGCTGACAGAACCCGCGTGATACGTGCTGCTGGCGAACGGGGGATCCGACGTGACGTTGCCCTTGAACTGAAAAGGCGCGTATAGGTTGGGATTGAAGCTATTAAATGCGTCGTCGGTCGGCGTGGACGGAGTCCAGTTTGTCGGAACGTCCGAAGCCTTGAAGAACGTCGGGAGCGGAGCGCCTCCGGCATCGAAGAAGCTCTCGAAATTGCGGCGGTACTGCACCGGCAGCGATAGCCCTCTCGTACCAAGGTACCGAATTTCGACGCTGGCGTTGCGGTACACCTCATGCTGTACACCCAGGGACCAGGTCAGGATCTTCGGCATGACGGTGTCATCGATGTAGCTGGTGGTCAAACCGCGCGCCTGCGCTTGCGTAGCGGGTGGAATGTAAGCGGGAGGCAAACCGCCGTTGGCGAGGAAGCCCGTTCCGCTGCCGCACCAACCCGGCTTGGGAGTCAACGTGCAGGCGGAGTTCGGATTGAGTTCACTCTGGAGCTGCGGAGGCAGAGTGATGGAAGCGAAGTTCTGAAACTTCACATCGTAGGCGATACCGAAACCGCCGCGGATGGAAGTCTTCCCTCTGCCTGTTGGGTCGTATGCGAAACCAACTCGGGGCGCGAAGTTGTTCTTGTCCGTCTTCGGCACTCCGAAAGTAATGACGCCGGGCACGTTTGAGATTGCATTAAGAGCCTGGGTTTTATCTCCCACCGGATTGGTCCAGTATTCGTAGCGCATTCCCAGGTTAAGGGTAAGACGTGGCGTAACTTTGTAGTCGTCCTGTGCGAATACATAAAACGCGCTCTGTGTTCCGAGGAAGCTTCCAGAGCCCGCGCCACGAAGAGTACGGCCCGGCACGCTCGGCAACAGATCGTTTACCAGCTCCTGTGTGGACGTGTACCAGTAGTCGCCGTTGCTGCGGGACAGGAAGAACTGCGGGTAAATGAAGTGGTTGTACTGGCCGCCGAACTTAAATGTGTGCTTCCCTTTGGACCAGGAAAAGTTGTCGGCGATTTGATAGGTGTTTTGTTTCTGGGTCGAGTTGTCCCCCGGCCCGATAGTATTAAACCCGAGATCTCCGATGGTCACATCAGCAGGACAAACGGTGCAGGGATTCACGAAGGGTTCGGAAAAGTAGGAATACTGCACACGCAGATCGTTCACCAGGTGGCTATTAATGGTCCATATGTCGTTCAGGGCGATCTTGCGATTGCGTAGAAGCTCCGACTGATTGAACAGTGCCTGCGTCGAATTCACGGGAAAAATGAAGCTCCCTTGATTGAGCAGGAATCGGGCCCCCAGTTGGTGCTTTCCCCAAGTGTAGTCCGTATTGAATTGTGCGTCATGCTCTTTCTGGCCCACGGGGCTGATGATGATCAGGTCGCCGATGGGAATGGATTGCCCGTTGACGGTGATGGGGGTGAGATTCCCTTGAGGTGCGACCGGAAAATTTTTCAGGATATTCAAAACCGCGGAATCCGCGGCCATCGATTCGAGAGTCGCCAAACCTGCGGCCGTCGGCTGGATGAGCGGGGTCGCTGTGCCTTGCCCGTGCAGTGTGGTGTATTCGTAGGCTCCAAAAAAGAACCACTTGTTCTTGATGATCGGGCCGCCTAAGGTGCCGCCGAAACGATTATTATCAAAGTCCGGCTTGCCGGGGATCGTTTTATTGGCGATTGCGTTCTTGGTCAGATTGTCCAATGAGTTGTAATTCCGATTCTGGTTGTACCATTCGCCGGACCCATGCCAGTTATTCGTACCGGTCTTGGTTACTAGGCTGAATTGACCGCCTGCGGAATGCCCGTCCTCCGCGCTGAATTGGTTCGTGGTGAGGTTGAATTCCGCGACGGCGTCAGGGATGACAGTTGAGTTGTTCCCCGTCACACCCAGGTTGTTGTCATCCACGCCGTCCACCGTAAAGTTGTTATCGCGCGGGCGCGTTCCGCCGACCGACCCGCCGATTCCCGTGACGCCGCCGGGCTGCGCTACTACGTTGGGTGCCAGCACCGCCAGGTTCAGCGGGCTGCCGTTCAGTGTTCCCGAAGCGTTCGGCAGTTGCACGGCGCTCGAGTCAAACGTGTTGTTCAAGGTCGATGAGGTCGTCTGGATCTGCACGTCGCCGCCTGATACTTCCACAATTTCTGTCGCGACCCCCAAGTCCAGGTGCGTATCCGCCACATTGTCTTGATTGGCGATGACACTGACATCCTTCCTCACGAAATTCTTAAATCCCTTGGCTTCCACGCTCACCTTATACAAGCCGGGAATCAGTCCCGGGAAAGAATAAGTGCCCGCTGACGTTGCCGTAATTTTTACGGACACACCGGTGTCCTGATTTGTGGCCGTCACCGCCGCATCTGGAACTGCCGCGCCGGAAGGATCCAGCACCTGACCTCGCAGCGTTCCCGTAATTCTCTGCGCCGATGCAGGATTCGAAAGCAGCAGCACCGCCGCCATGAACACGAAAATGGATCGTCCGCAACAACTGAGAAAAGTCTGAAAAACATCGTTGCGTTTCTCTCTCCCACCTATCATTTGCTCCCCCTTAAAGTGAACTTGCTCGAGTTGCGTTCCAGATCCCGAAAGTCTGAAAAGTCCCGGTGAAACACGTTTTCGTTGCAGACCTAGGATCAGAAGTGCCGTGAAGGAATGCATGCCGTTTGCCACCACGAGTGCGGAATAACAGGCAACCTTTTCTATGACTTGCGCGCCATTTCGACCGGCGCAAATTCTAAACCTCGATACTTTTGGAGAATTTAGCCGCTTTAGATACAGGTATGCGTAGTGGCGAGAATTCTGTAGCTCCCATTCGAATCAGCAGGCCCACTCGAATCAGAAAGAGGGCGACTCGAAAGACCAGGCCTGCTCGAATCAGAGAGAAGGCGATTCGAATCACAAAGCCTCTAGAATTTCGAAGTGTGTTACTCTCTGCCGCATGACCGGTGAATCGTCATTCGAAAACTTTTGGCCCGAGTATGTGCGTGCGCACAGCCAGCCCGGGACGCGGGCGATTCACCTGGCGGGCACCCTCGCCGGGTGGGTTTTGCTGATACTTGCGGTCGCGCTGCGGCACTGGTGGTGGATTCTGGCGGCGTTGGTTGTTTCCTATGCGCTGGCGTGGATCTCGCATTTTTTTGTGGAGCACAACCGGCCGGCTACGTTTGAGCATCCGCTGTGGTCGTGGTGGGCGGACCAGAGGATGGTGGCGCTGATGCTCACTGGAAAAATGGGAGAGGAAGTTCGGCGCTGCGCCGCTGCTTCGAACTGACCGGAGAAAAACGGTTCCACTTCAAAACGGATTTTCTGCGGCGAAGAAAAAACTCTTAGTCAAGAAATGCAACCAGCAAACTCAAAGCCGAAAAGTCAAAGTGCAATTTCAAACCGCGGGGCAAAAATCTCAAACCAAAAAACCAAAAACCAAAAACTACTCCGTGCGGACCGCGAGAATATCTTTGCCCTGGATTTTGATTTCGACGGCGAGTGGCGGGCGGAGATCGGAGCCCTGCGCGATTGCGCCACGCACCAGGAAATTTCCCGGGAGTGTGGCCATTTTCAGCGGGTCGAAAAGCGTGTGGCTGCAGGGGTTGCCGACCATCGGATGTTTTGCGCCGCTGAAGCCGTACTCATTTTTCAACTTGTCCAAATCCGTGATGTATTCGAGCTGGCAATTTCCGTATGGCGAATTCAGCGAAAACGCCCAGTAGCTGCTCGCTTGCGACGCAGATGCCGATGGCAGGCGCACGAGCAGGGCCGGGAGGTTTTCGCCGCTTAAGCCGTTACGAATATAAAATTGTTTGGATGACCAGGGCTTGGCCATCTCCGCCACATTGGCGATGCCGGGATTTGCTTCGGTTGCGTGCGGAAGCAGCGTGCTGGGATCGGGCGCAGGCGACGGAACTTCGATTTGCGGCTGCTGTTCGGCGATGGGTATCTCTGCGTGCTTGGGACGGAGGACCCAGCGGGCGCCAACGAAAACGACGAGGAGCAAGCCGAGAAGTCCAATCACCAGACGGGTGGCCGGGTTGGTGCCGGGAGGGCGGCGCGAGCCCGGTCCGGCAACTCCCGGAATCTCAGGCATCTCGGACTTGAAGCGGTCGGCTGGGGGCTGGTCGGCCATGTTCTTTCATTTCGATTCTATACTCAATTCGGAGTCCCATGGCAAATGACAGTTGAAGATTGAGAGCAAAAAGTGACTTGAAGCTATGACGGAAGGATGCGCTCGGAGCTGCGGGTTGAGTGTGTTCCAGAATGGGAAGAGTTGGGGTGCGCCCGAAAGCGGGCCCCCGGCTGTTTTTTGTAAGTGTTGCATCTAAAGGAAGTTAGTCATGCCATAAGTCTTTTGTTTGCAACGCTTGCGGGGG
>Ga0210409_10001440_pt1 | contig 31310 bp, 25 predicted proteins | sample IncBWH17MmetaG_FD_161649 | JGI IMG/M metagenome (GOLD analysis project Ga0210409, IMG submission 161649) | Forest soil microbial communities from Barre Woods Harvard Forest LTER site, Petersham, Massachusetts, United States - Inc-BW-H-17-M | ecosystem: Environmental > Terrestrial > Soil >...
CCCATGGCAAAACCGATATTGGCTTGCGCCAGCGCCGGCGCATCGTTGATGCCGTCGCCCACCATGCCGACACAGGCATAACGCGCGCGCAAATCGTTGATCGCTTCCAGCTTGTCCTGCGGCAGCTGGTCGCCGCGGGCATCGCTGATGCCGACCTGGGCCGCGATGGCTTGCGCGGTGTGGGCATTGTCGCCGGTCAGCATCACCGCTTCCACGCCGATCGCACGCAGCGCCGCAACGGCTTGCGGCGCGGTATCGCGCAGCGTATCGGCCACTGCCAGGATCAGCAAAGGCCGCGACGCCGAGCACAGCACCACGGTGGTCTTGCCTTCGCTCTCCAGCGCCGACAGGCGCGCCTCCAGCGCCGGGCTGCAGATGTTCATTTCATGCACCAGCCGGTGATTACCCAGGTAAAACTGTTCACCGCCGATCTTGCCCTGCACGCCACGGCCGGTCAGCGCTTCAAACGCGCTGACTTCAAGCAGGCTTTCGGCTGCCTGCCAATGCGTTACCACCGCGGTCGATACCGGATGATCGGAACGGCCGGCCAGGCTGGCAGCCTGGCGCTGCAACTGACGCAGCAACTGGCCGTCGGCATCAGCCACTGGCTGCACCAGTTGCACATCGGTGACGCGCGGCTTGCCCAGGGTCAGGGTGCCGGTCTTGTCCAGCGCCAATGCCTTGATCTTGCGCCCCATTTCCAGGTAAACCCCGCCCTTGATCAGTATCCCATGCTTGGCCGCTGCCGCCAGGCCGCTGACGACAGTCACCGGGGTGGAAATCACCAGCGCGCAGGGACAGGCGATCACCAGCAGCACCAGCGCCTTGTACAGCCATGGATAGAAAGCCGCCCCCATCAGCAGCGGCGGCAAGGTAGCAACCAGGATCGCCGCCAGCACCACCACCGGAATGTAATAGCGTGCGAACTGGTCGACAAAGCGCTGGGTCGGCGCGCGCTCGCCCTGCGCCTGCTGCACGCTCTTGATGATGCGTGCCAGGGTCGAATTAGCTTGCAGCGCGGTGACCCGGTAGACGAATGAGCCGCGTTCATTGATAGTGCCGGCAAACACCTGGTCGCCGGCCTGCTTGGGCACTGGCATGCTTTCACCGGTGATGGCGGCCTGGTTGATGGTGGTTTGCCCTTCTGTCACCAAGCCATCGAGCGGTACGCGCGCACCCGGCTTGACGCGGATCAGCGCCGCCAGCTTGACGTCTCCGGTGGCCGCTTCGCGCCATTCGCCATCGGCGCCCTGCACCGTCGCCATGTCCGGCGCCATCGCCATCAAGCCCTTGATGGCGTTGCGGGCGCGATCCAGCGACAGCGCTTCGATCATTTCCGCCAGCGCAAACAAGAAAATCACCACCGCCGCTTCCGGCCACTGGCCAATGACGGCCGCGCCGATCACCGCCAGCGACATCAGGAAATTCATGTTGAGCGAGAAATTGCGCAGCGCGATCCAGCCTTTTTTCAGGGTATCGAGACCGCCGGTCAGGATGGCGATCAGCGCCAAACCGATCACCAGCCACGAGCTGTCCTGGCCGCCGCTCCAGACCACTACTTCGGCGCCGACCGCGGTGATGCCGGAGATCGCCATCAGCAGCCACTTTTTGCGCGATATCTTGAACGCACCATCGCCCAGGCCTTCGGCAAGACCGACGGCGCCGGTCAGCGTATCCGATTTAAGCGCCGGTTCCAGATCCAGCGCCTTGAGGGTGGCGACCAGGGTATCAATTGAGGGCAAACGATGCTGGACTGTCAGCTCGCGCTGGATCAGGTTGAATTGCATGGCCTCGATGCCAGCCATCTGCCGGAAGCGGTCGCGGATCAGCTTTTCCTCCGTTGGACAATCCATCTTCTGTATCAGGAACACAGCCTCGTGCGCGCCATCGGCCAGTGCTGCGCGGCTGACGGCCGCGCCGGCGTCCGCTCCCGCATGTTCATGGCTATGCGCGTGGCCATGCTGGTGACCGTGATGGTCATGATGATCGTGGGGATGATCGCTGTGTTCATGCTGGCAACTGGCCATGATGCTCTCCTTGACGCTGGTTTCATTGATGCAAATCGCATACTCCTTGCATATTTAAAACCCTGTAGCTACTATAAGGTCAAGGATTTACGTGAAATAACCTGGAAAAGGAGCAGATCCATGACTGCTACTGCACTCAAGATCGGCGAGCTGGCCACGCATGCCGGCTGCCCGGTGGAAACCATCCGCTATTACGAACGCGAAGGCCTGCTGCCGCTGGCGGCGCGCTCGCAAAACAATTACCGCTTGTACGGGCAGGCGCATATCGAGCGCCTGCAGTTCATCCGCCACTGCCGCTCGCTCGATATGACGCTGGACGAAGTACGCCGTTTGTTGCAGTTTCGCGACTTGCCGGAAGACAACTGCGCAGAAGTGAATACCCTGCTCGATCACCATATCGACCACGTCGCCGCCCGCATCACGGAATTGAAGGCGCTGCAAACGCAGCTCAAGCAATTGCGCAAGCAATGCCAGAAAACCCAGGCGGCCAAGGATTGTGGCATCCTGCAGGGGCTGGCCAGCATGGATGATGATGCGCCCGCCAATCTAGGCAGCCACGGCGGCGGAGTGCACTAGTGCAGTATTTCGCAGATAATGCCACTTCATAAACGGCACCTTTTCGCGCCATGCGTCGTTGCAAATCCTCGCGATAGTCCCGCTATCGCTCCGGTTCGCGCGGGGCGGCCATCCGTCTAGCCTGGCACGAAAATCCACCATTTCCGAAGCGCCATTACCTACGAAACACTACACTGATGAATATCAATTCGGACGATCTGCGGATTTTCATCGCTGTAGTTGACTGCGGCACGCTCAGCGCCGCCGCCGAACAGCTGGGTCAGACCACTTCGGGATTGAGCCGTGCACTGTCGCGGCTGGAGCAGAAGCTGGCCACCTCGCTGCTGACGCGCACCACGCGCCGCATGGAACTGACCGAAGAAGGCCATCTGTTCCTGGAAAAGGCGCGCGCTATCGTGACTGCGATGGAAGAGGCGGAAGAAGCGATCCAGGTGCGCCACCAAAGGCCGTCGGGACGGCTGCGGGTGGATGCGTCGCCACCGTTCATGCTGCATTGCATAGTGCCGCACATTGCAGAATTTCGCGGCAGTTATCCTGACATCACGCTGGAACTGACCAGCAACGACCAGAATATCGATTTGCTGGAGCAGCGCACCGATATCGCCATCCGCCACGGCGCCCTGCAAGATTCGATGCTGCATGCGCGCCGGCTGGGAGCAAGCTCGCTGCACATCGTCGCCAGCCCCGGCTACCTGCGCCTGCATGGCACGCCGGCCGACGCCGCGCAGCTCAAACAACATCAGTTGCTCGGCTTCACCCAGCCTGAATCGCTGAATATCTGGCCCTTGCGCCACCAGCAGGATGAGAATCTCTTGATCAGCCCCACCTTGCTGGCGTCCGGCGGCGAAACCATACGCCAGCTGGCGCTGCACGGTCTGGGGATCGCCTGCCTGTCGGCCTTCATGGTGCGCGAGGACATCGCCCGCGGCACCCTGGTCGATATCCTGGCGCCCTATAACAATGGCTACCGCCAGCAAATTCACGCGGTGTATTACCGCAATACCCAGTTGGCGCGGCGCATCAGCTGCTTCCTCGATTTCCTGCAATTGAAGTTGTAGGGCGGGCAAGCTGTTGCCCGCCCTTCGGTATTTAACCGGCGTGCGACTGCTCGCTATCCAAGTGCGCCATCATCATCGGCGCATAACGTTCGCCGGCGATAGCGTCGGCCGGCAGCGCGGTTTCTATGCGCGCCAGATCATCGGCACTCAACTGAACATTGGCGGCTCCCAGCGATTCAGCCAGGCGATCACGACGGCGGGCACCGACCAGGGGGACGATGTCGCTACCGCGCGACATCACCCAGGCGATGGCAATCTGCGCCACGCTGGCCTGCTTGCTGTCGGCGATGGCGCGCAAGGCGTCCAGCAGAGAAAGGTTATGCGCCAGGTTGTCGCCGCTGAAACGCGGACTGCGGCTGCGGAAATCACCCGGCGTCAGCATCTTGTCCTTGTTCCAATGACCGCTGATCAAGCCGCGCGACAGCACGCCGTAAGCGGTTACGCCTATCCCCAGTTCGCGGCACACCGGCAGAATCTCGGCTTCGATGCCGCGCGAGACCAGCGAATATTCAATCTGCAGGTCTGAAATCGGATGTACTGCCTGCGCCCGCCGTATGGTTTGTGCGCCCACTTCGGACAAACCGATATGACGCACATAGCCCGCCTTCACCAGATCGGCGATGGCTCCTACGGTTTCCTCGATCGGCACGTTCGGATCGAGCCGGGCCGGACGGTAGATATCGATATGGTCGGTACCCAGCCGGCGCAAGGTGTAGGACAGGAAATTCTTGACCGCTTCGGGACGGCCATCGCTGCCGATCCAGGCACCGGCAGGGTCGCGCATGGCGCCGAATTTAACGCTGAGCAGGACCTGATCGCGCTTGCGGCTGCGCAGCGCCTCCCTGATCAGCATTTCGTTGTGGCCCATGCCGTAGAAGTCGCCGGTGTCCAGCAAGGTAATGCCGGCATCGATTGCGGCGTGCAGGGTAGCGATGCTTTCGCTTTCGTCGGCGGGTCCGTACAGATCGGACATGCCCATGCAGCCGAGTCCGATGATGGAGGATTGCGGACCGGTGCGGCCTAGTTGCTGGGTTTTCATAGTGATTCCTTGGTTGGTTTATCCAGATGCAGCGAACGGGCAAGACCAGGTTCCGCTGCCTTGAAACCATTATTGTCCATCCCCGCCGGCGAATAAATGGGCATAGAATGATTTCTTTATTCGAGAATCTTCAATAATCCCCTTGCCATCCGAGAGAGCATAATGGACCGCATCCAGACCATGGGAGTCTTTGCGCGCGTGGCGGAACTGGGCAGCTTCAGCCGCGCGGCAGAGCATCTGAACCTGCCGGCCGCGACGGTCACCAATGCGGTGCAGGCGCTGGAGAAGCACCTGGGTGTGCGGCTGCTGCACCGGACCACGCGCAAAGTGACGCTGACCGACGAGGGCATCACCTACCTCGACCGCTGCACGCAATTATTAACGGAATTCGAAGATGTCGACGCCTTGTTCCAGCACGACCAGTTGCAACCGCGCGGCGTGATCCGGGTCGACCTGCCGGAACGCCTGGCGCATCAGGTGGTGATTCCGGCGCTGCCGGCGTTTTTCGCGCTCTACCCGCAACTGCGGCTCAAGCTGACCGCCACCGACCGTTTTATCGACTTGATCGGCGAAGCGGTGGATTGCGTGGTGCGGGTCGGTGCGCTCAGCGATTCCAGCCTGATCGCCAGGCGCATCGGCAGCATGGAGCAGATCAACTGCGGCGCCAGATCCTACCTGGAGCGCCACGGCCGGCCGCAAACCCTGAGCGATCTGCAGCATCACATGGTGGTGAATTTTTTTTCCAGCCGCACCGGGCGTGACCTCGGTTGGGAATACATGGCAAACGGCGAGCTGCATTATCTGAAACTGCCGAGCCTGATTTCAGTGGCCAGTTCCGATGCCTACCTGGCCAGTTGCAGCGCCGGGCTGGGGTTGATACAGGCGCCGCGCTTTGGCCTGGAAGATTTGCTGGCGAGCGGCGAAGTAGAAGAAGTGCTGCCCGATTTCAAGCCACCGCCGCTGCCGGTATCGGTGGTGTATGCGCATAACAAACATCTGTCGCCGCGGGTGCGGGTGTTTGTCGACTGGATCGCGAAACTGCTGGCGGCGCGTTACGCTTAGGGCCGGCCCGGCTGGCCGCCGGAGCGGCCGCTGCAATCACGACTTGACTGCAGCCTGCTGCGCAATCCAGCTGTCAATCTGCGCCTCCAGCATCTCCAGCGGCAAGGCGCCATTGTCGATCACGGCGTTATTGAAGCGCCGCAAATCGAACTTGTCGCCCAATGCCGCCTGCGCCTTTTCGCGCAGCGCCTTGATCTTCAGCTGGCCGATCTTGTAACCCAGCGCCTGGCCCGGATCGACGATGTAGCGGTCGATTTCCACCTGGTTGTCGTGCGGCGGATTGGCGGTGTTGACGTTCATGTAGTCGATCGCTTGCTGGCGGCTCCAGCCAAGTGCGTGCATGCCGGTATCCACCACCAGCCGCGCCGCGCGGAACAGCTCATCGTTCAGATGGCCGAACTTCGAGTAGGGATCGGTATAGAAGCCCATTTCGCCGCCCAGGCTTTCCGCGTACAAGGCCCAGCCCTCGCCGAACGCGACATACCAGCCGAAACGGCGGAACGCGGGCAAGCCCTTGATTTCTTGCGCTCGCGCAGTCTGCAGATGATGGCCAGGTATCGATTCGTGCAAGGTCAGGGTTTCCATTTCCCATTTCGGCCGTGTCTCCAATTTCGACAGGTTGGCGAAGAAATAACCCGGGCGCGAACCGTCAGGCGTGCCCGGTTCGTAATAAGCGCCGGCCTGGTTTTCCGCGCCGACGTCAGGCACCGCCTTGACATCGACCGGCGCCTTGGGAATATCGGCAAAGAAGCGCGGCAGCTGCGCCGAAGATTTCTTGATGATGTCCTTGTAGCCGGCCAGCAGATCTTCCCGCTTGGTGAAGTAAAAACGCGGGTCGGTATTCAGGAATGTAATGAATTCCGCGAACGTGCCGGTAAATCCGGTCTGCTGCATCACCAGCTTCATTTCTGCCTGGATCCGCGCCACTTCCTGCACCCCGATCTGGTGGATTTCCTGCGGCGTCATGCTGGTCGTGGTGTTTTCCTTGACCTTGAAGGCATAGTAGGCGGGACCGCCAGGCAGGCTGGAAGCGGCAATGCTGTCGCGGCAGGCCGGCAGGTAGACGTTTCTGACATAGGCATCGAGCTTGCGGAAAGCCGGCGCGATATCCTGCTGCAACAGCAGCTGGCCCTGGCGCGCCAGCTGCATGCGCTGCGCCGCCGGAATCGATGCCGGCATATCCTTGAACGGCGCGGCCAGAGGACTGCTGTCCAGCTTGGCGACGAATTCCTGCAACTGTCCGGGCACCACGCTCATGGTGACCTTGGGAGCCACCCAGCCGGACTTGACGCCCTGCTGCAATTGCGCGATCACGCCGTCGACGTATTTCGGCAGTGCCCGCAGGCGCGCCAGGTAATTGCGGTAATCCTTGGCGTCGTTGAACGGCGTTTGCGCCACCAGCTGCGGAAAGTCGAACTGGACGCCGCTCAGCTGCGTCAGCGGCGACGGATTGTAGGGGTAAAAGCCGGCGGCCTGGATATTCTTTTTCTTTTCGTAGATGAACAGGTCATAGGAAAGCAGATCCTGACCGCTCAGCTTGCTGCGGTCGATACGAGCGGCTTGCGCCAGCATCTGCTCCTGATGCGCGTTGGCCGCCAGGCTGGCGGCCGGGGAAACGTCCGACAAACGATCGTTATAGCGATTGTCGCCGACAGCGGTCGCCATCTCCGGCGCAGTGCGCAAGCTCCATTGCCAGTCGTTGTCGAACAGTGCATTGAGTTGTTGCTGAGGGGTTGCCGCGTGGCTGAATGGTGCGAGTATGAGAGTAAGAACAAAAACGATTTTACGCATGCTGTCTCCGGATGTTAGCCCGCTATTCTAGCAAACTAAGCCGGATTCATTTCTCAATGGAAACCGTCAACGCCTTTCCCTGGTTCGCTGGCGCGCCCCCGGCCGTTGTCGTCCTCAACCCCGCGGCTGGCGTCCTGCCCGGGCTCGCGCGGCAAGGCCGTGACTCTATTCCGGCCGCCGTCCTTGGCTTTGTACAAAGCCTGGTCGGCACGCACAATCAAGCTCTCCAGCGTGTCGTCATGATCGAAAGAGACGACCCCGAAACTGGCGCTGATCTTGAGAGACACGCCGTCATCCAGCTGGAAATCACAGGCGCCGATCTCGACGCGCAGCTTCTCAGCCACGGCGCGCCCCTGTTCCAGGTCGATTTCAGGCAGCATCAGCAGAAATTCTTCGCCGCCGTAACGCGCCAGCAGGTCGACCTTGCGCCGGTAGCGCCTGCTCAGTTCCGCCACCTTGCACAGCACCTGGTCGCCGGCCAGGTGGCCATGCTGATCATTGACGGCCTTGAAGTGATCGACATCCATCAGGATCAAGGTCAGCTGCCGCCGGTAACGCTGGGCGATGCCGAACTGCTGCTCCCCTTGCGCAAAAAAAGCACGCCGGTTCAACAGCCCGGTCAGGAAATCCGTGTCCGACGCGGCCTGCAGCTGAGCAATCATCTCTTCGCGCTCTTTTTCCAGGCAAATCCTCTCCTGGCTGTGCGCTTTCAATACATGGATCGCGCGCATCATGTCGCCGATTTCATCGTCGTAGCGCGGCGTCGGGATGCTGGTAATCAGGCGCTCGTTAGCCAGGGAAACAAATAAATCGGTGGCGTCGAGGATCGGCCTGAGGACACGGCGCCGTATTACGCGCAGCAGCAGGAAAAAAATTCCCAGGGCCAGAACCGCGAGGCCGACTGCCGCCAGCAAAACATAGCGCGCTCTCAGATTGCGCTGCTCGGCTTCACGAATCATGTCCATGATGATCAGATCGCGCAGATGGGGAATCGCCGCCATCGTCGGCACGTAGCTGGCGATCAATTCATCCGGACCCAAGCCATAGCCTCCCGAACTGCGTCCTATGACAAACAGGTTCGTCAGAAGATCCAGTCCTTCGCCCAGAGGACGTTCGCGAATCGTCTGCAAGGCTGTCCTGAAGTCAGGCTTGTGGCTGTATGCGCGCAGTTGCATTTCAATCACCGCATACAGCTGATCGGCCTGCCCGGAGAGTTTGGCGAAGGTGTATCTTTCCTGTGCCGTCAGCGGCCGCCTGGCAACCACCGGCGCGGTCAGAATCGAGACCATCTGGCCGGCGACGTTGCGCAGGCTGGAGGCCAGCTGCGCGCTGTCCACACCGTCATGGAATTGCTGATCGGCCTGGACGGCGATGCTGGAAAGAGCTGCAACGGCGGGCGCAAAAACATTCAAGGTGCTCATGATCATGGCAGCAGCAACCGCAACTGCCTCTGGATCACGCTGTGCCTTTGACCGGGCCGCCAGCGAGTCCATATCCGCGCGCGCGGCGGCCAGCCTGCGCTCTGTCAGCAGTACGTCCGCCATCACCGGCGCCAGCCAGGGGCCGGGCCGTTCTTGCAAAGCCTGCCGCAGATTGTGTAGGGAACGATCGCTGGCGGCACGCGCCGGCGCCAGCTTGGCGTGCATCGCCGCGTCATCCGGCAAATCTTGCTGGAGCAGGAAATTGCTCACTCCGCGCTCGGCTATCAGGTTTTCTTCTACCTGCAGCGCCAGATGCAGTTTTCTGATCGCGGGTATGCTTTCGGTACTGCGCTGATAGACCTTCCATTCGCCATCGACAATGATGCCGGCGAGCGTCAGGAACAGCAGCATCAGCAACAGGGAAATGAGCCCGAATAAGCGATTTAGTGACATACGAAATGACATAGGCACGGATCGAAATCCGGCGCGAATGTAATCTATTGTTTTTAATAGTTAGACGCTATTTGAATAAAATAATCAATAGCCCGTCCATCAAAGAATCGTATCACAAATCGCTAAAATGCCAGGACGGGTATGGCTGCCAGCTCAGGCGCCCACGCTGGCGGGCTGCTCTGTCACTCCGCGCATTGCCAACACATTGCGATACAGCGTGGCATAACTCTCGCCCATCACGCGCGCGGTAAACAATTTCCGGTAACGCGCTTGCGCGCGCACTCCCATGGCCTGCGCCTGCTCCGGGTTATCCCATAACTGTTGCATCGCGGCCCTGAATGCGCCGGGATCGCTGGGAGGCACCACCAGGCCGGTTTCGCCGTGGTTGTTGATATAACTGGTGCCGGTGCCGATTTCGCTGGAAATCATGGGCTTGCCATACATCGCGCCTTCCAGCAGAGAGATGCCGAAGGCTTCCGAGCGCAGGTGCGATGGAAAAACCAGGGCGTAGCATTGCTGCAGCAGCGCCACCTTGTCTTCATCGTTGACGAGGCCGAGGAAAATCACATTGTTCAAACCTTGCTCGGCGACGTGTCGCTTGAGTTCCTCTTCGATCGGGCCGGCGCCGACGATCACGATCGGATAATCGGTGCCGCGCGCGGCGTCCAGCAGAATGTGCAAGCCTTTGTAGTAACGGATGGCGCCGACGAACAGGAAGAAACGGCCGCCTATGCGCTTCTGCCATTGCTCCGTCACGGGGTCGGACGGCGTCGGATAGCTGTTTTTATCGAGACCGATGGGAATGACCTGGGTCTTTTCCTTGTAACCCGCCAGCACCGAACTGGTTTGCAGGTAGTTCGGCGAAGTCGCCACGATCGCGTCGACGCTGCTCAGGAAGCGATGCATCAAAGGCCGGTAGAGCTGCAGCAGCGCCTTGTAGCGCACGATATCGGAATGATAGGTGACCACGCTCGGCTTGTTCATGCGCGTGACGAAATGCGCCAGGTCCATGAACGGCCAGGGAAAATGATAATGCACCAGGTCGAAATCCTCTGCCAGCTGGGCGAAGCGCTTGATCGCGGACAGAGAAAAGCCGGTCGAGGCAATCTGCAGGTCCTGCTTGACCCGGTGCACCATGTGTCCGTGGAACATCAGTTCCGCCGGCTCCGGCGCGTCGCTCAGGGTCAGCACTTCGCTTTCAACACCGCTGGCAGGCGAGCACTTACATAACTGAAATATGGTCTGCTCGATGCCGCCATATGATTCGGACTGGTAGGTCTTGTAAAAATGAAGAACTCGCATTGCATCCTCTTTTGATTCTGCTTCATCATCCGTTGCGACAAGAAGTGAAAGCTATTTTCTATCGACACTGACTGCCGGTCTCAACGCCAGTCCATATTTTCTAACATTAAACTATATAAATAAACATTACTTAACCAATTGAAACTTGCCGATATACCCCGGCGGTGATCGCCGCACACCTTGCCCAGGAAAACGCCTGTGAGCGCCGCAGGCCGGCGCTGCGCCGTTCCGCCCACAGCGCGTCATCCTCCAGCAGCCGGCGCATCTGTTCGGCCAACCCGTCTTCATCCTCGGGATCGATGTAAGTACCGGCCGCGGCGGCAACTTCCGGCAGGCTGGCGCGGTCCGATGCAATCACCGGCGTGCCGCTGGCCATCGCTTCCAGCAAGGGCAGGCCAAAACCCTCGTACAGCGAGGGAAACACCATGATGCGGGCAGCAGCCGTGACGCAAGCCAGGTCGTCCTGCCCCAGATAACCGGCAAAGCGTACGTGGCCGGCGTTCACCGCCCGTGCCAGCGCCCCGCTCAGCTCATCCGTCTGCCAGCCTTCCATGCCCACTATCAGCAAAGGAAAACGTGCGCGCAGCTGTGGCGGCAAGCGGGCATGCGCCTTGAGTGTCAGCATCAGGTTTTTGCGCGGCTCCAGCGTCCCGACAGAAAGAATGAAACGACGATAAGCCAAGCCCATGGCATCCAGGCGAGGCAGCAATTCCGGTTCATCGCGGGGCCGGAAGATGGCGGAACAGGCAAGCGGTGCCAGCACTACCTTTTCTGGCGGCAGGTTGAACTGTTGTCTAAGCTCTGTGCCGATGAAATCAGAGTCGACCAGGATCCGGCTGGCATGCGCCACGGCCGACGGCAGGCGCCGTTCAATTTCCTTCAAGCGATCCCGGGGCTGGGTATGCGGGTAGTGAATATGCGTCAGGTCATGCACGGTCATCACGGTCGGCCCGGGAAAATCCAGCGGCCACAAGGTCGGTTCGTGATACACGTGAGGACGGGTCCGGTCTGCGCCGCGATCGAAGCAGCGCTGCTCCAGCAACCGCCGTATCCGGTAGGCGGCCGGCAGCAGCCGCTTGGCCGCCCCGGCCCAGCGCGAATATCCCGGCATGGCTACGCTAGCCAGCTCCGGTCGCCAGCTCGTGCCGTAAAAATACTGCAACTCCAGATCGGAATGCTGCTGCAAAGCCAGCGCCAGTTCGGCAACATAATTGCCGATGCCGGTGCGCGGCGCCCGCAGGATTCCGCTATTCAGCGCAATTTTCAGTTTCATCATGGCCGTCGGCTACATGCTTTTGTTGGACATGCTTTTTCTGATTCACCTGCTGCAGGACACGCTGCACCAGCTGACGCGCGGAATCTTCCCACCCGAGCCAGGACCAGTCCTGCATTTTTTTCGATGCCGGAAACACACCGCTGCTTTCATACTGCGCGACCAGCCGGCCCAATGACTCCGGCTGATTCAGGTCAAAATAACTGATGAAGTCGCCGCCGATCTCGCGGAAAACAGGTATATCGCTAGCCATCGCCGGCAAACCGCGCTGCATGGCTTCCACCAGCGGCAAACCGAAACCTTCCACAAACGATGGAAAAACCAGTGATTTCGCTCGACCGTAGGCGTATTCCAGTTCGATGTCGTCGAGATCATTGAACATGTGCAGCCGCCGCTTCAATTCCGGATGCTTCTTCACGCGTTCGATCAGGCGTTCATTCTTCCAGCCGATGCGGCCGATGAAGCACAGGACGACGTCGCTGCCACCTTCCCACAAACGCTCAAAGGCATCCAGTAAATACGCGTGGTTCTTGCGTGGTTCTATGGTGCTGACCATGAGATACACAGAACGGCCGGAGGCGAACAGTTTTTGCAGCGCGGGACTTACCGTTTTACTGGCGTCAACCTGGTCAAGCTCGGAACCCAGATGAAAAAAATCGAACCAGCGCCCGCTGGCCCGCTCGCTGCCAAGACGTCGCTCCACCTCGCTGTGCACCTGGTCGCGAATGGTGCTGGATATGGCGATGAAGCCGTCGGCCGTATTGGCGATCCATTCAAACCAGCGATCGAACACCTGCACCAGCGGGCCATCGCAAAACTGCGGATGAGTCAAGGGAATCAGGTCATAGATGACTGACACGATAGATACGCCTTGCCGCTGCAATTTTTCCGCGACTGGAAAAAAATCGGCATGCCAGGAGGAGTCGAGCAGCAGCAAGATATCGTCGTCACGGCAGCTCATTTCAAAAGCGCGCGGCTGCACATCAATATTTGCCAGCATCTTTTCGGTCAGGTAGAGGGGCAGCATGAACGAGAAACTGGCCAGGCGGCATAGCACGTAGGTCACACGCCTTACATTATGCGAGGCCTGCCACGGCCATAGGGGCAGCAGGCGCGAATGAAGCAGCCAGTAGCGGTTGCGTAGCTGCACCAGCTTCTGCGCCACTTTTTCCAGCTTCTTCTGCAGGCGGCTGCGCCACCCATCGGTATGGCTAGGCGCCAGCCGAGTGACTTCGAGTATTTTCCCGCGCTTGAATATGACGGGAACGCACACCGCTTCGCCTTGCACCGCCGGCAGACGATTGATGATGTTGCGCACCACACGCTGTATCCCCGAATTCATTTCGGGATGATGGAATACATAGGTGCATTCGATCAGCACTCTGCTCATATCGTCACTCCATCCACGCGCACGCTGCCGGCCGAGCGCTCAACCGCTATCTCGGCGTCCAGGAATGCGCAGCCGACAAAATCGGGATGCCGGGTATTGACCACATGAAAAATCACGCTGTAGTCGCGCCACTCGTAGTTGGTGTCAAGGTGGGAATCCAGCCGCGACAGGGAAATGGCGATCGAATAACTGCCCTTGCCCAGGTTCACCGGGAAGCGGCAGCGATACGCCAGTTTTTCGCCAGGCTGCAAGTCAGTCTGCGGCATCTCCAGCCGATGCGTATTGATGCCGAAGATCGACTGCCCGAGCTTGTCCTTGATCATGTAGCCCATCACCAGGCGCGGTACTGCGGCATTGATCGTCACCAGGACTTCCAGCGTGGCGTAAGCGCCGACCTCCACCACATCCAGCTGCCTGCCTTCGTCATCCAGCAAATTCACCGCCACGATGCTGGCTTCGCCGGTACCCGAAATGGTTCTCAGGCGGCCGTCTTCCAGGCGCTCCTGGCGTACGGTCTGCTGCTCGCGTTCAGCTAGCATGGCATTGTAATAATCCATTACCTCCACCGGATCGCCCTGCATTTCCAGACGGCCGCGGTTAAGCAGGATGGCGCGGTCGCAAATGGTCTGGATCGCATAGCGGTCATGAGAAACAATCAGCAGTGTGGTGCCGGCGTGGCGGAATGCGCGGATGCGCTCGAAGCTCTTGTGCTGGAAATAGGCGTCGCCGACAGACAGTGCTTCATCCACAATCAGCACGTCCGGCCGGCTGGCCGTGGCGACGCTGAACGCCAGCCGCATCTGCATGCCGCTTGAGTAGGTGCGCACCGGCTGGTCGATGTACTCGCCGATTTCGGCAAATGCTTCTATCGCCGGCATCAGCGCAATGATCTCGTCGCCGCGCAAGCCTTGCAGCTGGCCGGCCATGATCGCGTTCTGCCTGCCGGTGAAGTCAGGATGGAAACCCATGCCGAGCTCCAGCAACGCCGCCACCCGCCCCTGGATGTCGATCGTGCCAGCCGTACTCTGGGTGGTGCCGGCAATCAGTTTCAGCAATGTGCTTTTGCCGGCGCCATTGATGCCGACGATGCCTACCGCTTCGCCGGCCGCCAGCTGGAAATCGATATCCTGCAAGACCCAATGCAACTGATGCCGCGGCCCGGAAAACGGCGATAGCCATTCGGCCAGGCGGGCCCAGCGCCCGTCGTATGTCTTGTAGGCCTTGCCCAGGCCTTTAACCGTGACCTTACCCATCAGAGTTCATCCACCATTTCACCGGCATGCCTGCGAAACAGCAGCATGCCGAAAACGCACAGGGCCACGCTCAGCAAGGCAACCGGCCACAGGCTGCTCCAGCGTGGCCATGCCGCACTGATGAAGATGCCCTGGTAGGCGATGATCAATGCGCTCATCGGATTAAACTTGAGCAAGGTCTGGACGCCGGCCGGCAAGGTCGAGACCGTATAGACGATCGGCGTGAACCAGAACCAGAACTGCAGCACGATGCCGAACAGCTGGCCGATATCCCGGAAAAAAACGTTCAGCACGCCGAGCACGATGCCGAGCCCCATCGAAAACAGCACTTGTATCAGCAACAGCGGCAACATGGCGAAGAAGACCCAGCCGGGGAAATTGCCGGAGACCAGCAGAAAACCAAGGAACAAGGCGAAAATGATGCAAAAATTCAGGCCCGCGTTGAGCACCGTAATGATCGGCAGGCAGATGCGCGGAAAATTGAGCTTCTTGATCATGTTGCCATTTTCCAGAAACACGTTCTGCATGCGCGACACCGTCTCGGTAAAAAATCCCCAGGTCAGCAAGCCGGCGCAAAGATAAATCCCGTAGGCGAACTGGCTGCTGGCATTCGGCAGGCGCGCATGCATGATCTGCGAGAAAATCACCGTATAGACCACGATCATGGCCAGCGGATTGAGCACCATCCAGGCCGCGCCCAGCATCGAATTCCGGTAACGCGACTGGAACTCGCGCCGGACGCTGCCGGCAATGAAGCCGCGGTAGTGCCAGATCGAGCGCAACAGGGTGTGCGCTTTGCTCTTCTGCATCAGATTCAACACTTTCAGCACTATCGGCACCTGCCGTATTTATCGTCGAAGCGCACGATATCGTCTTCGCCCAGATAAGCGCCGCTTTGCACCTCGATCATGACCAGTTCCAGCAAACCGGGATTTTCCAGGCGATGTCTGGTACCGGCAGGAATGTAAGTCGACTCGTTGGTGTTGACATAGATTTCCCGTTCGCCGTTGACCACCTTCGCCATGCCATGCACCACTACCCAATGCTCGCTGCGGTGATGATGCATCTGCAGCGACAGCGATGCCCCCTGCTTGACCACAATGCGCTTGATCTTGAAATTGGGTCCCTGTTCCAGCAAGGTGTAGCTGCCCCATGGACGGAACACGGTGCGATGCAGTTTATAGGTATCGTGTTCGCTGCTCTTGAGCTGCTGCACCACTTTCTTCACGTTCTGCACATGGTCGGGATGCGCAATCAGCAAGGCGTCGGGCGTGTCCACCACGATCAGGTTGTTGACGCCGACGGTCGCCACCAGGCGCTGCTCGGAATAGATGTAATTGTTCCTGCTGTCGATCAGCACCGCCTCGCCCAGCACACGATTTTCCTGTTCGTCAGGCTCCACCAGCTGTCGCAAGGCGCCCCAAGACCCGATATCGTTCCAGTCAAAGTCGGCCGGTATCACCGCGACCTTGTCGGAACGCTCCAGCACGGCATAATCGATCGAAATATCCTGCATCGCCATGAAGCTTGCGCCATCCAATTCTTGCAGCAAGACGCCGGCGGAAGGAGCGGCCGGGCTGGCTTCGATGCAGGCGGTGGCCGCCGCCAGGATCTCGGGTGCATGCTTTTCCAGCTCGGCCAGGAAAACCGATACAGAGAAGCAGAAAATACCGGCGTTCCACAGATGCTTGCCGCTGCCGACAAAGCCGGCGGCACGCTCGGCATCCGGCTTTTCGATAAAACGCTTGACCTGCGCAGCGCCGGCGCTATCGATCTCGTCGCCGCACTCGATATAGCCAAAGCCGGTCTCCGGCGTCAACGGCCGCACGCCGAAGGTCACCAGGTAGCCTTGCTTGGCGACTTCGATGGCGTGTCGCACGGCGTCGGCAAAACACTCGACATCCTTGATCAGGTGATCCGCCGGCATCACCACCATGATGGTGTTGTCGCCATGTAAGGCACGCAGCGATACCGCTGCCGCCGCGATTGCCGGCGCCGTATTGCGTCCAGCAGGCTCAAGCATGAAATGTGGGCGGTGATGCGGCCCCAGGTCGGCAGAGATGAACTCGTCTTTGCTCTGAAAATAATAGTCACGATTCGTGACGCTCAAGATATCGCCGCGGATGCCGATCTCGGCCACCCGCTGATAGGTCTTCTGCAGCAGGCTCTTGCCGTCCGGGAGCTTGATGAAGGGCTTCGGGTGTCCTTCCCGCGAAACCGGCCACAAGCGCGTGCCGGCACCGCCCGAGAGCACCACTGGCACGATCACTGCCGTTGCTGTTAATGGAATACCGGGTTCTGGCGTACGCATCTTGCTCTCCCTTTATTCTTTGTCTGAGGCCAGGCGGCGCATATCGGCGTCGACCATTTGCTGTATCAATTGTTCCAGTCCGGTTTTCGGTTTCCAGCCAAGCTTGCGCCGGGCCTTGGCTGGATTGCCGAGCAAGACGTCCACTTCGGCGGGACGGAATAGCTGCGGATCGATCACCAGATAATCTTCGTAATTCAGATCGAGATGGGTAAAGGCAATCCGGCACATCTCGCGCACGCTGGTGGTGACGCCGGTGGCGATCACATAGTCTTCAGCCTGCTCCTGCTGCAGCATGAGCCACATCGCTTCCACGTAATCGCCGGCAAATCCCCAGTCGCGCCTGGCGTCGATATTTCCCAGCCGCAGTTCGCGCTGCTTGCCGAGCTTGATGCGCGCTGCCGCGTCCGTCACCTTGCGAGTGACGAATTCGATGCCGCGCAAGGGCGACTCATGGTTGAACAAGATGCCGCTGGAAGCATGCAGGCCAAAGCTTTCACGGTAGTTGACAGTGATCCAGTGACCGTACAGCTTAGCTACCCCATACGGGCTGCGCGGATAAAACGGCGTGTTTTCATCCTGGTGTTCAGCCTGGATCAGGCCGAACATTTCGCTGGTGGAGGCTTGATAGAAACGCGCCGCTGGACAAAACTGGCGAATCGCTTCCAGCATGTGGGTGACGCCCAGCCCATCCACCATCCCGGTCACCACCGGCTGGTTCCAGGAAGTGCCGACAAAGCTTTGCGCGCCCAGGTTATAGATTTCATCCGGACGGGCCTGACAGACGGCGCGTATGGCGGAAGTAGCATCGGCCAGGTCGCCATCTATCAATTGCAGCTTTTCCAGGATGCCGAGTTCGCGCAAGCGCCACAGCGTGTCGCTGCTGCGCCTTGCCAGCAGGCCGTACACCTTGTAACCCTTGCCAAGCAGCAGCTTGGCAAGGTAAGCGCCGTCTTGTCCGGTGACGCCCGTAATCAATGCTGTCTTTGTCATTGCCTGTATCTCCGTTGATTCTGTTTTTGATTATTCTTGTGTCACGGCTGCGCTTGCGCCGCCGCTACCCTGGCATCCCAGTCCGCCAGGACATTCAATAAGGTCTGCTGCATGGGAATGGCAGGCTGCCATGCCGTGGCCTGCGTGATTTTCTGGTTGCTGCCTTTTACCCGGCGCAAGTCCGAAGGCCGCAAGCGCGCAGGGTCTTGCTCGATCACGGCATCGGTCTCGGTCAGGTACAGCATGCTGGCGATCATGTCGCGGATCAGATACTCCTTGCCCGAGCAGACATTGTAGGTTTCGCCGTTCTGGCCGCTTTCAAGCAGCGCCAGGTAGGCGGAAATAACGTCCTCCACATCCAGGAAATCGCGGCTGACGTCGACGTCGCCGACCAGTATGCGCGGCTCTTGCAGCTTCAGGCGGATCCGCGCCAGCTGGCGGGCGACGCTGGAAATCACGAAATCTTCACGCTGCCCCGGGCCGATATGATTGAACGGCCGCGCCACCATGATGCGCCACGGCAGATTGCAGCTCCACTGATAGCACAGCAGCTCTGCCGCCGCCTTGCTGACCGCGTAGGGATTTTGCGGACGCACTGGCTGTTGTTCGCCGATCGGCAACAGCTCCGGATCGACGCGGCCGTAGACGTCGCCCGAGCTGACATACAGAAAAGTGCCGTTGAAGCCGCCGCGCTGCAAAGCCTGCAGCAGGTTGAGCGTGCCCTTCAGGTTGACGTCCAGCGTGTGCGCCGGGTCGCGAAAAGCTTCGGGAATGAAGGTCTGGCCGGCAAGATGTATCACCGCGTCCGGGCGCGCCTGCCGCAGCACCTGATCCAGCGCTGCCGGATCCAGCAGGTCATAGGCGCTGTCGGCGGTTACCAACTGCCAGCCAAGGGCGGCAACGGCGTGTGCGCGCAGACGTTCAAAGGCAAGGCCGACAAAGCCTGACTGCCCGGTGATGAATAATCGCTTCATATGCAGCCGCTCCTTGCCTGCTGTTGTTGACTCAAAGTCATGGCTTGCGCGCAACAATGATCTGACTCTTCGGCATGAAATCACTCAAGGCCTGCCTCACCTGCTCCCCGTTCGGGCTATTCATCAGGAGTTTCCAGGTTTTTGCCCAGCTGTTCAGCAAGGGGTGCTGAGGATTGCTCAGGTCCACCTTGCAAACCCAGAAAAACAGCCACCAGACAGACCAGTAGAAAGCGTAGTATTCGTGCCGTTCGACGATCAGGCCGGCATCCGTGACCATTTTTTCAAACTGGTCGCGCTCGATGATACGGATGTGGTTCGGCTTTTCAAAATGCGACGCTGGCGCCACCTTCTTTTGCATGTGCTCTTGCACCGGATCCGGCACCGACAACAGGTAATGCGCACCCGCTTTGCCGACCCGGACCAGTTCGCTCAAGAACTGTGCAGGATCGTCGACGTGCTCAAGCACTTCCATGCAGATCACTTTGCTGGCGACACCGTCTTCCAGCAGCAATGGGTTGGCGTCGCCCACCAGGCCTTGCACTATCCGCGCCGGCGTATCCGCCAGGCGTTGCTTGGTAAACTCGACTTTGCCGGGATCGATGTCGGCCACGATGACATGAGCGCCGCGATGACCGCAAAACAAGGAACTGCCGCCATCGCCGCAACCGGCGTCAAGCACCACGTCCTCCGCGCTGATGACAAAGCCGCGGTACAGCTCATCGCTTTCCTGCAGATACCAGCCGCTCGACAGAGCGTCGCTTAAACCGACAGAAAAGGAATCGTAGACGGTCACCGGCGGTGCAGGTACCGGCGCAGCTTCAGCGACCGCCATTACCTGAACCGCTGCATCCTGCCTGGCGATGCCGAAAAGTCTTTTGATCATGTCTCGCATACTGTTTTTTGCTTCCATCGTTATGGTCTATGTCTGCAGCTGGAGCCGCGACTGCCCCATCCTGTCGGCGATTCTTTTGCCGCGCGCACGCAAGGGGGTCTCGATAAACCGGTAGTTGAGCTCGCTGAACAGCACCACCAGAACCGCCGCCGTGAGCGCCAGCCTGAGGTTATAGGTATGGTCAAAAATGGTGTCGGTGGGAGCGATCCAGAACCAGATCTGGCGGCTCATGAGATAAGCCGGCATGTGGGTCAGGTACAGCGCATATGAGCGGCTGCCGACCCACAGCAAGATGCGCTTCAGAAGATTGTCAGGCATCAGGTAATCCGCGTCATAAGATGCAAGCCACACCAGTACGATGGAAATCAGCGCGACAATTCCGACCCAAAAACGGAATTCCTGGTATTGCGGCGATCCTATCTTCGCCAGGCATGCCAACAGGATCACCAGCGGAATAAAACCTGCCCATTTCCAGCTTTTCAGAAACACCGGTTCCAGCCGGCGATAGCTGTCGCGCTTGCTCCAGATTGCCAGCAGCACCCCTAGCAGCAGGGCATCGGAGCGCACCAGCATCAAGAACAAGGATTGATGGCGGCTGGCAAAGAATTGCAGCACGACCAGCACGATCAGCACCAGCGACAACCGGCGGCGGCAAACGAACACCAGCAGCGGCAGCAGCAGATAAAACTGCTCTTCCAGCGACAGGCTCCAGTACGGCGTAGTCGGGCCAAGCTCATCATGGCCGAATTTCAGCATCACGCGGAAATTCATGTAATTCAACAGTCCCGCCAGGCTGCCCTCCAGATTCACCTGCAGGGAACTGAAGATGCCCGATTTCTTGAACGCCACTGTCGCCACCAGCAGCAGCGCCAGCCAGAGCCATGCGGTCGGCCACAAGCGCCAGGCGCGCCGGACCCAGAATTTGGCGGCGATAGCAAAAAACGATTCTCGGCTGTCGCTGCGATTCAAGCGCGGGATCAGGTCGCGGGCAATCACAAAGCCGGAAATGGCAAAGAACAGATCGACGCCATTCCAGAATCCGAAATGGGTATAGATGAACGCAAGAATCTCGCTTGGCTGTCCGAACAGATTGAAGCGCGTATGCTCGAACAAAACGAAAAGCACCGCGATTCCGCGCAACAGCTCGATGTCTTTGATTCGATGATTCATGTGCCATCGGCTCCGGTAGTTTATCGATGGTCCGGCTTGCGGGCGATGATCGCCTGGCTCTTGGGCATGACGCTGTCCAGCAACTGCTTGATCTTGGCTCCCTCGGGCATTGAAATCAATTGATACCAGGTGTTTGCCCATTCGTTGAGCAAAGGCGAATGCGGCGGCTTGATGTTGTCGCGCGTTGCTTCTCCGGCGCCGCCGGCGCCGGCTTCATCGGCCCGGTACAGGCACATCCACATCGCCCAGAAAAAACCGGAGGCATGCCGCTGCTCGATCTCCAGGCCGGCATCCGTCACCAGTTTGGCAAACGCTGCGCGCTCGAAAACATGGATATGGTTCGGCTTCTGGAAGTGCGACGGCGGCGCCAGCTGTTTCTGCAAGCCTTCGCCAACCGGGTCCGGCACTGTCAACAGATACAGCGCTCCCGGCTGGCCGACGCGCACCAGTTCGGCCAGCACTTGCGCCGGATCGTCGACATGCTCCAGCATTTCCATGGCCACAATACGGCTGACGCTGCCATCCGCCAGCGGCAGCGGCTGGGTGTCGCCGACCAGCGCCTGATAGCCGCGTGCCGGGCTATTCGCCACCTTGGACGATAGCTGCGCCACCTGAGCCGCATCGGTGTCCGAAAAAATGACATGCGCGCCGCAACGCGCGGCGAACAGGGTCGCCGCGCCCTCGCCGCAGCCGACATCGAGCACTACATCAGCGGGCGTGATCGGAAAGCCTTTCAGCAGCTCGCCGCTTTCCGTCTGAAACCAGCCGCTTTGCACGTTATCGATAAAGCCGCAGACGCGCGAGTCGACCACGCCTTCCGGCGACACCGGGGCCGGCAGCGCTTCTGGCTGATCTTCTTGCCGATCTTCTTGCTGATTCTTCGGTTCGACTGCCTTGGCTTTCGGAGGACGCAGCCAATCGCTAAGAAATTTCATCATGCAATAACCTTTTCCGTTGTATTGCCGATATCCCGCCTGTGCCTGGCGATGCGCTCAGAAAGAAAGGCATCCAGGCGCTGCTTCACCACAGCGCGTGAACAATGCTGCTGCAGGCTCTGCACCGCGTGCTCCGCCATTTGCCAGTATCTTTGCGGATCCTGTTTTGCGACCCGATAGCTCTCCTTGTAGGCGGCCAGCAGCGTGCCCCAGTCTATGCGGTAGCGCAAAGTACGATAGGCCTGGCGCGGGTCGTGCGGCCAGTGGCTGGGCTCCGTGCTGGAATCGAGCACGAAAGCATTGTCGCGATCGATATAGTCAGCCATCGCGGTATTCACCGGCGCGATAGCCGGCTTGCCGCAGGACATGAACTCCATCAGCGGCAGGCACTGGCCTTCGCCATGCGAGGTATTCAATACGTAGGTGGTGGCCGACACCAGTTTCTCGTAGTCGGCGTCGCTCAGGTAGCCATGGATCAGCAGGATGCGGCACTTGAACGGCGTCAGCTTGTAGACATTTTCCAGCACATTGTCGATGCCGATACGGACATCGTGGTGGGTCAGCTTCAATACCAGCGTGGCGTCCGCGGTATCGCGGAAGGCCCAGCAAAAGGCGCTGATCATGTCGTACCAGTTCTTGCGGCCGTCATAAGGATTGAAGACCGAGGTATACACCACGCCGGCGATATGCACCTTGGCCGGTTCGCGCCGGGCCAGCGCCGGCGGCCGCACCAGGTTCGGCTTGGGAAACCGCCGCTGCGGCACACTGTAGGGGGAAAGGTCGGCCGTACGGCTATCGATGACAGTGCCCTCAACCAGCAGGTCGACGCCGTCGGGATGACGGGCGATCGACAGTTTCTCGCGCAATGCGGAAAAGCGATCCCATACCGGCGCCGGGATCGACGCTACCGGAAATTGCGGCATCATCGCCCGCCGTACCGAATCCGCGGTAAATACCGAATGCGTGATGGCGCTGCCGACCTTGTCGAACACATAGCGCCAGTCATGGCGCGGTTCGCCAAACCAGACCTCGTTCGGCAGCGTGCTGAACTCCCAGGCGAACACGGGAATGGTCGGACAGGTCAGGCCGACCGCCGTTTTGTGCGGCGGCGAGAACGACAGGAATACGCAGGATTGACCGTGCGCGGCGGCGCTGCGGTAAATATCGTCCACTTCGCGCGCCGGATCGGTGACGGTAACGACAATGCCGAGCTGCTCCAGCACCGGACGAAATTCTTTCAGCACGAAGTAATAGCTGTATTCAGGCAAGCCGAGATTGGACGCAATCGTGCCGGAGTTGGTTTCGGAATAAATAATAATGATCATCTGGCGCCGGCTTTCAGATAAAGCCAAGAACGAAGGGGGCTGCGAGCGCAGCTTGTGGGAATCGCATCACGACTGCTCCTCCACCGCTTCTTGCTGAAAAAATCCACGCAGCTGTTCCTTGACTACCGCGCCTGCGCTGTACGACTGCATGCGCGCGATAGCGTGGCGGCTCATCGCCAGATATTTTTCCGGCTGCTGCTTGGCTATCTGGTAACTCTCCGCATAGCCGTTACAGATCGATTCCCAGTCCAGGCGGTAGCGCAAGGTGCGGAACAGGTCACGCGGGTCATGCGGCCAGACATTGTGTTCGAGGCTGGACTTGATGATGAAGGCAGCGCCATCGTCGATGTAGTCTTCCATCGCAGTATGCTTTGGCGCAATGACCGGCCTGCCGCAGCTCATGAATTCCATCAGCGGCAGGCACAAGCCTTCGCACAAGGAGGTATTGACGTAAAAACTGGTGGCGCCGATCAGTTCTTCATAGGTAGCGTCGTCGAGATAGGCATGCAAGGTCAGGACCCGGCATTTGAACGGCGCCAGCTGCGACAGCAAGGTCAGCAGTGTGTTGTGATACAGCGACAAATCGCGCTCGTTCATCTTCAGCACCAGCGTCACATCCTCGACTTCGCGGAAAGTCCAGCAGAACGCCGTCACCATGTCGAACCAGTTCTTGCGGCCATCCTTGGGGCTGAGGATAGAGGTATAGACCACCCCTTCCAGATCGACGCTCACTTCAGGTTCTTGCGGCTCCGGCGCAACGGCCGTAGCCGCCGCAACCGGCGTCGCCTGCTGCGGCGCTGGCTGGTGTCCCGACTGCGGCATTGGCGGAACCGTGCGGCTTTCGTAGCCGAGGACGGCGCGCGCAACGGTGTTGCCGCCGCGTCCACTGACGGCCACCGCGCGCGCCAGCCACAATGGCAACAGATCGCGCACCGCTTCCCGGTACCAGGTGAGCAAATGGCGTTTGCTTACCGCCAGGCGATAACGCAGATTCTTGGCCGGCGCCGCAGGTTCAGGCACAGGCGGCGGCGCCACCGGTTCCGGTACCGGTTCTGGCGCAGGTTCCGGCGGGACTGGCGCCGGCGCTTCATCCAGTTCATCGGACGCTTGCGGGAAAACGACATGCGCAATCAGGCCGTCAGCCGACAAACCCAGCAGGTGGCTATCGATCACGGTGCCGCGCACCTGCAGCCGGCTGTGGCCTGGCGGCAAGCTGGATCCAAAGCGCGCGCGCGGCGCGGCAAACTGTTCCCACAATGGCGCCGGCACCGCCAGCACCGGAAACCCCGCTCCCATCGCTTGCCGGACAATGCGCGCGGTATAGCTGGACAAGGTGATCGCCCTGCCGTGGCGGCCAAACACGATCCGCCAGTCGTTGCGCACATCGTCGTCCCAGAGTTCGTCGGGAATGTTGCTATATTCCCAGGCAAACACCGACACCGTCGGGCAGCGCAGGTCGATCAAGGTTTTATTAGGGGGGGAAAAGGAAAGGAAAACGCATTCTTCGCCACGCTCGCGGCAAGCGTCGAACAGCGGATCGACTTCGGTTTCCGGGTGCCGCACCACGGTCACCGTGCCGAGCTCCTGCAGCACCGTGCGAAAAGCTTTCAAGACAAAGTAGTAGCTGTACTCTGGTAAACCAAGGCTTTTGTTGATTGTACTTTCGCCAATATCCGAATACAGAATGAAATTCATCAAAATCGTACTTTTAATCGAATGTTAATCGCCCGAACTGCCGTCGCCCGCCGTCACCGTTTACCGCCTTGGCATCTTGCCGTTCCAGACTTGTCTCAGCCCCGTAGCCGGGGCCATTCTTTTTTATGCGAGGAGTAATGCGGCTGCAGTCCTAAGACCTGCGGTCCAAATAGTTTCCAGCCAAACACTCTCCTTCGGCGATGATACCTGATCCCGCGCGACGGTAGTCAAATCAGGCAGGGCTTTAGAGAGTGGCCCCTATTCTGCGGCAACCTGCAGACGCCCAGGTTTATTGCCCGGTTCATAGGGAAAAAGAGGCGCGGGGCCGGAAAACGGGGAGGAAGTTGCGCGGTGCAACGGGCGATATCGATGGCCGATATGCGCAGGCTGTTGCCGGCGCAAGGGAGATACCACTTGACGCCGGCAGCCGTCAGAGTTGCTGCCGCTGGTTGTAAGCGCGGCTGAAGGCGCGCTCAGCCGATCAGTTGGTCTGGGCGTCGTTACTTACCAGCCACACCCACGATGACGTCAGGTCGTCGCCGCGTGCCGACTTGGCATTGGTGCTGCTGGCGGAAGCCAGGGCGCGGCCGTAGATTTTCACGTTGTCGCGCCGGATCGATCTTTCCGTATTCAAGCGCGTGTGCTCGTCGCCCAGCACGATAATAGCCTGCAACATCGCCTGCAATTCATGCTGGTCGGCCAGGCTCTCCGCCACGCGCCGCCAGACGTCGGCCTTGGTCCAGCGCCGGAAGCGCATGTAGCTGGTTCTCCAGCGGCCGAATTCCGGCGCCAGGTTGCTCCATGAACCGGCTTTCAGCGCTACCCACAGCACCGCCTCCATGAACAGGCGATTGTCGCGGCCGCACATGCCAGAATCTCCCGGCCGCCCTACCAGCAAAGGCTCCAGTTTCTCCCATTGATCATCTCGAAGAACGCCATTAATTTTCTGCATCTATCTACTCTTTGATTGTTGAACTTGAATCAGGCAGCTTGATCTGCCTTTTGGCAAATCTTTTTCTTTTGGAAATCGCCGGATCACATTCAATCGGTTAACCCTGTCGCTATGCGCTCACCGATTTGTTAAGTTCGACGGCGGCATGCACACAAAGAGTAAAAGCAAGAGCCTTATGAAACCACTGAAAAATTAGATTTTTAACTATAGTTCACATAAATTAACGATATTTAACCCTAAAATTGGGTGAGATGCACATTCATCATTTCCAAAAGAAAACTAAATGATTTAACTATTTCTTTTGGATAATATTATTTGACGGCTGGCTTTTCAAGAAAAACAAGAGCGCCGTTTCACTATTCGACAATCTGAAGTTGACAATTCACTTTCCTGCAGGGGGCCCGCCAACCCTGAAAAAAGGGCAACGGGCTTTCCCCGCCTGCGGTCCATGTCTCAGGAGCGTCGCAGGGAGGCCAGGATCTGGACGATGTTATAGCGCATCATGCGCAGATAGGTCGGCGCCGGCCCGCCAGGCGCCGATAAGGCGTCGGCATACAGCTTGCCGCCCGGCGTCACGCCGGCATCGCGGCTGAGCTGCCGCAGCAGTTGCGGGTTGCTCATGTTTTCGAAAAATACCGCCTTGATGTCTTGCTGCCTGATTTGCCGGATCAGGGCAGCGATATCGCGTGCACTGGCGTCGCTGTCGGTCGAAATGCCCTGCGCCGCCAGGAAGCGAAGGCCGTAATGGGCAGCGAAGTATTCAAAGGCGTCGTGCGAGGTGATCACCGAGCGCTGCTGCTCGGAAAGCGCGGCGAACTGCGCCTGCGCCCAGCGCTCCAGGTCGGCCAGAGCATGCAGGTAACGCTCGCCGTTGGCCTGGTACTGGCTGCTGCCGGCCGGGTCCAGCTTGCTCAAGGCAGTCACAATGTTGCGGGTATAGATCATCACATTGGATGGATCCTGCCACGCGTGCGGATCGGGCCGCACTGCCGCATGCGCACCGATCCCCGGTCGCTGGCGGGCCGCCACGCCGGCGCTGGCGACCACCACGCTGCCGCGGTAGCCGGCAGCACCGGTCAGGCGCGCCATCCAGCCCTCGAAACCGAGGCCATTGACGACCACCAGTTTCGCCCTGGCGATCGCCTTGACATCGGCCGGCGTCGGCTCGAACACATGGGCATCCTGGTCAGGGCCAACCAGCGTCGATACCGCTATCCGCTCGCCGCCGACGGCGCCGACGATGTCGCCCAGGATGCTGAAGCTGGCGACCACCGGAATTTTTTCCGCCGCCAGGGCGCTGCTGCAAATCGCCAGCAAGGCCATCACTGCCAATCGACTTAAATTTTTCACGATAACTCCTGAAGATGGGAAATGGGAATGCAAGTTTCAAGCGCGCCGGCAAGGGTGCCGCCACAGGCGCGGCAGGCAGCCGCGCGGCGCAATCAGCAGCGACGCCAGATAGCAGGCGGCAGCGCACAGAATGATGGTCGGGCCGGACGGCGCGCCGCTGTAATAGGAAAGCAGCAGGCCGGCATACGCCGCCAGCGCCGCCTGCACGGCGCTGTTGAGCAGCTGCGCCGGCAAGGTGTCATGCCACAGACGGGCGGAGACCGCTGGCAGCATCATCAGTCCGACCGCCATCAGCGTGCCCAGGGTCTGGAACGACGCGACCAGGTTCATCACCACCAGCATCAGGAACAGATGCTGGAACAGGCCGCCGCGCGCACCGCTTGCGGCCAGGTAGGAGGGATCGAAGCTTTCCAGCAGCAGGCCGCGGTAAGCCAGCGCGCCCAGCATCAGGCTGAAGCTGCTGACGCCGGCCACCAGCAACAGCCCGCCGCGGTCCACGCCGAGCACATTGCCAAACAGGATATGCAGCAAATCCAGCTTGGAGCCGTTCATCGATATCAGCATCACCCCGAGCGCCAGCGCAATCAGGTAGATGGACGCCAGGCTGGCGTCTTCCTTCAGGCCGGTGCTGCGGCTGATGCGGGTCGCGACCGCAACCACGGTCACGCCTGCCAGGAAACCGCCGATGCTGAGCGCCGGCAAGGACAGGCCAAACAGAATGAAGCCGATCGCCACGCCCGGCAGCACTGCATGGCTGAGCGCGTCGCCGAACAGGCTCATGCGGCGCAAGGTCAGCAACACCCCCAGCGGCGCGCTGCTGAGCGCTAGCGCCAGGGTGCCGGCCAGGGCGCGGCGCATGAAGGCAAATTCGGCAAACGGCGCCCACGCCAGCTGCTGCGCCGTATGCAGCCATGTGTCCAGCCAGGACCACAGCATCATGCAGCCAGCTCCGGCCAGCGGTCGCCATTGCCCGCACTGCCGGCATCCGCCATATGCCTGGCGCGCTGCAGATTGGCGGCAGCCAGCACATCAGCGGTGTCACCCCAGGCCACCAGCTGCCGCGCCAGCAGCACCGCTTGCGGGAAATACCGGCGCACCTGCTCATGGTCATGCAGCACTGCCACCACGGTGCGCTGCTGTGCATGCCAGCCGCGGATCAACGCCAGCAGATCGTCGGTGGTCCTGGCGTCGACCGCGTTGAATGGTTCATCCAGCAGGATCACATCGGCGTCCTGCACCAGGATCCGTGCAAACAGCACCCGCTGCATCTGCCCGGCCGACAAACTGCCGATAGGACGCCGCTCGAAGCCCTGCAAGCCAACGGCCCGCAGCGCATCCTGCGCGCCTTCCGTCATCGCCGAGTTAAGGCCGCCCAGGCTGCCAAGGCGCTGCCAGTAGCCGAGGCAGACGCAATCCAGCACCGAGATCGGAAAACCGCGGTCGATCTCCGCCTGCTGCGGCAGATAGGCGATCAGCTTGCGCGGTACATGGATCTCTACCCGGCCGCTGTCGACCGGCACCAGGCCTAGCACGGCCTTCAGGAAAGTACTCTTGCCGGCGCCGTTTGGCCCCAGCACGGCAGTCAGCGAGGCTTGCGCCAAAACTCCGCTGACATGCTGCAACGCCGCTTGCCGGCGATAGGCGACGCTGACGTCGTGCAGCGCGATCACCGGCTTCATCGGAACTCTCCCGCCAAGGCCCACCACACGCCAAGCCACAGCAGCACGCAGGCCGGCAGCACCAGCAACAGCCGCAGCCATGCCGAGCGCGCCAATATGCTCAGGCGCCTGGCCGAGGCCGGATCCTGCCCCGTTTGCGCAGGCGCTTGATTCACAAGCGGCATCATGCTTGACTCCCGTCAGCGCTTCTTTGCCAGCCCGGAAACGGATCATCGAACTTGCGCCAGACAGCCATGCCGAGGCTGGTTTCGGCGGCATCCAGCAAGCAGGTCTGCAGCCTGCGGCGGATCGCTGTCTGATCCATGCCTTGTCCGATAAAGACGATTTCCTGATGGCGGTCGCCATACGGCTCGCTCCAGCCGGCCTTGATCTGCGCACGCGTGTGGGCATCCTGCGGCCAGCGCTCGGCCGGCACCGCCGCCCACCAGAAACCGACTGGCTCGTTTGTCATCAGCTTGCCGGCGCCCGACATGCTGGCCACCCACTCGGGCCGACTGGCCAGCCAGAAATAGCCCTTGCTGCGGATCACACCCGGCAACGGCGCCGCCAGGAAATCATGCAGACGCTGCGGATGAAACGGCTCCGGCGTCCGGTAGACAAAACTGCTGATGCCGTATTCCGCGCTTTCCGAACTGCCCCGCCCTTCCAGCTCCTGCGCCCAGCCAGGCATGGCGGCAGCCTGCTCTAGATCGAACAGGCCAGTGTCCAGGATGCTGTCCAGCGGGATGTTCGAATGCTGCGCATGAATCACCCGCGCATCCGGGTTGAGCGCCTTGATCACGCCCATGACCTTCTGCAGCTGGGCGGCGTCGACCAGGTCAATCTTGTTGAGCACGATGACATTGGCAAATTCGATCTGCTCGGTCAGCAGGTGCACCAGCCGCCGCTGGTCGCCCTCCCCTGCAGTCTCGCCGCGATCGGCCAGGAATTCGGCGCTGGAAAAATCCGCCAGCAGGTTGGCGGCGTCGACCACCGTCACCATGGTGTCGATGCGCGCCACATGGTTCAGGCTGTTGCCGTCTTCATCCACGAAATCGAAGGTGGCGGCGATCGGCATCGGCTCCGACACGCCGGTGGATTCGATCAGCAAGTAATCAAAGCGCCCCGCCGCCGCCAGCTGCCGCACCTCTTGCAGCAGGTCGTCACGCAAGGTGCAGCAGATGCAGCCGTTCGACATCTCCACCAGCTTTTCTTCGGTACGCGAAAGCGCCGCGCCAGCGGCCGCGCTGCCGTCGCGCACCAGCTCGGCATCGATATTGACCTCACTCATGTCATTCACGATCACCGCTACCCGTTTGCCTTCGCGATTGCGCAATATGTGATTCAGCAAGGTGGTCTTGCCGGCGCCAAGGAAACCGGACAAGACGGTGACAGGAAATTTTTTTAACTGGTTCATAGCGATCTCTGGAGTTGAACGGTGGTTGGAATGCCGGCCGCACGCGCGCGGCGCCGGCCGGCTTCAGCTTGATGTTTTCCGGCATAGGCGCTGCCTCAAATGCAAATGCAACACAGTTGCATATCGAGATTGTAATGCAACTGTGTTGCATTTGCACGAGACACGTCGAAACCATCGATTTGAGGAGGCCGCCGCTAATGGGAAAACCGAGAGGACCGGGAAGCCGTCCAGAACTGGACGGCCGGAATGTGAAGCAAATGCAGCGCCGCTACGCGCCCGAGATCAAGTACTCAGACGCGCGGCGGCAATATATATCAGTGCAGGAACCGGCCCGATTTCGCCACCATGGTCAGGTCAACGAACTCCGAACCGTTGTGGCTGCCAGGACTAAAGGTGATGAAATAACCGCCGGCATCGTAATGACTGATGGTTTCCAGCGCCCGGATCAGGCTGTCGCGCGACAGGTTGCTGCCGGCGCGGCGCAGCCCCTCGACAAATACCTTGGCGGCGATAAAACCTTCCATGCTGACGTAGTCCCATTGCCTCTTGCCGTCCTGCAGATAGTATTTGCGGTACTCCTTGACGATGGCATGCGTCTCGTCCCATGGCGCCGGCATCACCTGGGAGATCTGGACTCCGCTGGCATCCTTGCCGAGCGCGCTCACCAGCTGCTGGCTGCCGACGAAAGATATGTTCCAGAACGAAGGCGGACTGCCGGCCGCGATCATGGCCTTGATGAAGGCGGCGCTGGAATTGTAGGCGGACACCATGATCACCGTCTGCGGCTTGCTGGCGCGGATCTTGGCGACGGCGTCGCTGACATCGACGCTGTTGCGCTCGACCGTGCCGAGCCCGGCCACTTCGATGCCGCGCTTCTTCAAGGCGCGCGTGACGCCTTCCAGGCCAGCCTTGCCGTAGGCGTCATTCTGATAAAAAACCGCAATCCGTTTCAGCGACAAGGTGGTGATCTGCTGCACGATCTTCTCGGTCTCGGCA
>Ga0210409_10001441_pt1 | contig 31301 bp, 22 predicted proteins | sample IncBWH17MmetaG_FD_161649 | JGI IMG/M metagenome (GOLD analysis project Ga0210409, IMG submission 161649) | Forest soil microbial communities from Barre Woods Harvard Forest LTER site, Petersham, Massachusetts, United States - Inc-BW-H-17-M | ecosystem: Environmental > Terrestrial > Soil >...
CTTAGGTCCGAGGCGTAATGAGGTAAGTAGTTCGGATCTAGCGAGGATTAAGACCATGAGATATTTAAAATATTTGGCGCTGTTGGCTATTTGCGCTTTTGCGTTAGCCGCGCCGTCCCAGGCACAGGTTAGTGTTGGCGTTGGAGTTGGGCCCGTGTACGGCGGCTATGCTGCACCCGTTTGCGCGTATGGGTATTACGGGTATGCGCCGTATGCCTGCGCGCCTTACGGTTACTACGGCCCGAGTTGGTTCGCTGGTGGAGTATTTATCGGAGCCGGACCCTGGTTCCATGGCTATGGCGGCTATTGGGGCCGTGGCGGTTATTACGGACGCGGTGGCTACTACGGACGCGGCGGTTATGCTGGGCGCGGACCGGTCGCTACTCCTTATCGGGGTGGCGGTGGAGTGGCTCGAGGCTCGGTAGGCGGCGGATTCCGTGGCGGATCGGCCGGCGGGTCCCATGGCGCTAGCGGGTTCCACGGCGGCGGTGGTGGTGGTTTCCACGGTGGTGGCGGAGGCCATGGCGGCGGTGGACACCGGTAATTGATTTAGACTTTCCGAATGAGAAATGGAACGGCTGGCAGCACACGCTGCCAGCCGTTTTTGTTTTGGGCTCGGCTGGACGGGCTGATCCGGTAGATCGTACTTGGCTCGCGGGATTTGAACCGCGCGGATTTGTTGGCACGTGCCTTGAGTCTGGGAATTGGCTGTCGTAATGTACGGCGCGTGAGTGCACTCGAGAAGGGCCGGAAATTGCGCGGAGATGTATGGCGTTCGCTTGAAAGGCGGAGTTAGGTGCCAACTCTTGAGCTGCTTCACTCACCCCACGCGCCTGATCTGAGTCCAGTAACAATCCACTATCGCGAATTTGGACGGGGGAAGACCCTTGTTTTTTTGCATGGAGGCTGGGGGTGTGGTGTTTATCCCTTCGATCGACAGATTGAGGCGTTTCAGAACGAGTTCCGGATATTGATCCCGGACCGCTCTGGATATGGGCACTCGGCCCGAGTCGAGAGCGAGATGCCGCTCAATTTCCACCGGCGTGCGGCGGAAGAAACAATTTCCTTTCTCGATGCGCTGGAGATCGAGCGGGCCGTGCTGTGGGGCCACAGCGACGGAGCGGTCATCGGCGCCATGACCGGGTTGGCGGCGCCGGAGCGATGCGAGTGCTTGATTCTGGAAGCCTTCCATTTTCTTCGGAGAAAACCGGGGTCGCGCTCCTTCTTCGAGCGGTTTGCTGCACGTCCGGAAGACCTTGGTGAAGAGACGAAAAAGCTGCTAGTGCTGGACCACGGAGAAGCGCAGTGGCCAACGGTATTGCGGCGCAACTGCACCGCTTGGTTCCGGATTGCGGATCAGGTGATGCGGCCGGATGGGGATTTGTACGACGGCCAGCTGGGCAAGCTTGCGGTGCCGACGCTGTTCCTGCACGGAAGCCTTGATCCACGAACAGAGCCAGGAGAAATGGAGCTCGTTCGCAGGGTGCTGCCTAGAGCGACGATGAAGTTTATTGCGAACGGCAAGCACAGTCCGCACAGCGAAGAAGCCGCATTTGAAGAAACTAACGCGATTGCGAGAGAGTTTCTACGACACTGTGCGTGAGTGCTCAAGCAGTTTGTGGACGAAAGTCAAAAATCGAAACGATAGCCGAGGATCATTTTAGCGATGAGATGATCGGTTGAGGCAGTGAAGCCTACGCCGAGGCCGAAATTTATCTCCCATTTGGGCGATAAATTCAGATCGACAGCGGGAAAAATCTGCTGCTGTTGTTGCCGAGTGGGCAGGAAATCCGTGGCTGGCCCGACGGAACCGTAGTACTCGATGCCTCCGGTGATTTTCTTCGTAAAGTCGTAGCTGATTTTTGCGTTGGGCGAAAAGACGAAACCTTGGCTCACCGATTGGCCGTGGAAGGACCGGTCGAAGGTGGGATTGAAATCGAGATACCAGCGGCCGAGCTGCTTATCGATGATGGGACGTATCTCCCAGGTCCAAGTGTCGGTGGAGAATTGGCGGCGCTGGTAGCCGATTTCATTGGAAAGGCTGAGGCCGACAGGCCATTTCCACTTCTTTGGGATGGCGACACGGGGACGAATATGGTCGCCGACCCATTGAATGCCCTGGCCGCTGCGCTCGGAAGTAAAGATGTAAAAGCCTACTTCGAGCCAGTCCGAGAAACCGTGGGTGATCTCGATGGTTTCGTGTTCGGCGTGGTTTGTGGGATAGACGCCGTCGACGATGGTCTTCGTGCCGTCGATGGTGAAATTGCTGTGGAGCTCGACCATGGTGTGGCCGGGATCAACCAGATCGTAGCTGTAGACCTGAATTTCGTAATTGTCCTGCGCGCGAGCAGGCACAGCCATCGCAAGAAACAAACCACATGTTAAAAAAAGGCCGCGAGCCAGAAGTTTCGTGTCCACAATCCGCACCATGGAGTAATTTGCAAAATGAGACTAACGCATTTCGTTTGATGCAGCAAAGCGGATAGGGAGCATGCAAAATTTCCTGGGGTCGTATTGTTGCACCTGATTGATTATGAATTGTTCATGTGCTAGAAACAGGACCAATTCATGATTCCCTAGCCCAGTTCCGGCAACGAGATGGGACTGAGGAGGACGGCCTCGCCATCTAACAGAGAACCCCCTCTGGAACGGCCGTTGATTCTGTCAGATGGTGCCCTTGTTGCTGACATTCTGATTTCCGAAGGAGGATCCTCCATGCAGAGGATAAGGGGCGGGCGGGTTGTAACGGGGTTGGCATTCGCGTTTTTTTTGTCTTTGGCGACAACTTCTAAAGCTGGTGCACAGTCCACGACGGACGGAGCGATTGGCGGCGCGGTGGTGGATTCGAGCGGCGCCGCGGTCGTGAATGCAGAGGTTTCCGTTCGAAACAACGGCACGAATGTGGAGCAGAGGGCGACCACGGACGAGACTGGCTATTATCGCGTAACGAAATTGCAGCCGGGCTCCTACAAGGTTTCCGTGGACGTTGCAGGCTTCGCTCCTTTCAAAGCGGAACAGGTTGTCGTCCAAGTGGGTAGCGTCACCGAGTTGGCCGTGCACCTGAATGTGGCATCGGCTGGAGCAACGGTCATCGTGAACGAGGAGACACCGCAGGTAAACACAACGTCGGCGGAATTCGCCCCTACAGTCAACCAGTTGGAAATCAGCAATCTACCCATCAATGGCGGGCGATGGTCAGATTTTGCTTTGCTGACCCCCAGCGTAGTGAACGACTCGAATGGATTCGGGTTGCTGAGCTTTCGCGGGATCAGCACTCTCCTTAATAACAACACCGTCGACGGCGCGGACAACAATCAGGCGTTTTTCTCCGAAGAGCGAGGAAGGACGCGCGTGGGATATTCCAGCGCGAAGGCGGCAGTGCAGGAGTTCCAGGTCAATACCTCCAACTATTCCGCCGAGTACGGGCGCGCGGCGGGCGCGGTCGTGAACACGGTAACGAAGAGCGGCACAAACCAGTTTCATGGCGAGGGCTATTTCTACGACCGGGACAACGACTGGGGAGCGACGAACCCTTTCACCAAGATAACCACGGAAACGTCCCCGGGCGTTTTCTCTTCGAACGTATTCAAGCCCGTCGACGTCCGTAAGATGGGGGGATACGGCGTCGGTGGCCCCATTCTTAAAGACAAGCTTTTCTTTCATTTTGCGTTTGACGACTACAACAGAAATTTTCCCGGGACGGCGGTTCCTACCAGTCCGAGCGCGTTTTTCGCGAGTCCCGTGCCCGATCTGACGAACTACAGCACGGCCGACTCGTGCGCCACGTTGAATGCAAATGCGTTCACGACCGGCCCCAACGCGCTGCCAAATGGCGCCAACGTACGGACGGCCACGCAGGGAGCTTGTACGCTCTTCAATAACCTCGGGCTAGCCAGCTATGCTGCCGCCGTCACGGATTACAACAATGGATTGAGTGGCTTGCTTGGCGAGCTTGGCACTGTGCCCCGAGTTGGCAAGCAAACCATCTTTTTTCCCAAGATCGATTGGGTGATCAATCAGAAGAACCGCGCTTCGTTCGAAGTGAATCGCATGCGGTGGATTTCTCCAGCGGGCATCCAGACGCAAGCGACCAACACATTCGGCATCGCAAGTTTCGGAAACGACTACGTGCGGGACACCTGGGGCATCGCGAAACTATATACTTTCTTCACATCCTCGCTCTCGAACGAAGCGAGATATCAGTACGGCCGCGATTTTGAATTTGAATACGCTCAGCCGCCTACGGCTTATGAATCGGCCAACTTCGTCCACCCTGCGGGTTATACCAATCCTCTCGGGCTGCCTCCCGACGTGTTTATTACCAACGGATTCGATATGGGAGTGCCTACGTTTCTGCAGCGGCCGAAGTATCCCGATGAGCGGCGTCAGCAGATCGCGGACACCCTCTCCTGGGTGCACGGAAAACACAGCCTGAAATTTGGCGTGGATTTCGCGCACACGAACGATCTAACCCAAAATCTCCGCACGCAATATGGTTCGTTCCAATACGGCAGTATTGGCAACTATCTTTCCGATCTGCTCGATCCCAACCGATGCGGCGCCGCACACAATCTGGTTTGCTACAACAGCTACGCGCAGGCTTTCGGCCCGCTTGCCTTCGCTTTCAGCACCGATGACATCGCATTCTTCGTTGAGGACAGCTGGAGGATCTTGCCGCGCTTCACTCTAGATCTTGGGTTGCGATATGAGTACGAGAAACTCCCCGGTCCTTTCAACAATCTGATCAATCCGAGTGTGCCGCAAACGGGCCATCTGCCGAGTGACACGAACAACTTTGGTCCGAGAATCGGCTTCGCATGGGATGTTTTTGGCAACGGCAAGACTTCTCTTCGCGCCGGCTATGGTGTCTACTATGGCCGCATCATCAATTCCACGATCTATTCGGCGCTCACCAGCACCGGCGCAGCCGACAGTCAGCTATCGTTCACGATTTTCCCGACGATTACCGGAGGCGCCCCGAATCCCAGCGCACCGCCATTCCCGCAGATCATCAATCCCGCCACCCCGCCGCCGCCAAGCAGCGGACTTAGCGTGGTTTATTTTGACCCACACTTCCAGGCACCACAGATTCAGCAGACGGACCTGACCATTGAACGCGAAGTAGGCTGGAATACGGTGGTCTCCTTGAGCTATCTCGGCAGTTTTGGCCGAAGTTTGCCGGACTTCGTGGACACCAACATCAGCCAGGCCAACGCTGGAACGGTAACTTACACAGTGGGCACGGGTGGACCGATCACCGCGGCCACCTACACGACCGTTCTTTTCAAAGGTCCGCGGCCAAACCCGAATCTAGGCGCGGTGACAGACATCTTCAGCGGCATCAGCTCGAACTATAGTGCGCTTACGACACAGGTGAGCCACCGGCTCAACCATCATGTGCAGTTCTCCGCGAACTACACGTGGTCTCACGCGCTGGATTTCGGCCAGAACGCAACGACCTTCAGCGACACTAACGACCTGCTAAACCCATTCAACATCAAAGGCGAGTACGGCAATTCGAACTTCAACGTTCCAAACCGCATGGTCTTCAATGCGATTGTGGAATCTCCGTGGCGCACCAAAGGCTGGCTGAACTACCTTGTTAGCGGCTGGCAGCTCGCGCCCATCTACCAAATTCAAAACGGGCTTCCCTACTCTCTGGTCACATCGGGCAATGCCCCTGGCGGCTTGGGAGGCGGAGTCAACGGATCCAACGGCCGCAAAGGCATCGATATCATCGGCCGCAACACCTACCGCCTGCCGCGAACTCAGGTCCTTGATCTGCGCCTCTCGAAGAGCTTTACATTCGCGGAGAAATATACCTTCCAGGTGTTGGGAGAGGGCTTCAACCTTTTCAATCACCTGAACGTCACCGGCGTCAACACCACAGGGTATAGCATCGCAACGACGGGATCGGTGCCCACCACGGGCGGTACAACGCCATGCACCACGGCCGCTCCGTGCTTGAGCTTCAACGCGCCCTTTGGTACGGTCACCAGCGCCAACAGCAACTTCGCTTATTCCAGCAGACAGATCCAGATTGGATTCCGCTTCTTGTTCTAAGCACGGTGTACAACCATCAAAAAAGCGGCGGCTTCGGCTGCCCTTTTTTATTTACGGGATTTCCGCTCAGGCGTGGGGATGAGCTTTGTCGTAAATGTCCATCAGCTGGCGGATGGAGGCGTGGGTGTATTTCTGCGTGGTGGAAAGAGATTGGTGGCCGAGGAGTTCTTGAATGGCGCGCAGGTCGGCGCCGTCGGCGAGAAGATGCGTCGCAAAGGCGTGGCGCAGAGAGTGTGGATGCAGGTCCCAATTCACGTTGACGAGGCGGACGTATTTTTTGACGATGCGGCCGACGGAGCGCTGCGTGAGGCGGCGGCCCGCGTAATTTAGGAAAACGGCTTCGGTGTGAGGAGCATCGCGATGGCGGCCGCGGGTGCTCGAGGCTTGCAGGAACAGTTGCTCCCGAAGGGGCCAATACTTGTCGAGGGCTTCTTGCGCTTTGGAGCCGTAGGGAACTATGCGCTCCTTGTCGCCTTTGCCGATGACGCGCAGCACGCGCTCTTTTTGGTCGATGTCGGCGAAGTTCAGGCCGGTGAGTTCGCTGACGCGAAGGCCGGCCGCGTAGAGCAACTCCAGCAAGGCGCGGTCGCGGCGGAGCAAAAGGCCTTCGTCTTCAAATCTGGCAAGCTTGCCGGGAGAAGCAGCCGCGTTGGTTCGCGCGCGTTTCTTCGGCGCCTCCTCGCCGCTGCCGGAAGCTGGGCCCATTCCTGCGAGTTGATTTAGAAAGCCGCACATCTCCTCGGCAGAGAGCACGGAAGGAATGCGCTTGGGCAATTTGGGAGTGGCCACAAGCCTTGCGGGATTCTCCTGCAAGCGACCTTCGCGAACGCAGTATTTGAAGAAGGAGCGAAGCGCGGCCAGCTTGCGGGCGATCGAGCTTTTCTGGAGGCCATGGTCGTGCAAGTGCCCAACGAACTCGCGAATTGTGTTGTGCGTGACAGCGCTTAGGGCAGGAGGTTCGAGACCGGGCGGCGATAGGTAGACGATGAATTGGCTGAGGTCCTTGCCGTAATTGGAAATCGTATGTGGAGAGGAATTCTTTACTGCACGAAGATACTCAAGGTATTTGGCGATAGCAGTTTTCATTTTGTGCCGGGGATTCAGCCGTACTTGCACTATCGATTATAGGACAGCATCTGGCGGCAAACCTGTTTAATCGACGCCTCTGCCACCAAGCCCTCGGTGCCGCGAGTAGGAAGTAGTTGCGACCGGGAAATAAATTAGAGCTTTGCGCCGACGGGTGTGGCTTCTTCGGGCTGAACTTGCGGCGGCGGCGCGGCTGCAGGCTCGGGAGCGAGTTTCTCCCAGTCGCAGCCTTCCTTCAAGCAGGTGTGCACCAAGCCAATTTTGGTTTTCTTTTCGACGATGAAGGGTGCGCCGCACTTGGGGCACGGCTCGGGCAGCGGCATGTACGGCGTGGTGAAATCGCAATCCGGATAGCGCGAGCAGCCGTAGAAAATACGCGGACGGCCACGGCCCCCTCTTCCGGCGCTGCCGCGGCGGACGAATTCACCTTCATTGCACTTCGGACATTTGATCCCCATGGTGATGGGGCGCGTGTACTTGCACTTCGGATAGCCAGTGCAGCCGATGAATTCGCCGAAGCGACCGTGCTTTTTGACGAGGCCGTTGCCACAAAGCGTGCACTTTTCGTCGAGCAGCTCGTCGGGCTGCATGGATTTGCGTGTGCCTTCGACGAGGCGGCGAGTGGTCTGGCAATCCGGATATGCGGAGCACGCCAGGAATGGTCCGAACCGGCCCGCCTTGATGACCATTTCTTTGCCGCAGTTGTGGCAATACTCGACTTTTATTTCGCCCGGAGCGGCGTCCGGCAAGGCAGGCGACAAATCCTGGATGAAATCGCAGTCTGGATAGCGCGAACAACCCAAAAAGAAACCCAAGCGGCTGATGCGCTCGAGCAGTTCGCCCTCACCGCACTTTTCGCACTTTTTGCCGGTGGGGATGCCCGCTTTGTAGGAGAGCATTTCGTCGTCGGCGCGATCGAGATCGACAATGAACTTTTCCCAGAATTCCTTCACGGCTTCGCGCCAGGGGAGCTTGCCTTCCTCGATTTCGTCGAGCTCTTCTTCGAGGCGCGCGGTAAAGGTGACATCGAAAATATCTTCAAAGCTTTTGACGAGCAGCAAGCTCACACGCTCGCCAAGCATGGTGGGCGAAAAACGGCCCTGCTCTTTTGTTACGTATTCGCGTTCGACGATAACGGAAATGATCGAGGCATACGTCGAAGGGCGCCCGATGCCTTTTTCTTCAAGATCCTTGACGAGCGTCGCATCGTTATAACGAGGTGGAGGTTGCGTAAAGTGCTGATCGGGACGGATCTTGTCCAGCTTGAGCGTCTGGCCTTCGGTGACGCGAGGAAGCGCATTGCCCTCGCCTTCGTCGCTCTTTTCGTCGTCGGCCACATCCACAACCTCGGACTGATACACGGCCAGATAGCCAGCGAATTTCTGAACCATTCCAGTTGCACGGAACGTATAATCCGACGCGGAAATGTCGATCGTCGTTTGATCGAACACGGCCGGCATCATTTGGGAAGCCACGAACCTCTGCCAAATCAATTGGTAGAGCTTGAATTGATCTTCTTTCAGATACTTGCGGACGTCTTCCGGAGTGCGCATCACATCTGTCGGGCGGATGGCTTCGTGCGCCTCTTGGGCATCCTTCTTGGATTTATAGTAGTTGGGCTTCTCCGGCAGGTAGGCGGACCCAAATTTTTCAGGGATGAGTTCGCGCACTTGCGCGAGCGCATCCTGCGAAACGTGTACCGCATCCGTGCGCATGTAGGTGATCAGCGCAACGGAACCTTCATCGCCCAGTTCCACGCCTTCATAAAGGCCCTGGGCCACCCGCATCGTATTCTTTGCCGAGTAACGCAGCCGGTTATAGGAGGCCTGTTGCAGCTTTGAGGTCGTGAAGGGCGGAGGCGGATTTCTTTTCTTTTCTCTTTGCGTGACGCTGGCAACTTGCCATTTTGCTTTGCTCACGGCTGCGACAATCTTATCGGCCGCTTCCTGGTTAGCGACTTCGATGTCTTCGCCGTTGTGTTTGAAAAGCTTGGCTTCGAAGAGCGGCGGCTGGCCGGCATCGAGCGTGGCGTGGATCGTCCAATATTCTTGCGGGACGAAAGCGCGGATTTCCTGCTCGCGTTCGACGATTAGGCGCAATGCAACGGTTTGTACACGGCCAGCGGAGAGACCGCGGCGGACTTTATTCCAGAGAAGTGGAGAAACTTTGTAGCCCACGATGCGATCGAGAACGCGGCGGGCTTGCTGCGCATCGACGAGATTGGTGTCTACCTTCCTCGGATGTTCGAAAGCCGCGCGAATCGCTTTGGGCGTAATTTCGTTGAAGGTGACGCGAAAAATCTTCTTAGGATCAATGGCTGGAATTTCTTTCTTGGGTTCGTCCTTCGGCTCTTCTACTACTTCGGGCTTGGCGTTCTTCTTCTTGAAACGCGAGACGGTGGGCTCCTGCTCGGGGTATTTGGAAGGCTTGGCCAATACCATGGCGAGGTGCGCGGAAATCGCTTCGCCTTCGCGGTCGGGGTCGCCCGCTAGATAGACCGCGTCGGCGGTGTTGGCGGCTTTGCGGAGATCGTTGATGATCTTGCCCTTGCCGGCGATGATCTGCAGCGTAGGCTCGAAGATTTTCTCGTCGTCGAGGGAAATCGGCGGGCGGACTGGCTTCTCTTTTACTTTCTTCGCGCCCTTCTTGGCTCGCTTTTTTTTCTTGCTGGTGCCTTCTTCTTCGCCGGGCAGACGGATGCCGATCGTCTTCTTGGGCAGATCCATCACGTGGCCAATGGAGGCCTTGACGAGGAAATTCCGCCCAAGGTATTTATTAATAGTCTTCGCCTTTGCAGGCGACTCAACGATCACAAGCGAACGGCCCATCTTGTCTTTGTAACCCCGTAATGTTCAGCTGGAGAGCTGGAGAGCGCGGCGTGTGTCCTTCTCGCTAACTTCATCTAGATGCGAGGATCGGCCCTTGAGATACTCTCAGCGCTTAGATGCAGGAGCACGGGCAAGCGATTCGCGCCATAACTGACTTTAAAACAACACCTTACTGAATTGCTTTCCGGGCGACCGCCGCACGATGCCTTTCATCTCCAGATCAAAAAGCGTAGCTAGAACTTCGGAAGAGTTCAAGCCGGATCGTTCGACGATGTCATCAATGTGCTTGGATTCCTCGGCGCTGAGCAGCTCGTAGACCTTTTTTTCGGAGGGGTTCAGGGAGGCGACGACAAGTAGATTTCTTTGCTCGGCTTCCGGTTGTTCGGCTTTTACCAGCGCGGCGCGAACAGGCGTGGGCAGTTCTTCGATCACGTCTTCCGCGTTTGTCACCAGCTTCGCCCCCTGCTTGATTAATAGGTTTGGCGCAAAACTGACTGGTTGCGTTACGTTTCCCGGCACACCGAAGACTTCTCTGCCGAACTCCATGGCTAGACGGGCTGTAATCAGCGAGCCGCTGTACTGCGCGCCTTCGATGACGATTACACCTAGCGGCATTTCCGCGACGATGCGATTGCGGATGGGAAAGTTTTCAGGGGCTGGATGCGTGCGCAGCGGAAACTCGCTGATGATGGCGCCGCGCTCCAAGACTTTTTCGTAGAGTTTCTTGTTTTCTTTGGGATAGCAGACATCGATGCCGGTGCCAAGGACCCCGATGGCTCTGCCGCTGACAGCCATGGCGCCTTGATGGCCGATGGCGTCGATGCCACGGGCCATGCCGCTCACTATCACTAAGCCACGCGCGGCGAGTTCGCGGCCGAGGCGTTCCGCCATCTGCGTGCCGTACAGAGTCGGGCGTCTGGTTCCCACAATGCTGAGGCAGGGGAGATTCAGGACTTCCGGATCGCCGCGAACGTAAAGCAGTACTGGGGGGGTCGTAAATTTGTAGCAGAGTTTGGGGATATTCGGGTTCGGTCCAGTTGATGAGCCGGCAGCGATCGATATTGCCAGTGGCTTTCAACTCTTTTTCTGCGCGCTTGAAGGCTTCTTTCTTGAAGACGGCTTGTGCGACTGGTGCGGGCAAGCGGCAGCCTTCCAGATCAGTCAGCGGGGCGCGAAAAACCGCGTCCGGCGAGCCGAAACGCTTCAGAAGGCGCGCGGACAGACGGGAAGCGAGGCCGGGCGTGAGCGCCAGGGCGAGCCAGGGGAGGGAGGAATCTAACTCCATCGCGTGCCAAGCCTATGCGCAGGATAACTGTACTGTCGACTACTAATTGATGAAAATAGAAAGGTTGGCAATCAGACGGGTTGAGCGGCGTCTTCGGCAAGGATGGAGTCGAGAGTCGCGACGAAAAGATCGGCGTCGGATTGTGAGAAAATTAACGGGGGGCGGAGCTTGATGGCGTTGTGGTGCGGACCATCAGTGCCAGCGAGGATGCCGCGTTCGCGGAGGCGATTAAGGACGTAAGAAGCCTGGTAGGGTGCGGGTTCGCGACTCTCGCGATCAGTTACCAGATCAATTCCTAGAAATAACCCGGAGCCTCTGAGATCGCCAATAAGCGCATGCTTCTGTTGCAGTGATTTCAGCCGCGCGATCAAGTAACTCCCAACGCGCAACGCATTTTCTTGGAGATGTTCCTCTGCGAGCACGTCGAGAACGGCGAGTCCCGCCGCGCATGCCACCGGATTGCCGCCGAAGGTGCTGAAGAACTCCATCCCGTTGTTGAAACTTGCAGCGATTTCTGGGGTGGTGACAACCGCCGCGAGCGGGAAAGCGTTTCCGATCGGTTTGCCGAGGACCACTATGTCAGGAACGACGGCTTGCGTTTCGAATCCCCAAAAGTGCGTGCCGAGACGGCCGAAACCGACTTGCACTTCGTCGGCGATGCAGACGCCGCCCGCGGCCCGAACGTGGTTGTAGGTTTCGGCGAGATATCCGGGCGGAAAAACGATTTGGCCGGCGACACTGGGCAGCGTTTCGGCGATGTAAGCCGCGACGCTGCGGCCTTGCGAGTGAGCGTTCTGCAAAATCTCGGCAACGTCTTGCGCGTACTTTGCGCCCGCTGCGGCATCATCCCGCCGGTATGGTCCGCGATAATCGTCAGGAATCGGCGCGACGTGGACCCAGGGCTTGCGGCCGCGGCCTCCTGGGCCGTCAAATTTGTAAGGACTGATATCGATGAGGGTAGTCGTGTTGCCGTGGTAGGCGTGTTCGAGGACGATGACATCTTCACGGCTGGTGTGTGCGCGAGCGAGACGCAACGCCAGCTCGTTCGCTTCGCTACCGGAATTGACAAAATAGCAGACACGCAGTGGATTTGGCATACGACGCGTGAGTTGCTCGGCGTAGCGATTGACGTTGTCATGGAGGTAGCGCGTGTTGGTATTGAGAAGCGCGACCTGCTCTTGCACGGCGCGCACCACGCGAGGGTGGCTGTGGCCGACGAGAGGCACATTGTTATAAACGTCTAGAAAGGCGCGGCCTGTGTCGTCGTAAAGGTATTGCATCCACCCGCGCACAATCTTCAGCGGTTGCTGGTAAGAAATGCTGAGATTTTCCCCGAGCAGCGCGCGACGAGCAGAAAGTGTCTCCGCTGAACTCGGTTCGGGGTGCGGGAAACGATCGGCGGGAATGCCTAACAATAAGTTTGGATCAGGAGCGAGAGAAGTCCAGACGTTGCGCTGCGACGCAGGGGCTACACCGGGAAAATCGGAACGGTGCGCCAGCAAATCGATGATGATTTGGAAATGAAGGTGAGGCGGCCAGCCGCCGTTTTCGTGAACGTCCCCGATACTGGCGAATTGCTGTCCGCGCGCGATGCGTTGGCTCACGTGGAGAGCGTCAAAGGATTCTCGCGCGAGATGGCCGTTGAGCGTGAAAAACTCTACGCCGTCGCCGGTGGTGTGACGAAGAATCACGAGCGGACCGTAATCGAGCGGAGCTGTGTTCATTGCGACGGCGTGGACTACGCCATCGAGCGGCGCGTAGACCGGCGTGCCGGGAGCGGCGAACAAATCTATCCCGAGATGGACCGTGCGACGTTCGTCCGTGGGGTTTTCGCTGGCTCCGAAAAGCGGGGACGTGTAGAGCAAGCGCGCTTCGTTGTAGCGGCCGACGCCAACGAGGGCTTTGGCGCTCTTCATCTTTCGGAAGATCGCCTCGCTGAGGTTTTCTGTCTGTGACGTGCTGGGATCGGCGCCAAGGGATGTGCCGCCAACACTCAAATCAAAGACAACACTCGGAGCCGTGCGCAAATCCGTATCGAGAATCGAGGCCGCGCTTTTCGCGTTGGACGCAAGCCATCGTTGCACTTTTTCGCTTTGCGGCGCGGCGGGCAAACCGCAGGCATCACGAAAGGTGTAATGAGCGAATCTTGGATGAATCGCAGCCAGTTTCTGGAGCGCCTCCCAGGCCGGGGCTTCACTAATCGTCACGTAGAGATCGTCGGGAACCAAGGACTTGCGATATGCAGAATTCGTGACGCTGACCGCGAGCCGCATTGCAATGAGGACGTAGAGGTGGCTGATCTCGTTTTCGCTAAGTGGATAAGAGCTGTGATAGCCGGCGACCACGGCGCTCGCCGCGGAGAGCGGATCTTTCTCGTCTAGCATTGCGTACGCGGCCGCGATGGCGACCTCGGAGACGGCGAGACCGTAGTGCATGTCCCCAAAATCGATGACGCTGACTACTTTTCGCGGTTGCGGCCAGGGCGGGCTGACCAGCACGTTGTAGTCGTTCGCATCTCCGTAGATGACGCTACGGCGCAGCGACGGCAGTGCAGGGACAACTTCTGACTCGTAGAGCGCGAGAAACTTTTCGACGAGTGCTCGCTGCGCCGAATCAACGATGTGATGCAGATAATCCCGAATCCAGCCGGCACGAGCGAGGTCCCACTTCAATTCGCGATGTACGGCCGGATGAGAAAAATCTCTTAGCGCGGCATCCAGCTGGCCGAGAAATTCGCCCAGGCCGCGCAGCAACTCTGGGCTGTGTGGATTTACTTTGGCAAAGACGGTTCCAGGAACAAAAGTGAGCAGCCAGAGGAGGCGCTTGGTTCCGTCGGCGAGAATCGCCGTAGTGAATGTGTGGCCGCCGGAGGCTGGGCAAACGCGCGGAAGTCCGAGGTGAGGTGCACGCGTTGCTAAATGTTGGAGGGCCTGACACTGCATCTCGACGAGTGATCGCTCCCTTGCGGGATGCATAATTTTTAGGACGAATTCGTGACCGTCGACCGACCTGAAATGAAAATTATCGTCGTACTCGCCGGGCAGTGACTTGGCGGAGACATCCAGACATAAAATTTCGCGCGCCAGCCGCGCGGCTTCCGATTCGGTGACCGGCTGGGCCACGCGTGCTTCAGGAATCATGCGGGGAATCTTATCTGCAACGGATGGAGCGCGTCCATCTTTGCGGGGCGCGGGCTGATGCGAATCGGGCGTGATGCGCCGCGCTTTTCCTTCGACTTCGCACGAAGTAAGCCGGCAAAGAGCCGGTTTACATTTCTTCGCGAGATGACTGAATCGAAACCGGGCCATTCACGGTCGAAAGCTTGATCATCGCGGGCGAGCCGCCAAATTCGATGCGGCGATTGTTGTCGTCCCAGGTCTTCTGCGCCTTTTCGCAAATGCTTGCATGGCAGCTCATTGGAGAATAGTTACGCGATTCCACGCTGAAGCTGGACTTGTAATCGGACGGAACGGAAAGCGTAAGAGGACCGTTCTGCGCGTCGGCGGTCAAGCCAGTTCCGCTCCACATCGTCCCTTTCAGGTTGATGGAGATCGGACCGTTCTCTGTGTGAATGCGCACGTTGCCGCTGCTTCCGGTAATGGTGATGGGACCGTTCGCCGCGCGGACATCGGCGTCGCCCGAAAAATCGCGCAAAGTAATGGGGCCGTTCGTGGCGTGGGCGGTCAGTTTGGCGTCGACGCTATAGAGAGAAAGCGGGCCGTTCGCTGTCTCCAAGTCGATGACCGCCGCTTTCGGTGCGCGAATCAGCAGGTAGATGGCCCAGTCGCCATCGTCGCTTGGCCCGTTGGTCGCGACTTCTCCGTTCTTAACGGAAAGTGTCATCTGAGCCAGAATTCGCTGGGCGCCTCCGTCTTCATTTGAAGCAAACTTGCAGGACGTCACTGAATAGGTGTCCTTGTCCCAGCCTTGCACCTGAACGCCGCCATTTTTGTGCGGGCGAATGCGAAGAGTGGGTGCGTCGGCCTTTGTCACTGTGCGTTCTTCCGTTTCCATGACGGCGTCGCGGTCGTCGAACCGGACGTGGAAGTCAGAACAATCCGTTGCGGGCTCACGATGGCCGCCGGACATGCTCATTGAGTGACGATGATCCCAATCGGTCCAGCTTGGCTCGGCGGGGCTTGCGGGAACTGCCGGCGTTGCGGGCATGGCGGGCATTGCTGGCATCGCCGGAGGGGCAGCCTCGGCTGGTGCTGAAGCATACACCGGTAAACTTGGCGGCGTGGGAGGGGGGGCCGGAGGGGAAACGACGGAGGTTGGTGGCGAGGGCGGAGTTGGAGGTGTTGGACCGACCTGGGCGCCAGCCAGAGCGTAGAATCCGCACACGGCGGTCACCAATAGCAGAACCAATTTAGAGCGCGATTTCATGGATATAACCTCCCTGCCATATAGACGAACGAAAGCTCCAGCGGTTTGATGAATTCGTGACCAAAACCAGCCAGTGACGCGCGCCCCAGTGCCAAGCAAACCTCTAGTAAAGCGCCGCCGCACTCGCCGGAAGGCTCCTCTCTCTGATTTCAAAGGAGTTACATTTTTGCAGATTGCACCAGCGGGCCGTCGGGCGTAGATTACCTGCGAAAGAACAGCAAAATGGAGGTCCCCATGCGCAAAATAAGTTGCGACGCGGTGCAAGGAAGTCAGAAGCCGCAGGTGGCGCTTTATCAGAGGAAACCAGGCGCAGCGACAGGAAGGTTGCTTTTATTGGTGGTGGCGGTCTCTGTTTGCGGCGCCGTACCCGGCGGGGCTCAAACCCCTCCGCAATTGCCCGACGGGGCCGGCAAGGAAACGGTCCAGAAGGCTTGTGGTTCGTGCCACGCGCTTACGACGGTGACGAACGCAGGGCACAACCGGCAGGAGTGGACGTCGGTTCTAAACATGATGGTGACTGCCGGTGCGCCGGTGCCGAAAGACCAGATCGCGGTAGTGACGGACTATCTGGCAAAGAACTTTCCGGAGAGGCCCGCGCCGGATGCGGTCGTGATTCCCGGAAGCGTGGAAGTTTCCATTAAGGAATGGCAGGTGCCAACGGCGGGGTCGCGGCCGCACGATCCTGCTTTCGCTCCGGACGGCTCGGTCTGGTACACAGGGCAGATGGCCAATGTGCTCGGGCGGTTTGATCCCAAGACGCAGGAATTCAAGGAATACTCCTTGAAGACGCCCGGATCCGGTCCGCATGGGCTCGTGCCCGATAAAGACGGGAATATCTGGTTCACGGCAAACTTCAAGGCGTACATCGGCAAGCTCGATCCGAAGACGGGCAATGTGACTGAATATCCGATGCCGGACCCACAAGCCAAAGATCCGCACACGCTTCTCTTTGCACCGAACGGAAACATTTATTTTACCGTTCAGGGCGGGAACATGTTGGGAAGGCTAAACCCGAAGACGGGAGAAGTGAAGGTGGTCAATTCACCCACGGCGAGATCGAATCCTTACGGCATGGTGGTGAGTTCGAAAGGCGTTCCGTTCTTTGTCGAGTTTGGGAGCAACAAGGTGGCCAGCCTTGATCCGGACACGCTGGCTATTCACGAGTATGTGTTGCCGCATGTGGATTCGCATCCTCGGCGCGTGGCCATTACTCCAGACGATGTGATTTGGTATTCGGACTATTCGCGTGGCTACTTGGGTCGGCTCGATCCAGCAACGGGCAAAGTCATGGAGTGGGCCTCTCCCGGCGGACCACGGTCCAGGCCTTATGGTATCACCGCTATCGGAGACGTTATCTGGTACAGCGAATCGAACACCAAGCCGAATACGGTCGTTCGCTTCGACTCGAAGACGGAGAAATTCCAGACGTGGATTATCCCTTCCGGCGGAGGCGTTGTGCGAAACATGGTGGCCACTCCTGATGGCAATTTGTGGCTCGCCTGCAGCGGCGTGAACGGGATCGCCTTCGTCGAGGTAAAAAATTCCGTGAAAACGTCTTCGGTCAAGTAAAACGAGAATTACAGAGTTAGTCCCTCATTGGACCCGTCGCCAAGAATCATGGCTGCCAGTCACAGTCCAACGTGCCCATGCTCCCAATGGGAGGTCCGTCGGGCGGCTCGACGGGCGCGGTGAGATCGATCCGCTTGGGATCCTTTTCGAAAAGCTCAATACGCTGCTTGCTGAAGATGATGTGCGCTTTGTCAGAGATAACGCCGCCGCCGGATTGCGCGGCGAGCCAGTCGCGTAGCTCGTGAAGTTTGAGTGAGGCGACTCCCCGGACTTCATCGGTGGCATGGTCGTTGGCAGCGAGGGCCATGAGGTCAAAGAGAACAACGTTGTCCACGGTCATGGCAATCTGATCGGCGTAACCGGAGCCATGAGGGGATTTCCAGGTAGCGGCGAGAATAGATTCAAGGACATCGTAAAGGCCGGGATTTGCGGCGTTGCGCGCGTGGAACTCGACGAGGCGGGCGGCGCGCTCCGGATTAAACAGAAACTGAAGCGTGTGCTGGGCGGCGGATTCGGCCGGCGCGAGGGCATCGAATGCAGGGCTGGTGTGAATCTTGAAATCCTCTCGATCGCGAGGGTATTCCGGCGGACGAGGCGGGATGATTTTCAACAGCGATTCGGGCAGGGCAAGCGTCTCCGGCTTTAGTGTGGCGAGGACAGCGGCGAGGGCGCGGCGTTGCTCGGCGGGCGCGACAATTTGCGTGGAAACTTCGCCATCGCCGCGCAGCGCAAATGTGTAGTCCATTCCGCCGACGAGTTTGCTGGCGGCTTCGACCTGATAGCGATGGAACATGTAGATTGGCACTAATACGTCTTCGAGTGTTGCAAGCGGCGCACCTTCACGAATATTGTTTTCGCCGAAGCGCTTCAGGGCCGCGGCGCGAACCTGCATGATGCGGTTAAGTTCGTCGACGGCGTTCGAGCCGCTGTCCCAAAGATGCGCAACGCTGCTGGAAGAACCTGCGGGGCGGGCGTCCTGGTCAGTAAGATAACGAAGCCCGTGGCCAAACGCGTCGCTTAGGATTTTGTCGAGCGCGGCGTGCTCGTCGGTGCCGGGAGCGAAGTCGCTGTAGCCCCAGGTGATCGACACTTTGTCCCAATCGCCGATGCCCGTGGCGTACGCGTCCGAAAGGTCCGGCGTCCCGTCGGCGGCGAGCTTCACGAGCGGCGGCGGATAGTCCATCACGGAAGACCGATTAACCGTGCTTGCCGAGTAGTTGTGCATCAGGCCAAGCGTGTGGCCGACTTCGTGCGCGGCAAGCTGGCGAAGACGCGCCAACGCCATCTCCATCATTTTTGGTGAGACCGGTTTGCCTTTTTCGTAGGGGGCGAGCAGGCCTTCGGCGATCAGATAATCCTGGCGCACGCGCAACGAACCGAGTGTGACGTGCCCTTTGATGATTTCGCCGGTGCGTGGATCGATCACGGCCGCGCCATAGGACCACCCGCGCGTGGCGCGATGCACCCACTGGATGACGTTGTAGCGCAGATCCATCAAGTCCGCACCTTCGGGCATCAGCTCCACTTGGAAGGCGTTCTTGTACCCGGCTGCTTCAAACGCCTGGTTCCACCAGCGCGCGCCCTCGAGCAGAGCGGAGCGAATCGGCTCCGGCGCGCCGCGGTCGAGATAATAAATGATGGGTTTGACCGGTTCGCTCGTAGCAGCGCTTGGGTCTTTTTTCTCGAGTCGGTGGCGCGCGGTGAAGCGCTTGACGATAGGTTCGCTCACTGGCGTCGCATAATCCATGTACGCGATGCCGAAAAAGCTGCTGCGAGGATCGTAGACACGCGGCTTGTAGCCAGGAGGCGGAAGCTGCACGAAGGAATGATGTTCGCGTACAGTGATGGATTCGGGCGAGGGCGTGACTTCCCGGACCCAGGGACCGGGGTCGTCGCCTGCGAAGGTAAGCGTGGCTTCGACTTCAGTGTTGAGAGGGAAGTTTTTGAGTGGAAGATAGATGGCGCAGCGCGACGCATCGAGGTGATAGGAGCCCTGCTTGGTGCGGCGAAGCGTTGCGGGAATGCCGTGGGCATCGCGCAGGAAAAAATCGGTGGCGTCGACGAGCGCGTGGCAATTGTCGTCCGTCGCATCGACGGGCCCGAGACAATTCTCCTCAGCCGCAACAGTGAAACCCCATAGCGCCGACTCCGCGAATGAGTCGTGAACAGCACGGCGCTCGTCGGTGTCCTTGGTGACGGCGCGATAGCCGAGATTCTCTTCGATGAGCAGGACTTTGGGGCCGCTGCGCTCGAACCGCACGATGGCGGTTTTGCCAAGCTGGCCGCGGTCGAGACCTATGTCATTCGAGCCTATGCCCGCGGGAAGGCCGGTCTGGTAAAGGAATTCGGTGTTCCACTTGTCGATTTCGAGCCAGAGCTTACCCTGTTTGGCGTCCCAATAAAGGTTGAAGTAGCCAGGGAGCTTTTGCGCGCCTGCGATTTTTTCGGCAATTGTCGGCGTCTGCGCCGCATCGGGGATAGCCGCTACTGCAGTAAAAGGAGAACACAGAAAACCGAGCAGAAGAAGACACCAGGAACGTTTCAGCATTTTCAGCGCCTCCGAATGGAAGGAACGTTTTACAACAAAAGACGCTTGGCGCGGAGGAAAATCCTCTCTGCTATACTTGGTTGAAATCGCGAGACCCTCAATTTGCAAAAACTTCGCATATCGATCGTGCAGTACTTGAACACCGCGCCGCTCGTTTGGGGCTTTACGAACGGGCCGCTCGCTGGGAAGTACGATTTGTCGTTCACTGTGCCGTCGCAATGCGCCGAAGCGCTGCGCACCGGCGCAGCCGACATCGCTATCATTCCGGCGATTGAGTATCAGCGCATTCCGGACCTAGTGGTTCTGCCGGATTTGGCCATCGCCTCGCAGAACCGCGTCCGCAGCCTATTGATCGTCGCGAAGAAGCCCATCGAGCAGGTCCGCAGTATCGCGCTGGACCGTAGTTCTCGCAGCACGCAGGCACTGACGCGAATCCTGGCTGCGGAGCACTGGAAGATTAATACTGAGTTTTTTGAAACCGAGCCTAATTTGAGCGCCATGCTGGAAAGAGCAGACGCTGCTCTGCTGATCGGCGATCCGGCGCTTCGGATTTCTATTGCCGTCGAGAAAAAGAGCGCGGTCGGCCCGCAAGGTCGTGCGGTATGCCAGGCGGCCACGCTAGGAATCTCCAGCGCGGAGATCTTTCATGTGTACGATGTAGTCGGTGAGTGGCGTAAATTTTCGAGCCTGCCGGCCGTGATGGCTGTATGGGCCGCGAGGCCCGAGGTTTTCACGACGGAATTGCTCGCGGATTTCGCGGCATCTCGCAACTTCGGGCTGACCCAGATCGCAGCTATCTGCCAGGAAGCTGCGCGCGAACTTGAATTGCCACAGCCCGCGCTTGAATCGTATTTGCGGCAGAACATCGAGTTCTCCTTGGGTGAAGAAAACCGCCGCGGGCTCGAAAGATATTTTCACGAAGCCGCAAAATTGGGGCTGATCGTCCGCGAAAAGAAAATTGAGTGGGCAACCGCGGCGAAGGAAGCGGCTCAAGTTTTATCGAAGTAGCGGCACGATATATCGTGCCCCTACGATTAGAGTTTAGATGGCGCATCCGCTAGAATTAGAGCGCGGCGACGCAAGGAACAACGTGGGACTGACCAAACAAGAAGCCCTCGAAATGCTGCAATCCGACGACCTAGTGGGCGTCGGCATGGCCGCGCATCGAATGCGGCTGAAGAAGAATGATCCGCGCGTGGTGACGTACCAGATCGACCGCAACATCAACTACACGAATTTCTGTACCGAGTATTGCTCGTTCTGCGCGTTTTACCGGCCGCTCGGCGCAAAAGATGGCTACATCCTTTCCTTCGAGACAATCTACGAAAAGATCGAGGAGATGCTTGAATTGGGCGGCACCGGCATCTTGCTGCAAGGCGGGCTGCACCCGGACCTGCAGATCGGCTACTACGAAAACTTGCTTCGATCCCTAAAAACGCGCTTTCCGCAAGTGCATCTGCACTGTTTTTCCGCCCCAGAAATTCTGTGCATCGCGGAAGTCAGCGAGCTGAGCGTCCGCGAAACCATCCAGCGCCTGATGGACGCCGGCCTGCAATCCATTCCCGGAGGCGGCGCGGAAATCCTCGACGACGAAATTCGCGGCAAAATTGCCCGCCTCAAATGCACCAGCGACGATTGGGAAGAGGTCCACCGCATCGCCCACTCACTCGGCCTGCGCACGACCGCAACGATGATGTTCGGCTGCGGCGAAGAGCTCCGCCACCGCGTGAATCACCTCGATCGTCTGCGCCGCATTCAGGAAGACACCGGCGGGTTTACGGCGTTCATTCCGTGGATGTTCGCGGCGGAAAACACAGCTCTCGGGAAAAAAGTGCAGGAAGCAACCGCGGTCGATTATCTGAAAACGCTGGCCGTCAGCCGCTTGTATCTCGACAACATCGACCACATCCAGTCGAGCTGGCTGACGCCAGGAATCAAAGTCTGCCAGGTCGGCTTGCAGTTTGGCGCCGACGACGTCGGCAGCATCCTCATTGAAGAAAACGTCGTGTTCGCCGCCGGCGTGAAAAACCGCACCAACGAAAACGAACTCCGCCGCATCATCTCCGATGCGGGATTCGTCCCCGCGCAGCGCGATACTCTTTATCGCTCTTATGCACTGAAGTAAATCGAAAAAATCCAAACGCTATTTTTGTGGGGCTGGGCGCTTCAGGGGACGAAGGACCAATTGCACCTCGGTCCCATCGGGAAGATCAATATCTTCCAGCGGATAGAGAATCCCGCTGCGGAATCGCGCCTGAATCCAGCGCGGACCGGGTTTGGCGTCAGCCACCACGGCTTTTGCGGGCGCTCCCGGGGCGCTGGGCGCGCCTGAGGTTTCATCGAGTGCTTCATTCGCAAGCGCATCGGCCTCGCGGTTTTGTTCGCGGTAGACGTGATCGATCCGGAACGATTGGAAGGCCATCGACATTTTCTTCGCGCGCTCGAAAAGCGGCTTCAAATCCTCGCTCTTCACTTTGTACTGCCCTTGCATTTGCTTGACCATCAGCTCGGAATCGCTTTCGACGCGCAACGCACGAATACCATGCGACTCCGCGTAGTCGAGCGCTGCAATCAATCCGTAGTATTCAGCGACATTGTTTGTCATGCGGCCGATGTATTTCTTCAGCTTGGCGACAAGTTCGCCTTGCCCATCGCGAATGACCACACCATAAGAAGCTGGGCCAGGATTTCCACGCGCCGCGCCATCAATGTTGGCTTGATGCGCAGGCGTAACATTTTTTTCCTCGGCGGGCGAGCCCCCGAAGAGACCGTCACCGGCAGCGCGAGTTGATTTTGGAAGGCGTGGCATTAGGAATGGTTAGAAGCCGAAGAGGCGGCGTGCCCCGAGCCGGAAGTAGGATCGGGCACCGGAATCGGCTCCAAAGTGTAGAGGATCAGGCCGCAGGATTCGCAACGATAAATCTCTTCGTTGGGGTCGCGGCGAAGCTCCTGCAAAGTGTGCGGCAGGACGCGCATGCCGCAGCCGCGGCATTGCCCATCGCGGGCTTCGGCGAGGCCGGTACCATGATGCCGCTTGGCGATGCGCGCATAAAGTTCACGCAAATCCTCGGGAACCGGAGCCAGCGCGCGTTCGCGCTCGGCTAGCAACAATTCGAGCTGTTTCTTTTTCTCGCCTTGCTGGGCTTCGATCTCTTTTCTCTCTTTGGTGACCGCCGTTTCGTCTTCCTTGAGATTCGCTTCCGCGTGCTTCACACGGCGTTCGGCTTCTTCGCCCTTCATCATCACTTCGAGCTGCGCATCTTCCGCCTTAGCGACTTCCGCTTCGGCATTAGCAATCTCGTGCTGCAGGGCTTTGTAAGCCTCATTGGTCTTGACGGCTCCGCTCTGGTCGCGGTACTTCTTCGCGCGGTCTTTCCACTGCTGCACGTCCAGCTCGAATTTCTTGCGCTCTTTTTGGCTGTTGACGAGGCCTTCTTTTGCGGCCGCCACGGCTGCGCGAGCGCCGCTCAGTTTGGCGTCGGCATCGCGGACCCGCTTCGGAAACGTATCAATCTCGGCGCGTACCGAGGCAATCAGGTGGTCGACACGCTGCAGCTCGATCAGGTGAGGAATGGCGGAATGCATTGACCTGTAATACTAACACAGGGGACGCTATGCTTTGCTCCCGCGACTGGAGCGTTCCAGAGCTCCTTTGGGATATAAGGTTTAGTGGAATGTTCCGGTTTTGCGCAAAAAATTGGGGGATAGGCCGTTCTGAGGAGGAAGCGAAATGCCGCATGTTCAGATTACCTGGGTCGAAGGACGCACGCCAGAAATGAAGCGCAAGATCGCGGAGCGCATTACCTCTGTGCTGATCGAGGACGGGCGGGCGAAACGCGAAAACATTCATGTGTCGTTTCACGACGTCCCGGCTACGAACTACGCAGAAGCGGGCGTCCTAGTGGCGGATCAAAAGCGCACGCCATGACGAGGGGGCAGGACACATCCTTGCTTCGTCTGATATCAAGTGATTAGGCGGACAGCACCCACCCGATTGAGTTAAGCAGCACCGTCCGCCTTCCTACACATTGCATTGGACACAACAGCCTAGCTAGCTCGAGGCGCGATGGTCGCGGCGAATCCACGTGAAATCGAGGAAGTAGCCAACGCCAACGGCCAGCGGGATGATTCCGAACGCGGCAGCCGACCAGAAATCGCGATCCGCCTGTATTGCTGCGACCACTCCGAAGGTAACGATGTAGCCGAAGGCGCCGGCGATCAACAGAAGCCCCGAACGGCGAGAGTGTGCTGCTTGCGAGAGCTCAGGCTCGAGAGGAATGCTAACGCCGCGTGCGATGGCGGCAAGCCGCTCTTCGCTGCGCAATTTGCGCACCCGGTAATACGTATATAACGCGCCGAGGGGGACACCCATCCCCAGTGTGACTGCCACCAAACCGATCAATCTCCGCCCATAATTTGCTCCTTCTAGAATGCGCCGGAAGCGCGATTTATATCGAGGGACCCTTGTCGCAAGAATGTACGAAACACTTATAGGAAAAGTTCCCGGGAAGGATGCAACAAGCTGCGGCTTAAGGCGCTGGCACGAGATAAGAATTCTTGCCGGAGGATCAGTTCACTTCGCGGGTTTCCATGCTCTGATCAATCGCGAAGTTGGGATACCGAATGGGCGAACCCGCAGCGGCTGCAGCATGCCGCGCCGTGACGGTGAACTCGCCCCCCGAACATGCGATGGAATACGTGTACCCATCCCGGTCGGGATGTGACATTGCCAGCGCACCGGAAGAGATAAGTTCATCCAGCGGCGCGCAATGTCCGTTCTGTGCGATGTAGCTGTTTTCCGCATGAGCAATCAGCAAGAGGTCCTCGCGGACGCCAATGAGGCTGATCGCTTGTGTGGGTGCGGTGCCTTCGTCAGTAGTGGGCATTTTCTTGAAATAGAAGTGGTAGATGCCAAACACGAGCGCAGCACCGAGAAGAATGGTGACGAGAGAACGCATATAGGAATTTTCGCGCTGCGCCATGCGGGTTGCAAGACTTGAGGGAAGACCGCGTGCGCGAGGAAACAACAGAACTCTTCTTCCACTGGAATGCTGCCTTCTTTGCTAAACTCCTTTCACCGCCGATCCCTCTTCGCGGTGCAAAACCCCTCCCTTGGATTGACGAATGAACACGTTTGCTCCCGCAGCCGAGCTGCAGGCACTCGAAAAATCGCGTGACGAGGAATTGGAAGAGGCCCGCGCGCTCCAGAGCGTAATGCTGCCCACGGAATCACTGTGCTCGCGTGGCGTGACAATTTCCCACCAATTTCAGCCGGTTTCGGCTGTGGGCGGCGATTTTCTGGATTACTTCGAGCTCACCGACGGCTCCATCGGGCTGTATCTCGGCGATGTCTCGGGGAAAGGCCTTCCCGCCGCTTTTTTTGGAGCTCTGGCAGTCGGAACGCTCCGCGGGGTACACAAAACGGGAGTCTCAGCCGATCAAGTTCTTGCCACATTGAATAGGCGGCTGATGATCCGCGGCCTCCCGGCGCGGCATGCCGCTTTGCAGTATGCCGTGTTCAATCCCGCCACTCGCGAGATACAAATTTCGAGCGCTGGAATGCCGGGACCTCTGCATCTCTCCGGCAGGGGCTGCCCCTTACTCAAGCTGTCAGGCATTCCTCCCGGGCTTTGGCCCTGCGCGAGTTACGAGGCCACCGTGCTGCGGCTCGAGCCGGGCGACTCCGTTCTGTTCTGCACCGACGGAGTTACGGATTCCATGAACAGGGACGAGGAGAGCTTCGGAACAGACCGGCTCGTGGCGATTTGCGACGAGCACCTAGCTGACTCGCCCACGCACCTTCTCCAAGCCATCTTTTTGGCGGTCGAGCGCTTCAGCCGGGGACATGGCCCGCACGACGACATGGCGGCAGCCCTGTTCTGCTGCTCGGAGTGACGTCCCGCTCAAGAGTTGCGGAACGAGAGCATACGAAAGGCTCACCGCCAGGGTATTTGCAAGCGGGTGCCCAAACAGCAATGTATGTCTGCGCAAACCTCTTCGGGTTTCCAATTGACAGTCTGAACGGCCTCCAGTAACAACGATAGATAACAAGGATAACGCCATACTTTTTAGGAGAGTTCCCCATGAAGACAAAGTCCCCCTTTGCGCTTGGCTTGGCCTTTTTGCTTTCGCTGATCCTCACCGTTCCGGCAGACATTTCTGCCGAGCCTCAGGCGGGCGGACAAAAAGCCGGCGAGGTCGCGCGCATGATCCCGGCCGTGAGCATTGCCCGCGGCTCCAAGACTCTGAACGCTTCCGTGAAGTCGGTCGTCGAGTGGCAGGACCTGGTGAATACCAAGACCGACGGGCGCGCACGCATCGCCCTGGAAGATGGATCGGTCTTGAACGTCGGCTCAGATTCCTCAATTAAGATCGTGAAACACGACGCGGGAGCGCAGCAAACAGATCTTGAGCTGGCCTACGGCAAGCTCCGTACGCAAGCTCAAAAAATTGCAAAACCCGACGGCAAGTTTGAAGTCCATACCGCGGCGGGTGTCGCGGGCGTGGTAGGAACGGATTTTTACGTGGCTTATGAAAACAACGTGATGAACGTGGTCGCCTACGAAGGCTTTGTCCGCGTCTGCAACCTGGCAGGCGTCTGTGTAATCTTGAAAGCCGGCCAGATGACTAACCTGCGCAATGGAAACAATGAAGCGCCAGCGCCGCCGACGCAGGCGCCTCTCGACCTGCTAGTCACTGCCAGCAAGGATACGGAAGTAGACCCACGGCTGGGCGGCGGGATCGAAAACGCGGGGCACATTAGCAAAGGATTGGGCTTTACGCTAGGACTCATAGCCGTTGTCCCGATCGTTGTCTTTGGCGTCATGGCAAGCCATAACACTAGCGTTCCTCTTCCCCAGAAGACGAATCCCTGCGTGACCAATCCTTCCTCCTGCGGCTAGGCTCTCTGACCGCCGTGAGGTTTCGTCTATTTTTGGCCGTGGCTGCAACATGCAGCAGGGCTATTTACTTTCAGAGCCATGCAACTCGATGGCGCCGACAACCGTCAAACTAAGGTTACTAAGTATCAGAGACGCGCTGAGACCCGCATTTTGTGCCGTTACCCGCGGTAGCGTACACTGGATGTTTGGCAGTTCCGTCTAACTGTAAGTGAGGCAATCCTTGAAAATTTATGTTCGTCATTATCTGAGTTCATTTTTGTGCGTTCTTGGCCTCATCGCTACGCTGACGCCGTTCGCGGCGACCGTGGCCCAGGCTGCTCCGCCCCCCGATACGCAGGCCAAAAAATCTCCGCTGCTTGCGGCGATGCAGTCCGAGCTCGAGCGCTCCATGAAGACGTTCAAAGCTCAGGAGCCGCCAGCCTATTACCTCGGCTACACCATCACCGATACGCAGCGCGCGGACGTCTCCGGCTCAAATGGCGCGCTTCTCAATAGCGCCGAAGCGCGCAATCGCTGGCTGGAAGTTTCCGTGCGCACGGGAAGCTACGAAACGGATGACACCCATAAAGTCGGCGAGCGGCAACAGACCAGCGCCGGTCCAGGCGTCTCGGTTCCACTCGATGATGACGCGGGCGTTATACGTCGGGCCGTGTGGCTCGAAACCGAGAGCCAATACCGCGCCGCCGCGGAAGCTCTCATCAAGATCAAGACGGGCAAAGAAGTGAAGGTCGATTCCGTCGAAAATCGTGCGCCGGACTTTTCTCACGAGCAGCCGCACACCTTCATTGGACCACAAGTGTCTCTCGCGCTGGATCGCAAGCCGTGGGAAGAAAAAGTGCGTGCCTACACACGCACGTTCCGCGAATCCGCCGCGATTATCAATTCGATTGTCACCTTCACGGCCCAGGCGCAGAACGTCTTCCAGGTCACCAGCGAAGGAACGCAACTACAATTCGGCCAGATCCGCTACCGGCTCGAACTGTTTATTCAAGGCAAAGCGCCAGACGGAATGGACATAGACCGTTATTACAATTTCGACTGGGTCAATCCTGCGGATGCGCCCGACGAGAAGGCCGTCGCCGCCGCGCAAGCCACAATGCGCAAGGAACTGGAAGGGCTTGTCGTTGCGCCGATTAACGAGCCCTCGGTCGGACCGGCGCTCTTGACCGGCCGCGCGGCTGCTGTCTTTTTCCATGAAGTTTTTGGTCATCGCGCTGAGGGCCACCGCCAAAAAGATGCCGCCGAAGGCCAGACCTTCGCGAAAAAAGTCGGCGAGCCAATCCTGCCGAGTTTCTTGAGCATCGTGGACGACACCACGAGGAAGAAGCTTGGGTCAGAAGATCTACTGGGTTACTACCAATTCGACGACGAGGGCGTTCCGGCGCAAAGCGTAACGCTTGTCGATCATGGAATCCTTAAGAATTTCGAAATGTCGCGCTCGCCGCTCGTGGGTTTCCCCACTTCCAACGGGCACGGGCGCCGTCAGCTTGGCGCGACGCCGGTTTCCCGCCAGGGCAATCTGATTGTGGAAAGCAACAAGATGGTCACAAACGCAGAGCTGCGCGTTAAGCTGATCGAGCTGATCAGCGCCCAGGGAAAACCCTTCGGACTGCTGATTGACGACATCGCCGGCGGCTTTACGTTCACCGGACGCGGTCAGCCACAGGCTTTTCAAGTGCTCCCGCTTGTTGTTTACAAAGTGTTCGCGGATGGCCGCCCGGATGAATTGGTGCGTGGCGTGGACATCGTTGGAACGCCGCTGGCTGCGCTCACCAAGATCGTAGCCACTGGCGACACGGCCGAGGTGTTCAACGGCTATTGCGGCGCAGAGTCTGGTTCCGTCCCCGTTTCAGCCGCCTCGCCCGCCATTCTCATCTCGGAATTGGAAGTGCAAAAGAAAGAAAGCTCTACGGATAGGCCGCCGATTTTGCCGCCACCCGCGCATGATCCAGCGAAGACGGGAGGCCAGCAGTGAAGCGCGCTCACGGATTTGCAGGACTCACGATTCTTGCCGCCGCGTTGATTTGCAGCTTCACGGCCCGCGCGCAAGCTCCTAAGGACAACGACCACACCCTCCAGGCCATGCGGGACGAAATGGCGCGCTCGAAAACGCGCCTGGAGCTGAAAATCCCCGGCACTCCACAGCCTCAGCGCCCGTACTACGTGGAATACCGGCTGCTCGATCTCGACGTGCGCGAAGTCGTCGCCGAATTTGGCGCGCTGGTTAAGTCTGACCATGTTCGCAATCGATTTATGGACGTGGAAGCGCGCATCGGCGACTACAAGCTGGACAGCTCCAATTTCATCAGTGATGACGGGTTCCGCGGCTTTATCGGCCCGACCGGCTCCGTCGGCATCGACCGCGACTACGATTCTCTGCGCCAAGACTTGTGGATCGCCACCGACCAGGCATTCAAGGAAGCCGTCGAAACCTATTCGCGGAAGCAGGCGTATTTGAGCAGCCTCGCCCGCCAATCCGACATCGACGATTTTGCGAAGGCCGCGCCGCTACAGCTCATCGATCCGCTGGTCACGCCAGACTGGAGCAATCGCAACTGGGAACAGGAGGCTCGCGAAACCTCCGCTACCCTTCGCGCGTTTCCGCAAATCTACGAATCACGCGTGACTTATTACCTCGTTTATGCCACGGAATATTTGCTCACCAGCGAAGGCACGGAAATCCGCACGAACCGATGCTTCGCTGCGATTGAGTCGGGCATGAACACGCTTGCCGACGATGGCATGCAGATCAACCACATGTACGCTGCGTACGCTCCGAAGCCGGCCGATCTGCCGAGCGTGGACGCGGTTAAAAAAGCGTTGAACGTGACCGGCAGCGAACTGATGGCCCTGCGCGCCGCACCTCCGGCGCAGGATTACACCGGACCCGTGCTCTTTGAAGCGCGCGCCGCTGCTCCACTTCTGGCCCAGGTGTTGACGCCAGCGATCAATGGTGCTCGCCCGCCAGTTTCCTTCACGCCCGTCATGGAACAGCTTCTTACCGGGCTGGGCGGAAAGAGCGACTGGGTGGGCCGCATGGGCGCGCGTGTTTTGCCCCCGGGCGTTTCCTTGGTGGACGACCCGAGCGCGAAGGAGTCTCATGGAACGGCCTTGCTGGGCGCTTACGCCGTGGATGACGAAGGCGTCCGCGCGGAAAAAGTCACGATCGTGGATAACGGCAACGCCAAAGAACTTTTGATGTCCCGGCGCCCTGGTCCAGACTCCGACATTTCCAATGGCCACGGCCGCTCGGCGTTCTTGAATGACGCCAAACCCACCATGAGCAATCTGTTTTTCAAATCGTCGGAGACGCTATCGCCAGCCGATTTGAAGAAAAAGTTTCTGGATGCCTGCCGTTCGGAAAAATTGCCTTACTGCTTGGTGGTCCGCGAGATGGACAATCCCTCCATCAGCCTGCTTCATCAGGATGATTTCTCGGAATTGCTGGCGAGCTTCGGCGGCGGCGCCGGGACCGGTGACCGGTTGCCACTCATCGTCTACAAAATCTATCCGGATGACGGACGCGAAGAGATGATTCGCGGAGCGCGCATCATCGGCCTGAACACGCGCATGCTGCGAAACCTCGGCGGCATCGGCAACGACGACTTTGTCTATAATTACATGCAGAGCCAAGTGTCGGGTTTTGCCGGCACGGCGCTCGGCGCGTTCGGTTCGGCGCAAAGTGGATTGCCCGCTTCGCTCGTAGCTCCGTCGCTCCTTTTCGATGACCTGGAAGTGCGCGGCGCGCGCGGAGAGCCTAAGCGGCTGCCCTTGCTGCCCGCACCACCAATGACAGCGGACTGACCGGGATTAAGACACTGCGCATGCTAGCGCGCGTGCGAAGCTTCAGAACATGAACGACCTGACCCGCCGCGGCTTCATTTTTGGCACCGCAACTCTTGGCGCCTACGGTCTACTCATCGGCGTGCAGCGCGCGTGCCGTTTTGCGCTTGCCGATAATAAACCCGCAAAGAACGACACCGGCCCCGTGCAAATCGTGAAGTTCGCAGACGACGGGACTCGCTTGGGCGTGGAGACGGTCCCCAAGGTTGTCAAATCCGACGCCGATTGGCGCCAGGCACTCAGTTCCGACGAATTTGACGTCACCCGCCGTGCAGATACCGAGAGGGCTTTCAGCGGCGCGTATTACAACAACCACGAGCCAGGCCTTTACCGTTGCGTTTGCTGCGCCAACGCGCTCTTCAACTCCGACACGAAATTCGACTCTGGCACTGGTTGGCCGAGTTTCTGGGCGCCAATCGCCAAGGAAAACGTCGTAACCAAAATAGACTTGAGTTTTGGAGTGAGCCGCAACGAGGTGACCTGCGTTCTCTGCGACGCACATTTGGGCCACGTCTTCGACGACGGGCCTAAACCCACCGGCCTGCGTTACTGCATGAACTCGCTGGCACTTCGCTTCCTGCCTCGCGCAAAATCCTGAGATTTCACCATTAGAGAATTATTGCTTCACTTCTGCCAGCAGGTCTTCGTAGTCGTTGATCGAGACGCGGTCGATTTTGCCGGGGATGGCGAAGTCAAACGGCTCGCTTGCATGTGTTATGGAGATCAATCCCATTTTTACCGTCTTATCTCCGATATGGGCATACAGGGGCACAGCATCCTTCCAGGAGTCT
>Ga0210409_10001442_pt1 | contig 31288 bp, 24 predicted proteins | sample IncBWH17MmetaG_FD_161649 | JGI IMG/M metagenome (GOLD analysis project Ga0210409, IMG submission 161649) | Forest soil microbial communities from Barre Woods Harvard Forest LTER site, Petersham, Massachusetts, United States - Inc-BW-H-17-M | ecosystem: Environmental > Terrestrial > Soil >...
GGCCATGCATCAGGGTCAAATCTGGGCCATCCCGCCTCGCACGGCTGCATCCGCATGTCGCAGGAGTTCGCTTCACGGCTATGGGTTCTTCCCAGTCTCGGCGCACGCGTCATCATCGCCCGCCCCGAGCTGACCCCGCGCGATTTCGCTGATCCCCACCTGTTCGTGCACATGGACAAGCCGCCCGCTCCCGTCCCGATGGCGGCAGCGCCGGGTGCCGCCGAGAATGTGAAGACGGCGGAGACCATCGATAGCAACAAGACAACCGACGCCTCTGCTCCGTCGCTTGCTTCCGTACCGACCGATGGAATACTCCGCGGGGTGATCGACGCCCCATTGGCGGCGGATCGCGCCTCGAACATGAACGATGCGTACTTATGGTGAAACCCGCAGACCCTGCTGCGGGCTCGGCCAAAGGGGACAAGGCCGCGGCCCCTGAGGTCGTCGTGCGGCGCGAGGGCGCCGGCGGCCGCCAGGCAGACGCTTCGCCCACGCCGCCCGCCGACCCGCCGCTGCACGTCGTGCCATTGCCCGCCGCCAAGCCCGGCGAAGTCGTGCGTGGGGCCACGGGGGCGCCGATTGCCGTTTTCATCAGGCGCAAGACCGGCAAGATCTACGTGCGCCGCCAGTTTGTGCCGTTGTTCGACGCACCCGTGGTCATCGCCCATCCCGAGCGGCCGTTTGGCACGCACGTGTTCACGGCGATGGAATATTTGCCCGACGGCTCGACCTTCCGCTGGAATGTCGTTTCGCTTCCCGGCGAGTCATCGGGGCGCGATCAGCCACCCGTCAATTCCGCCAGGGGCCGGCTTCGCGAGGAACATGCGGCCAAGCCGGTGCTCGATCCGCCGCCGCCGGAGACCCCGCAAGGCGCGCTCGCGCGCATCGAGATTCCTCAGGGCGTGATCGAGCGCATTTCCGAGCTGATGGTCGCCGGCTCCTCCCTGGTTGTTTCCGATCATGATCTCGGCGGCGAAACCGGCCAGGGCACGGATTTCATTGTCGTCACCCGCTGAACTCTTCGTCGTGGCGCCCGGACGAAGGCCGCGCCCCAAGTCCCGCGCGAGCGCCTGACGATCCCGACCAAAGCGACAGGCCTGACGATCTGTGCTAGTCCGGCGCCCCGGGGCGCGGGCATTTGCAGTCGAAGGAGGATCGTCTTGGGTAAGCAATTCTCACTTGTCGCCGCGGACAGTTTCAAGCTCGGCGCCTACCGCGCCGATCCGAGCGGGCCGGCCAAGGGTGGCGTTGTCGTCATCCAGGAAATCTTTGGCGTCAATCATCACATCCGCGCGGTGTGCGACCGGCTCGCTGCCGAAGGCTATGCCGCGGAGGCGCCGGCCTTGTTCGATCGGCAGCAACCGAACTTCGAGAGCGGGTACTCGCCGGACGAAATTGCCAACGCCCGCAAGTTTGTCGCCAATCCCGATTGGGGCGCGATGATGCGCGACACCCAGGCGGCCATCGACGACCTCAAGAAGGAAGGCCCGGTCGCCATCATCGGCTTCTGCATGGGCGGCACGATCGCCTTCCTCGCCGCCGCCAAGCTCAACGGCCTGTCCGCCGCGATCGGCTTCTACGGCGGCCAGATCGCGAAGAACGCCGACGAGAAGCCGAAGATCCCGACGCAGCTTCACTTCGGCGAGAAGGATGCCTCGATACCGATGACCGACGTCGAGATCATCAAGCAGAAGCGCGGCGGGGATTGCGAAATCTACGTCTATCCCGACGCCCAGCACGGCTTCTATTGCGACGAGCGCGGCAGCTACGACGAAGGAGCCGCCAAGGTCGCCTGGCGGCGCGCGATCGCGTTCCTGCAGAAGCACGTGCAGAAGTAGAGGTCAGATGGCGGACGACGGAGGCTGTGCCTTCTCCTGTCGTCCATCGCCTGTCGTCTGTCAGAACCACCGCTCCTGCAGATTCACCGTGTCGCCCGGACGCACGGGACAATTGACCGGCACGGTCATGCGCAGCTGCTCGCCGTTGACGAAGCGGGTGACGATGACGGTCTGGCGGAAGGCGCGCGGCGCGAAACCGCCGGCGATCGCCACCGCGGTCTCGACGGGTCATGTTCGCGACATAGGGGTATTGGCCCGGCTGGGTGACCTCGCCGAGGATGAGGAACGGGCGATAGGCCTCGATCTCGACCGCGACGTGCGGCTCGCGGATGTAACCTTGGCGCAGCTTGTCGGCTATCCGGCGCGAAAGCTGGTCGGTCGTCGCCCCGCGCGCCAGCACCGAGCCGATGAGCGGCATGGCGATGTGGCCGCTCGCGTCGACGGCGTAGGAATTGGTCAGGCCCTCCTGGCCGAACAAGACGATGCGCAGCCGGTCGCCGGCGTCCAAAGTATAGGCGCCCTCATCGACGAACGGCGCATAGGCCATGGGGGCCGGGACAGCGACGGCGCCTAGAGGCGGCGCGGCCGCCACGGGCACAAGCGGCGGTCCCGCAGGACCATAAATGACATTGTCTATGCCGGGAGCCGGGGGCGGCGCCGCGACCGCTACCGCGACGGGGGCCGGCGGTTGCCGCGCACATCCTGCTCGCGGCAACGGCGGCGGCAAGCAACAGTATGAGGAAGCGGGCGGTCCGCATACGCGCCGTTGGGCCCCGTTCGAGCGAACGTTGAGGCCCGATTAACGGCCGGTATGGTTAACAATCCCTCACCGGACGGCCCAGCGGCCGCAGAAATGCGTCCGCACGCCCACGTAGCGCTATTGCTTTCTGCGCCGGAAAACGGCGGTCAGTGCGCCGCAACGCCCGCGCCGATCGGGCAGCTCACTCCGGTGCCGCCGAGGCCGCAATAGCCCTGCGGGTTCTTCGCCAGATATTGCTGGTGGTAATCCTCGGCGAAATAGAAAGGCGGCGCATCGCGGATCTCGGTGGTGATCGGCCCCATGCCTTCGGCGGCGAGCGCTTTGGCATAGGCCGCGCGCGACGCCTCGGCGGCCGCGCGCTGCGCCGGCGTGAACACGTAGATGCCGGAGCGGTATTGCGTGCCGACGTCATTGCCCTGCCGCATGCCCTGCGTCGGGTCGTGGTTCTCCCAGAACGCCTTGAGCAGCCGCTCGTAGGAGATCTTCTTCGGATCGTAGACCACGAGCACTGCCTCGTTGTGGCCGGTACGGCCGCTGCACACCTCCTCGTAGGTAGGATTGGGCGTGAGGCCGCCGGCATAGCCGACCGCGGTCACGTAGATGCCGTCGCCGAGCTCCCAGAATTTCCGTTCGGCGCCCCAGAAGCAGCCGAGCCCGAACATCGCCATGGCGAGCCCTTCGGGATAGGGTCCCTTGAGCGGGCGCCCGGTAAGAAAATGCTCCCGGGCAGTGGCCATGGGCGTCGGACGCCCCGGCAAGGCATCGTCGGCCGCCGGCATTTCAAGCTTCTTCCGCAACGTGAACATGTCGGCACCTCCTGCGTACCGGCGAAATATAAGCCTTGGCGGGTTGCGGCGCAGCCGCAATTGCGATCACGTTTTTCGCTTGGCAGCCGAGCCACCGCGATTCGCGGCCTCGCCGGAAAGTATGCCGGCTGCGGCCCTCGCTCCGGCGCAATCCTGCCTCCGACGATCGACAAGGAGCAAGCGGTGTTTCTCGCGGCCCTGACGAAAGTTTGTTCTCGCCGTCAAGCCGTTCGCGGTTCTCTCTCCGCTAGAGGTTGATGGGGGCACACTGCTTTCTCGCACCCACAACAGCACGTGCGCTTCGAGCGTGAGCGGCCAACGTGCGCGGTAGCGACCGCTTCCACCAGCCGGATTTGCCGCTTATTGTGCGGCGGAGCCGCGGAGAGCGGCGCGCCCAGTGGAGGTGCTGCAGATGCCCCGGATGCTCGCCCTCGCAGGCGCGTTGGTCGCGTTGGCGCTGGCCGCCGGGCCCGCTACAGCCCAGCAACCCGCTGGCACGGCGCAGGCGCCACCGCCGCCCTACGGACCGCCGATCACGCTCGAGCAGGCCAAGCGGGTGATGGCGGCGGCCGAGCTCGAGGCGGCGAAGAATTCCTGGCAGGTGGCGATCGCTATCCTCGACAGCGGCGGCAACATGGTGATGTTCCACAAGTTCGACAACACCCAGCTCGCCTCGATCGGCGCCTCTGAGGGCAAGGCCAACACCGCTCTGCGCTTCAAGCGGCCGAGCAAGGCGCTCGACGACGCCATCGCCGCCGGCGGCGCCGGGCTGCGGCTGCTCGCGGTGAAGGACATCACCCCGCTCGAAGGCGGCCTCCCGGTCATGCTCGACGGCAAGATCATCGGCGCGATCGGCGTCTCCGGCGCCCTTTCCTCGCAGGACGCGCAGGTGGCGCGCGCCGGCGTCGCGGCGGTGGTGAAGTAGATCGACGCCTTCATTTCTTCATCCACACCCATCTCTTCATCGACACCCATTCCGGCGACCTACAGCCGCATACGCAACCGCGCCCGGCGCTTCGGCGGCGCCGGGCGCGTCGCGTTCGGGATGTGCGCAGGGCAAGATCGGGCGGCGGTCAGTCTATTCCGCTGCCTGCGCGTGCTCGTTGATCGTCGCTTCGGCGAGTTCGGTCAGCGCCTCGTCGGTGTTCTTTTCCTCTTCCAGCGTCTCCTCCAGCAGCCCCGCGGCCTCGTCGAGGCCGAGTTGCTCGGCCCAACGCTTCAGGGTTCCGTAGCGCGCGATCTCGTAGTGCTCGACGGCCTGGGCGGCCGAGACCAGCCCGGCATCGAGCGCGGGGGCGCCCTTGAACTCCTTCATGATCTCGGCGCCCTCCTCGATCATGCCTTCGATCGCCTCGCATTTCTTGCCTCTCGGGGCGACCTCGATCATGTCGAACACCTTTTCCAGCCGCGACACCTGGCCCTCGGTTTCCTTCAAGTGCTTCTCGAAGGCCGCCTTGAGTTCCTCGGAGTGTGCCGCCTTCGCCATCTTCGGCAGCGCTTTCAGGATCTTGTTCTCGGCGTAGAAGATGTCCTTGAGAGTCTCCTCGAACAGGTCATCGAGCGCCTTCTCTTTTGCCGCCATTTCCGGGTCTCTCCTCTCGCATGTGTTCGGTGGTCGCTGGGCCAACGCGACCTGCACGGCTTGGTTCCTAACAACGCGCCTGGCGGATTTTTGTTGAAGTTCGCGGCAAGCACCTCTCCCCGCGGCGCGGGGAGAGGGGAAGCGGGATGCTTCGCCCTCTGCGCGGTCAGATCGACGACCGAGCGGAGCGGGCCGAACCGCCCGTCCTAACGCCGCCGCGGCTTCCAGCCGCCGCGCATGCCGGGGCGGCCGAGGGTCGAGCGCGGGCCGGAAGGATCGCGCTTGCCGGGCACCGACTCAACGGCGGGGCCCATCTCGTCGAGGTTCGGCTTGCGCGGACTGCCGCGCCGAGCCGCGTCGGCCCGGTGCGGCGCAACCTCGTGGTAGAGCGCGATGCCCATCTCGTCGAGCGCGGGCTTGTGGACTTTGCTTCCTTCACCTCGCCCCGCTTCACCTCGCCCCGCCGCGCGGGGAGAGGTCGGATCGCGAAGCGATCCGGGTGAGCGTGCGCCGCCGCGATTCTGAGCTCTCCTCGAAGCCCCCTCACCCCGACCCTCTCCCCGCGCGCGGGGAGAGGGCGAAGCAGGATATTTGGAAGTCGGGTCGTCGATCACCGCGAGCTCGGTGGAACGCAGGCGTTTGAGCTCGTCGCGCAGCCGCGCCGCCTCCTCGAAGTCGAGATCGGCGGCGGCAGCGCGCATGCGCGTCTCCAGGTCGCCGATCACCGCCTCGAAATTGTGGCCGATGGTCGCGGCTTCCGCGAAGTCGCCGCCGCTGCCGGCGCCGGTCGAGATCAGCACGTGGTCGCGCTCGTAGACGCTGTCGAGAATGTCGGCGATGCCCTTGCGCACGCTCTCCGGCGTGATGCCGTTCGCGGCGTTGAATGCCTCCTGCTTCTCGCGCCGCCGGCTGGTTTCGGCCATGGCGCGCTCCATCGAGCCGGTGACGCCGTCGGCGTAGAGGATGACGCGGCCGTCGATGTTGCGCGCGGCGCGGCCGATGGTCTGCACCAGGCTCGTTTCGCTGCGCAGAAAGCCTTCCTTGTCGGCGTCGAGGATGGCGACCAGCGCGCACTCGGGAATGTCGAGGCCCTCGCGCAGCAGGTTGATGCCGACCAGCGCGTCGAAGGCGCCGAGCCGCAGGTCGCGGATGATCTCGATGCGCTCGATGGTGTCGATGTCGGAATGCATGTAGCGCACACGGATGCCCTGCTCGTGCAGGTACTCGGTCAAATCCTCGGCCATGCGCTTGGTGAGCACGGTGATGAGCGCGCGGTAGCCTTGCTGCGCCACCTGCCGAACCTCGCCGACGAGGTCGTCGACCTGCGTGCGCGCCGGGCGCACGTCGACCGGCGGGTCGATGAGGCCGGTCGGACGGATCACCTGCTCGGTGAACACGCCGCGGGCTTCGTTGATCTCCCACGGCCCGGGCGTCGCGGAGACCGCCGTCGTCTGCGGCCGCATCGCGTCCCATTCCTCGAAGCGCAGCGGCCGGTTGTCCATGCACGAGGGCAGGCGGAAGCCGTACTCGGCGAGCGTCGCCTTGCGGCGGAAGTCGCCGCGATACATGCCGCCGAGCTGAGGCACGGTGACGTGGCTCTCGTCGACGAAGACGAGCGCGTTGTCGGGAACGTATTCGAACAGGGTCGGCGGCGGCTCGCCGGGTTTTCTGCCGGTGAGATAACGCGAATAGTTCTCGATACCGGCGCAGCTGCCGGTCGCCTCCATCATTTCCAGATCGTAGAGCGTGCGCTGCTCCAGGCGCTGCGCTTCGAGCAGCCGGCCGGCGGCATTGAGCTGGTCGAGGCGGTGCCGCAGCTCGATCTTGATGCCGGCGATCGCCTGTAGCAGCGTCGGCCGCGGTGTCACGTAGTGCGAGTTGGCGTAGATCTTCACGAATTCGAGTTCGTCGGTCTTCTGCCCGGTGAGCGGATCGAATTCGTGGATCGATTCAAGCTCGTCGCCGAACAGCGACACGCGCCAGGCGCGATCCTCGTAGTGGGCGGGAAAAATCTCGATGGCGTCGCCGCGCACCCGGAACGAGCCGCGATAGAAGTCGCCGGCCGAGCGCTTGTACTGCAGCGCGACCAGGTCGGCGAGCAGCGCCCGCTGGTCGATGCGCTCGCCGCGCTTGAGCGAGAACGTCATCGCCGAATAGGTCTCGACCGAGCCGATGCCGTAGATGCACGACACCGAAGCGACGATGATCACGTCGTCGCGCTCGAGCAGCGAGCGCGTCGCCGCGTGGCGCATGCGGTCGATCTGCTCGTTGATCGAGGATTCCTTCTCGATATAGGTGTCGGTGCGCGGGACGTACGCCTCCGGCTGGTAGTAGTCATAATAGGAGACGAAATATTCCACCGCGTTGTCGGGAAAGAAGGTCCTGAACTCGCCATAGAGCTGCGCCGCCAGCGTCTTGTTGGGCGCGAGGATCAGTCCGGGGCGCTGCGTCTCCTCGATCACCTTCGCCATGGTGAAGGTCTTGCCCGAGCCGGTGACGCCGAGCAGGACCTGGGTGCGGTCGTTGCGCCGCACGCCTTCGACTAGCTCGGCGATCGCCTGCGGCTGGTCGCCCTGCGGCTCGAAATCGGCCTTGATGACGAGGCGCCGGCCGCCCTCCGACTTCTCCGGCCGCGGCGGCCGGTGCGGCGTCCACGGGCGATCGAGAAACTCGGCCCGGCCTTCGCGCAGCAACCTGTCGAGCGATTGCTGGCTGGCGAGACCGGCAACGGTCGCAACCTCGCCGCGGCCCGGCCGCCGCAAGCGCAAGTGCGCCGGCCCCATGTCAGGAGTTATCACGCCGCGCTCCGCGTCGCTTTCGGCGTCTCCTTCCTGCTCATCGATACCCAGCGCGCGGGCGAGGTCCGGATCGAGCTCGCCCGGCGGCACCGGCGTCTTGCCGGCATAGCCCTGCTGCGGCGGCTCGCCAAAGCCGCGCGCCACCGAGGCGCGCGCCCGGTGCGCGTTGGCGAAATCGGCGCGGCGATCCCACGAATTGTCGGGCGGCGGCGCGAGCTTCGATGGCTGCTGTTCCCCGCGCTCTCGATCCTCCCCCACCGCTCGCTCTTCCCCTCCCCCTTGTGGGGAGGGGCCAGGGGTGGGGGTCGGGAGGCGACGCTCTGGTTCTGACGGGCCCTGTGCGGTAGCCGACGCGTGGTGCCCGGCCGCACGCCCCCCCTCCCTTCCCTCCCCCACAAGGGGGGAGGGAGTAGACGCGCGCTTCTTTTCATCGAGGCCGGTCTGCGATCCGACGCCGGCGCGGCCGCGGCCGATGCCGGGGTTGAGCAAATCCGCAAGCGATGGGTCAAGCGGCGCCGAATCCGGCCGCGCCGCCTTGGCGCGCGTCGGTTTCGCGGGGTCTTTCTTCGAATGTTTAGCCGGATCGCGATACTTCGGCGGAGCCGGCCGGTCGGGGCTTTTCGCCATGGCTCGAATATGGGCCGAGTCCGGTAGCGGGGAAAGTGTGGCTGTTCTAGCATTCCGCCACACGAAGATGGCGGGCACCGCAGGGGAAATGGATCAATGACTTCATTCGATTTCGCGCCACTGCTGGCACCCGGGCTGCCGCCGCCGGCCGTCAAGTGGACGGGCTTCGCCAAGTACAATTTCACCGGCGGCCACAACGACGCCGATCATGTTCCGGTCGATGAGTTGCTGAAGGCGGCGACCGACGTGCTCGCGCGCGAAGGCAGGAACCTCGCGACGTACGGGCTTGCCAGCGGCCCGCTCGGCTACCGTCCGCTGCGCGACTTCCTCGCGCAGAAGCTCAAGCGCGCCGCCGGCATCTCGTGCGATGCCGACGAAATCCTCATCACCTCCGGCTCGCTGCAGGCGATCGATCTCGTCAACGGCATCCTCCTCGATCGCGGCGATACCGTCATCATCGAGCAGGCGACGTATCAGGGCGCACTGACGCGTCTGGTGCGGCTTGGCGTTACGGCCGTCGGCGTCCCGCTCGACGCCGAGGGCATGCGCATGGACGCGCTCGCAGCCGCGCTAGACGACCTCAAGCGCCGCGGCGTGCGCCCGAAATACATCTACACCATTCCAACCGTGCAGAATCCGACCGGCACGATCATGAGCGAAGCACGCCGGCATGAGCTGTTGCGCCTCGCCGCAGAGCACGGCGTGCCGATCTTCGAGGACGATTGCTACGCCGATCTCATCTGGGACGGCCGGCGGCCGCCGGCGCTCCACGGCATGAGCCAACACGGCGGCGTCATTCATATCGGCTCGTTCTCCAAGTCGATCGCGCCGGCGCTGCGCGTCGGCTACATCGTCGCCGAATGGGACGTGCTCGCGCGCATGCTCGCGCTCAAGACCGATGCCGGCTCCGGCGCCCTCGAACAGATGGTGCTCGGCGAATTTTGCGCCCCGCATTTCGACGCGCACGTGCCGCGGCTGACGCGCGGACTGCGGGCCAAGCTCGAAACGCTGATGGATGCACTCAACGAGCAGTTCGGCACCGCGGCCGAGTTCGACGATCCGAAGGGCGGCATCTTTCTCTGGGTGAAACTTCCGGACGCGGTCGATACCCAAAAATTGTTTCAGCCGGCGCTCGCCGCCGGCGTCGCCATCAATCCGGGCGCCGAGTGGTCGACAGACCCGGGCCACGGCAAAAGCCGCACGCGGCTGTGCTTTGCCAATCCCTCGCACGAAACGATCCGCGCCGGCGTCGCCATGCTGGCCGAAGTCTGCCGGCGCGAGTTCGGCGTGCCGGACCGGATCGCCAACGTCGAGCAGCGGGCACGCGCCTGACGCCGTCATTTCCCGTGGGGCCGAGCCAACGGGCCTGCCCCGAAGGGGCCGGCCCGATGACAGGCTCCGCGAGGAGCCCGGAACCAACAATCATAGTCCGTGGGAATGGATTCCGGCCTTGCCGCTTCGCAGCAATCGGGACTGACAAACAGGCGGTCAAAACCCTTGCAAAACCTGCTGCACGTGCTCGACCTGCGGCGGGGAGGCAAAGCAATGGCCGACGAGCTTGCGCCATTCCTGAAAATCGGGCGAGCCGCGAAAGTCGATATTGTGGTTCTCGACCGTCTCCCAGGTGACGAACAGCCGATAGCGGCTCGGCTGCTCGATCGAACGTTGCAGCTCCATGGCGTGGCATCCCTTGGCACGCTTGAAAATCGGCGCCGCGTTCTTCACGCCGGCCTCGAATTCCGCTTCCATGCCGGGCTTGACGTCGATTTGTGCGATTTCAGTGATCATGAGCCGTCCCATTGCCGCGATGATTGTTTATGACTGCAATCACGTCTTGCCGCAATGTGTACCTCCCGCACCCGCGAGGACCGACGAACGTGATGGCGGAAACGCTGCTCGCGGCCGACGAGCCGGTCCCGGTCACGGTCCGCCATGAAGAGGGATCGTCGCCGTTCATGCTGGTCGCCGATCATGCCGGCAACAACATGCCGCGCGCACTGGGCCGGCTCGGCCTCGACGCGGCCGACTGCGAGCGGCACATCGCCTGGGACATCGGCATCGCCGGTCTCGGCCGCGTCCTGGCCGACGCGCTCGATGCGACGCTGATCCAACAAGACTATTCGCGGCTGGTGATCGACTGCAACCGGCCGCCTGATGTGGCAGCCTCGATACCGGAGATGAGCGAACTCACCCCCATCCCGGGCAATGTCGGCCTGAGCGAGGCCAGCCGAGCGGCGCGCGTGCGCGAGATCTTCACGCCGTACCACGAGCGCATCGCCGCCGAGCTCGAGCGCCGACGGCAAGCCGGCTGCGCCACAGTGCTGATCGCCCTGCACAGCTTCACGCCGGTGTTCAAAGGCGTGGCGCGGCCGTGGCACGCTGGCGTCATGTACAACCGCGATCCGCGTTTCGCCCGGCAAGTCTTGGCGCTGCTGCAGAACGAGCCAGGCCTCATCGTCGGCGACCAAGAGCCCTATGTCGTGAGCGACACGACCGATTACACCATCCCGGTGCACGGCGAACGCCGCGGCTTGCCGCATGTTTTGATCGAAATCCGCCAGGACCTGATCGCCGATGCGACCGGACAGCGCGCCTGGGCTCGCATCCTCGCGCGCCTGTTGCCCCCGGCATATTCTGCGTTCAGCGCGGAACTGCGGTCCACTGATCGCCCGGAGTAGCCGCCGGCCGCGAACATCGCTAAATGAGGTGCAGCCGGCGCACACGCCGAGAAGAAAATCGCCAGGGCGCATTCAAAACACGCGGCCCTGCACGCCGACGCAATGACGCCGGGAGGAAAAATGGTCGAGCTGACGCAAAGCTATGCCCACGGCGTCTCGATGACGCCATTGATCGGCGAGACCATCGGCGTGCATTTCGATCAGGCGGCGGAGCGCTGGAGTACCCGCGACGCGCTGATCGTGCGCCAGCAAAACGTCCGCTGGAGCTATGGCGAGCTGAGAGCCAAAACCGACGCGTTCGCCGCCGGGCTGCTGGCGCTCGGGCTCGCTCCTGGCGATCGGGTCGGCATCTGGTCGCCGAACAACTCCGAATGGGCAATCACGCAATTCGCGACGGCGAAGGCCGGTCTCATCCTCGTCAACATCAACCCCGCGTATCGCCTGTCCGAGCTCGAATACGCGCTCAACAAGGTCGGCTGCAAAGCCCTGGTCACGGCCGATTCGTTCAAGTCCAGCAGCTATGTCGGCATGCTGCGCGAGCTTGCGCCGGAGATCGAGCGCTCCGCTCCCGGCAGGTTGCAGGCAAAGCGGCTGCCGGCGCTGGCCACGCTCATTCGCATCGGCGAGGGCGACGCCCGCGGCTTTTTGCGTTTTGACGATGTGCTCGGCATGGGCGGCGACCGCCACCGCGCCGCGCTCGCCGACCTCGCCGGCAAGCTGCAATTCGACGACCCGATCAACATCCAGTTCACCAGCGGCACCACCGGCGCGCCCAAAGGAGCGACGCTGACCCACCACAACATCCTCAACAACGGCTACTTCATCGGTGAGGCGATGCGGCTCACCGACCACGACCGCGTCTGCATTCCGGTGCCGCTCTACCACTGCTTCGGCATGGTGCTCGGCAACCTCGCCTGCATCAGCCACGGCGCGGCGATGATCTATCCCGCGGAAGGGTTCGACCCGCTGGCGACGCTCGAAGCCGTCGAGGCGGAGCGCTGCACGGCGCTCTACGGCGTGCCCACCATGTTCATCGCCCAGCTCGGCCACCCCGAATTCAAGCGTTTCGATCTCAGTTCGCTGCGCACCGGCATCATGGCCGGCTCGCCATGCCCGATCGAGGTGATGAAGCGCTGCGTCGACGAGATGAACATGCGCGACGTGACGATCGCCTACGGCATGACCGAGACCAGCCCGGTGAGCACGCAGACCTCCTGCGACGATCCGCTTGAGCGCCGCGTCGCCACCGTCGGCCGCGTCCATCCGCACGTCGAGATCAAGATCGTCGACGGCGACGGCCGCATCGTGCCGCCGGGAACGTCGGGCGAATTCTGCACGCGCGGCTATTCGGTGATGCGCGGCTACTGGGGCGATGAGGAAAGGACGGCGGAGGCGATCGACCGCGCCGGCTGGATGCATACCGGCGATCTCGCCACGATCGACGAAGACGGCTACTGCAACATCGTCGGCCGGATCAAGGACATGGTGATCCGCGGCGGCGAGAACGTCTATCCGCGCGAGATCGAGGAGTTTTTGTTCCGCCATCCCAAGATAGAGGCGGTCCAGGTGGTGGGCGTGCCTGACCTGAAGTATGGCGAGGAGCTATGCGCCTGGGTGAAGCTCAAGCCCGGCGCCAGCGCCAGCGCCGAGGACGTGCAGAGCTTCTGCCGGGGCCAGATCGCGCACTACAAGATCCCGCGCTACATCAAGTTCGTCGATGCCTTCCCGATGACCGTCACCGGCAAGGTGCAGAAGTTCATCATGCGCGAGGAGATGATCAAAGAGCTCGGGCTCAGCGAGCAAAAGACGGCTTGACCGCCGGGCGTTGGCCGCGCGCAGGCTGGCGGCCGCCTTTCGCATCGATGGCGGCGCGGATGACGCGGCCGAGACTGGATAAGTCGTACGGCTTGCGCAGGACCGCATAACCGGGATCGCCGTCGAGGCTCCTGGCGTAGCCGGTCGTCAGCACGACGGGAAGCTCCGGTCGCACCGTCGTGATCTTCTGCGCGAGCGCGAGACCGTCCATCGCCCCCGGGAGCACCACGTCGGTGAAGACGAGATCGACGTGTCCCCGCTCGAGCATGTCCACGCCGGCGGCGGCGGTTTCCGCTTCGACCGTTCGGTAGCCGAGCTCCGCCAACAGCGAGACCGCGACGCTTCGCACGTCACTGTTGTCCTCGACGACCAGGATGGTTTCCTGTCGTCCGCGCCGGGGCGGCGCGCTCTGTTCGGTCGGCGGCGCCGGGAGCCGGCCGCGGCTGCGCGGCAGATAGACCGTGACCGTCGTGCCGCGCCGCAATTCGCTGGCGATGATCACGGTACCGCCCGAGCGCCGCGCAAAGCCATAGACCTGCGAGAGTCCGAGGCCCGTGCCCTTGTCCACCTCTTTGGTGGTGAAGAACGGCTCGAAGACGCGGGGCAGAACATCCGCCGCGATCCCGCAGCCGGTGTCGGCGATGCGCAGCGCGACATGGTCGCCGGAAAGGCCGTCCGGGATGTCTCCAGGTTGCAGCGTGACGTTCTCGGTGGAGATCGACAGTCGGCCGCCCTCGGGCATCGAGTCGCGCGCGTTGATCGCGATATTGACCAGCGCGAGCGCGAATTCCGACCGGTCCACGCGTATCGGCCAGGTGCCTTTGGCGATGCCGATCGACAGGTCGATGTTCACGCGCGTCGAGCCGGAGAGGACGTCGCGGATGGCGTCGACGGCTGCGGCCGGATGAGTGACGACCGGATCGAGCGGCTGCCGCCGTGAGAACGACAACAACTGCCGGGTCAAGCTTTCCCCGCGCGACACCGCCGCCTCGATGGCCTCGAGCGCGCGAACGTCCTTCGCCTCCGCCCGGCGGCGCTTGAGCGACTGCGCATAGCCGCCGACGATCATCAAGAGATTGTTGAAATCATGGGCCACGCCGCCGGTGAGCTGCCCGAGCGCTTCCATCTTCTGCGCATTGGCGAGCTGCTGGTGGGCGCGCTCGAGCGCCGCGGCCGCTTCCTTCTCGGCGCTGACGTGCCGGCCCGCGACATAGATCAGCCCGTCGTCCGTCGTCATCGTCCAGGCGATCCAGCGCCAGGAGCCGTCCTTGTGCCGAAAGCGATTTTCTATCCGTACGGTCGGCCCGCCGCGCGCGAGCTGATCGCGCGCGGCGAGCGAATGCGGCGCATCGTCCGGATGGCGCAGCTCGTTCACGTGCAGGCTTTTGATCTCCGCGTCGCTCCACCCGAGCGTCTTCGTCCACGCCGGATTGATGCTGACGAAGTAGCCTGCGAAGGTCGAAACGCCGAGCAGATCCTCGGAGACGTTCCAGATGCGGTCGCGTTCGCGCGTGCGCCTTTCGACCTCGGCCTCGAGCCGCTCGTTGAGGGCGGCAAGGCGCAGCTCCGCCTGCTTGCGCTCGGTGATGTCGAGCAGCGATCCGAGCCAGCTCTGCACCACGCCCTTGTCGTCCACCTCCGGCGTGTAGACGCCGCGCAGCACGCGCGTACCGATCGTCCGCAACGGAATCGCGTGCTCGTATTCCACGCGATCTCCCCGGAGCACGCGCTCGACATTTGGAACAATCATGTTGAAGGCTTCTTCGCCGATGATGTCGCGAATGGGTTTGCCGATAATGGCTTCCGGCGGCAGCCCGATCATTTCGGCGTAGGCCCGGCTGACGAAGAGAAATTTGAATGCACGATTGCAGCGCGTCAGCATGAACGGCGTGCGGTTGATGATGTCCTCCAGCGCCGCTTCCCGGCCACGCAAGGCGTCCTCGGCGCGGCTTCGTTCGATCGCGAAGCCAAGCTGGCGGGCGATGGTCAGGGCAAGATCGATCTCGGCGTCGCCGAATGGGCGCGGCCGATCGTAATAGATCATGAACTTGCCGATCAGCTTGCCGTGCGCCAGCAGCGGAATGAAAGCGAGCGCGCCGATGCGCTCACGGCGCAAGAGCGCTTTCAGCGTCGCGGACAGATCGGCATGGGCAACGTCGTCGATGCAGACCGGGCTTGGCTCGGCTTCCTCGGCGCTCCACGGCGAATGTCCGGCGACGGCGTCGCGGTATTCCTCCGACAGTCCGCGCCACGCGACGAAGCGCATGACGCCGTGATCGTCGAACAACAGGATGTCGACGCGCGTGCAGCCCAAGGCGGTGCGCACGGCGTCCATGCCGGCGCTGTAGATGTCCGCTGAGGATTTGGTGCGAAACAACCGTTCGGTGAATTCGTACAAGGCGGCCAGCTCATTGACGCGGCTGGCCAGGGACCCTTGGGCGCGATCACGGTCGGTCAAGTCGGTACGCCTCTTGCCGGTCGGAAATGCGCGTGACGAAAGACACACAACTTGGAAGTATAGATGACCGGTGCCGCGCCGGACCAGGGGGGCCGCGGATCCCACACGCGGAACCTTTCTCGCAGATTTTAATATTTTTCTGGGGCCGAGCTCGACGCTTTCAAACCCGCGGCGCGTTTGCACAAGGCCACAACAGGCAACGACTCCGCGGCGAGCTGCCGCCGACGGCCTGCGCTCACGCCGCGTCTTCGCTCATCATGCCCAACTCGACATGGACGCGCTCGCCGATCGAGGCGTGATGGCCCTGTCCGGAAGCGAGGAGTTCCTGCGCCTCTTCGGCGCTTGCGGCTTCGACCCACCATTGCTCGACGCGCGTGACCAGCATGGTTGCGTAGAAGGTCCGCAGTTGTGGCCTTTGTCGTCGCATATGGGCTCTTGCGGTCATCTTCCGGTCCCAACCGAATCAATTCTAAGCAATCACTTTACCCTAAACCCGGCTCTTCTGGAACAAACCAGAAACACAACGCAGCGCGTACCTCCACCCGGCGCCTGGAACACGCTATTATCCACATCGTTGTCACAAAAACCCGACTGCAGTTGCCGTCAGTAAGGAGCAGACCGTGGCCCCGCGTGCGTATTGGAAAGGCTATTTGCGGCTCTCGCTCGTTTCCTGCCCGATCGCCCTTTTTCCGGCGACCTCCGAACGGGAGAAGGTCAGCTTTCATCAGATCAATCGCGCGACCGGCAACCGCATCCGCTACCGCAAGGTCGACACGGAGACCGGCGAGGAAGTGCCGTCCGACCAGATCATCAAGGGCTACGAGGTGGCCAAGGGCGAATACGTCGAGATCAGCGACGAGGAGCTTGAATCGATCGCGCTGGAAAGCACCAAGACGATCGAGATCAACGAGTTCGTGCCGCGCAGCGAGATCGATGACCTCTACAACGTCCGCCCCTACTACATCGCTCCCGACGGCAAGGTGGGGCAGGACGCCTTCGTCGTGATCCGCAGCATCATCGAGCAGATGAAGATGGTCGCGGTCGGGCGCGTGGTGCTCACCAGCCGCGAGCACGTCATGGCCATGGAGCCGCGCGGGAAGGGCCTGATGGGCACGCTGCTGCGCTATCCGTACGAGGTGCGCGACGAGAAGGAATTTTTCGATGACATCCCGAACGTGAAGCTCACCAAGGACATGATGGATCTGGCGCGGCATATCGTCGAAACCAAGACCGGGCACTTCAAGCCCGCGGAATTCGAGGATCACTACGAGCACGCGCTCAAGGAACTGATCGCGAAAAAGTCCAAGGGCGAAAAGATCGAAATCCCGAAGGAGCAGCCGACCGGCAAGGTCATCAACCTCATGGACGCCCTGCGCCGCTCGGTCCAGGCGGAGGCGCAGAGCGGACGCCCGCCTGCGGCGAAGAAAGGCCGCAAGGCCGCGGCGGGGCAAAAGGAGATGCTGCTGCCGATTGCCGGGAAGAAGACGGCGCAACAGGCCGAGTCAGGCAAGGCGCGAACGGGCGCACGACACAGGAAGGCGGGCTGACCGGCGGCTGGGCCCCGGCCACTGCCCCCTACCCACCTCTTGTCCCAACCGCGGGTCAGCAGGCCGGACGCGTGACGTCATTTGCCGTAGTGCTGCCGCATTGCCGCCTTTCCATTGACGCCGATGATCGGCTGGCGGGACGGGGGCCTGGCCGCGGCCGTTGCGGCCCATCTGGCAGTCATGTTCGGAGGTCTCGGCGCCGCGGCGCAGGAGCAACCCGTGAGTGCGCTTCCGTGCGGCGGCGATGCCATCGCGCGCGGGGCGGCGGGCCGTATTGTCGACGGTCGCACTTTCGCTCTTGAGGACGGCCGCGAAGTTCGTCTCGCCGCTATCGAAGTGCCGCCACTCGCTGCCCCGGGAGAAGCCCGAGAGGCCGAAGCCGCGCCGGGCGGCGTTGCCGCGAAGGACGCCCTCGCGGCGCTGCTCGAAGGAGCCGACATCGTGCTGCGGCGTGCGGACGCTGCCGCCGACCGGTACGGCAGGATCCTGGCCTACACGTCGACGGCCCGCGAGGGGATCGAACGCTCGGTCCAGGCCGACTTGCTTGCCGGGGGATTTGCCCGCGTCGGCGGCCGGATCGGCACGCGCGAATGCGCGACGGAACTCCTCGCCCGCGAACGGGCCGCGCGCAAGGCCAAGCTTGGCCTCTGGGCCATTTCGTATTATGACTTGCTCGACGCCGACAACCCCGCCGATGTGCAGGCCAAGCGCGGTCGCTTTGCGCTGGTCGAAGGCAAGGTGGTATCGGTGCGTGAAAGCGGAGCCACGATCTACGTCAACTTCGGACGACGGTGGACCGAGGATTTCACTGTTACGATTCTGAAGCGAAACGAGCGTAGCTTCGCAGCCGCAGGCGTTGAGCCGAAACGGCTCTCGGGGCGGCGCGTCCGGGTGCGCGGATGGATCGAGGAGCGCGGCGGGCCTTGGATCGAGGCGACGCGGCCGGAACAGATTGAACTTATTGACCGCGAATGAGGCCGTGCGTGAAGCGCGGTGTGACGGGTGAGGCGGTGGCCGAGTTGAAACCAACGGAAGGGGCAAGCCGCCGGCTGGCCGGCGCGGCTTTGGCCGCCGCGGTGCTGATGCTCGCGGCGTGCACCGCTTCCGCTCCGCCGGTTGAGACGCAGGCGTCGTTGCCGCCGCCGGCGATCAAGCCGGCCGAGGTCGAGATCTCCCCGGCGGCGCTGCGCGAGCATCAGCGCATCCTCGCCGCCTATGGCGGCGTCTACAACGATCCGCGGCTGCAAGGCATGCTCGAGCAGACCGTCGATCGCCTGGTCGCGGCGTCGGAGCGGCCCGACCTGCACTACCGGGTCACCATGCTCAATTCGCAGTCGATCAACGCCTTCGCCTTGCCAACCGGGCAGCTCTACGTGACCCGCGGCCTCATCGCGCTCGCCAACGACGAGTCCGAGCTCGCCTCCGTCCTCGCCCACGAGATGGGGCACGTGCTCGCGCGCCACGCCGCCATCCGCGAAGAACAGGCGCGGCAGGCCGCCTTGGTGAACCGCGTCGTCACCGACGTCATCAGCGATCCGGAAGTGGGGGCGCTGGCGCTCGCCAAGTCGAAGCTGGCGCTGGCCGGCTTCTCGCGCGCGCAGGAATTCGAAGCCGACGCCATCGGCATCGGCGTCGCCGCGCGCGCCGGCTACGACCCCTATGGTGCCGTGCGCTTCCTCACATCGATGGAGCACAATTCCGAACTCAGGCCGCAGCAGAACGGCGCCGCCATCAATCCGCGCGCCCCCGACTTCCTCTCGTCGCATCCGGCGACGCCGGAGCGGATCAGCAACGCGCTCGCCAACGCGCGCCAGTTCAACGCTCCACAGCCCTCGGGCGGTGGACGCGACAAGGCTGCGTATCTCTCCGGCATCGACGGAATCGTGTTTGGCGAGGATCCGAGCGAAGGCTTCGTGCGCGGCCGGCGCTTCCTGCATCCGCGGCTCGGCTTCACCTTCACCGCGCCCGACGGTTTCAGCCTCGACAACACCGCGCAGGCCGTGCTCGGGGTCAAGCATGGCGGCGGCCAGGCGCTACGGCTCGACGTCGTGCGCGTGCCTGCCGAACAGAAGCTCGCCGAATATCTGACGTCGGGCTGGATCGAGCACATCGATCCCGGCACTGTCGAGGAGGTCACCATCAACGGCTTTCCCGGCGCCACGGCGGCCGCCAAGGGCGATCAATGGGACTTCCGGCTCTACGCCGTCCGCTTCGGCAGCGACGTCTATCGCTTCATATTCGCCGCGAAGCACCGCAGCCCCGAAACCGACCGCATCTTCCGCGAATCGATCGGCACGTTCCGCCGCATGAGCCTCGCCGAGATCGAGGACGCCAAGCCGCTGCGCCTGCAGGTGGTGACCGTCGCGCCCAGCGACACGGTCGAGAAGCTGGCCACCCGGATGGCGGTCGCCGACCGGCCGGTGGAACGCTTCCGCGTACTCAACGGGCTCGATCCGGGGGACCGGCTGAAGTCGGGCAGCGAGGTCAAGATCGTCGTTGAATAACGCTCTGCGGTCATTCCGGGTTCGAGCACAGCGATCCGGAATGAAAGACTTGCGCCTCAGAAATTGATCGCGCGCTTGGCGACCGCCAGCGCCGCCTCCTTGACCGCCTCGCTCAAGGTCGGATGGGCGTGGCAGGTCCGCGCGATGTCCTCGGCCGAGGCGCCGAACTCCATGGCGATCGCCGCCTCGGCGATCATGGTCTCGGCGTCTGGCCCGAGGATATGCACGCCGAGAACGCGGTCGGTCTTGGCGTCGGCAAGGATCTTCACAAAGCCGTCGGTCGCGAGATTGGCCCGGGCGCGGGCGTTGGCCGAGAACGGGAATTTGCCGACCTGATAGACGACGCCGGCCGCTTTGAGCTCCTCCTCGGTCTTGCCGACCGAGGCGATCTCCGGATGGGTATAGACGACGTTGGGAATGACCTCGTAGTTCACGTGCCCGGCCTGCCCGGCAATCACCTCGGCGGCGGCGACGCCTTCATCCTCGGCCTTGTGCGCCAGCATCGGGCCGGCGATGGCATCGCCGATGGCGTAGATGCCGCCGACGTTCGTGCGCAAATGCGCATCGACCACGACGCGGCCGCGATTGTCCCGGTTCACGCCGACCGCTTCGAGGCCGAGGCCCTCGGTGTAGGGGACGCGGCCGATCGCGACCAGCACGATGTCGGCCTCGATCATCTCCGCAGCGCCGCTCCCGGCCGCCGGCTCGACTTTCACCTCAAGCACTTTGCCGGAAGCGTCTATCGCGGTGACCTTCGACGAGAGCTTGAACGCGAGGCCCTGCTTCTGCTGCAGGCGATGGAATTGCCGCGCGACCTCGCTGTCGATGCCGGGCAGGATGTGGTCGAGGAATTCGACGATCGTCACCTGCGCGCCGAGGCGGCGCCACACCGAGCCGAGTTCGAGGCCGATGATGCCGGCGCCGACGACGAGGAGTTTCTGCGGGACCTTGCCGAGTTCGAGCGCGCCCGTTGACGACACAATGCGCTTCTCGTCGATATCGATGCCGTTGAGGCGGGCGACGTCCGAGCCGGTGGCGATGACGATGTTCTTCGTCTCGTGAGTCTGCGTCTTGCCGTCCGCCGCTGTCACCTCGACGCGGCCGGGCGCGACGATGCGCCCGGCGCCGCGAAGGGCTTCGATCTTGTTCTTCTTGAACAGGTATTCGACACCCTTCACGTTGGCCTCAACGTTCTGATCCTTGTATTTGAGCAGCGCGGCGAGATCGACGCTCGGCTTGCCGATCCTGATCCCCATGTGCGCAAAGCTGTGGCCGGCCTCCTCGTAGAGCTCGGAGGCATGCAGCATCGCCTTCGAGGGAATGCAGCCGACGTTGAGGCAGGTGCCGCCGAAGGTGGCGTTTTTCTCGACAACCGCCGTCTTCAACCCGAGCTGCGCGGCACGTATCGCGCAGACATAGCCGCCGGGCCCAGTGCCGATGACGATGAGGTCGTAGGGCATGGCTCTAGCCTCACAAATCGAGCATCAGCCGCGCCGGATCCTCCAGGCACTCCTTCACCCGCACCAGGAACGTCACCGCCTCCCGGCCGTCGACGACGCGGTGATCGTAGGAGAGCGCGAGGTACATCATCGGCCGCGGCTCGATCTTGCCGCCAACCACCATCGGCCGCTCCTGGATCTTGTGCATGCCGAGGATGCCGGATTGCGGCGCGTTGAGAATCGGCGTCGACATCAGCGAGCCGTAGATGCCGCCGTTGGTGATGGTGAAGGTGCCGCCCTGGAGCTCCTCGATCTTGAGCGCGCCGTCCCGGGCGCGGCGGCCGAAATCGGCGATCGCCTTCTCGATCTCGGCAAGCGATTTCTGGTCGCAGTCGCGCACCACCGGCACGACGAGGCCGCGCTCGGTGCCGACGGCAATGCCGATATGATAGTAGTTCTTGTAGATGATGTCGGTGCCGTCGATCTCGGCGTTCACGGCGGGGATTTCCTTGAGCGCCTGCACGCAGGCGCGCACGAAGAAGCCCATAAAGCCGAGTTTCACGCCGTGCCTGCGCTCGAACAGTTCGCGGTAGCGCGTACGCAGCGCCATCACCTCAGTCATGTCGACCTCGTTGAAGGTCGTCAACATCGCCGCGGTGTTCTGCGCTTCCTTCAGGCGCCGGGCGATGGTCTGCCGCAGCCGCGTCATGCGCACGCGTTCCTCGCGCGCGGCGTCGTCAGGCGGCGAGGGTGCGCGGGCCTGGAGGGCGGCAGCAGGCTGAGCAACGGGGGTCGGCTGCGCCGCCGCGCGCTCGATGGCGGCAAGCATGTCGCCCTTGGTGACGCGGCCGTCCTTGCCGGTGCCGGGGACGGCCGCGACATCCATGACAGTCTCGGCGGCGAGCTTGCGCACCGACGGCGCCACCGGTGTGTCGGTGCCGGCGACCTTGGCGGCGACCGTCTTCGGCGGCGCCGCACGCGGCGGCGCCTCTGCGGGCGGGCGGTCTTCCTTCAGCTGCGGCTGTTCCGGACCGGCATCGACCGCTTTCGCCCGCTCGGTCTTCTGATCGGGCCGACCGGCCGGCACCGCGCCGGCGCCTTCCTTGATCGCACCGAGGAGCGCACCGACGGCGACCGTCTCGCCGTCCTTGGCGGCGACATCGGTGAGTACACCGGCTGCGGGCGACGGCACCTCGATCGTGACCTTGTCGGTCTCGAGTTCCACCACCGGCTCGTCGACGGCCACCACGTCGCCGGCCTTCTTGAACCACTTGCCGATCGTCGCCTCGGTCACCGACTCGCCAAGGGTGGGCACGCGAATCTCAGCCATGGCCTGATTCCTCGTTCGCCGGACCGCTGGCACCGGGACAACGGACGCCACACGACAGAGGACGGAGAAGAAATTCTCGATCTGTCATTGGTCGTGCTCCGTCGTCGCTAGCGCAGTGCCTCGTCCAGAAACTGCTTGAGCTGCGCGACATGTAGCGACATCTGCCCCACCGCCGTCGAGGCGGACGCCGGGCGGCCGGCGTAGCGGGCGCGGCGGTGCTTGGCGCCGATCTGGTTGAGCACCCATTCCAGGAAGATGTCGACGAAGACCCATCCGCCCATGTTGCGCGGCTCTTCCTGGCACCAGACGATTTCCGCCTGCTTGAACCGCGTCAGCTCGGTCATCAGCGCCTTGGCCGGGAACGGGTAGAGCTGCTCGATACGCAGCAGGTAGATGTCGTCGATGCCCCGCTTCTCGCGCTCGTCGTACAGATCGAAATAGACCTTGCCGGAGCAAATGACGACGCGGCGGATGTTGTCGTCGGCCACGAGCCTGATCGCTTGCTCCCGACCTTCCCCCGCGACCGGCGCGGCGCCGGGAGCAGGCATCTGCGCGTCGTCCCACAGCAGCCGGTGGAATGTGGTCTCCGGCCCCATCTCGTCGAGCCGCGATACGGCACGCTTGTGGCGCAGCAGCGATTTCGGCGTCATCAGGACCAGCGGTTTGCGGAAGTCGCGCTTGAGCTGCCGGCGCAGGATGTGGAAATAGTTCGCCGGCGTCGTGCAGTTGGCGACCTGCATGTTGTCCTCGGCGCACATCTGCAGAAAGCGCTCGAGCCGCGCCGAGGAGTGCTCGGGGCCCTGCCCTTCGTAGCCGTGCGGCAGCAGGCACACCAGGCCCGACATGCGTAGCCATTTGCGTTCGCCGGAGGAGATGAACTGGTCGAACACGACCTGCGCGCCGTTGGCGAAATCGCCGAACTGCGCCTCCCACATGGTGAGCGCATTGGGTTCGGCCAGCGAATAGCCGTACTCGAAGCCGAGCACGGCCTCCTCCGACAGCATCGAGTTGATGACCTCGAAGCGCGCCTGTCCCTCGGCGAGATGATTGAACGGCGTGTAGCGCTTCTCGGTCTCCTGATCGAACAGCACGGCGTGACGCTGCGAAAAGGTGCCGCGCTCGCTGTCCTGGCCGGAAAGCCGCACCCGATGCCCGTCGAGCAGCAAGGAGCAGAAGGCCAGCGCCTCGGCCGTGGCCCAGTCGATGTTGGTCCCGGTCTCGATCGCGCGGCGCCGGTTTTCCAGGAAGCGGGTCAACGTGCGGTGCAGGTGGAAGTCCGGCGCGAGCGTCGTGATCCTGCGGCCGATGTCCTGGAGCGTGCCGATCTCGACGCCGGTGCGTCCGCGGCGCGGATCGTCGCCGTCGGCGGTGCTCTTGAATCCCGCCCAGCGGCCGTCGAGCCAGTCGGCCTTGTTGGCGCGGTAGTTCTGCGCGGATTCAAGTTCCGCGTCGAGGCGGCCGCGCCAGTCGGCCTTCATCTTCTCGACTTCGCGCTCGGTGATCACGCCCTCGCCGACGAGCCTGTTGGCGTAGATTTCCAGCGCGCCGGGATGGTTGGCGATGGCCTTGTACATCCGCGGCTGGGTGAACGAGGGCTCGTCGCCCTCGTTGTGGCCGTGGCGCCGGTAGCAGAACATGTCGATCACGACCGGCTTCTGGAATTTCTGCCGGAATTCGGTCGCGACCTTGGCCGCGAACACGACCGCCTCCGGATCGTCGCCGTTGACGTGGAAGATCGGCGCCTCGATCATCTTGGCGACGTCGGAGGGATAAGGCGACGAGCGCGCATAGCGCGGATTGGTGGTGAAGCCGATCTGATTGTTGACGATGAAATGCAGCGAGCCGCCGGTGCGGTGACCGCGCAACCCCGACAGCCCGAAGCACTCCGCGACCACGCCCTGCCCGGCGAACGCGGCGTCGCCGTGGATCAAGAGCGGCATCACGCAGATGCGGTCCTCCGGCGTACACTGATGCTGATCCTGCTTGGCGCGCACCTTGCCGAGCACGACCGGGTCGACGATTTCCAGATGCGAGGGATTGGCGGTCAGCGACAGGTGCACCGTGTTGCTGTCGAACTCACGATCCGACGAGGCGCCGAGATGGTATTTCACGTCGCCGGAGCCTTCGACCTCGTTCGGGGTCGATGAGCCGCCTTTGAACTCGTGGAAAATGGCGCGGTGCGGCTTGCCCATGACTTGCGCCAGCACGTTGAGCCGTCCGCGGTGGGACATGCCGATGACGATTTCGCGCACGCCGAGCGCGCCGCCGCGCTTGATGATCTGCTCCAGCGCCGGGATCATCGACTCGGCGCCGTCAAGTCCGAAGCGCTTGGTACCGGTGAATTTGACGTCGCAGAATTTCTCGAACCCTTCGGCTTCGACGAGCTTGTTGAGGATGGCGCGCTTGCCTTCGCGGGTGAAGGTGATCTCCTTGTCGGGCCCCTCGATGCGTTCCTGAATCCAGCCTTTCTGCGCGCCATCGGAGATGTGCAGAAATTCGACGCCCAGCGTCTGGCAATAGGTGCGTCGCAGGATGGCGATGATCTCGCGCAGCGTGCCGAATTCGAGGCCGAGCACGTGGTCGAGAAAGATCGGGCGGTCGAGATCGGACTCGGTGAACCCGTAGGTGCGCGGATCAAGCTCCTCCTCGTTGTGCGGCGGCGTCAGGTGGAGCGGATCGAGGTTGGCGTGGAAATGGCCGCGGGCGCGGTAGGCGCGGATCAGCATGAGCGCGCGTATCGAGTCGCGGGTCGCACGCTCGACGTCGGCCGCGGATAGCGCGACGCCTTTCGTCTGCGCCTGCGCGTTCACTTTGCCGCTGATTGCTCGGCCGGCCTCGGCCCACTCGCCGGGCGCCTGAGCGAGCTCGCCGCCGTCGGCCAGTGGCCAGTCCGGCCGTCCCCAGGACGCGCCGCGGGCGCTTTCGGCCACGTCGCGGGCGTCGTCTTTCAGGCTCTGGAAGAACGACCGCCATTCGGCGTCGACGGCGGCGGGATCGGCTTCGTAGCGTGCGTAGAGGTCTTCGATGTATCGGGCATTGCCGCCGTACAGGAAGGAGGTGAGAGCGAAGGCAGCGTTCGCGTCCTGGCGAGACATGAGCGATTTCCTGAGCGATGGGCCGGCGGTTTCAGCCTGGGGTGGCGTTGAGCGCGATCTAGGAACGCCTAGATGGTCAAAAGCGGATCAACCCACCCCGGCGGCGGGCACGTCTTCGTACCTCATTTAATAGCGGGATACGGCAGCCAAAAGACACAAGGAATGAATCAAGACCGCAATGCTTCAGCGACCGTCTTGCCCACGCGCGCCGGCGAGGGCGAAATCCTGATTTCCGCAGCCTCCATGGCGGCGATCTTCGATTCGGCGTCACCCTTGCCGCCGGCGATAATCGCACCGGCGTGGCCCATCCGCCGCCCCGGCGGCGCCGTACGGCCGGCGATGAAGCCGACGACCGGCTTCTTGCGGCCCCGCCTGGCCTCGTCCATGAGGAACTGGGCGGCATCCTCCTCCGACGACCCGCCGATCTCGCCGATCATGACGATCGCCTCGGTCTTCTTGTCGGCGAGGAACATCTGCAGGATCTCGACGAAATCGGTGCCCTTGACCGGATCGCCGCCGACGCCGACGGCGGAGGTCTGCCCCAGGCCCTCGTTCGTGGTCTGGAATACCGCCTCGTAGGTGAGCGTCCCCGAGCGCGACACGATCCCGACCTTGCCCGGCTGGAAGATGCTGCCCGGCATGATGCCGATCTTGCACTGACCGGCGGTGATCACGCCCGGACAATTCGGCCCGATCAGGCGGGACGTCGACCCACAGAGGGCGCGCTTGACGCGGACCATGTCGAGCACCGGGATGCCCTCGGTGATGCAGACGATGAGCGGAATTTCCGCATCGATCGCCTCGCAGATCGCGTCCGCCGCGCCGGCGGGAGGCACGTAAATGACGCTGGCGTTGCAGTCGGTCTTTTCGCGCGCCTCGGCAACGGTATCGAACACCGGCAAGCCGAGATGGGTGGTACCGCCTTTTCCGGGCGAGGTACCGCCGACCATCTTGGTGCCGTAGGCGATTGCCTGCTCGGAATGGAACGTACCATTCCTGCCGGTGATGCCCTGGCAGATGACTCTCGTTTTCCTGTCGACGAGGATGGGCATTATCCTACTCTGCTTCGCCGGTCTTCTCTGATCCCGGATCTCATCACGGTTGACGCGCTTGCCCTTTTCGAAGTGCGGGTCAGCGGCTCGCGTTCCTTCGCCGCTGCAATGTCAGAAAGATGCCCGGGATTTTCATGGGCGTGCCGTCAGCAAGCAGCACGGTCGTGTCGTCGGCATATTTCCAGGTGGTCACCCGCTGGGCGCCATCCGCCGTCGCAGTCTGGCGAAGCGGGGCGCCGAGCTTCATCGCCTCGACGAGATCGCGCCTTACTTCTTCGCCGTCAACGTCCTCGGCGCCGATGCCGCAGGACGCAGTCTCGCCGTCGGGGCCGCGCGTCTCGCTGGCGATGAGCTCGTGCTGCCGGCTGTCGAGCGGCACCTGCCAGGACTTCGAGCGGGCGAATTTTCCGGTCTGCTGCGGCGTCCCGACGTCCTTGCGAACGGCAAGTTTCATCGCCGTTGCCTTGGCGTCGAGCGCGGCGAAATCGAGCGGCGCCGAGGCGCAGAAGGCCTGAAAGGATTTCACAAGTTCCGCGCTTCGCTCGTTCGCATAGGCCGTGCCGACGAACATGAAACAGACGAAGGTGGCAGAGCGGACCATGTCATTCGCCTCCCCGCACCGCCTCGACGATCTTGCGCGCGGCGTCGTCAAGGTCGTCGGCCGAGGTGACGTTGAGGTTGGACTTGGCGATGATCTCCTTGCCGAGCGCGACGTTGGTACCTTCGAGCCGCACCACCAGCGGCACCCGCAGACCGACGTCCTTGACCGCCGCCACCACGCCTTCGGCAATGATGTCGCAGCGCATGATGCCGCCGAAAATGTTGATCAGAATTCCCTTCACCTGCGGGTCGGAGGTGATGATCTTGAAGGCGGCGGTCACCTTGTCCTTGCTGGCGCCGCCGCCGACATCGAGAAAGTTGGCCGGCTTCTCGCCGTAGAGCTTGATGATGTCCATGGTCGCCATCGCCAGGCCGGCGCCATTGACCATGCAGCCGATGGTGCCGTCGAGGGCGACGTAGCTGAGATCGTACCGCGACGCCTCGATCTCCTTGGCATCCTCTTCGGTGAGATCGCGCAGCACGGCGATGTCGGGATGGCGATAGAGCGCGCTGTCGTCAAAGCCGATCTTGGCGTCGAGACAGACAAGCTCCCCGGCCTTGGTGACGACGAGCGGGTTGATTTCCAGGAGATTCATGTCCTTGGCGAGGAACGCCTGGTAGAGCTTCGGCAGCATGGCCTCGGCCTGCTTGGCGACCTCGCGGCCAAACCGCAGCGCCTGCGCCACCTCGTGGGCATGATGGACCATGAAGCCGGTCACCGGATCGATGGAGAACGAGCGTATTTTCTCCGGCTGGGTACGCGCCACCTCCTCGATTTCCATGCCGCCCTCGGTCGAGGCGACAAAGGCGACGCGGCCGGTGGTGCGATCGACCAGCGCCGAGAGGTAATATTCCCGGTCGATGTTCGAGCCTTCCTCGATGTAGAGCCGGCGTACCTCCTTGCCCTGCGGCCCGGTCTGATGCGTCACCAGCGTGGAGCCCAGAAGGCGCTCGGCCTCGCGCCCGACGTCCTCGACCGACTTGACCACCTTCACGCCGCCGGCCTTGCCGCGGCCGCCGGCGTGGATCTGCGCCTTCACGACCCAGACCGGCCCGCCCAGCTCCTTGGCGGCCGCAACGGCTTCGGCGACGCTGAACGCGGCAATGCCGCGCGGCACCGGCACGCCAAATTCGCGCAGCACCGCTTTCGCCTGGTATTCGTGGATATTCATGCGGCTGGCTCACGTATCCCGGCGGCCGTGCAGCGGGAAACGAGAAGGTGGGACACCGAATAGATCACTTGCCGAGATCGGGAGCAATCTTCTTGCAGGCTTCGACCAGGCTCTCCACGGCCTTCGCCGAGTTCTCGAACATGGTGCGCTCAGCGCCGTTGAGCTCGATCTCGACAATGCGCTCCACCCCTTTGGCGCCGATCACCACGGGCACGCCGACATAGAGGTCCTTGACGCCGTACTCGCCGTTGAGCCAGGCGGCGGCCGGCAGCACGCGCTTCCGGTCGCGCAGAAAGCTCTCGGCCATGGCGATCGCCGCGCTGGCCGGCGCGTAAAAGGCCGACCCGGTCTTGAGCAGGCCGACGATCTCGCCGCCCCCGTTGCGCGTGCGCTCGACGATGCCGTCAAGCCGCGCCGCCGTGGTCCAGCCCATCTTCACGAGATCCGGGAGCGGAATGCCGGCGACCGCCGAATAGCGCACCAGCGGCACCATGCTGTCGCCGTGCCCGCCGAGGACGAAGGCGGTGACATCCTCGACCGAGACATTGAACTCATCGGCGAGGAAATAGCGGAAGCGCGCCGAATCGAGGACGCCGGCCATGCCGACAACCATGGATTTGGGCAGCGCGCAGCACTTCTGCAGCGCCCAGACCATGGCGTCGAGCGGATTGGTGATGCAGATGACGAAGGCGTTGGGCGCGTATTTTTTGATGCCGGCGCCGACCTGCTCCATCACCTTGAGGTTGATGCCGAGCAGGTCGTCACGGCTCATGCCCGGCTTGCGCGGAATGCCGGCGGTGACGATGCACACCGCGGCGCCCTCGATCCCTTCGTAGGAATTGGTACCGCCGAAGCGGGCATCGAAGCCCTCGACCGGCGACGACTGAATGAGGTCGAGCGCCTTGCCTTGCGGCACCCCCTCCATGATGTCGAAGAGGACGACGTCGCCGAGCTCCTTGAGGCCGATCAGATGAGCGAGAGTGCCGCCGATCTGGCCCGCGCCAATCAACGCAATCTTGTTTCGCGCCACCTTGAAGACCCCTGAACTGGTCGAAATCGCCCGCGGGTCATTAGCCCGTTCGCGAGGCGCGTTCAAGCCGCAGCCGCCGTTCCTTCATTCCGGAACCAGCACGGCCTTCGCACATTGCATAACCTGACTGCTGCGGCCGCGAGCCGCAGCGAAAGGCTTCGGGATGACGGGCGGACGCTCGCTGAAAGGACTGGTGCGTCAGCTCGGACCGGGCCTGTTGACGGGGGCGGCAGACGACGATCCCAGCGGAATCGCGACCTACTCGCAGAGCGGGGCCCAATTCGGCTACGCGCTGTGCTGGACCATGTTTCTCACGACCCCATTCATGGTCGCGGTCCAGATCGTGAGCGCGCGCATCGGGTCGGTCACCGGCCGCGGCCTCGCCGCCAATCTGGGCGAAGTGCTGCCGCCCGTGCTGCTCTACGGGATCGTCGCGCTGACGGCGGCCGCCAATACCGTCAATATTGCCGCCGACATCGCGGCCATGGGCGAAGCGGTCCGGCTCCTGGTCGGCGGGCCTGCGGTGGTCTACGCCCTGACGCTCGGCGGCATCTGTGCCGCCGCGCAGATCGTCATCCCCTACCGCCCGTATGCGCGGTACATGAAGGTGTTGACGCTGGTGCTGTTCGCCTATGTCGCGGCGGCGTTCAGCCTTCGCCTGCCCTGGGGCGAGGTGCTCGCGTCCACGTTCATCCCGCGACTTTCCTGGCAGCGCGATTTCGTCGTCATGGTGGTCGCGGTCCTGGGCACGACGATCAGCCCCTATTTGTTTTTCTGGCAGGCATCGCTCGAAGTCGAGGAACGCCGCGTGATGGAGCGGAAGAAGGAGGCGCCGCTGCAGAACGGCAACGCAGCGGCGCGCCGGCGTTTCGAGCCGATCGTGATCGACACCTGGGCCGGCATGGCATTGTCGAACATCGTCGGCTTCTTCATCATCGTGACCACGGCGGCGACCCTTCATGCCCACGGGGTCGACAAGATTGGCACCGCGGCGGACGCCGCCGAGGCATTGCGTCCCTTTGCCGGGCGGGCGGCGTTTCTGTTGTTTTCGCTTGGCATCGTCGGCACCGGACTATTGGCGATCCCGGCGCTTGCCGGCTCGGGCGCTTATGCCATCGCCGAGACCTTCGGCTGGAAGGGAAGCCTCGGCCTGCGGCCGCAGCGCGCCCCGGCGTTCTATCTCATCATCGGCGGCGCGACCCTGGTCGGCTCGCTCGGCGCCATGACTCCGATCAATCCGATCACGATGCTGGTCTGGAGCGCGGTGTTCAACGGCATCGTGGCCGCCCCGCTCATGGTCGGCATGATGCTGGTCGTCACCAACCGCAAGATTATGGGGAAATTTGCCGCCTCGCGCCGTTTTGGCGACTTTCGGCTGGCTGGCGACGCTGCTCATGGGCGTCGTCGTCGCTGCTCTCCTGGTGACGACCCTGACCGGTTGAACGCGCCTCAGGTCTCGACGATGCCGGCGTAGGCGCCGCCATAACCGTGAACATGCCCGGCGCCATGCGGACGGGCGAGGTAGGCCTGCGAGCGCATCTCCACGAGACGCGAGGCGGTGCGCTGGAATTCCTGCGCCTCAAAGCCTTCGTCGGCGGTGTAGAGCGCGTCCGGCTCGGCGGCGGCCGAGGCGATTAGCTTCACGTTCATGTCGTAGAGCGTGTCGACAAGGATAATGAAGCGCTTCGCCGCATTGCGCTCATCAAAGGTCATCAGCGGAATCCGGTCGACGATGATCGTGTGGTACTCCCGCGCGATCCGCAGATAATCGGCGGCGGCGAGCGGCTGCTCGCACAGGTCGTGGAAGGTAAAGCGCGCTACGCCCATCGCTGCGTGCGGTACGCGCACGGTGCGCCCCTTGAGCGCAAGTTCCTGCGCGCCGTCGTGCCCGCCGGCAAGCCGCCGCCACGCACCATCGAGCGCGGCATCGGCCGCGGCTTCGGCCGGCGTATGCCATACCGGCATGCCGGCGAGCTTCTTCAGACGGAAGTCGGTACGCGCCGCGAGCCGGACCACGTTCATATGTTCTTCGATCATCCCGATGAACGGCACGAACAGGGCGCGGTTCAAGCCGTCCTTGTACAGCGCCTCGGGCGGCACGTTGGAGGTGGCGACCACGACGCCGCCGCGCTCGAACAATTCCGCGAACAGCCGGCC
>Ga0210409_10001443_pt1 | contig 31275 bp, 20 predicted proteins | sample IncBWH17MmetaG_FD_161649 | JGI IMG/M metagenome (GOLD analysis project Ga0210409, IMG submission 161649) | Forest soil microbial communities from Barre Woods Harvard Forest LTER site, Petersham, Massachusetts, United States - Inc-BW-H-17-M | ecosystem: Environmental > Terrestrial > Soil >...
ATGTTCGGCAAAACCCAAAAATCGCCGGACGAAATGGGAGAAGTACCGATGTGGATGGAGATAACACGCGGCGTAGCCGCACTGAAATCGGCCTGGGGCTTTGGTCCTACGGCGATGGCGGTTGAAACGGGAACAACGACGGACTTGACCGGGGATTTCCTGACAGAAGCGCAAAGCTACATGAACATGGGACGCCATCAAAGCGCGGCGATTCTTGCCGGTGATGCTTTGGAAGCGACGCTCCAGCGGTTGTGCCGGGATTATTGTGTAGCGTTGCCGATGCGGCCAACGGTGGAAGGCATGAACCAGAAGCTGGTTGAGGCTGGGATTTACAACAACCACGTGGAGCAGCAGGTGGAAGAGCTGCGAACGCTGTGGGAAAAAGCGAACTCGGGCCTGTGGTCGGAAGTGACGAAGTTGGCCGTAGAAAACATGATGAACCAGATTCGTGCGTTCATCGGCATGCACGTCGCCCAACCGGTTGCCAACTAGTAGCCGCTGTTCCCCCTTTCCCCCTAAAATTCAGCTTCTCGCTTCCAGCCTCTAGCTGCTAGCTCGTGGCTCAGTGCGCCTGGCTTTCCGCCTGAGTGAGTGGACCCTGCTGTCGGGTCCACTGGAGCGGAGCTTCGCTGCGCCGGACAGACGAGGGCGCCTCGACCTCAAACGCGCGCAAAGCGCGCCGGAGACCCCGGGGCGTCTGTCCCCACGCGGCCTGTTGTAGTCGCCAACCGCGAGAATCCTAGTTGCGGCGAACCGGGAATGCGACGGCCTCGGAAGATTTCTGCAGCAGTGGTCGCAGTCGCTCGAGAATCGCGTCCACACTGATGCCGTATTTCACGCGCAGGGCGTCGGGCTTGCCGTGCTCGATGAACTGATCGGGCCAACCAATGCGGGCCACCGGCGTGTGCAATCCCAGGTTGTTTAATTCTTCCAAGACTGCGCTGCCGAAGCCGCCTTTGAGGACGTGGTCTTCGAGCGTAACTATCACATCGACCGAACGCGCGTAGAACTCCAGCATGGCGGTGTCGACCGGTTTCGCGAAACGGGCGTTAATGACCGCACTGGATATTCCCTGGCCTTCGAGTTTAGCGGCGGCTTCTTGCGCCATCGGGACCAGCGCGCCGAGCGCGAAGAAGGCGACGCGATCGTGCTCGCCGTGCTGCAAGAGCTCCGCCTGACCAATGGGAATGGCACGGGGCACGTCTTTCACGGGAGTGCCCGGTCCAACGCCGCGCGGATAGCGAACAGCGATGGGGCCGTTGTGTCCGAGCGCGGTGAAGAGCATGTCGGCGAGCTCGTCTTCGTCTTTCGGGACCATGTGAACCATATTCGGAATGCCGCGCAGGTAGCTGATGTCGAATAGACCGTGGTGGGTGGGGCCGTCGTCGCCGGATAGGCTGCCGCGGTCCATGCAGAAGACCACGGGGAGATTCTGCAGGCAGACATCGTGAATGATGGGATCGATGCTGCGCTGAAGAAACGTGGAATAGATCGCGCAGAAGGGCCTGAAGCCTTTGGTCGCGAGACCTGCGGCGAAGAGAACCGCATGTTCCTCGGCGATGCCAACGTCGAAGTACTTGTCGGGATGAACAGGTTGAAAACGATCGAGCGCGGTGCCGTTCGGCATGGCGGCGGTGATAGCGACGAGCCTGGGATCGGTGTCGGCGAGTTTGATGAGAGTGTCGGCGAAAACTTCTGAGTAAGTGCGCTGCCCTTGAGGTTTTGTCTCGCCTGTTTCAGGATCATAGGGTCCGAGGCCGTGGAATTTTTTCTGCTTCTGAAGCGCGGGTTCGAAGCCTTTTCCCTTTTGTGTGAGCACGTGCAGCAGGACGGGGCGATGCTGCGTTTTGAGAAATTGAAATGTCTTGATCAGCGTGGTGATGTCGTGACCATCGATGGGGCCGTAATACTTCAGGCCAAGCTCTTCGAAGATCACGCTGGGCCAGAACATGCTCTTGGCCGCTTCTTCTGCTTTGCGCGCCATGTGGAAGAGGGTCTTGCCACCAAGCCGCTCGACGAAACGTCCGGCGCGCTCATGCAAGTAGTCGAAGCGCGGATTAGTCACGATGGTGTTGAGATAGCTGGCGATGGCGCCGACGTTTTTGTCGATGGACCACTCGTTGTCGTTGAGCACGACGATGAGGCGGCGGGTGTGGTGCGCTATGTTGTTCAGCGCTTCGTAGGTGATGCCGCACGTGAAGGCCGCATCGCCCGCCAGGGCTACCACGTGTTCTTGTCCGCCCTGACGATCGCGAGCAACAGCCATGCCAAGCGCTGCCGAGAGCGCGGTTCCGGCGTGTCCGGCACCGTAGCAATCGTGTGGGCTTTCGGTGCGGAGCATGAAGCCGTTGAGTCCGCCGGCCGTGCGGATGGTGTGGAACTGCTCGCGGCGTCCGGTGAGGAGTTTGTGCACGTACGCCTGGTGGCTGACGTCGAAGATGAAGTGGTCGGTGGGCGTGTCGAAGACGTAGTGCATTGCCAGGGTGAGTTCGACCACGCCGAGGTTGGGGCCGAGATGGCCGCCGGTCTTGGACAGGACCGAGATCAGTTCTTCGCGGATCTCTTCGGCGAGCAGTTCGAGTTGAGGAACAGAGAGTCTCTTTACATCGAACGGAGAATTGATGGTGCTCAGTAGCTGGGCCATAGGGTGAGTGGGATGGGGTGTACGCTTAGATGATAGCTGATTCTGGAAGGATGCTGCCGGACAGAAGCTGTGGATTCAGGAGGTTAGCGGGGTGAAGAGAGATTGGTCAGAAGAGAAAAGCAGGTGCTTCGCTTCGCTCGGGATGACAAGTGAAGGAGGGGTCTCGAGGCTCGAGAAGTTTTGAATTTCGGGAGTTTTGTTTGGAGGCTGCTGTGGACCGGCTCCGCCGACATTTTTTGGGGAACGGCACTTCGTGAATTATTGCGATTCGAGCGAGAGCTGCGGAGCTTTGCTCCGCCGGACAGACGATGCGTCTGTCCCCACGTGGTCCATAGTGTTCGCATCGTGGAAGGCGAAAAATCGATCGCTGCGGACCCCTGCGCTGTCCCACATGCTCTTGATTTCAAAGACGCGCATGGAGCCCACCCGGACCGGCGTGTTTGTCCGAATGGGCTCCTGCTACGCGAGGCTGCCAGAGGGCGGAGATCCTAGCGAGCCTGCGCTTGCACCGCGATGGTCTGCGGTGATCCTGTCTGGCGACGCGCCATTTCGGTTTCCAAGCTTCCCGGAATAAGGCGTTCGCCTTCGAAGCTCCCCTCGGTCCAGACGGCCGTTAAGAAAAAGTGGTCACCGAGATGACGGAAGACGAGTTCGCTTTTGTGAGGAGCGACTCTGATTTCGTCATTGTTCGCAAGGAAGATTCGCGATTTCCGATCGTTATTGCGAATGACGACCATCTGCTTCTCGCGATCGATCTGCACGGTGTACACGCCGGCTGGGAACGCCTGGTTGCCCACGTTGAAGGCGAAGGGAATGTTCGCGGTGGCCCCCTTGGTGAAGGTGAAGTTCTGCTGTGCGGTGGCGAGGCCGCCCAGGATCAAAAGAGTTGCTGCGGCTGTGAATAACTTTCGCGACATGTTGTGTCTCCCCATTTGAATTTCCCCACTGCGCGGTGCGCTGGTGTGAGTTCGTTCTCGCAGGAAAGACGGATTCGGCCAATGCGCGGTTCCTCTTATCGGGCTCGTATGTAGGTAGCAGGCAAAGTCACTGACCAGATTGGAGATACGCACCTGCATAGCAAGTTGGAGCGAGGCAGTTGAATGATGGAACGAGCGGTACACTCGGCTCGTATACACGTCTAATAGGTCATCGTCGAGATGGCTGAGACTCCTCAAAACGGCAATTCGAAGACGATTCACTTTGGTGTTTTCGACGCGGACTTGCGCACGCAGGAATTGCGGCGCCAAGGGACGCGCGTCAAGCTGCCACGCCAGTCTTTCCAGATCCTGCAGATTCTGTTGGAGCGTCCCGGAGAGCTGGTCACGCGGGACGAGTTGCGCAACGCGCTGTGGCCGGAAGATACCTTCGTAGATTTTGATCACGGTCTGAACAATGCGGTGAAGCGAATCCGGTCTGTACTGGGAGATTCGGCGGACGCGCCGCGCTATATCGAGACACTACCGAGGATGGGCTATCGGTTCATCGGGCCGATCAATGGCAACGCAAACGGCGTGAACTCGAATGGAAACTCGCGCAATGGAGCCACACATCTTGCAACGACTGCGGTTGTTATGGAAGCGAATGTTGTGCTGCCGACCGCGGGCACGCGCAAAGTAAGCTACAAACGGGTCGGGGCAATCGCTGCGAGCGTGCTCTTATTAGTAGGTCTGGCGGGTTGGGCGTTGCGGTGGCGACAGCATTTTCATGAACAACCAGCGCTGACCATGATTCCGTTTACTTCGTATCCGGGAACAGAGCTGGCTCCCACGTTCTCGCCGGATGGAAATCAGATCGCGTTTGCGTGGAACGGGAACGAGAAGAACAACAAGTTCAATTTATACGTAAAGGAAGTCGGAACCGAGACGCCGGTTCGGGTCACGCAACATCCGACGACCTATATGGCTCCTGCGTGGTCGCCGGATGGGCGTTTTCTGGCGGCCATGCAGCTCGATACCGACACGGGCGACCTCCGTTTGCTCGTGATGCCTCCGATGGGCGGCAGTGAGCGCCAACTGCTGCGAATGCGCGCCATTAAATACATGTACGAGATGGCGCTCGCGTGGACGCCGGATAGCCAGTGGCTGGTGTTCTCGAAGGGTCAAGCGGAATTTCATGCGCACATCGCGATGATCAATATGCAAACGCTCGAGGTGCGGGAATTGCCGGATCCGTCGCCGCGCTGCATCGCGACCGGGCTGGCGACATTTTCTCCAGATGGCAAGAGCATGGCGAGTGCGTGCCTGTACACGTGGGGGATCAGCGGAGTGTTTGTACAGTCGTTTCCATCGGGAACGGCGCGGGAGGTCCGCGAGCTGCGGGGTGAAATAGCAGGCCTGCAGTGGAGCAGCGACGGACGCAGCCTGGTGTATGCGCTGGACGGCAATTTGTGGCGGACCGGTCTGCACGGGGGGAATCCGGAGCGTTTGTGGTTTGGGCAGAACGCAGTGATGCCGGCCATCGCACGCAAAGGAAACCGGATCGCCTACGTGCACCGGACGTACGGCGCCGATATTTGGCGGATTGCAATCGGGAAAAGCGCCGACGCGCCCAGTCGCCCGTTCCCGTCGGATCTGGTGCAACAGAATCCGCAGTTTTCGCCGGACGGGACACGGATTGTTTTTGAGTCGACGCGTTCGGGTAATCCGGAAGTTTGGGTGTGCAACGTGGACGGATCGAACCCATTGCAGCTGACGTCGTTCGGCGGAGCGCTTACGGGAACGCCGCGGTGGTCGCCGGATGGACAGAACATTGTGCTCGATTCACGCGCAACCGGGAAGCCGGAGTTGTACATCGTGAGCAGCGGCGGCGGGAAACCGCGAATGTTGCCGACTCTTCCCGAAGGCGGCTCAGTTCCCTTCTGGTCGCACGACGGAAAGTGGATTTATTTCAGCTCGGACGTGAACGCACAACCGCAAATCTTCAAGATTCCGGCGAGCGGCGGCCAGGCCATCCAACTGACGAAGCAGGGCGGTCTGGTGTCGAAAGAAGCGGCAGACGGCGAGATTTATTACAGCAGTCCACGGATTTGGAACGAATTGTGGACAGTTGATGCGGACGGCAAAAATGAGCGCCGAGTCGAGGGATTACCGGTTTTCGCGTGGCCTGCTTGGGATCTCGGCCGAAACGGGATTTACTACTTCGACGCGCTACGCGGAGAAACCGCCGTTTCCTTCTACGACTTCGCAACTCGCCAGTCCCGTGTTGCGGTGAAGATGCCCGGGCCGCCGCAGCCCTACTCCGGACAAATTTCGGTGTCCCCGGATGAGAAGAGCCTGGTCTACTCCCAGACCACGGAAGATGACGCCGACATCATGCTGGTCGAGGGGTTTCAGTAAAACGCGACGCGTGGTGCCGCTCATCGTGCAATAAATACCAATCCATTCGTAAGCTGCGCGGCCCCTGAAAAGGTGCTCCCAGTGCGTCAGTGGATGACCTGCATCTGGGCGAGGGTGTGGGTATCAGCGGCGATCTGATCGCGAGTGACGAGAATCTGGAAATGTCCTATGGCGACCGCAGCCGGGCGCCGACCCGAGCTTAGAGCGCGAAGCAGAGGCTGGGGATCGGCCCGAAAAGCCAGGAGACGCTCTTCGCCTTTCAGGGCAACGTCGATCACAGCGAGATCGTACTCGAGGACTTCCTCCAGAAACGGCACATACGGCTTCCGCTCGCGGAGGAAGGCGGCAAAGGCCTCGGCTTCATCGAGTGGGAACGGATGAGGTAGATGACTTCTCCAGAAAACGGCGAGCAACTCTTCGAGATAGCCGGTGCCGCGCTCGAGCATGATGAGTCGCGTCGACAGACGGAGGGTACGGACGATCATTGAGCCGCGAAGTTGCTCGACCATCTCGCGGATGATTGCGAGCGCGCTATCGCGGCGAAGTTCATCGGCGAGAGGGCCGGTGCAGGGTTTGTGCACGGTGAGTGCGCCGAGGGTATTCTCCCATTCTTTCGGGGATGGCGCCGGATCGTCACCGCGAATTGCAGCTCTTGTACGAGGCGTGGTTGAAGCGTTCGTGCCACGTCGATCCCATAACCGGCGCATCACTTCCAACTGCGTGCGAAACATGGCGTAACCAACGGTGGACAAATACGACGGGAACAGCTCGAACACTACCGCCTTCAGATTCGGCAGTCGCGCCACGACGCGGGTTGCAAGCTCGATCAACTCGTTGGAAGCTGCGCCGCAGTGGGCATCGATCCAATATCCTCGCCGGCTGGAACCGCCGGCAAGGTGGATCTCCCAGACGCGATCCAGCGGAAGATGATCGATGTAGTCACCGACACCCTGCCGACCGTTGCGCTGGTTGGCCCAAATGTTGTGGAGGTCGAGCAGAATGCCGCAATCGGCGCCTTCGGCGATGCGCGCGACGAACTCACCATCGGGAATTTCGTCGCGGCGCGGCTGCAGGTAGTTGACGCCGGTTTCGATCGCGACCGGAACGGGCATTTCCGATGACAGAGACCGGATGGAATGAACCGCAGTATCCACCCCGGCCAAGGTCTGGCGCGGCGGCAGCAGGAATCCGGTGTGGCAGGTTCCGAAGTCTTCGTGAAAAGAGTTGAAGCTGAGGTGCTCGCTAATCCAGGGCGTGTTCAAGTCGCGGGCTACGCGGCGGAGAAGCTGCAGGTCGGCTTTGCAGGCTGGCTCGGTGCCGCCGACCGGTAATCCGACGCTGTGCACCAGCTTGGGCAGTGAGCGGTCGCGCAGCCATTGCAGCGAAGGTTCATCGATGACAACCGCTTGTCGGCTGTGGTCGTGCCGCCAGAGAGACTGCGGCTCAATCTCGATGAGATCAATGAGGGCCTGATTGCTTTCCAGTACCGGCTCCAGTCCCGAAAACCAATTAAGCCCGACGCCAAGTTCGGGAAGGTTCATAGATAGCTCACGTGCCCCAGACAAATGCTTGCAAGTTGAGGCCTTGCATTCGCGGCGCTACGTTTGCCGGCTTCTATCCCGATAGTGCACGAGTGGATGAAAACGTTTCAGGAAAGAAGTCGCGAGTCCCGCGAAAAGCCTCGGAACGGCAGAGGTTTACGGAAAATGGTTGAGTTTCGGGTCGATACAAGCTCTTAGCCACCAAGTTCACGCAGCAAAGGACGCGAAGAAAAGAGCTACCGAGTCGTGTCGCAGGCTATTGAGTTGTGAGTGCGAGGACTCTATAGGCCGCGCGGAACGAAGGCTTAGGGAGGAAAACAAACGGGTGCCTGAGTCTTCGAGTTTCGGATCCCACGCTAGCGTCCACAAGGACAGACGCGAAACCCGGACATCGAGAAAAGTTAATGTCCCGGTAAGACGCACCCAGGAATGAGAACTATTGCAGGCTCTTTATGTCGCTGAGGAGGGTTTTTTCATGGCCCTCAGGATTCACTTTTGGGTAGACCTTGCGGACGATGCCTTTGGGGTCGACGACAAAGGTAGTGCGCTCCCAGAACTTCATCCCCTTCCACTCGGATTGTCCGAGGCCCAAGGTTTTCATGAGCGAGGAATCGGGATCGGCAAGAAGATCGATGGTGAAAGAGAATTTCGTGCAGAAGTTCTTGTGCGAGGCGGAGTCGTCGGCGCTGATGCCGACGATCTTGATTCCGGCGGCGTCAAAATCAGACTTGCTGGCGGTGAAGCCTTTTCCCTGGATGGCGCATCCGGGCGTGTCGTCTTTTGGATAGAAATAGACCACGAGCCAGTGGCCGGCGAAGTCTGAGAGTTTGGTAATTTTGCCATCCTGATTGGGAAGAGAAAAACCGGGAAATGGATTGCCTGCAGCCAACATGAATCGAGTCTTCCTTTCGCGTAACCGGAATTTCAGAATTGTAACAGTATGAGGAATGCCAATGATGGCTTTGGGCGCAGCGGGCGAGAGGGATGTGCAGATTCATCGCTCAGGTCCCCCCATGCCGAGATGCTTGATAGTTGCCTCTGTCAACTATATCATTGCTGCCAGCAAGCATTGCGAGGTTAGCTATGGCAGCGACGTCGTCAAGTTCTCCTGTGGCGGAGGTGAGGCGGTTCAACCGCTTTTACACGAAACAGATCGGTGTTCTGCAAGAGGGGTTGCTCAGCAGCCCGTTCTCGCTGACAGAAGTACGTTTGATGTACGAGATCGCCCACCGGAAGAATTCGACTGCGGTCGAAGTGTGCGGCGAACTCGGGCTGGATCCGGGGTACGTCAGCCGCATCCTGCAATCGTTCGAACGACGTGGATTGATCAGGCGGACAAGATCCGGAGACGACGGGAGACGGAGTCATCTGGCGCTCACAGTCAAGGGACGGAGGGTTTTCAAGCCGCTGGAAGCGAGATCGAACCGGCAAGTGGCCGCAATGATGGCAAGAGTGCCGGCGGCGCGGCAGAAGCTACTGGTTGATGCGATGCACACGATTGAGTCGGCGATCGCTCCGGAGGACGAGCGCGGCGCGGGCGGAGCGTCTTACGTTTTGCGTCCGCATCAGCCTGGGGATATAGGTTGGGTGGTGCATCGTCATGGGGCACTGTATTGGAAGGAGTACCGGTACGACGAGCGGTTTGAGGCGCTGGTCGCGAAGATCGTGGGAGAGTTTGTTGAGCAGTTCGATCCGAGACGCGAGCGTTGCTGGATTGCGGAGAAAGATGGGGAAATCGTCGGATCGGTGTTTCTGGTGGCTCAATCGAAAACGGTATCGAAGCTGAGGCTGCTGCTGGTGGAGCCGTCGGCACGCGGTTTGGGGATTGGACGGCGGCTGGTGGAAGAGTGCGTGCGATTCGCGCGGCAAGTGGGATATCGGAAGATGATGCTGTGGACACAAAGCGAGTTGGGAGCGGCGCGGCACTTATATCAGGAGGCTGGATTCAAGCTGGTGGCGAAGCAACGCCACAAAAGCTGGGGACGCAAGGACCTGGTGGCGGAGACGTGGGCGATGAAGTTGTGACTAGCGAGGGGCGGGCAAGAGCAGATTCCTCCCTTGCTCGCGGGCGTCGAGCTACGCTCGACAGGGGAGACGAGGGCGTCTGCCCCCACGTGGGCTCAGGGCTGCGTTACCAGGGCGAGGCCGACCAGGCGCAGAATGACTCCGCGAGGTTGCGGGCCGAGACGTGCTCGTGGAAAAAGACGAGTCCGATACCGACCAGCAGCAGAGCGCTAGCTGTGTTTCCGATGACCGACAAGATGCTGATCCGCCAACCCGTGCGATAGGCGAGCAGGACGGCGAGTTCCACCCCGACGATTGAGATGCCAACGGCCCAACTGGCCCAGTTCAGGCCCTTGAGAGACCACGGCCCGGCAGTACGAGTCGGATAGAGAGGGACCAGCAGCACAGTCCCGATCAGCGCCGTGATGTAGTTCAGGGCGAGCGAGAAGACTGGGTTGACTTGGGTGGGCACGGATTTCTGACCGATGTGATAGAAGGTCGTGCCCAGAATCATCAAGATCAGGGGAAGATAGACAATCATGCGGTTCCTTGCTCTAAAAAGAGACTCCAAGTCCAGCCGGGCGCCTTCGACTCTAACAAGCCAAGTCGTATTCGGTCGAGATCCGCACGTGAAGGCAGCGCGCATCGGCGCGGAGCTTCGGTTGTCGGATCAGGCAGAAGCTAGACCGGGCGTAAGGGAATCCCCGACTCGACATCGGATTCTTTGATTTCGACAATCTTATTCTGATGAGGCGGTCTTCTGACGTACTGTCTCGTTTTTCGTGTGAGCTTCCAGAGGTCCCCATCGATCGCCTGCGTCCGCAAGGCGTCGTTGAGTTCTTTCGAGAGTTCGAGAACTCTTTTCGAATCGCGTTCCACGACTAATCTTCGCGCGATCTGCCGCCAGGGGCGAGCTTTCCATCGAGATGCGACATAGCGAAGCTGGGATTTCGAAACAATGATCGCAAGGAACAAAGCGTCCCAAGCGCGCCAACAAACGCCATTTGGGACGCGAGTTGTAGAGAAACATTTGCGCTCCATCAAGAAGTGGAGCGAGAGCTCCAGGGCTAGATTTTTTGCAGCTTCCAGCGTCCGCGACGGAAGAGGAGAATTCCGGCAGCGGCAATCGAACCCTCCGCAATCACGATTGAAAAGAAGACGCCTTTTGAGCGCAAGCCCATAGGAAGAGCAAGCCAGTAAGCGAGCGGAATTTCGAGAAACCAGAAGCCGAAGAAGTTCACGATGGTGGGCGTCACTGTGTCGCCGGCGCCGTTGAAGGCTTGCAGCATGACCATGCCGTAGGCATAGCCGATGTTGCCGTAGCTCAGGATGCGCAGGCACGAGGCGGCGAGCGGAATGACTTCGGGATCGCGCGTGAAGAGGCGCACGATTGGTTCAGCGAAAATGGCCATCACGAGCCCGACGATTCCAAGAAACAACATGTTATAGAAGCCGGTGCGCCAGACGGATGTCTCGGCGCGATCGGGCTTCCCTGCTCCCAGATTCTGGCCGACCAGGGTTGCGGCGGCGTTGCTGAGTCCCCAAGAAGGCAAGATCACAAAGATGAGGATGCGGATGGCGATGGTGTAACCAGCAAGCGCAGCCGCGCCGAAGATGCTAACGATGCGCACCAGACCGATCCAACTGGTGTGCGCGATGGCAAATTGCAGGATGCCCGTGATGGAGACGCGGATGAGGCGCCACAAGACACCGAGGTTCAGACGCAGATGACGGGCGAGGCTGGGCAAGCGTTCCGTGCCCCGACCCAGCCGATAGAACTGGTAGAGCACGCCGATGCTGCGTCCAGTGATGGTAGCAACCGCTGCGCCGGTGACACCGAGACGCGGGAAGGGTCCGAGGCCGAAGATCAGGCAGGGGTCGAGAATCAGGTTGATGATGTTCGAGACCCAGAGCAGGCGCATGGCGATGGCAGCGTCACCGGCACCACGAAAGATCGCGTTGTTCAGGAACAACATCATGATGGCGCCGCAGCCACCGAGCGCGATGCGAGCGTAGCCGGAGCCGGTCGAGACGATCTCCGGAGAGGCGCCCATGAGTTGCAAGAGGCGGGGCGCGAAGATGAAGCTGGGGATCCCGACACAAAGGGATACCGTCAGGCCCAGAATGATGGCTTGCACGCCGGCGATGGAGGCGCCCTCGGGATCTTTTTCTCCGATGCGGCGGGCGACCATGGCGGTGGTCGACATGCTCAGGCCAATAGCGACGGCGAAGACGAGGCTGAGCATGGATTCCGCGAGTCCCACAGTGGCGACGGCATTGGCGCCGATGCGGGCGACGAAAAAGACGTCGACAACGGCGAAGAGCGATTCGAGCACCATCTCGAGCACCATCGGGATGGCAAGCAGGAGGATGGCGCGATTGAGATCGCCGGAGGTGTAGTCCTGGTGCGACCCGCGCAGGGCTTCGCGGATCGAGGACCACAAGCTGGCTTGCGGGAATTCGGGGAGCGTGGCCGTCACGTCCATAAAACACCTTCAAATTTTCTGCGTGCCGGGTTGGCCGGGGACGCCGCTAGAGGCAGCTTTCACCGCTGAATTATGAAAATTGAAGCGCAAAGTGCGCACTGGCACTCGCGAAATATCAGCGGGCTGAGGACAAATGACTTAGCGAAGGTGTGGGACGATGACTTGCATTGCGCTACCCCAATTTAGGCTGTAGGTGAAAGTGTAGTAGATGAGGGCAGGTTTGGGAAGAGGGATGGGCGGGGACTGCGCAACAGAACAACCTATAGCCGTCTTCTCTGCAGAGCGAGGATTTTTCTTCTTTCTCGATGTGCGCGTCGGATCATAGAGCGGGCCTAAGGGAAGAAGCAGGTCCTTCGCTTCGCTCAGGATGACAAATCAAGAGCTTTAAGACCAATGACCATCGACGGAATAACGTGAGCGATCGAATTGCGCCCAGCGCAGACAACCGTCGCTCCGGGGCGGGAGCGCACGCGGTCGAGAGCTCCCCCCGCCACACCATCTTGCGACATGGTGCTTAGTCGATTCCCAGTTCCTTCGCCAGTGCCTTCCACTTCGAGTCCACAAGGGATTTTGTTTTCTGATCCATGAGGATCTCGTCGGGCCAGGGGCGGGTGAAGCCCTCCGTGGACCATTTGCGCGTCGCATCGATGCCCATTTTCGATCCGTAGTTGGGGAGGCGCGAGGCGTGATCGAGGGAGTCGACGGGACCAAGCGTGAACTGAATATCACGCTCAGGGTCGATGTTGTTGAGGACTTTGAGGGTGACTTCGCCGAGATCGTGGACGTTGACGTCCTCGTCGACGACAAGGATGCACTTGGTGAACATCGCCTGGCCGAGCGACCAGATGGCATTCATCACTTTGCGCGCTTGTCCGGGATAGGACTTGCGGATGGAGACGATCATCAGGTTGTGGAAGACGCCTTCGAGCGGGAGGTTGACGTCGACGAGTTCGGGGATGGTGAGCTTCATGAGAGGAAGGAATATGCGCTCGACGGCCTTGCCCATCCAGCCGTCTTCCATAGGCGGCTTGCCGACGATGGTGGTGGCGTAAATGGGATCCTTGCGGTGCGTGATGCAGGTGACGTGGAAGACGGGATAGGTGTCGTCGAGCGAGTAGAAGCCGGTGTGATCGCCGAAGGGGCCTTCGGTGCGGAGTTCGTCGAGGTTCACGTAGCCTTCGAGGATGATCTCAGCGTCGGCGGGGACTTCGAGTTCGACGGTTTCGCACTTCACGAGTTCCACGGGCTTCTGGCGAAGGAAGCCCGCGATCAGGAACTCTTCGACGTCGGGCGGCGCAGGGACGATCGCGCTGAAGGTGAGCGCGGGGTCGGTGCCGATGGCGACGGCGACGTCCATTTTGCCGGAGGGGCGATCGCCTTCGGCGAGGATGGAGCCGCCGGAGGTGCGGGCCATGATGTCAACCCGGCTGGCTGCCGCGCTGTGCGCGGCCGGGCGGACGAGGACGTCCGCCCCCACGTGAGTGGTGGTCGGAGCCGAGGGCGGCTGCTCCCACGTGGCCCGAGCTGCAGCGCGCAGATGATCGCGGTAGTGTTCGGCGGCGACTTTCTGGCGCTGCCAGTGCATGCCGGTGGTGCGCTCGTCATAGATCTGCATACGGTACATGCCAACGTTGCGCTTCCCTGTTTTCGGATCACGCGTGATCACACAGGGTAGGGTGATGAAGCGGCCTGCGTCTTTGGGCCAGCACTGCAGGATGGGAAAGTCGAGCAAGGAGAAGTTGTCGCGCTTGACGACCTCTTTGCAGGACCCGGTCGGGACGGACTTGGGAAAGAACTTCCCCATCTCGGCGAGCATGGGGAGCATTTTGACTTTCTCGAGGAAGCCTTGGGGAGATTTGACGTCCATGAAGGCTCGGATACGATCTGCGACTTCATCGAGGGAGTCGACTTCAAGCGCCAGCTTCATGCGGCGCGCGGAGCCAAACTGATTGATGAGGACTTGGGAGCCAGGGTGGCCCTTGACGTTTTGGAACAGGAGAGCCAGGCCGCCCACGCCGTGTTTGGAGGAGCGGCTTTTGCTGACGCGGTCGGCGATCTCGGTAATTTCGAGAATGGGATCGGCTTCAGTACGGATTTTGCGGAGTTCGCCGGCGCGGTCGAGCGCGGCGATCCAGTCGCGGAGATCGTTGTGGGCCAAGCAGGGCTCCGGGAAACAGAAGATTATACGGGAGGGAACCCCGGGTCGCCGCGCGACGTACTTCCAAAAATGATGCGACGGCGGGTACTCCTGTGCGGAATGACTCTGCTGCTTGGTTACGTAGTCCTGTGCGGTGCTGGCGGCGTATTTGTGGCGGAAGCGGCGCTGCACCCGGGCCGGAAAGTTCTGCTGGAGGCCGATCGCAAGCAGGCGGAGTTGATGGCACAGCGGCAGTATGCCGAAATTACAGACACCATCATCTCGGGCTGCTGACGGAAGGGCGCTTCGGGGATGGTTCCTAAGGCGGCGGGATGGCAATGGCAACGTCGTGATGCTGTTCCACGGTTTAAGCGACAACCGAATGGGAGTGATCGGTTACGGCGAGATGTTCGTGAATCGCGGATATAGCGTTCTCATGGCCGATGCGCGGGCGCACGGTGCCAGTGGTGGCGAGCTGGCAAGTTACGGGTTGGTCGAGGCGAATGATATCCAGCGCTGGTTTGATTGGCTGCGGGACCACGAACACCCTGGCTGCATTTACGGCTTCGGCGAATCCATGGGCGCCGGGCAACTGCTGCAGGCGGTGGCGACCGAACCTGGCTTTTGTGCAGTTGCGGCGGAATCTTCTTTTTCAACATTTCGCGAGATCGCGTACGACCGAATCGGACAGTTTTTTCACACAGGACCGTGGCTTGGCAGATTCGCATTGCGGCCGTTGGTGGAGGTTGCATTCGTCTACGCGAAGCGCAAGTACAAACTCGATTTCGAGCAGGTTTCGCCTGATCTCGCGATCGCGGCGAGTGGTGTCTCTGTGTTTTTGATTCACGGAGAACGCGACAGCAATATTCCCGTTCGTCATTCGAGAAAAATTGCATTGGATGATTCGTCTGTGACCCTTTGGATTATTCCTGGCGCCGAGCATTGTGCTGCAATCCGCGCGGCGCCGAGAGAGTTCGAGCCGAGAGTGATTGGCTGGTTTGAAGAGCACTCTGCTGGTAACGACAGGACCGGACATCGGGCGATGGCAGCGCCCTGAATCTGTGCTGGTTGTCGGAGTCTTTTCATCGCGAAGAATGGGAAGAAAAACCGCAAAATTCTTGAAGAAGATGACCAAAGGGCGCATAGGACGCGGAGGATAAAGGATTCGGCGAACCACAGAACAATTCTTGTAACTGAGAAACTTGAAAGTGTTAGATGAGCGAGGACGCCCGTCTATCGAATTCCTGACGATCAATTTGCAGTTTGCAGACCATCGGATGAGCAGAAGGGAGCATCTTCCCGTATAGTCTTCTGCCGGGGCTTCCAGGGGGTGTCTTTTTGCGACGAGTCGTGGTGACGGGAATGGGAGCAGTCAGTCCGAATGGTGTTGGGCGAGAGGCGTTCGCAGAGGGGACGCTCGCAGGAAAATCGGGAGTCCGACGAATTTCGCATTTTGATGCGAGTGAAATCCCGGTGCAGATTGCGGGCGAGGTGCAGGGATTTGATGAGCTGGCATGGATGGAAAAACGCGAGCGCAAACACGTATCACGAGTATTGCCGCTTGCGCTGGCCGCGGCGACGGAAGCGCTCGGACATAGTGGAATCGACACGACTTCCCTGTCGCTCGAGGAGCGGCGCCGGTTTGGCGTGATCGTGGGGACGGGTGGCGGGTCGCAGGAGTTTACCGAAGAGCAGTATCGACTGTTCTTTCATCAGGACTACAAGCACATGAGCTTGTTCTGCGTGCCCACGGGAGTGATGGGCACGTTTTCGAGCGATTTGAGCATTCGCTTCGGACTGCGCGGGCCGAGCCAGGTGGTTACGACGGGATGCACATCGTCGACTGATGCGATCGGGTATTCGATGCGAACGATTCAGTCGGGACGGGCCGAGATGATCTTGGCGGGAGGGGCGGATGCGCCGATCGCGCTCGGAATCGTGAAGGGATTCATCCTGATGAAGATTCTTACTGATTCGTGGAACGCGTTGCCGGAGAAGGGGTCGCGTCCGTTTTCGGTAGACCGTGATGGCTTTGTGCTGGCGGAAGGCGCCTGGATGTTTGTGCTTGAAGAGTACGAGCACGCACGGGCACGAGGCGCGAAGATTCTGGCCGAGATCGCCGGGTACGGGTCGACCTGCGAAGCATTTCACCGCGTGCGCTTGAAGGAGTGCGGAGAGGAACCGGCGCGAGCGATCGGAGTGGCGATGGAGCAGGCGGGGATTGGGCCGCGAAATGTTGATTACGTTAATTTGCACGGGACGTCGACACAGTTGAATGATCGGATCGAGACGCAGGCGTTGAAACTGGCGCTGGGAGAGCGGGCAAGCGAGGTGCCGATGTCGGCGCTGAAGTCGCAGATCGGTCATCCGCAAGGCGCGTGTGGTGCGGCGGGAGTGGCGGCGACGATTGTAGCCATGGAACGCGGCCAACTGCCGCCGACGATCAATCTCGAGAAACCAGATCCGGACTGCGATCTGGATTATGTTCCCGAGGTTGGTCGGGAAGCGAAGATCGAACACGCGGTGTGCAACTGCATCGCATTCGGGTCGAAGAATTCGGCCTTGGTATTGCGAAAGATTGCGTGAATCTGACCACAGATGACACCAAGGGTCGCGGAGAAAGACAAAAATGGATGGGTTAAACAAGACGGTGGGGGAAGGCTTCGCGCGGCGATATGAAGAACTGGGAGGCAAGGTGGGCGAACTGGCGGGCACCCTTAGCGAGGAGCAATTCTGGACCAAGCCGTTCGCGTTCGGAAATAGTTTTGGCCACCTAGTGCTGCATCTGACCGGCAATTTGAACTACTACATCGGCGCGGAAATCGCGGGGACGGGGTATGTACGGGATCGAGATCGGGAGTTTACGGAGGCGGAACGCCCCCGGAAGAAGGAAATAATGCAGCGTTTCGATGATGCGGTAGCGATGGTGACGCGTGCGGCGCGTGCGCAGGGTGAGAATGATTGGACGAAGCCGTATACGGCAATGCGAGAAGAGGATGCGGATAATCGCTTCAATATCTTCCTAAGATGCGCGACTCATCTGCACCATCACGTGGGCCAGATGATGTATCTCCAGATGGAATTCACTCGGTAGGGTGGGCAACTCAGAGGCATTTCCATCAGCGAGCTGGACCGCAAGCTGCGCACGGGATTTGACAGTTCGCTGCTGGTGCGTGTTTGACGCATTAGATCGACGATGCTCGGAATGATTGGCTCGCCGCCCAAGGGTTAGCGTCCAAAGAGCGGACGCGAAACTGGGGCACCGCACTGTTTCAAACGTCTCTTTCTGTGTTCTGTAAGATCCGATAAAACCCTGTTTGCCGTCGGGGACGGTTGAGGGACACGGGTCCCTCGACTTGGTTCGGCGATCGACTCACTCCGCTCGGGAACACAGCTCTTAAGAAGACAATAATCTCAAGGCTTGTGCTTCGATTTGGGGCCACGCTGCCGAGCGAGGGTCGATAAGATCGTAATGATCGGCTTTTGCTATTTCTAGGATTTCAACTGTCTCTCGCGTCTTCTTTTTCTCGGTCACGTACTCACGACTGAAAGCGGGGGGCACGGTGTCGTCGGCTGATCCATGAATCAGAATCTGGCGGCAGTGGGCCGGGATCTCGAATCGCATTGGGTCCGCCTCCTGATAGTGATCAACGACCTCGCCCGGCTTACCACCCAGAAATTCAACGACGGCATCGTTGCTGAGATGAAGGTCGAAGGCGCGCCGCAGATCAACGACTCCGGCAAGCGAAACAACACCGCGGACGGATCGTTCATGAGCGGCCAGACAAAGCGCCAACTGCGCGCCAGCCGAGTGTCCCATCACGACGAACCGGCTGAGGTCGAGCGAATAACGCGATGCGACCCGGCGTAGGAATCGGCAGGCGTTGCTGATGTCTTCGAATGTGCCCGGCCATCCGCCACCCGAGTTCCCCACCCTCCGATATTCGATATTCCAAGTAGCGCAGCCTCTCGCGGTGAGCGCGGCACAGAGGTGTCCAGCGTGCAGCAGGTCATATTTGGCGCGCCAGAAGCCGCCATGAATATTCATTACGACCCCCGCAGGTTTCCGGTCTTTGGGGAGACGCAAATCGCCGAACTGATTGAGATCGGTGCCGTAGGCGAGGCGATGGTCGGCCGGTGGAGGCACGAGGCTCAGGATGTCTTCCGACATGGGAAGCTATCTTGCCACAAAGGTCACTCAACAAGGGATCGGCGGCGCAGAGGGGTTGGCGCAATGTTTTTAGTCGGAATAGTAAATGGTAGCCAGTTCGACCGCGAAGCCATCTCACCAACCATACGGGATAGCGATCCGTCGGATGCGATTGCCTTCAATATCGCAGGGTGGTAATCTCTGGCTAGTTCGAGATTCGATACCTTCAGCAGTCGTGGGCGGGAGTAGTTCAGCGGTAGAACGCCAGCTTCCCAAGCTGGATGTCGCCGGTTCGATCCCGGTCTCCCGCTCCATCGTTTCAATAAGATAGAAAGTTGACCAGTCCAGCGACGTGCACTCCAATGTGCGATTAACTTTAGTGCGCGCATGTCGAACCCTCTTCGCTGCGTTCTTCCGCTTGAACATTCCCCTTCTCTTTGAAGTTAGTCAACTAGAAGATCGTCTAACTTGTCGTTCAATTCCGGAATCATTTCCTGAGGGCAAGACAGCACTACAAACATGACGCAGAGCGTCTCGGGGTTGGCTGTTCCACGTTGTGTCCCATCATGCCGGCGGGAAAATCAGCGTGATTAGTAAATATGGAATGAATTTCGGTTACTGTCTACCACTTGATTCTCACCAGCGAGAGGCCCTGCCGTGGCAATCGGAACTGAAGATGTGTCGCGCCCTTCTCGATCCCGATCGATTCTGGAGAATTCATCAGCTGCAACTGCCCATCCCGCTCCAACTTTTCCTTCTGCTCGGGAGAGAGCGATTGCGGCGATCCCATCTCCTTCCACGCCGTGAACGCGTTGCTGTGCGTGGAATCGATTCGAAAGTGCTCCACGACCACATGCCGGGCAGCCGCAGGAAAGTCTTCCACCCTTAAATCGATCACCGCATCATCAGCCGGCACATCCTCATCGTGGTAGTTCCAGACCAGTACGGCGATCTGATGATCCTTTCGAGTCGCGAGGACATCAATATCGGGTTGCCCACGTACACCGTTCCGCACGACGTCATCTGTTGGCAAGGAGCCCGAGCTTGTCGCTTGCACGCGCTCGCCGTCCAATGATCCAAACATCCGAAAAGCATTCAAGACCGATTTGTCGATCCCGTTCGTGGCCAACTCGCGGAAGCCCGCGAACGGCGGTTGATCCTCGAACTCGAACGCCCAAGTCACTGCGCCCAGAAAATTTGCATGCTGCTCTGCGGCCAGCGCATAGATCCTGTTGAGCACCTCGGTTGTGTATGCAGCGTACAACGCGCCATTCCGATACGAATTCTGCGGATTGTTCTTCGCCGAACAGGCCGCGCATCCCTCCGGATCGGATTCCCCCAGCACAATCGGCGTGCTCCGCCACTCCGGAAACGACTGCACGATCCGGACGCCCTCTCGAATCGCTCCCAGATGATGCGCAATGCCCATTTGCACGTGACCGCTCTCCCACTTCGGCGCGCCCTTGGGATGAAACGAAATGAAGTCGAGTCGGGTGCCCGTGGCGCCAGTCACATAGTTTTTTCCGTGCGCACAATGCTGCAAGAATGCGCGCAGAAACTCGCTGGCCTTCGGGTTTGCGGGTCCGGTGCTATCCGGTCCCCCGATTTTTGCGCCCGGAAGTGCGCGCAACACGGCATCTACCGACACGTCATAGAGCCTGAAATATTCTTCCGGCGTCCCCTTCCAGTACCCGATATCGGGCTCGTTCCATACTTCCCAGAGCCACGTTTCCACCTCGGCATCGCCGTATCGTTCGCGCAGGTGCTGCACAAAGTGAAAAACGACATCCGACCACTTCTGATAATTCTTCGGCGGATACGCCCAGCCTGTGTAGATATCCCCTACCTTGATGTCAGGGAAGCTATGTCGATACGGCTCCGGGTGCATCGATAGCGCCTCTGGCATGAATCCGATTTCCACCAGCGGCTTGATGTTGGTGTCGCGAAACGTATCGAAGATGCGATCCAGAATAGTCCAGGTATAAATAGCCTTGCCGGATGTATCTTCCGTATAGACGTTCGTTGATCCCCACTTCAGAGAGGCAGACCCATCCCCCGTGGTCAGCAAATTGTGCACGCGCACGTAGTTCGGGGCCGGGCTGAGCGCCGACAACTCTGCCAGCAGCTTCTTGCCATTCGGTGCATAGGTGTAGTTGGGCTCGTCGTATCCGAAGAAACTCCAGATTGGCTCGATCGGCCCATCGGATTGATCAACATGCACGGCGATGTGCACGTTGGCGCCCGTAGCTTGTGACCAGCAGCGAGGGGAAGGCCAAGCCACGAGCAGAACGATGAAAGGGACAGTGGCTCTCAGAAAATACTTACACCAACTCCTGGAGAAAAGTTGGATGAACATGAAGTTATGCGTAAATAACCATGATGATTACTTATTCCGAAACTCCTCCTCCATCCAGGCCTTGAAGGCGTCCAGATTCTGCGGTCGTCCCAGAAAGCCGCGCACAAGCTCCGTTCCGGCCTTCGATCCGCCTGGTTCCAGCACCGTCCGCCGATACCGCATGGCCGCCTCGCCGCTCAACAGATTGCTCTTGTCGAATTGGCTGAAGAAGTCGAGCGCGATCACCTTATCGAGCAAGTACGTGTAGTAGTTCGACGAGTACCCCATCAGGTGAGTGAAGCTGGTGTACATGCGATTTCCGTCCGCGAATTGAAACGGATAGAAGTGTGTGTAATCGGTGCGAAGAATGGTGTCCAGATCGATCGAGTCCGGCGGCCGGTCATGAACGTCCAGCGAATAGTTCGAGTAAAAGAGCTGACGTTGTACCCATGCAGCTCTTGCAAACGCATCCGCCTTGTTCATCTTATCGATCAAATCCACCGGCAAGGGCTCGTTCGTCTGATAGTGCCTGGCGAAAGCGCGCAGGATCGCCGGGTCATGGAAAAATTCCTCGAGCATCTGCGAGGGCGCTTCCACAAAGTCTGTCTCGGTAGAAAATCCCGAGACACCGCTCCATTGCTGCTGGCCGCCCAGAATGTTGTGCATCAGGTGGCCGAACTCGTGAAAGAAGGTCACGACGTCGTCGTACTGCAGCAAACCCGGGTCGCCCGCTTTTCCGCCTGAGAAATTGCAGATCAGCACGCCTTCCGCCAGCTGTCGCCCTTTGATCCCAGGCACTACGGGTGCTGAGCTGAACCACTTGTCCTTTCCTTCGCGCGGATGCATATCCAGATAAATTCGGCCAACATGCTTGTCACTGTCGAACACATCCCACGCACTCACCGATGGGTCCCATAGCGGAGCATCCGGCGCTGCCTTGAACGCTACATGAAAAAGCTTGGCGGCCGTATCCAGGATTCCCTGTTGCACGCGGTCATAAGGGAAGTACGGACGTACAGACTGCGAATCGAAATTGAACACCGAGCGCCGGTACTGCTCGTACCAGTAAAAACCGCTATAGGCTGGGATGGTCGTCAGCCCCGGCTGCTTCTGACGCGCAAATTCCAGCAGCATCCCGTACTCCCGCTTTGCCGTATCCCGCGATGCCTGGTCCACGTCATTCAGAAACGACTTCATATTTGACGCGGATCCGATCATCTGATCGGCCGTGGCGAAATCTGCCCACGACGAATAACCCAGCATTTTTGCCAGTTCATTGCGCGTGCGCAGGACGTCCATCAGGATCTCTTTGTTTTTCGGATACGCACGTGTCGTGTAGGCCAGATACATCCGCTTCCGCAGTTCGTCGTTGCTAGCGTAGGTGATGACAGGGTCGTAATCGGTCTCTTCGGTTGTGAATGTGAAAGCTCCATCTGCTCCAGCAGGATGGCGCGACACAAAGTCCTCTGGCAGTCCTGCAAGCTCCGACCTATCCTTGGCCACGACGTGGTTCACGTTTTCCTGCACGTTGCGTCCAAAGTTCAAAGCTGCTTCCACAATGTGGTCAAGCCTTTTCTTGATCTCGGCGCGCGCTGCATCATCCTTATCGACTCCTGCTAGTCGATACTCCAGCAGGGTGCGTTCGACGTAATGCTTGGTCGCTGGATCAGCAGCCTTCATGTCCAGACCGTTCAGCGCTTTGTAGACGTTCTGATTCAGCTGCAGTTCACTGGCTGCCTGCGTGACCTTCTGGGCCAGGGCTTGCCCTGCATCGCGTACTTCCTTCTGGGGAGCCACTCCATACATCAGGAACGACTCCGATCCGGCGATATTCAACTCGTTCTGCGCGTTATCGAAAGGCTGCAGTGTGTTCTCGATCGTTCGCGCGCCCTTCACCGCAAGTAGCTCGTCGATGTCCTTCTTCTCTTGCGCAATGTGAGTGTTTACCCATTGCTCGGCAGTCGTCTTGTCCACCTTGCCCACCCAGATGTGCAACGAATCTGTCTGCGCTTCCGCGGAAGCAAGCAGGAATCCCGCAAAAACCGCAGCGCCAATAACCCAACCTTTTCTTGTCCGAACGAATGCCATCGAAAGTCTCCTCATTTGCGCACAATGACAATCCCTTGCGCGGCACAAACACTGATTCAATCAAGATCCGGGTTATGCACGGGCAGGATACACTTCACCCGAGTAGTTCCGCTAACTTGGACTTCTCGCCGTCAAAAAAGTCATCGTGGGTCGATGTGGCTAACTCGCAGCCCTCTCTTTGTGAAAACCGCGCTAAACTGCGCGTAAATCTTTGTAAACAGCCCGAAATTCCGCTGGGCGAGGTGCTAGATTGAAGAGGTGGAATATCGTAGGGGACAGCTGTTCACAAGGAGCCTGAGTATCTGTTTGGTCGCCGTCATCTGGCTCGCAAATGGCGCCGTTGCGAAGCAGGCGGGCTCACCCCCCGCAAACGGTCAATCCGCGACCACCATTCAGCAGGCCATTGGAAGCATTAAGACGATTGACGAGAGCGGCCTGACTCTCGCCTCAGACTCGGGTGAGCAATACAAAGTAACTATCCCCGAGACGGCCAAAATTCTGCGTGTCGCCCCAGGGCAAAAGGATCTCAAGACCGCGACGCCTCTTCAGAAATCGGATCTACAAGTCGGCGATCGCATTCTCGTTCGCGGACGCACCGGCTCCGATCATTCCCTAACCGCGGCTGCGGTCATTGCCATGAAACAGTCGGACGTCGCCGCAAAACAAGACAAGGACCGCGAAGACTGGCAGAAACGCGGTGTGGGTGGACTCGTCACCGCGGTCGATCCCACAACCGGGTCTATCACCATCTCGCAGACCTCCTTCACCGGGACAAAGTCGATCGCCGTGCACACGACCAAAGCCACGGTTCTGCGCCGTTACGCTCCGAATTCTGTCAAATTCGACGACGCCAAGGTCGCCTCCATTGACCAGGTCAAGGCGGGCGATCAACTGCGCGCGCGGGGCGCCAAGAATGCCGACGGCACCGAAATCGCAGCCAACGAAGTCGTCTCCGGAACATTTCGAAATCTTGCGGGCACCATTACCGCGGTGGATCCGAGCGCCAATACCCTGACGTTGAAAGATGTGCTCAGCAAGCAATCGGTCGTGGTGAAAGTCACCGGCGATACGCAACTTCGCAAATTGCCCACCGAGTTCGCGCAGCGGATTGCTATGCGCCTGAAAGCGGCAACAGCCGGCGGAATTCCCGGAGCCGGAATGGCCGCTGGTGGCAGAAATGGAAATTCTGCAATCCCCAACCAAGGAACGGGTGGCAAGGCTCAAGGCGGACAGTTCCCCGGTGCGCCCGGCGGGATGGGTCCCGGCGGTATGGGCGGACGCTCTGGCGGTCCTCCCGACATTCAGCAGATTCTCGCTCGCATGCCCGCCGCGACGTTGACTGATTTGCAAAAAGGTGATGCCGTGATGATCGTCAGCACTCAAGGTGGCGGGTCCGATGAGCTGAAAGCCATCACGATGCTCGCCGGGGTCGAAGCTCTTCTTACGGCCTCGCCCAGCGCAAGCCAGGCCATGATGCTTTCTCCGTGGAGTTTGAGTTCGTCTTCGGCCGAGGCGGCTGCCAACCCCTAGCGGAGTGTTAGTCACGCGTGAATCGCCGGGATTCGGGGCTCGCGGATCAAGAAATTTGCAGGGAGTATGAATGAAGTTGTTGCTCAATGCCACTCGTAACGGTTCTATCTCATGCATTCTGTCTCTTCTCGTTTTCACGGCCGCTATTGCTTGGGCTCAAACTACTGCCGGAAGTTTGCACGGAACCGTAACGGACCCTTCCGGTGCCGCTGTCACCAACGCCAATGTGGTCGTCGTTACCGCTGACGGCAAAGCCCGGTCCACGACTACCAATCGTACGGGCGGCTTCGAGATCGATAATCTCGCGCCCGGCACATACACCGTGACCGCGAGTGCTCCCGGATTCGCCGCTTACGCGCAGGATGGAATCGAGATCACCGCCGGACAATCGCAGAGCGCCAATATCACGCTCGCCATCGAAGTCGAAAAAGAAAAGATCAATGTGGAGGATCAGGGGACCTCGGTTTCCACCGATCCCTCGGCGAACGGGGGTGCGATTATTCTCCGTGGTGAAGACCTGGATGCGCTTCCCGACGATCCCGACGAGTTGCAAACCGACCTCGAAGCCCTCGCGGGCCCCTCTGCCGGACCCAATGGCGGGCAGATGTATATTGATGGCTTCACCGCCGGGCAGCTGCCCCCAAAGTCTTCCATTCGCGAAATTCGCATTAACCAGAATCCTTTCTCAGCCGAATACGACAAGCTGGGTTACGGCCGCATCGAGATCTTCACCAAACCGGGCACCGACAAGCTTCACGGTCAGGTTTCGGTCATGGGGAACCACTCAGCGTTCAATTCTCCGAACCCGTTTCTTCTCGGGCAGGAGCCGCCCTATCACTCCGTAATGTTCATGGGTAACGTCGGAGGACCGCTCAGCAAGAAGGCATCGTTCTTCTTCGACGGCCAGCGGCGGAATATCGACGAACTTTCGGTCATCACAGCCTGCGACCCCACATCTTGCAACACCGGCAGCTTCACTTCGACCACGGTGCCCAATCCGCACACACGCACCAACCTTGCGCCGCGTTTCGACTACGCCATCTCCAAGAACAACACCCTTACGGCGCGCTACCAGTATTTTCGCGACACGAGCGACAACGCAGGTCTCGGGCAGTTGACTCTTCCCACGCAGGCATATAACCAGCGCGAGACGGAACATACAGTCCAGATCAGCGACACCCAGATTCTTTCTACCAAAGTCATCAACGAGACGCGTTTTCAATACCTGCGCGACAACACGCAGCAAGTACCCCAAAATACAACGCCTAGCGTCACGGTTCTTGGAGCCTTCATCGGTGGTGGCAGCAGCGGCGGGACCAGCACCGAATATCAGAATCACTACGAGTTGCAGAACTACACCTCGATGGCGCTGGGGAATCACTTCCTCAAGTTCGGCGGACGCCTGCGCGCGATACATGATCAAAGCGTCGCCGCGAACCTGTTCAATGGCTCGTGGCTGTTTAACGACTTGGCCGCCTTTAACGATAGTCAGCCGTTTCAATATTCGGTCAACGCCGTTCCCGGAACGACTTCACAGATTATTCCGACCGTAACTGCCAACGTCGTGGACGCTGGCCTTTATGCGCAAGACGACTGGCGCTGGTTGCCGAATCTCACCCTCAGCTTTGGCCTGCGATTTGAAACGCAAAACGAGATTCACGATCACAGAGACTGGGCCCCTCGTGCATCCTTCGCATGGGGGATTGATGGCGGGCAGAAAAAAGCAGCGAAAACCGTACTTCGCGGCGGCTTCGGCATGTTCTACGAGCGATTCTCCGATACGAACGTGGTCCAGGCGGATCGCCTCAACGGAATCACTCAGATTCAGTACATCGTCAGCTGCCCGGACCCGCAGTCCTGTCCGATCAGCTTTCAGTACCCCACGCCGCCTTCGATCAGCGAACTCCAGAACTCTTCGCCGACGACCTACCAAATCGATCCGCGCTTGCGTTCTCCCTACATCATGCAGAGCGCTCTGAGCCTCGAGCGTCAGATCACTAAGGCGGCAACCGTCACGGTTTCTTACCTGAACTCTCGCGGCTTTGATCAACTTCTTACTCGGAACATCAACGCGCCGATACCGCCCAGCACCGACCCTCACGACCCGACGGTTCGTCCCTTCGGAACGCTGAACAACATCTATCAGTACGCGACCGAAGGCGTGTTCCGTCAGAACCAGTTGATCGTGAACGCGACAGTGCGCACGGGCCGCGTGACGCTGTTCGGTTTCTACACGTTCAATAACGTTCACAGCAACACCGGCGGCGTGAGTACCGCTAATCCCGGAGGGAGTTTCCCGTCCGATCAGTACAACCTCAACGCCGATTACGGTCGCGCCTCTTACGACATTCACAACCGTCTCTTCTTAGGTGGCTCGATCTCTGCGCCATACGGGTTCCGACTCAGCCCCTTCCTGCTCGCGTCTTCGGGTGTCCCGTACAACGTCACCTTGGGACACGACCAGAACGGCGACTCCATCACCAATGATCGCCCATCCTTTTCGGGAGCGTGTTCGCAGCCACTGAATCCCTGCTACTACAACTTCTCGCCAGGTCCGAACGATCCTCGTGTCCCGGTGAACTATCTGACCGGGCCGACACAATTCACCTTGAACCTTCGCCTCAGCAAAACCTTCGGCTTCGGACGCGAAACTGGTGGCAAGGGCAATTTGGCGGGTGCGAGTCCTTCCGGCGGACCTCCGGGAGGCGGGGGCAGTGGTCATGGCCCCGGTGGTGGCGGACCTGGAGGCGGTGGCGGCGGATTTGGTCGCGGCCCCGGCGGCATGGGAGCCATCTTCGGTCCAGGCGCAACCAATCGCCGCTACAATCTCACCTTGAGCGTAAATGCTCGCAACGTTCTCAATCGTGTCAACCTGGCGTCGCCCATTGGAACTCTGAGTTCGCCGTTTTTCGGACAGTCGATCGCGCTCTCGGGCGGACCATTCTCCAGTGCCGCCGCGAACCGCAAGATCGAATTGCAAGCCAGCTTCAGCTTCTGAACGTCGTTCCTGGAGAACGACACACTTCAACCCTCGGACTCGAATACTTCGCGTAATGAACCCTGTGTCTTGATCCTCGTGAAAATCCGTCCACCCTCGATTGCGTCAAGTTGTGATTTTCCTCTTGCACGCAATATGATGCTTTCTGCATTTTGGGTCCCCGTCTTTACATCTCATTGCACGACATGCTCGCCGCCATGTCGGCGATTAAGTCCTTGGAGAAGCTATGAAAAATAAGTTGTGGATTACTTTGCTCGCGTTGTCCTTCGTCGTACCTGCCCTTGCGGAGGATAAAGAAAAGAAAGAAGCCAAGGAAGGCGAGCGACTCAACGAGTCCGCCGTGGTCCTGAAAGAGATTCTCGGCATGCCGGAGGGAATTCCGACGGATCTCCTCAACAAATCGTTGTGCGTGGTGGTCTATCCGTCCGTTAAAAAGGCGGCCTTTATTGTGGGCGGCAGTTATGGCCGAGGCGTCATTACTTGCCGCTCGGGCAAAGAATTCAGCGGCCGGTGGAGTGCTCCCGCCATGTTCGCGCTCGAAGGAGGCAGTTTTGGATTGCAGATCGGTGCGCAGGCCACCGACTTCGTGCTCCTCATCATGAATGAGAGCGGCGCAAACTCCGTGATGTCGAGCAAGGTCAAACTTGGCGCTGACGCCTCTGCCGCCGCCGGTCCCGTAGGCCGCAATGCAACCGCGGAAACCGACGTCGTCCTAAAAGCCGAGATTCTTTCCTACTCGCGCGCCAAGGGACTCTTCGCTGGTGTATCGCTGGAAGGATCCACTCTGCGTTCCGACGATGGCGGCAACAAGTCTGTCTATGGCCGCGACATCAGCGCAAAGGAAATCGTCCGCGAAGGAAAAGTGCCGGCGCCAGCGGCCGCCCAACACCTTCTCGCCATCTTGCAGAAGGCATCTCCGCGCCACGTGGAACCCAAATCAAAATAGAGAACGAATTCGCACTCACGCTGCTTCGGATTCCGTGATCTTTGAACAGGGAAGCTGATCGCTCCCTTCAGCTTCCCTTCGACTTCCAAAACTCCTTCTCCCGCCAGCTATACTTTTTCATTCTTCGGAGTAGTCATGAATATGCGACTCTCTCTCTTCTCACTCGCGTTGATCCTTGCCTGCGCGCAAGGGCTGTTCAGTCAGGACGCTACCCCCACACAGGCGGCTCCAGCCTCTCCCCGCTCTGCGGGCCGTCCCACCATTGGCTTGGTTCTCGAAGGCGGTGGCGCCCTTGGGCTCGCGCACGCCGGCGTCCTACGCTGGTTCGAGGAGAATCACATTCCGGTCGACTACATCGCGGGTACCAGCATGGGTGGCTTAGTCGGAGGCTTTTATGCCACCGGCATGTCCGCCTCAGACGTCGAGGAATTCATTCACGACATCAACTGGAACCGCTCCCTTCGCAACGAGCTGCCTTATCGAGCCCGTTCTTTCCGACGCAAAGAAGACCAGCGTGACTATCCCAATGATTTGGAGTTTGGCCTTAAGCACGGGGTCAACTTTCCGGCGGGTTTCAATTCCGGTCAGCAGGTGGGTCTGATTCTCGATCGGGTGGCCTTGCCCTATTCGGATCTCAAGAGCTTCAACGATCTGCCCACACCGTTCCGTTGCGTCGCCACCGATCTCGTCTCCGGCCAGCCGAAGATCTTCGACAGCGGTTCGCTTTCCGAGGCCCTGCGCGCCACGATGTCTTTGCCGGCGTTGTTCAGTCCCGTTCAACGCGACGGCCACATCTACGTCGATGGTGGCCTCATCGAAAACCTCCCCGTCGATGTCGCCAAGGCCATGGGCGCTGATATCGTCATCGCTGTTCATCTCGAAACCGAGCCCCTCAACCCGCATGAGAGCCTTTCCGCCTTCAGCGTCCTGCAGCGTTCGATCAGCGTCGTGATCTCGGTGAACGAACTCGAGAGCATGAAAAAAGCCGACATTCTAATCCGAGTTCACACGCAAGACTATACGGCTGTCGACTATCAGGCTTCCGAGAAACTTATGGATCTGGGTTATGCGGGCGCCACCGAACGAGCCGCACTCCTGAAGCGCCTCGCCTTGAACGAACAGGAGTGGAACGACTACATCGAACGTCGCAAGTCTCGCCGGCGCCCCGTGCCGGTCCCCCAGTTTGTTGAAGTAACCGGCACGGCGCCGGTAATCGCCGAAGGTATTCAGAACAGCCTCTCCGACAACATCGGCAAGCCCGTTGATTTCAAACGCATCGATACCGACCTGACCGACGTGACTGGTCTGGGCCGTTTCGCGCGCGCCGGTTTCCAGCTGACGCACCGTAATGGTCAGGAAGGCCTGCTGATTCGCGCCGACGAGAAGCCCTACGCCCCGCCCACCGTAAACCCGCTGTTCGTCATCGATGGCTCCGACTACACCGACGTCCGCTTCAGTCTCGGCGCCCGCGTCACCTTCCATGACATCGGCGGATTCGGCTCTGAGCTGCGCAACGACTTCATCGTCGGCACCACCTACGGCGCAACTTCCGAGTACTACCACCCTCTGAACTGGTTCAGCCATTTCTTCGTGGCGCCCCGTGGCTTCGCCACGTCTCAGCCTTACGACATCTACCTCGACGACACCCGTATCGCTACCTATCGCAACAATACCGCTGGCGGCGGGCTCGACTTCGGTGTCGCATTCAACCGCTTTTCGGAGCTCCGGTTCGGCTACCAGGCGGACCATTTCTCGCTGAACCGCAGTATCGGTGTCCCCGGTCTGCTGACGAACGTAAGCGGACGGCAGGGATTTTCACGCCTGCGTTACATCGCAGATCACACCGACGATCCCACGCTTCCGAGGCAGGGTTATCTGATCCAGTCACGCTTCGAGTTTTACGATGCCAATCCGGGATCCACCGAGCACTTTCCCTTGGCCGAACTGCGTACCGGCGTCTTTCACAGAATTCGCAAAACAAACTCCTTGTTTCTCATTGCCTCGGGTGGCTCTACCTTCGGCTACGAAGGCACCGGTGTCCCGATGTTCACGCTCGGCGGCCCTCAGCGGCTCGCCGCCTACGGAGTGAACGAGTTGCTCAGCAACCAGTATTTCCTCGCACAGGCGGGATACATTCGCCGCCTGAAAGAGCTATCGCCGCTGCTTGGCAATAACGTGTACCTGGTCAGCGATTACGAAATCGGCAAGGCCTATGGTCCGGTGAATCAAACCGATTCACGCTTGCCCAACGACGTCAACGTCGCCGTGCTCGTGCAGTCTTTCATCGGACCAGTTGTGTTCGGAGGCAGCGTTGGTGACCGCGGACACCACAAGTTTTACTTTCAGCTAGGGAGATTGTTCTGAGCGGGGAGGCAGGTGGGAAGCCAGTAACACGAAACTCTCGTTTTCTTCTCATCTCGAGGAAATCGAGGGACCCCATGTTCCTCGATCGTGCCTGCAGCCCAACCGGAGTTCTCTTCACGGCACCCGAACTAACCCGGCCCCCAACTCGACGAACCTCAACCTTTGCCTCTATCATGATCACGCCATCATTCGAGGAGTCTCATGACTGAGCCCAGCTACGAAGAACTCAAAGCCCGCCTCGCCGATCTCGAAAAGCAGGTGGAAACCAAGAAACGCAGCGGCACCATGGAATTCAAAGTTTCCGAGAAAGGCGGGGTCAGCGTCTATGGTCTCGGTCGCTTTCCGGTCACGCTGTACTACGAGCAGTGGACGCGTCTGCTCGATGCCACCGAGAATCTTCGCCAGTTTCTTGAAGACAACAAATCCAGGCTCAAGCTCAAAGGCCAGTAGCGGCGAACAATCTCTCTATCTCACGCCACCGGGCGCGCCTCTCCCGACGTTCAGGTCCGCGCCGGGAAGATCTCATTCGCTGCCCGCGCTCGCATTCTGACTCCAGAGAAAGACCCCAACCTTCCACGCCGTACAACGACTCTCCTGCGAGAAGTAGCTATGCACACTTCGCTTCTTTCGCTGCTCCATGGCCTGCGCATCGTTCCACTCGCACGCGCGCTTACGCCGTCGGGTATTCTTTCGCCGTTAGACGGCTAGAACCGCTTA
>Ga0210409_10001444_pt1 | contig 31270 bp, 32 predicted proteins | sample IncBWH17MmetaG_FD_161649 | JGI IMG/M metagenome (GOLD analysis project Ga0210409, IMG submission 161649) | Forest soil microbial communities from Barre Woods Harvard Forest LTER site, Petersham, Massachusetts, United States - Inc-BW-H-17-M | ecosystem: Environmental > Terrestrial > Soil >...
GTCGACGCTTTCCAGCACCGAGCAGATCGGCCGCGCCATGATCAGGCTGGCGCGCCAGGGCGGCCCCAGGCTGGTGCTGGAAAGCGTCGACATCAACGCCTTGTAGATCCGCCTTAAGGCAGGCCGTTACGGCCGTGCCGCAAAAAGCCGGGACGCAGGCTGAGCCGTTCAAAGTAGGCGCTCACGGCCGGATATTCGGCATGCTGCATGGGTGTCATCAGCCAGCGGTTGACCGACAGGCCGAGCGGCACATCGGCCAGCGTGAAGCTGTCGCCCAGCACGTAGGCGCCGGTAGCCGCCAGCTGCTGTTCCAGGATGCCGATATGGCGCGACCAGCTGGCCAGCGAAGCCGCCAGCGCCGCGCCATCGTTGTAGTCGGGATTTTTGCGCACCAGCGCCACGAATGCGTAGCGCCAGGAATTGTTCAGTTCGGTCGCCTGCCAGTCCATCCATTGTTCCACCCGGGCACGTTCGCGCGGCGCCGCCGGCAGCAGCCGGCCGTCGCCATAGGCCGCGGCCAGGTAGCGGATGATGGCATTCGATTCCCATAAAACGAAATCGCCGTCGCGGATCACCGGCACCATGGCGTTCGGATTCAAGGCCAGGTAATCTGGACTGTCGGTGGCGCGAAAGCCGCTGCCCCAATCCTCCCTTTCAAACGGCAAGCCCAGTTCATCGCAGGTCCAGAGCACTTTGCGGACATTGATGGACGATGCTTTTCCCAGAATTTTCAGCATGAGAGCTCTCTTTTTTTGTCGCAAAGACGGATTTTTGTGCTACAGATATATACCGCTGCACGCGGAATTTTAAAAGCAATTTGTCTGAAACCCGCGATTGCGGTAGTCTACATCGCCGATTCCAAGCAAATACGGTGCTAGAATTTGCAACTCACCACTTTTTTTGAGGATTTAACGAAATGAACAAAACCGAATTGATCGACGCCATTGCTACCGACTGCGAAATCTCGAAGGCCGCTGCACAGCGTGCACTGGAGTCCGTCGTGGACAATGTGATCAAGGCTGTTACTAAAGGCAGTACTGTTCAATTGATTGGATTTGGTTCGTTCTCTTCCGGTAAGCGCGCCGCTCGTGTCGGCCGCAACCCACGTACCGGCGAAGCAATCAAGATCGCTGCAGCCAAGACTGTGAAATTCACAGCTGGTAAAGCATTCAAAGATGCTGTGAACAAGAAGAAGAAATAATGTAACAATCGTCATTCAGCTTGACTGAGTGCCAGCCCCTTGAAGCAATTCATGGGGTTTTTTTTCGCCTGCCGGTTTGTGTCGACGACCGGCGCAGGTCGCCATGGTCATCGCTGATTGCCGATCTGCGTCCTGGCAGCCGGGTCAGTCGCCTGCGTTTTCCTGAAGCTCCGCCAGCACATCGGCGGCTTGCGCGGTGAGTGCTCCGCGCGCTGTCATGGCGGCCACAAACTCCCGGTATGGCTGTTCAAAGCCGCTTACCGGACTCATGCAATCGGTCACCAGCACCAGCTTTGCCACGTGCCGCGGCCCGAAATGTTCGGCGATGTGCTCGGTGGTCGCTTTCACGCAATGGCTGCCGGCTTCGCCGGCGATATAGATACGGTCGGCGCTGGCCAGACTGTCGAGGAAGGGCCGGTTCGACTGCGTCAGGGCGTCGTCCGGATCCGGCACTTCGGCCTGTACGGCGGAATAGTGTTCGGTCCACGGGTTGCTGCCCTTGCTGATCTTGGCGACGCTGCGCAGGGTCTGTTCTTCCCAGCGGTTGTAGGCGCGCCGCACATCGGCGTGGACGTTGTGTCCCCATGAGCCGATTTCGCAATGCACCGGCCAGATCATCAGCCGGTAGCGTCCTGCGGCTTCCAGCTGGTCCAGGTAATGCAGGACCCGCGGCAATGCAGCTGCCACGCGCGGCTGGTAGCTGCCGGCGCGCACCTCTGCTGCCGCGATCTGGGTAAATGGTGTGACCGCGCCGCCGCTGGCCGTGGTCCAGAAGCCGGGGTGGGCGATATCGAGTCGGTGATGCGAGTCGAGCGTGATGCTGATGGCGCTGAGGCCGGCGCCGCCGCCTTCGATCAGGCTGGCCACGCGCAGCATGTCGGCGTGGGCGCCGGGCACCGGCAATGCCGGTGTCTGCTTGTCCGGCAGGTAGCTGGGCGGGAGATCGCAAAAGTCGTTTTGCGGGTCGATGATCAACAAGTGCAGATTACGACGCATCTGTGGCTCCTAGACTACCTGTCTGTTTTTCCGGATTACAGCGCTGCCAGCATTTTCTTCAAGGCGTCCTGTGTGGCCGGATCGCTCAGGCCCAGGCTGCCCTTGGTTTCCAGCAGATGGTCGCGGCAGGCCGCCGGCCAGCCGAAGGCATCGTCGTCCAGCGCCAGCCAGCTGGTCGGCTTGCGCCTTTCGACGTCGCGCCAGACCTGCATGCCGCGCGGCATGGTGTCGAATTCCGCCGGCGTCAGCTTGGGGTGATGGAAGGTGGAGCCGATCACGCGTTCGCGCAGGCTTTCGGTCAGTTCTTGGCGGGTATCGTCGAACCCCAGCGCCCTGATCCAGCTGGTGGAGAGGACGATCTTGATTTCCGGATAAGGCGCCAGCAATTCTTCCAGGATCGGCATCCACTCAAAGAATGCGCGGTCAGGGGTGGCGATGTAGAGGCCGCGCTTGCGGTTGCGGATTACCTTGGCGTCATGCAGCACGCCGTTGTAGTCCAGATAGAGAATTTTCATGGTGCGTCAGTTATCAAGGTTGAATCGTGAGATTGAATCGCGGGGTTGAAGCGAAACCCCGGCCGCGGCAGGAATGCCGCTATCAGGCTTGCAAGTTTACTCCAAGTGGACCGCTGCGGCCCGCTTAATCGGCCGCGGCGCACGATCTGCGGTCAAAACGGCGCGCCGCCAGCAGGCTTAAAGCACTGCGGCTATACTCGAAAACCGCACTGACAGCTGAACAAGGAAGTAGCCGTGATACCAATTTCAATTCTGGACCTGGTCCGCATCCGGGAAGGCAGCGATGCCCGCGTCGCGCTGGATCATGCGCGCGATCTGGCGCTGCATGCCGAGGGCTGGAACTACCGCCGTTTCTGGATGGCCGAGCATCACAACATGCGCGGCATCGCCAGCGCCGCCACCGCGGTCGCCATCGGCCACGTCGCCGCCGGCACCAGCACGATCCGGGTCGGCGCCGGCGGCGTCATGCTGCCGAACCATTCGCCGCTGGTGATTGCCGAGCAGTTCGGCACGCTGGCCTCGCTGTTCCCCGGACGTATCGATCTCGGCCTGGGACGCGCGCCCGGCTCCGACCAGGCCACCACGCGCGCGCTGCGGCGCGACCCGGCCAGCGCCGAATCGTTTCCGCAAGACGTGCTGGAGCTGCAGGCTTTCCTGGCGCCGGCCGAGACCGGCCAGCGCATCGTCGCCGTGCCGGGCCACGGCACCAACGTGCCGCTGTGGATACTGGGTTCGAGCACCTTTGGCGCCCGCCTGGCGGCGGAACTCGGCCTGCCGTATGCCTTCGCTTCGCATTTCGCGCCCGATTCGCTGGAGATGGCGCTGCAGATGTACCGCGCCCAGTTCAAGCCCTCGCGTCAGCAAGCCAGGCCGCATGCCATGGTCGGCGTCAACATCATTGCGGCCGACAGCGATGCCGAAGCGCGGCGCCTGGCGACTACCCAGCAGATGTCCTTCACCGACATGCACCGCGGCGTGCGCGGCCTCAGCAAGCCGCCTATCGACGATATCGAGACTTACTGGACGCCGCTGGAAAAAGCCCAGGCTTCGCACATGCTGGCGCATTCGATCATCGGTTCGCCCGAGACCGTGCGCGCCGGCATCGAGCGCTTCTTGCTGCTTACCGGCGCCGATGAGCTGATGATTGTTTCGGACGTTTTCGAACACAAGGCGCGCCTGCATTCGTATCAGCTGATCGCCGACGTCGCGCGCGCCATCGAGCCGCTCTGAGCACTGGCTTTTTGTGCTGATTCCGGCTTCACCCTCACCCTGCCAGCTGATCGAAAGCAGCACTCTCCTCGGCCGCAGGATCTGGGTCAAGCGCGATGACCTGCTGCATGCCGAGGTCTCCGGCAACAAATTCCGCAAGCTCAAATACCCTTTGCTGGCATTGCAGGGCCGGCGTCCGGTGCTGGTCACCATGGGCGGTCCGTGGTCGAATCATCTGCATGCGCTGGCGCACGCCGCTGCCCTCGGCGGCTGGCCGAGCATAGGACTGGTGCGCGGCGCCGCCGGGATGAGCAGCGCGACGCTGGACGATTGCCGTCGCCTGGGCATGCAAATCCGCTTTGTCTCGCGCGAGGATTATCGCCAACTGCGCGCAGATGATGAAGCCTGGCGCCGCCATGTTGAGTCTGCCGGCGACAGTCATGTCTGGCTGCCGGAAGGCGGCAGCGCCCCGGCGGCGCTGCGCGGCGTGGCGGAGATGGTGGATGAAATTGAACAGCAGCTGCAGTTCATGCCGGAAGTGATGATGGTGGCCTGCGGCACCGGCGCCACGCTGGCCGGGATCCTTGCGGGTTTGCGCGGCCGCGGCCGGGTGATCGGCGTCGCCGTCTTGAAAGATGCCGCTTATCTGCGTCAGGAAATTGCGCGCCTGCTGCAGCAAGCCGGCTATCCGGACTACCAGAACTATCAGCTGCTCACCGACGCCCATCACGGCGGTTATGGCAAGGCGCCGCCCGAACTGCGGCAGTTCTGCCGCGATTTTTCGCAAGCGCTGGATGTGCCGCTTGAACCGGTCTACACCGGCAAGCTATTCCATGCGCTGCGCCGCTTGCAGCAAGCGCATGCCTTCCGCGACGATGAACGCCTGCTTGCGGTGCATACCGGCGGCATGCAGGGTGCGCGCGGGTTCATCGATTAGGCGCAGGTCGTTAATATTCACGCGCCCGACGCTCGTCCTGGCACGGCCGCGCCGCATCCAGGTAACCGATATCGCGCAAGACATGATCGCTCAAGTCCTGCAGCCTGATCAGCGGTGCGGCGGCCGGCGTTTCCAGCCGTTGCCGCCACCAGGCGGCAGCTAGCCGCAGGGTTTGCAAGACGCCGGTCGCGACACGCTGTGAGCGCGCCGAGACGGCAAGGGACGGACCAGGCAAGGCTGTAACAGTTTGGCAAGTTGTCGATGCGCAGTTCATGGCGGGCTCACAGGTGAATTTGAGGAAGACTTGAGTTGTTTCTAAAAAGCAGTTTCGGTATTGGTAAGCATATCGAACCAAGTATCCCTTGGGAAACGACTTGTTTTAACCATCTTGGTCAGCTATGCTTACCAGCATGAGCCGACTCCCACTACATACCCTGCCGGTGTTCCGCAGCGCCGCCCGCTCGCAGAATCTGCGCGCTACCGCGCTCGAAATGCATCTCACCCATAGCGCTGTCAGCCAGCAGATCGGCGTGCTGGAACAGCAGCTTGGTTTTGCCCTGTTCGAACGCCGCGGCCGCCGCATCGTGCTCAATGAAGCCGGCCGGACTTTGCTGTGCAGCGTCGAATCGGCCTTGGCGCAGCTCGATACCGGCGTGCTGGCAGCTGCCGCTACCGCGGTCGGCGCGTCGCAACGCTTGCGCCTGACCGTGATGCCTTCTTTCCTGCAACGCTGGCTGCTGCCGCGCATGCAGCGCTGGCGCGAGCGCCATCCCGATATCGCGCTGGAACTGCATTCTTCGCAACAGTTGATAGACTTGCAGCGCGACGGCTTTCACGCTGCACTGAGACAAGGCAAGGGCGGCTGGCCGGGCTTGAGCGATGAACGCCTGATCGATAGCCCGCTGGTGGTGGTGGCCTCGCCAGCTACTGCACGGCGCTTGCAAGGCGGCAGCGTGGCCGCGCTGGCGCACGAGCCGCTGCTGGGCGACAATGAATTATGGGATCGCTGGTTCAGCGAAGCCGGATTCACGCTGCACAGCAATCCGGTGGCCAGCTTCAACGACGCCGGCCTGATGCTGCAAGCCGCCGAGCAAGGGCTGGGGATTGCGCTGGGACGCGAGTTCATGGTGGCCGACGCTCTGCGCGACGGCTTGCTGGTGCAGCTGTCGGAACAACGGCTGGAGCCGGATGCCGAGTACGCTTCCTATTTCCTGGTGTATCCGCCCGCCCTGCGCGACTGGACGCCGCTGCAAGCCCTGCGCCGCTGGCTGCATGATGAAGCTTGCGATCTGCAGAAAAGCATGGGGTCGGTCGCGCCGGTGATTGTGCCGATGGCGGCAGAACCGCCGCAGAAGCCGGCGGCGCGGGTTAAACCTGCAAAGCGGAAGCCTTAGAGACCTTATCGGCAACCGTTTCCGCCGGCAGAAAATCGGCGACTTGGCGCACGATGGCGCCGTCATCCAGCCACGCCAGCGATTCCAACCACAGGCTATTGCTGAAGCGCTCATGGAAAAAGGCGAAATGGCCGATTGCCGCCAGCGCCAGTTGTTCCGGCCTGACCACCACATGGCTGCGCTCGCTGCCGCGGTAGTGGCGCAGCAGCCGCAGCACCGCAGCCGGGGTGCCGAAGTTGTCGTCGCTGATGCTGTAGGCCAGCAGCGGGCAGCGCAGCTGCGCAAACAAGCGGCCCGCGCCGCCGGGTTCCAGCTGCGCGCGGCGGAACGCCCATTCATAGGCTACGCCGGCCGGCAAGTCTTCCAGCCAGCCCAGCCGCCGTCCTGGAAAATAGCCGGCCAGCGCGGTCGCCAGCGGCATCAGCAGATGCCACTTGAGCAGCATGCGATAGCGGGCATGGGCAGCATAATCGCGCCAGTAGGCGAACTGCGCCGCCACCGTCAGCATGCGGCCGATGCGGCCGTTGGAGGCGCTGAAGCCGGGCAGCACGCCGCCGATGCTGTGGCCGATCACGGCGATGTCGGCATCGGGGAAATTCTTGATCACCCACTGCATGATGCCCTCGAAGTCCTTGCTGCCCCAGTCGGACTTGCTGGCCTTCAGGCGCCGCAGCGAGCGCGGCCGCGAGGCGCCGATGCCGCGGTAGTCATAGGTGATGGCGAGATAGCCGTGGGCCGCCAGGAAACGGGCGTAGCGCGCATAGTAGCTAGCCTTGACGCCGGTGGCGCAGTTGATGATGGCGACTCTTTGCGGCAGCTGCAGCCGGTCGGAATAGTACAGGGTCGCGGCCAGAGGATAGTCATCGCTGGCGGCAATCCGGGTGGCTGATTCGATCTGCATGTTTCCTCAAATTGCTGCTGTGTGTGTACTCGATTGTAGAGAGCAAAAGGCGAACGCATAAGGTATGCTGCCATCATCTCTTTGTTGAGCACGATTCACCAATATGAATAATCTCGACGCCAATTCCCTGATCATTTTCCATCACGTGGCCAGCAGCGGCAGCTTGACCAAGGCCGCCGAGGCGCTGGGACTTTCGCGTTCCGCGCTCAGCCACCGCATCAAGGCGATCGAAGCGCGCCTCGGCTGTCAGCTGCTGATCCGCACCACCCGCAGCGTCAGCCTGACCGACGCCGGCTACCGCCTGGCGGCGTATGCCGGTCGCATCGCCGATACCCTGGGCGAGGCCAACCTGCTGGCCAACGGCCTCAACCAGGATAGCGCTGGCCTGCTGCGCATCTCGGCGCCGTCCGGCCTTGGCACGGTCTGGCTGCGGCCGCTGATCATGGCTTACATGGAAGCCAATCCGCTGGTCAGCGTCGATTTGCGCCTGAATGAATTTGCGGTCGACATCACCCGCGATCCGTTCGACCTGGCGATCCGCGTCACCTCGCAGCCGCCGGAGAACGTGGTGGCCAAGAAGCTGTTCGGGATTTCCTGGTGGCTGTGCGCCAGCCCGGAACTGGCGGCGCGTTTTGCCGGCGAGCTGGCCGAGCCCGACTTGGCGGCGATACCGGTGGCCGGCTTCGCCAGAGCCAGTCATCTGCACGATATCGTCCTCACGCGCGGCAAGCAGAAGCTGCTGGCGACGCGTGCGCCGGTGCTGGTATCGAACGAGCTGCAGGTGGTGCGCGATGCACTGCTGCGTTCGCTCGGCATGGCGGTGCTGCCGGACTATTATGCGAAGCAGGACGTGCAGGCCGGACGCCTGCTGCGCTTGCTGCCCGAGTGGCAGGTCAACGCCGGCTACGGCGATCACGTCTACGCCTTGCACCTGCCCGGCAAGATGACGCCGCCCAGGGTCAAGCGGCTGATCGATTTCCTCAAGCGGCGCAGCCAATAGTGATCGCTATTGTTGAGTTTTCCTCACCTCAGATGTGATCCGGCGCCGTCTTATCCGGCTTCCGCGCCGCGTCTACAATGATTTCAGGACGGCAGCGCTTGCGCCGCATCGCAACCCTTCTGTGGAAACCCTATGACTGCCAAGCCGCGCGCCCCCTGGCTGATGTTGACCTGCTTCGGCATGATCCTGTTCCTGTGCATCGGCCAGCGCCATAGCTTCGGCCTGTTCCTGCGCCCAATGAGCATGGACCTGGGCTGGGAGCGCGCCACGTTTTCCTTCGCCATTGCCTTGCAGAATCTGGTGTGGGGCGTCAGCCAACCTTTCACCGGCATGCTGGCCGACCGCTACGGCGCGCGCCGCACTTTCATTGCCGGCGGCATTTGCTATGCGCTCGGCCTGTACGGCATGTCGCAAGCCGCCAGCGGCCTGCAGCTGGTGGTCAGCGCCGGACTGCTGGTCGGACTGGCGCAGAGCTGCACCGGTTTCGGCATCGTCTACGGCGCGCTCGGCAAGATCGTCAGCGCTGAAAAGCGCGGCATGGCGCTGGGCATCGTCGGCGCCTTCGGCTCGCTCGGCCAGTTTGCCATGCTGCCTTCCAACCAGGCGTTGATCGGCCATCTGGGCTGGTCGCATGCGCTGCTGGTCGGCGCCGGCCTGTGCCTGCTGATGGCGGCGCTGGCCTTCGGCACGCCGGCCGGCGCCGCCAAGCCGGTTGCCAGCACCGGTCAAAGCATGGGGCAGGCGCTCAGCCAGGCTTTCCGCCACAAAGGCTTCCTGCTGCTGACCCTGGGTTTCTTCGCCTGCGGCTTCCAGCTGGCGTTCATCGCCACCCATCTGCCGGCTTACCTGGCGGACCAGGGCCTGAGCCCGACAGTGGGCGTGACGGCGCTGGCGATCGTGGCGCTGGCGAATATCCTGGGCACCTGGCTGTGCGGCTATTTCGGCGAGAAATTCAGCAAGAAGTACCTGCTGGCGGCAATCTACGGCATCCGCGGCGTCGCCCTGGCGGCTTTCGTCCTGCTGCCGGTGACGCCGCTCACTACCTACGTGTTCGCCGCTGTGATGGGGCTGATCTGGCTGGGCACGGTGCCGCTGTCGAATGGCGTGGTGGGGCAGATCTTCGGTTATCAATATATTTCCACCCTGTACGGCTTTGTGTTCTTGAGCCATCAGCTGGGCAGCTTTCTCGGGGTCTGGCTAGGCGGCCTGCTGTTCGACCTGACTGGCAGCTACCAGGCAGTGTGGGTTATCGCCATTGGCCTCAGTGCGGTGGCGGCCATCATCAGCCTGCCGATCGATGACCGCGCGATCCAGGTCCGGCCCGTCCATGTCTGAGCCAGCCTCGATGCGCCTGAAGCGCTGGCTGCTGATATTACTGGGCGGCGTCGTGCTGCTGGGCCTGCTGACCGCATGCTTCCGCGCCTATCTGCGGCCGGATTTTCTGCTGGAACTGGTTTCAAGCAATTTAATGTGCTGAATCCGGCGCAGCGTGCTCGCGCAGCAGCCAACGGTGGTTAGAATTGAGTCTGCCATCGATTCTCTTACGCCATGACCCAGCTGGATCCTGTCAAACGCCTTATCTGTCCACGCTGCCTGCGGCCGCAGCGCACTTGCATCTGCGGCTGGATTACGCCGACCGCGCATGCAGTGCAGCTGCTGATCCTGCAGCACCCGCTGGAAGTCGGCCAGGCCAAGGGCAGCGCCGTCCTGTTGCAGCTGAGTTTGCCGGGCGCCCGGCTGGAGGTCGGCGAGGCGTTTGCAGAGCCGGCTTTGCAAACGCTGCTGCAGCCGCCGCCCGGCGGCCGCACTCTGCTGCTTTATCCGGACATGCCGGAAGAGCGAAGCCTGCCATTGGCCGCGCCGCCGCCGCTGGATCCGGCGCGCTTGCCTGCGGCGGAAAAATTGCTGCTGGTGGTGCTGGACGGCACCTGGCGCAAGAGCCGTAAAATGCTCTATCTCAATCCGCTGCTGCAGCAGCTGCCGCGCTTGGCGTTGCAGAATCTGCCGGCTTCGATGCCGGCGTCGCGCTACCTGATCCGCAAGGCGCACCGCCCGGGGCAATTGTCGACGCTGGAGGCTGCTTGCCACGCCTTGATGCAACTGGAGCATAATGAGGAACGTTATCTGCCGCTGCTCACGGCGTTTGATGGCTTCGTGGCGCAGCAGTTTGCCTATGGAGAGCGCTGAAAACCGTGGTTTTCCAGCGACGCCCGGCATCGACTTCCGGCCTGTGCTCGTGTATCCTCCGCAGTCTCTCCCTAAGCGTTTGTTTTCTCTTGGCAACAAATGCTTACCCTGCAAGTATTCCATCAGTAACAAGACGACGGTCGGCCTGACCGCGACGCCAACGTGTGAGGACGCATGAAGGATTATTACGCCGTTCTCGGCATAGACAGTGATGCAAGCAGCGGCGCCCTGAAAAACGCCTACCGCAAGAAAGCCTCAGAGTTTCACCCCGACAGGAATACCGCGCCCGATGCGCCGGCCCGCTTCCGCGATGTGCAGGAAGCCTACGATCTGTTGTCGGATGCCGTGAAACGCCAGGAATACGATGAAAACCGGCGCCGCAGCCTGCTGGAAAACCCGCTTGAGAGCGCCCGACAAATCTGGACCACTTATATGAACAAGGTTATGCAATGATGCTTTCCGCTTTTTTTGAAGACTTGACCAAGGCTTATCAGGCTGAACTGGAAGACTTGCAAAGCGATTCCGAAGGCAACGATATCCTGACCTCGCGCCTGAAGAGCAAGCGCTCACAGTTTGCACTGATGATGCCGATGATAGAAACCGATCCGGAAATGGTGGCGGTGGCTTTTCACGGCGGCGTCGATTTTACCAATCCGCGGCAGCTGACCATGCTGCTGGGCGACGAGCCGGACGACTTTCCTGCCTGGACCGACGTCGCCGACGCGGTGCAGTTCGAATCCTGGGCGCAAAAGCTGGCCGACATCGCCTTGCAAGAGCCGGGCGGAGAGCGTTTCCTGATCACCACCGTCTGCCTCGAATACCTGTATGAGAAGAGCAACGGCAGCTATCAGGGCGTCTACGGCCAGTCGGCTCATGGCGAATCGGACGATGCGGTAGAGGGCGTCGAGGACGACGGTGAGGAAGACGGCCGCGACCTCGAGATCGAAGGCGCCGACTGGCTGGCGGAGCAGGGCTTCGAACGGCTGGGCTGATTTATACATTTGTTTTTTCGTCAAATTTACAGTGATTTCATGACAAACGCGCTCGTAGTAAAAGCAGCAAACCTGATCCGCAACGGCGATATCGCCGGCGCCGAATTCGCCTTGGTCAGCCTGGCCGAGACCGAGGGCGACTACGCCCTGGTCGCTGCGCTGGAGACGCTGCCGCCGAAAGACTTGCTGGCGGTGATCCGCGAATACGACACCTCGAAAGAATCGGTGGTCAATCTGGTGGTGACGCCGGAGCAGTTTGCGCGCGCGGTGGTCATGGAACGTTTGTACGGCGATCATAGCCATGTGCGCCTGCGCGGCATGATCAACGCGGTGCTGTTTCGCGACGATAGCCAAACCGGCGAGTTCATCGAAGCCATCGGCGATGTCGACGGCGGCTGCGAAGCGCTGATCGACTATCTGTCGGACCGTGATGAAGAAGTCGTGCATTTTGTCACCTACGACACGTTCAACGTCAACCGCATGGAAGAGGGCGATGAAGTCGACAAGGCGGAAATCAGCGACCGCGACTGGAAGGAACTGACCTGGCTGCTCAAGCACGAGCACGCCGACATGTTCGAGCAGATCTGGCCGGTGCTGAAGAAGCGCATGAAGGAACGCCTGCGGCGCGAGGCCGAGCAGGAGCTGCTGGAACAGCAGGCGCAGGAATCGCAGGAGCCGCAAGAGCCACGCAAGCGTCCCGCCGCTGGCGCGGCGCCTGCAGCCGTCGCCGATTCCGGCGAAGAGTCGGCGCTCTGAGCGTCGCTTGCTGCTGTTTCCATTGTTCCTGAACTGATGCATCCCATGGCCGAAAAACAACGGAATATCGACCTCATCGACAAGCGTCCTTTCTTTGAAAAGGCGCTTGGCTTCGGTCTCAAGAGCGGCATCCTGGTCCAGGAAAAATGCCGCGCCATGATAGACGACGCTGCCAAAGGCACGGTGCAGGTGGCCGCCTTTTTTGGCACCAGCCATCTGCATACCGACCTGGAAAATGCGCGGCAGCGCATCGTCAATCTGATCAGCCTGTACCTGGAACAGACGTTTAGCGGTGACTTGCAGAAGGCTGCGGAATCCTTGCGCGACAACACTTTCCTGTCGCATTCGCGCGGCGGCAACGAGATGCTGAAGGCTTTGCATGCGCTGCCGGATTCCACCGTGTTTGGCGACACCAAGGGCCAGGGGCTCAAGGAATTCCAGGATGAGCGGACGCTGGCCAAGCCTTTTTCTTTGAGCGCTTATCGCAAGGAGTTGAAGGCGCGCGAGGAGGCTGGGGCGGTGCTGGCGGCGGCCTTGTGGTTTGCCGGCGAGATGGGGGTGGAGCGCGCGGCTCTGGAGTTCGCGGGGGCGGAGACGGTGATTCGTACTGCCTTGCTGGTGCGGCTTGGGGCTGCCGAGGAATTTCCTGATCGTGTGGGCTTTGCCAAGCTGATCGCTGCGGTGCGCGGCGATTGCACTGCCGGCGGGAAGTTGAAATTCCCGCGGCAATTACTGGACGACGTGCCTGCCGAGCATCGCGATATTGCCGGCAAGGTGCGGCGTGAAATCGAGAAGCAGGATGCTTTGGCGGATGCCGGGGTGGCGCTTGATTCTTTGCTGAACCGGATCGAGTTGCGTTACTTCGTGCTGGAAGGTGGGCTGGAGGATGTGGACGGCTTTGATGCGCTGGTTTCCAAGGAGTGGAGCAAGGTCACCAAGGGCAAGGAAGATCCTTATTCGCGCTTGACGGTGTTCATGTGTATTGCGGCGGGTATGAAGGCGAAGACTTCGGTGTCGGAGACCGAGGCGCGGGCGATGATCCGGCGGGTGCGCGAGCATGGTTTCGATAGCGCCGCGGTCCTGGCCTTCATCCGTGATGCGGCGCCGTTCGAGATCAAGGACAATCTCTTGTCCTTGTGGGAAGACGAGTTCCTGCCGGAAGCGGAGCAATACCTGCTCGATGAAGACGATCTGAAATTCGCGCGCGCAATGAAATTCCTGAAAGAAAACTGCAACATCAAGCTAAAAGCCGTCGCTAGGTAAAGAAAAACGATTGCGCTGCACCCGCAGCAGTCAAATGGGGTCAGAGTTTTTTTTCGCGGCTTTTCGCGAAAATTACTCTGACCCCATTTGACGTTCTACGAGGTACGTGCGATGGCATGCTAAGTTCGGTCTGATTTGGCGACCTCCACACGGGGAATATCAAAAGCAACGGCAACGTAGTTAAATAGGGTCGGAGTTTTTTTTCGCGGCCTTTTGCGAAAATTACTCCGACCCTATTTAACGGGCTACGGAGTAGATGTCTTGACATGCTAAGAACGGTCTGTGGCTTGATAACACGGCTACCACTCCGTGGAAGCTAGCCGGGAGCGGCCCGGCAGCCGCTCACTTTCTTTGCTTCGCCAAAGAAAGTAAGCAAAGAAAGGCGACCGCAAAGCCGTTGCCCTCCCTTCGGTCGGGTCCCCAAATCCGGCGCGCGCCAGCCGGGTGAGGGGCAAAACTCGTCTTTGGCTCAAACATGCCCCTCACAATTCCCGGCTGACACGCGCCGGATTTGGCAACGTCTTCATGCGGGGTACGTCAAAAGCAACCCCAACTTCAAAAACAACAGCAACTTCAAAAGCAACGGCAACGTCAAAAATCACAACCCTGTCCTTTTTCCCGGATACGATATTGACCGGCATCTTTGGTATTCTTCGTTGCGCTCTTTTCCGTTGTTCACTAGAATCGTCGCTGGAACACCCGCACAAACGGGATCTTCGTTCCAACGTCGCTCGGACGGTTCCGGGCGCTTACGTGAGAGAAAAACATGTCTGAATCCCCAACTCCGCGCAGATTTTCGCGCATCGATCGCTTGCCTCCCTACGTTTTCAACATCACGGCCGAACTGAAAATGGCGGCGCGGCGCCGTGGCGAGGATATTGTCGATATGTCGATGGGTAATCCCGATGGCGCCACGCCGCCGCATATCGTGGAAAAACTGATCGAGGTATCGCAGCGGCCCGACACCCACGGCTATTCCGCTTCCAAGGGCATCCCCCGGCTGCGGCGGGCGATCAGCCATTGGTACAAGAAGCGTTACGACGTCGAGTTCGATCCCGATAGCGAAGCGATCGTCACCATCGGTTCCAAGGAAGGACTGGCGCACCTGATGCTGGCGACACTGGACCGCGGCGACACAGTGCTGGTGCCGAATCCCAGTTACCCGATCCACATCTACGGCGCGGTGATCGCCGGCGCCGATATCCGTTCGGTGCGCATGAGCCCGGGTGTGGATTTTTTCGCCGAGCTGGAGCGGGCGATACGGGAAAGCTATCCCAAGCCGAAGATGATGGTGCTCGGATTCCCCTCCAACCCGACCGCGCAATGCGTCGAGCTGGAATTCTTCGAGCGCGTGGTCAAGCTGGCCAAGGAACACAACATCCTGGTGGTGCACGACCTGGCCTATGCCGATATCGTGTTCGACGGCTGGCAGGCGCCTTCCATCATGCAGGTGCCGGGCGCGCGCGATGTCGCGGTGGAATTCTTTACGCTGTCGAAGAGCTACAACATGGCCGGCTGGCGCATCGGCTTCATGGTCGGCAACAAGGAGCTGGTGGCGGCGCTGGCGCGCATCAAGAGCTATCACGACTACGGCAGTTTCACGCCGGTGCAGGTGGCGGCGATTGCGGCGCTGGAAGGCGACCAGCAGTGCGTCAAGGATATCTGCGCCAAGTACCAGAGCCGGCGCGACGTGCTGGCCAAGGGCTTGCACGAAGCCGGCTGGATGGTCGACATTCCGAAGGCTTCGATGTACATCTGGGCCCGCATCCCGGAAGCCTATCGGCATCTCGGTTCGCTGGAATTTTCCAAGCAGCTGCTGGAAAAAGCCAAGGTGTGCGTCTCGCCCGGCATCGGTTTCGGCGAGTACGGCGACGAGTATGTGCGCTTTGCCCTGATTGAAAACGAAGCCCGCATCCGGCAAGCGGTGCGCGGCATCAAGAGCATGCTGCGGGTGCCGGCGGCGTAAGGATCTCAGCCTGGCGGCGCGGCGGCGGGCTGTACTGCGAGGCGCAGTCCCATGGCCTCCAGGATCGCCGTCAGGCTGCTCAAGGCCGGATTGCCCGCCGGCGACAGGATGCGGTAAAGCTGGGTCGGATTCAGCTGCGCGGTTTCCGCCACCGCTTGCATGCCGCCAAATGCTTTCGTCATTTGCCGCAGAGCGATCAGCAGGTCGCTCTGCTCACCATCCGCGAGAATGCTGTTGAGCATCTGAATGGCGTAAGCAGGATCCTGGCGATAGACCTCGGCCATCGCTTCGTCATGGCTTCTATCTCTCATCATTGATTCTCCTTTGCCAGTCTTGCCAGTATTTACATGCTTGCTCGATGTCAGCACCTTGCGTCCGTTTGGCGCCGCCGCATAGCAGCAGCACTACTTTTTTCCCAACTATGGCGTAATACACCCGATATCCCGCGCCGACATCGATGCGCATTTCCCAGACGCCATCGCGGCAGAATTTATGGTCGCCGAAATTACCCAATCCCATGCGGTTCACGCGTCGATCGATCGCAATTCTTGCCTTCATATCTGGCAACTTGCACGACCAGTCGAGATAGATGTCTTTGTTGTCGGATCGCAGGTAATGGTGGACTTCGCACATGATATTTTCACTTATAAACGAATTTCAATCAAGCGTCTTTTTCACCTGTCTCAAAGAAGCCTTCCCCAGCTGACACAAAATGTCACCACGAATGACAAGAGAGGGCAGTTTTGCAGGTTTTAAACAGGCGAATTAACAGGTTTTATGCGGCTATCAGACCGCTTTTCGCCAGCATTCCTTGGGCATGAAACTTGCTGCCAAGCAAACAGCCACAGGCAGCCACGATTTGCGCAAATCCGCAGGTGTTTGCACTGTGTCTGCAAAACCAGGCTTGGACCACATCGATGATCAAAATTAGTGTTATTTCTTACAACAACGTGGCGCCCGAGCAGCCCATGTCCGCCGTCTTCGGCCGTGAGCCGAAAACCCTCGGCCGCAGCGAAGAGAATTATTTCGTGCTGGCCGATCCGCGCAACCTGGTGTCACGCACCCAGGCCGAAATCAAGAGCGACGGCATCCGCCAGACCATCACCAACCTCAGCCGCGCCAATCCGATCCTGCTGAACGGCCACGAGATCGATGTCGAATGCGAGGTCGATCTGCAGATCGGCGATGAAATCCAGATCGGACTGTATCTGCTGCGTGCTGAAGCGCAGCTCAATTTAATGAAAGACAACCCAGACATGACCTCGACCAATCCGGTGCGCCGAGTCAATGCCAGCAAACCCTTGCTCAGCGTATCCGAGACGCGCCTGGCAGCGCTGGCGCAACTGAACCTGGAGCTGGCTGCGACCGCCAGCGCCGCCCTGCCGACCTCTGCACCGGCCGCCGCCACGATGGCGCGACCGGTCAACCTGGCGTCGCCGGCGCCGGCCAGTCCCGCCGCCGCGCCGCTGAACCATGCCGACGACAGCCAGCCCGCCGCCGAAACGAGCGCCGCCAGCGAAGCGCTGATGCAAGCTTTCACCAAGGGCGCCGGCCTGCCTGCCGGCACCCTGCCGGCGAGCCTGACGCCGGAATTCATGGAAACCGTCGGCAAGCTGCTGGCGATTTCCGTACAAGGCGCGATCGACCTGAACGCCGCGCGCGCGCTGGTGAAGCGCGAAGCGCATGCGGATGTCACCAAGGTGGTGGTGCGCAACAACAATCCGCTGAAATTTTTCCCGGACAGCCAGACCGTGCTGAGCCAGATGCTGCGCAAGAAAATGCCTGGCTTCATGAGCGCCGCCGAAGCCATGCAGGATGCCTACGAAGATCTGCACGGGCATCAGGTCGCCGTGGTGTCCGGCATGCGCGCCACCATGAACGAAACCATGCAACGCTTCAACCCGGAAGTGATGGAGCGGCATTCGCAAAAGGGCGGCATGCTGGATACGCTGCTGCCGGCCACCCGCAAGGCCAAGCTGTGGGATGCCTATGTCGCCCGCTATCAGCGCATCATCGGCGAAGCGACACAGGATGATTTCCAGACCTTGTTCGGCAAAGCCTTCCTGCAAGCCTACGAACGGAAAATCGAGAAGCTGAAGAAAGCTTCCCCGCATGCCTGAGCAGTCGCTGCTCAGCAACACGGCAGCGCCGCTGCTGCTGAGCCTGGCGCAGCTTAGCCATGCCGGCGGCCGCCAGGTCAACCAGGATTCCTGGGGCAGCGCGCAGCAGGACGACCTGACCTGCATCATCGTCTCCGACGGCGTCGGCGGCGAGTACGGCGGCGAGATCGCGTCGAACGTGGTGGTGCATGCGATCATGGAGATGTTTGTCGAAGAAGCCTCCTTCGGCCCGCGCGCGCTGCAATCCTATCTTGATTGCGCGGTGGCCCAGCTGAACCGGCGCCAGGCGCAGATCCCGCGCCTGAAAGACATGAGCGCCACCGTGGCGACGCTGCTGATCGACCAGAAGAACCGCTGCGCCCTATGGGGCCACATGGGCGATACCCGCATCTACCAGTTCCGCCGCGGCCAGCTCCTGAACTACACCAAGGATCACAGCCTGATCCAGCAATTTGTCGATGCCGGCCATTGTTCGGCCGAGCAGCTGCGGCGTCATCCGCGCCGCAGCATCCTGTGCGCCGCGGTCGGCGTCGAGGGCAGCGCGCCGGCGGAAGTGACGCCGAATCCGGTGCCGATACAGAGCGGCGATGCCTTCCTGCTGTGCACCGATGGTTTCTGGGAATGGATCAGCGAAGCCGAAATGGCGCAGGCCGCCGCGCAAGCCGGCTCGGCCCAGGACTGGCTTACCATCATGCATGCGATCGTCGAAAAGAACGGCCAGGCCTGCAATGCGCCGCTCGATAACTGCACCGCATTTACCATCTACGCAGCCGAGCCGCAGGCAGCAAGCAATCACTAATCACTGAAGACGTGTTGATCACTATCCCAATAATACTGCTAACGTCGAAACCAACTGAACATGCAAAACGCCAAATCGGTTGACCCGCAAGAACCGTCTGCAACGGCTGTCGAGAACTGCCTGCCGAAAGGTACGCGCCTGGCCGATTTTGAAATCATCGGCGTGATCGGCGAAGGCGGCTTCGGCATTGTCTACTTTGCCTTCGACCGCTCGCTGCGGCGCATGGTCGCCATCAAGGAATACATGCCGGGCGCCTTTGCCGGGCGCGGACCGGACAAGAAGGTGGTGGTGCGCTCGCAGCGCCATCGCGAGACATTCACCATCGGCCTCAAGAGTTTTATCAAGGAAGCGCGCCTGCTGGCGCAGTTCGACCATCCGGCCCTGATCAAGGTGTACCGTTTCTGGGAGCAGAACAATACTGCCTACATGGCGATGCGTTACTACGAAGGCCGCACGCTCAAGAGCGTGGTGCAGAATTCGCCGTCCCAGATCACGGAAGCATGGCTGAAAAGCATGCTCAAGCCGATGCTGGAAGCGCTGGCAGCCATGTACCGGGTGCAGATCCTGCACCGCGATATCTCGCCCGACAACATCATGATCCAGAAAAGCGGCGAGGCAGTGCTGCTGGATTTCGGCGCGGCGCGCCAGATCATCGGCGACATGACGCACTCGCTGACGGTGATCCTGAAGCCTGGCTATGCGCCTATCGAGCAGTACGCCGACGACGCCATGATGAAGCAAGGGCCGTGGACCGATATCTATTCGCTGTCGGCGGTGATTTACTTCGCCATCAAGAAGACCGCGCCGCCGACTTCCGTGGCGCGCATGATCAAGGATCCCATCGAGCTGCTGCAGAACGGCGAGCACAGCGGCTTCAGCCAGGCCTTCCTGGCGGCGATCGACAAGGGGCTGGCGGTCAAGCCGGACGACCGTCCGCAGTCGATAGAAGAATTCCGCCAGCTGCTCGACCTGGAGCTTTCGGTACCGATGCCGATGCCCGACAACGATGCCGTGCCGCCCTCGTCGTCCAGTGCCGGCAAGCGCAAGGCCGGCGCCGCCGTCGGCAAGCACGATAGCAAGCACGATAGCAAGCACGATAGCAAGCACGATAGCAAGCACAGCGGCGCCCAGGCATTCGCCGCCGCAAACGTAATGGAGCGACCGTTGCGGGCCCCGGCCCTGTGGATTGCCGCTGCTGTCTGCGTACTCGCAGCCGGCGCCTATCTGTGGCTCAAGCCGACGCAACAGCAGCCGGAAGCGCCGCTGATGGCAGCACGCGCGCCGGCGGCAAAACCGGCGCCGAGCGCCGCCGTGGCCGGCGAGCAGATCCTGGACGAAGAAACCATCGGCTGGGAAACCTTGAAGGAGCTGAAAGACGTCACGCCGCAGCAGATGACTGCTTTCCTGCAGAAATATCCGAATAGCAAGCATGCCGAGCTTGCCCGTGCCCGGCTGGCGGAGTTGCAAGGCAAGAGCGCTGCAGAAGTTGCTGCCAAGGCGGCCGAGGCAAAAGGCACGGAAAGCAAAACCGCCGAGCTCAAGCCGGCAGAAGTAAAAGTGGCCGATGCCACCGGCGTGGTGGCGCTGACCATCAAACCGTGGGGCAACGTGATTGTGGACGGCAACCTGAAAGGCGCCAGCCCGCCCTTGAAAAGACTGGTCCTGGCGGAAGGCAAGCATCAGATCAAGGTGGCTAATCCGAGTTTCCCCGACAAGGTCTTTGAAATTGACGTCAGCCAGAAAAAATCGCGTAGTATCGACTACAATTTTTCGCCCTAATCAACGCATTCCAGCCAGGCACATCTCATGACCATTTCTTTTTACCGTAGCGGCAGCGCCGCCATGATCGCCGCGCTCTTCATGCTCAGCGCTTGCGACACGATCGATACGGCGAAAACGCCGGCTGCGGCCGGCCAGGCATCCGCTCCTTCCGCACCGGCGCCGGTTGCCGCCGCGCCCCAGCCACCGGCGCCGCCGGCTGCGCTGACCGACGGCATTGCCTTGTACAACAAGGGTAGTTACAGCGCCGCCATCAAACGCCTCGCCAACGGCCAGGAGATCTGGTCTGCGGACACCTCGTTCCAGACTGAAGCCTTGAAATACATGGCGTTCAGCTATTGCGTCACCTCCCGCCGCAAGCTGTGCAAGCAGCAGTTTGAAAAAGCCCTGAGGCTCGATCCGGCTTTCGACCTGGCGCCGGGCGAGCAGGGCCATCCATTGTGGGGTCCGGTATTCAACCAGGCCAAGCGGACCGTGGCCGCCAGCGCCAAGAAGTAGGCCTCTAACGGCCGAACACCGGAGCGGAAAATCCCGGCAGTTTGGGAATCCGCTCCGTCATGAATTGCATGAACACCGTGGCGCGCAGGGATTGATAGCGGCGCGACGGATAAAGCAGCGAGGCTTCCTGCCCCGCCGCGCTCCAGGCCGGAAGAATACGCTGCAGCTGGCCCGTTTCCAGCAGGTCGTGCACCAGCCAGGACGGACAGATGCCAAGACCGGCGCCCATCAGGAAACTCTCGCGTATCGCCAGCGAACTGTTGACCAGGTAGCCGCTGCGGGTGGCGATTTCGACTGTGCCGCCGGGGCCGCTAAGCTGGCTCACTTCGCCGTTAGCCGGGCGTGCAAAACCGATGTAGCGATGGCTGGCGAGGTCTTGCGGGCGGCGGATCTTCGGATGGCGCGCCAGATAGGACGGCGCCGCTACCAGATAGCGTTGCGCACTGGCGATCTTGCGCGCGATCATGTTGGGTGGCAGTGTACCGGCCAGTCTTAACGCCACGTCGACGCCGTCTTCCACCAGGTCGACAAAGCGGTCGTTCAGGATCAGCTCTACCTCGATCTCCGGATACAGCGTGAGAAACTCCAGCACCAGCGCATTCAGCCGCAGCTGACCAAGGCCGAGCGGTGCGTTCACGCGCAGCAGCCCGGCCGGCTTCTCGGTCAGGCCGCGGGCGTCGCTGACAGCTTCGTTGAATTCCTCCAGCACACGCTTGGCACGCTCATAAAACCGCTTGCCCTGGTCGGTGACGGTGAGGCTGGTGGTGCTGCGTTCCAGCAGGCGCACCCCAAGCTGTTTTTCCAGTGCTGCGATGATTTTGCTGATGGTTGGCTGCGTGCTGTGCTGCTCACGCGCCACGGCCGACAGGCTGCCGAGTTCAACCGCGCGGACGAAGCTGCGGCAGGCTTTGATTTGGTCCATGTCATTCCAGTTTGGAATAAGAGATATGCAATTATGCGCTCTAGCGTATCAATCTGGAATGAACTATCTTGAATGCATGCGGATTTCCGCCTGACCAACAGGAGCATTCATGAAGCACCAGAAAATTCTCGCCATCCTGGCCGCGCTGTCGATGTTGAGCGGCAGCGTGCATGCCGCAGCGGCGCCGGCCGCGCAGCAATGGGTCGCCAGCTGGAGCGCCAGTCCGCAACCGACCTGGGAGGCCGGCTTCGCTTTGTCGACCAATATTCCGGCAAGCTTGTCGAACCAGACCGTACGCCAGATCGCCCGCATCAGCCTGGGCGGCAAGCGCGCCAGGGTAGTGCTGTCGAACGAGTTCGGGACCACCCCGCTGACTTTGGGTGCGGCACATATCGCGCTTGCCGGCGACGGCTCCGGCATCGTCGCCGGCACGGACCGCACCCTCACCTTCGGTGGCCGCGAAACGGTGACGATTGCGCCGGGCGCGCCCGCGGTCAGCGATCCTGTCGATCTCGAACTGGCACCGCTGGCCCAGGTCGCGGTCAGCATCTTCCTGCCGCAAATCACGCCGCTCACCACCTTCCACTGGGACGGCAAGCAGATCGCCTACATCGCCCAAGGCAACCTGACGGCGGCGCCCCTGATCGATATCGCCCAGACCCTGGACGCACGTTTGTTCCTCAGCACGATCCTGGTCGAGGCGAGGCCCGCAACGCGGGTGGTGGCGGCCTTTGGCGATTCGATCACCGATGGCGGCGGTTCCACTTCTAACCGCAACCAGCGCTGGCCCGACCTGCTGGCGCAGCGCCTGGCCCCACAGGATGTTGCGGTGATCAACGCCGGCATATCCGGGGCCAGGGTGCTGAGCGACAAGATGGGCGTCAACGCCCTCGCCCGCTTCGAGCGCGATGTGCTGAACCAGCCCGGCCTCGACACCGTGATCCTGCTGATGGGCATCAACGACATCGGCTGGCCCGGCAGCAGCTTCACGCCGCAGGCCCCAGCTTTGGCGGCGGAACGGCTGATCGACGGCTACCAGCAGCTGATAGCGCGGGCGCGTCTGCATCATGTACGTATCGTCGGTGCTACCTTGACGCCGTTCGAGGGTGCATTGCACGACACCGAGCTGAAAAGCTATTATTCCGAAAGCAAGGAAAAGACCCGGCAAGCGGTGAACCGATGGATACGCGGCAGCGGCCAATTCGACGCCGTCATCGACTTCGACGCTGCCATGAGGGATCCAGCACATACGGGGCGCCTCCTGCCAGCCTACGATTCCGGCGACCATCTGCACCCGGGCGATGCCGGCTACCGCGCCATGGCGGAAGCAATCGATCTGACAACTTTACTTGGCCGGCGCTAAAAATCGAGGATGGGATCTAAATAGGTTTTTGACTCTAATCGGCGCTAAAACAGGGCTTTTGCAGCGATCTGCCGCAGCTTTTCAGGTAGATTCCAGCCCTGTGGCAAACTGTTGGCGTTTGCCGTGGCTCCTTGCAGAATCTACAAAACCACTAGAGACCTATGTCCCATCCCGTATACCCTCATTTGCTCGCTCCGCTCGACCTTGGCTTCACCACGCTGAAGAACCGGGTGGTGATGGGCTCGATGCACACCGGCCTGGAAGACCGCTTTTTCCACTATGGCAAGCTGGCGGAATACTTCCGGGCGCGGGCCAAGGGCGGCGTCGGGCTGATCGTCACCGGCGGCATTTCGCCCAACCGGCAAGGCTGGCTGCTGCCGTTCGGCGGCACCATGAACAGCCTGGGCGACATCTGCAACCATCGGCGCCTGACCCGCGCGGTGCATGAGGAAGACGGTAAGATCGTGATGCAGATCCTGCACTCCGGCCGCTACGGCTACCAGCCGCTGGTGGTGTCGGCTTCTGCCATCAAGTCGCCGATCTCGATGTTCAAGCCGCGCGCGCTGAGCGAACGCGGCATCCAGTCCACCATCGATGCCTACGTGCGCAGCGCGACGCTGGCGCAGCGCGCCAACTACGACGGCGTCGAGATCATGGGCAGCGAAGGTTATCTGCTCAACCAGTTCCTGTCGCCGCGCACCAACCACCGTACCGACCGTTGGGGCGGCAGCATCGAGAACCGCATGCGGCTGGCGGTAGAGATCGTGCAGCGCATGCGGGCGGCGGCGGGCGAGCGTTTCATCATCATGTATCGCTTGTCCTTGCTCGACCTGGTGGATGAGGGCAATACCGGTGCGGAAGTGGTGGCGGTGGCGCAGGCGCTGGAACAAGCCGGCGTGACGCTGATCAATACCGGCGTCGGCTGGCATGAAGCGCGGATCCCAACCATTGTCACTTCGGTGCCGCGCGGCGCCTTCCGTGAAGCGACGGCGCGTCTCAAGCGCGCAGTCGGGATTCCGGTGATTGCCTCGAACCGCATCAACACACCGGAGGTGGCGGAGCAGATCCTGGCCGAGGGCGATGCCGACATGATTTCGATGGCGCGGCCGTTCCTGGCCGATCCGGAATTCGTGCTGAAGGCGCAGCAGAACCGCGCCGATGAAATCAACACCTGCATCGCCTGCAACCAGGCCTGTCTGGACCATACTTTCCAGAACAAGCGCGCCAGCTGCCTGGTCAATCCTCAGGCTTGCCATGAGACCGAGCTGGTCTATCGCCCGGTCGCCAAGGCGCGCCGGGTGGCGGTGATCGGCGCCGGGCCGGCGGGTTTGTCGGCGGCCAGCGTGGCGGCCGAGCGGGGACATCGGGTGACCTTGTTCGAAGCGGCGGCGCAGATCGGCGGCCAGTTCAATATCGCGATGCAGATCCCGGGCAAGGAAGAGTTCAGCGAAACCATCCGTTATTTCCAGCGCCGCCTGGAGCGCACCGGTGTCGAGCTCAGGCTCAATCACCGGGTTGGCAATCGGCAGCTGGAGGCGCAGGGTTTTGACGATGTCATCGTGGCGACCGGGGTGGCGCCGCGCAGTTTGCGGATTCCGGGGATCGACCATCCGATGGTGCTGTCTTACCTGGATGTCTTGCAGCGCAAGGCTGCGGTCGGCAAGCGGGTGGCGGTGATCGGGGCTGGCGGCATCGGTTTCGACCTGTGCGAATTCCTGCTGCACGATGCGCATGTGCCGTTGCCGGTGCCGATTGCGGAGTGGATGGATGAGTGGGGAGTGGATCCTTTGGCGGCTTCGGCGGGGGGCTTGCGGCCTCCTGTTGCGGCGGAACCGGTGCGGGTGATTCATCTGCTGCAGCGTAAGCAGAGCAAGGTTGGGGCTGGGCTGGGCAAGACGTCGGGCTGGGTGCATCGTAGCGTGATGCAGCGCAATGGGGTGGAGATGCTGGGCGGGGTTGAGTATCAGCGGATCGATGACCGCGGTTTGCATGTTTCGGTGGGTGGCGTCAGCCGTTTGCTGGAGGTGGATAACGTGGTGATTTGTGCGGGGCAGGAGTCGCTGCACGAGTTGGTTCCTGTTGATGCGATTGTTCCAGGCAAGCCTGGCGAACCGGTCAAGACCAAGGCGCAGCAAACCGGCCTGCGCTATCACCTGATCGGCGGCGCTTCGTTCGCCAGCGAACTGGACGCCAAGCGCGCCATCCGCGAAGGCGCAGAACTCGCCGCGTCGCTATAAGCAGTCGCTGATCCGCAATTCAAAAGCCGTCTCAAAAGCAAAGGCTAAGCAGTTAAATAGGGTCGGAGTTTTTTTTCGGCGGCCTTATCGCCGAAAATTACTCCGACCCTATTTAACGGACTACGGAGTACGTGTCTTGGCATGCCAAGAACGGTTGGCGGGTTGCTAAAACGTTCGCTACTTCGTGGATACTAGCCGGGGGCGGCCCGGCAGCCGCTTACTTTCTTTGCTTCGCCAAAGAAAGTAAGCAAAGAAAGGCGACCGCACAGCCGTTGCCCTCCCTTCGGTCGGGTCCCCAAATCCGGCGCGCGCCAGCCGGGTGAGGGGCAAAACTCGCCTTCGACTCAAACATGCCCCTCACAATTCCCGGCTGACAGGCGCCGGATTTGCAACGTCCGCATGCGGGGTACTTCAAAACCAACGGCAACTCATACCCCACCGCGCTTGATTGCTGCTTTTTCGTCTGCTGAACTGCTTCGGCAGATTTGTTATGATCATTGTTCTCCACTCCCACAAGGAAACCATTTCATGACTATCAGCCAACCCGCTGTGCAGCAAACTTCTCCTCAATTGCTGGGGCTTTATCCGCCGCTGGAGCCGTTCAAGTCGGGCATGCTGGATGTGGGGGACGGGCATCAGGTTTATTGGGAAATGTGCGGCAATCCTGCCGGCAAGCCGGCGGTGTTCTTGCATGGCGGACCGGGCGGCGGTTGCAATGCTGATCATCGGCGCCTGTTCAATCCTGCTAAATATTGCGTCATGCTGTTCGACCAGCGCGGTTGTGGGCGTTCTACGCCGCATGCCAATCTGGAGGCGAACACCACCTGGCATCTGGTGGCGGATATCGAGCGGCTGCGCGAAATGGCGGGAGTCGATCAATGGCAGGTGTTTGGCGGTTCCTGGGGCAGCACCCTGGCGCTGGCGTATGCCGAGAAACACCCTGAGCATGTCAGCGAACTGGTGCTGCGCGGGATATTTACCGGGCGGCGCGAAGAGATCCAGTGGTATTACCAGGACGGCGCATCGCGCCAGTTTCCCGACAAATGGGAAGCTTTCCTGGCGCCGATTCCGCCGGCTGAGCAGCATGAGATGGTGCAGGCCTACAGCCGTCGTCTGACCGGTACTGATGAAATCGCCAAGCTGGCCGCGGCCAAGGCATGGAGCGTGTGGGAAGGCAGCACCGTCAAGCTGCTGCCCGATCCGTCGCTGGCGCAGGCGCATGAAGATCCGGAATTTGCGATCGCTTTCGCCCGCATCGAAAATCATTACTTCATCAACCAATGCTTCTTTGAAGACCGGCAGCTGCTGCGCGATGTCGGCCGGCTGCGCGGCATTCCGGGCGTCATCGTGCAAGGACGCTACGATGTCTGCTGTACGCCGAAGACCGCCTGGGAGCTGCACAAGGCTTGGCCGGAAGCGGAGCTGCATATCGTCGAGGATGCCGGCCACGCCTACAGCGAACCGGGCATCCTGCATCAGCTGATCACGGCGACCGACAAGTTCGCAGGCTGATGTGACGCTGCCGGAGTGCATCCTGCGCTCCGGCCGGCTGTGGCGCAAGCGCTACTGCTTGAGGAGGAACGGTATGCCGCCAGCACGACACTTTCGCGCTCTGCTGCCAGTCCTGCTGGCGGCTTGCGCCATGATGCCGCCGGCTCGCGGCGAGATCCTGAAGAACTGGTTCAACGACCCCTTCATCCAGGTGCGCAACGCCGTGCCGGATTGTCCGCTGCCGCTGGGGCCGCTGGTGAGCGAGCAAGAGGCACGGAGGGAGTCGCATTGGCGTACCGAGCGCGGCACCAGCTGCTGGCTGGCAGGCCAGTGCAGCAAGCCGAACTCCTATCTGTACGATGCACCGATAGCGCAGACCGTGCAAGCCCATTTTGCCGCCGCTCCGGCTTTCGCCCGCAGCAGCCTGTGGCTGACTTTCCAGCGCCGTTTCGTCTGGGTCGAAGGCTGCAGCGCCGACCCCGCCATCACGGCCGCGGCGCTGGAAGCCTTTGTCCGCGCCGCGCCGGATGTCGAGCGTGTGATCGTCAACCTGCGCGCGCCGGGCGCCGGCAAAGCGCCCTATCCGCTGGCGCCACCCTGACCATTGCTATTCAATGCGTGCCGCGCCTGACTTGGCGGAGTAGCCGTCGTTCAAGGTTTTCAGGAAGGCGATCAGGTCGCCGATTTCCTCGTCGTCAAGAGCCGGCGCTTGGCCTTTTTTGCGATTCAAAGGCGCATCCAGGCTGTCGATGTTGGCGCGGTAGCGCACCGGCAGATCGTCATATTTCGCTATCTTGCCGTTGACCTTGGGATCCCATTTGCCGGGATCGGCATCGCGCTCCACATAAAAATGCAGCATGTCTTCCAGCGTGTGGAAGCGGCCGTTATGAAAGAAGGCGCCGCGCGTGGCCACATTGCGCAAGGTCGGCGACTTGAACATGCCGCAGAACTCCGCCTCTTTCGCCATGTCCTTGCGTTCCGGGCCGCAGATGCCGAGGTCGGCATAATGCGGATCGCGGTTGGCGCCGATCTCGGGATTGCGCGGCACGCCCAGCGCCAGGGGATGAAGTTTCATGAATGGATCTTGTGATGGATGGCTGGATATCGGGCCGGAAGAGCGGCGCAGCTAGCGTGCGCCTGCTTAGCTTTCTATTGTCACAAGCAAATATGACTGCCTGATGTCTGGAAACTTTAGGGTTTGCGAAAAACAACAAAGCGTTTAGAGTGAGTCGTCCATTGCGCCGAAGTGATTATTGTGTTGCGCTACAGAAATAGAAGGAAGGTCCCATGAAATTGTCTCTGCTTTCTTTGCTGCTGCTGGTCCTGGTTTCCGACAAGGTGCTGGCAGACGAAATGCCGATGTCGATGGCGGACATGCTGGCTGACAAGGACGTGATGCAAGCCGCTAATGCCTGTCTGGCCAGGCACCCGCAAGGCGGCAATGTCTTTGTCGAAAACGTTTACCCGATGAACCGCGGCCTGGTCGGCGTGGTGACCGCCGACAGTTCCGGCCGCCGTTACGATTGCTACGCCGAACTGGAAAGCGGCAAGGTGCGCAACAGTGCACCCATCGTCGAACCGCGCGGCCCCCTGTTTGTCTCGGTGCGGCAGATGGCGGCGCCGCCCAAGGGCGAGTGTTTCAGCAGCAGTCCGCTGGTGATCGGCCGCCAGTTGCAAGGCTGGCTGCTGACGCAGACCGGCAAATGCAGCGGGGCCTCCTGGAACGGCATCGAGGTCGCGCCGAAAAATCCCTGAATGCAAGTTCTGCAAAGCGGCCGCTTCCTTTAAGCTATCGGTAAACTTCTCCGCTTGTAGCGGCAGCGCCATATTCACCATGAAAGTTTGCCATTCCCCATGCCAGTTCTTGACGACCTGACGACTTCCTACACTGCCTATCAGCAGGACACCAACGCCAAGACGGCGCTGGATCTCATCGCCAGGCTGCAGCAGGCCGGCAAGGCCGAGGAGGCCATAGAACTGGCGCTGAAATGGTCGACGGCAGTGAGCGTGCCGATACAGCGCGCGCAACTGGCGTATTACATGAGCTGCCTTGGCTTGCTGGCGCAAGCGGAACCGATGCTGCAAGAGCTTCTGCCGCAAGTCGAAGCGGATGAAGAGATCTATTATCAGATCCGGCTGGAACTGGCGGTCGTCAAGTACGGGTTGGGGAAATTTCATGAAGCGCACTTGCTGCAGCGCTTGCTACACGGTCCGAGGTGGTGCGAAGTATGGACGCGGCTGGCTTCGCGGAATCGCGACAACAGCTGGTTTGCGCAGTTCAAGGACAAGGTCCTGGATGAACAGCCAGTGGCCGGTAAAACCATTCTGATCGGCGCCGAAGGCGGCATCGGTGACCTGCTGCAATTCTCTCGCTACGTGAGAAACTTGCAGCAGGAAGGGGCCGCGCTGATTTATTGCCACGTGCCGCCTGAGGCGCAGAGCCTGATGTTGAACAGCGGCCTGCCGATCGTGATTGTCGACGACAGCTACCGCGGCATGCACGGCTGCGATTACATCACCTGGGCGTTCGCGCTGTTTACCCGTTACCAGAAGAGTCCTTATTTTCCGGCTGCGGCGCAAGGCTATCTGGGATTGGACGCCGCGTATGCGCTGCCCGCCGGCATCCAGGAAAAACTCGCCGCAGGCAGCAGCGGCCGGCGCCGCATAGGGCTGGTCTGGCGCAGCGAAACCCGGGTGCGGCACGAACCCTTTCGCTCGCTGGATCTGCAAGCGCTGGCGCCGCTGCTGGCCAGCGCCGACGCCGATTTCTTTTCGCTGCAGGTCGGCGCCTTGAGCGACGCCGAGAGGCAGTTGCTGGCGCAGCACCGGGTGACCGACCTGGCGCCGCAGCTGCGCTCATTTGAAGACAGCGCGCATGTGCTGGAACAGCTGGACCTGCTGTTGACCGTCGATTCGGCGCCGGCGCATCTGGCCGGCGCTCGCCAGCGTCCGGTGTGGCTGATGCTGGCGCAGGCCTGCGACTATCGCTGGTACGACTGCCAGCGCTTCACGCCCTGGTATCCTTCCATGCGCCTGTATCGCCAGGCCAGACTGGGAGACTGGGGCCCAGTGGTCGCCGCCATGAGCGCCGATCTGGCCTAGTGTCGTGTCATGCCTCATCTGTCGGCATCTCGCTGGTCCTTGACCCGTATCGCTTCGTTGCGCCTCGTCGCCATAGCCCTGCTATGTCTCCTCGGCACGCCTAGCGCTACGGGCCAAGGTCGGCGCGATATACCGACAGATGAGGCAGGACACGACACTAGTGCCGTGTCTTTTAGGTAGAATCCAAGGGTTAATTAATATTGGGAGACAAAATGCAGATCAATGCCAAAACCACGCTGCTGGCCGCCGCTGTTGCCTTGACGCTGGCAGGCAACGCGCAGGCCCAGGAACAGGTAGTCAAGATTGCCCACGTCGGCCCGATCACCGGCCCGGTGGCGCACGTCGGCAAGGACAATGAAAACGGTGCGCGCATGGCGATCGACGATCTCAACGCCAAGCATCTGGTGATCGGCGGCAGGCCGATCAAGTTCGTGCTGCAGGCCGAGGACGACGGCAGCGATCCGAAGCAGGCTACCAGCGTCGCCCAGAAACTGGTGGACGCCAAAGTGGCGGGAGTCGTCGGCCACCTGCAGTCGGGTACCTCGATTCCGGCTTCCAAGATTTATTTCGACGCCGGCATTCCGCAGATTTCGCCGTCCGCCACCAGCGCCAAATATACTGAACAAGGTTTCAACACCACCTTCCGCGTGGTCGCCAACGACGCTCAGCTCGGCGCTGCGATGGGACGCTATGCAGCCAAAACCCTGCATGCCAAGAAGGTCGCCGTGATCGATGACCGCACCGCCTATGGCCAGGGCCTGGCCACCGAGTTCCTCAAGGACGCCAAGGCGAACGGCGTCGATATCGTTTCTACCCAATACACCAACGACCGCGCTACCGATTTCAGCGCCATCCTGACCGCGGTCAAGGCCAAGCAGCCCGACCTGATTTTCTTCGGCGGCATCGACGCCAGCGCCGGCACCATGCTGCGGCAGATGCGTCAGCTCGGCATTACCGCCAAGTTCATGGGCGGCGATGCGATCTGCACCGGAGCCTTGCCGCGCCTGGCTGGCGAAGGCTTGCTGGATGACCAGGTATATTGCGCGATCGCCGGCGGCGTGGAAAACCAGGCGCCGCTGGATGCCTTCAAGGCCGCCTACAAGCAGAAATACCAGGCCGATATCGTCCAGTACGCGCCGTATACCTACGATGCCGTGATGCTGATGGCCAAAGCCATGCAGGAAGCGAATTCGGTCGATCCCAAGAAGTACCTGCCGAAGCTGAGCAAGATCCAGTACACCGGCGTCACCGGCAAGATCGCGTTTGACGCCAAGGGCGACATCAAGAACGGCACGTTGTCGATCTACACCTTCCGCAACGGCCAACAGACCTTGCTGTCGCTGACCAAATAGGGCTTTAGCGGGAAACGTCGGAAGCGGCGGCCTGATGGCCGCCGCGTTGCGATCCGCGCCTGGCGCGGCAAGTCACACAAGGAGATCACGTTGGCACAGGCGTCAAGCCGCACCGGGCGCTTATTCATGCTGATGGACGCATTGCGCGGCCACCGGCGGCCGGTCACGGCGGCGCGGCTGGCGGAGGAGCTGGCGGTCTCGGTGCGCACCATCTACCGCGACGTCCAGACCCTGATCGAACTGGGTGCGCCGCTGGAAGGCGAAGCCGGGCTGTGCTATGTGCTGCGTTC
>Ga0210409_10001445_pt1 | contig 31260 bp, 25 predicted proteins | sample IncBWH17MmetaG_FD_161649 | JGI IMG/M metagenome (GOLD analysis project Ga0210409, IMG submission 161649) | Forest soil microbial communities from Barre Woods Harvard Forest LTER site, Petersham, Massachusetts, United States - Inc-BW-H-17-M | ecosystem: Environmental > Terrestrial > Soil >...
GTTTACAATATGACTACTAAGAGGGTGGGTGATAAGGAGGAAGTTGTATTCGCCCCAGGGACGATCGAAGCGTACCAGAAGGCAATCGAATTGGATCCGAACGGGCCGTACGGCGAGCAGGCAAAACTGGGGCTGGAGCAACTTCAGCAGATGGCTCCGGGAATTGACATCAAGGTTAAAGCGAAAAAGAAATCCTGAAGATATCCCCGCGATTTGGCCGGCTCTTCCGTTCCAAGGGCCGGCCTTTCTTCCTTCTTTCACTACGGGGCTTGGCCTCAGCGATTGCGCACTGCCAGCCCATGCATGTGGCCAACTCGTCGAATCGCTTGTAGAATCTTAGCCAATGACGTTTCGAGTTGGTATGTTGCGATTCTATCGCCTGCCCTCTCCAAAGGTTTCGCAAGGGGAGTTTTGCTGAATGGTGTCGCTTGCTGATCGTGTCACCGTGCCCGCGCACGTCTTGGTGCGCTTTCTCGATAAGGAATCTGTGCTCTTGAACATCGAGACGGAGCGCTACTTTGGCCTCGACGAGACGGGAACGCGCATGTGGCAGATCGTTACCGTGGCGCCCAACGTCGACGCCGCGTACCTTCAGCTTCTCGACGAATATGATGTCGAGGCGGAACTGTTGCGGTCGAATCTCACTGACTTGCTGAGCCGGCTGGTGGAAAATGGCTTGTTGCAAGTGACCTCCTCCAATGTGGGAACGTCTTCGACGGTTTAGTTCGCTGGATTCAGAAGCGCGCGGAACTTTCTTGCGCGCGGCAATACTCTTGCCCTTGATTTCTGTCAGCCTCAAGGTTCGCGGTTTTCGAGCCACGCAAGGAACCCTTCTTCGCTTTCTCGGGCATCCGCAACAAGCTTCGCAGGAAGACTCGACTCGCCTGCTGTCCGATGACGAGCGGACGCGATTCACCGTGCGCATGGTGAACGCCGCGGTTCGCCACGTTTGGCACAGCTCGACATGCCTGGAAAAATCTCTTGCGCTTTGGCGGCTGCTTAAACACCAGGGCATCGCGTCCGAACTCCGCATCGGCGGGCGAAAGATAGACGGAAAATTCGAAGCCCATGCGTGGGTCGAGCACCAGGGCATCGCCGTAGACCACCTGGATGACCTTCATCGGCATTACGCGCCTTTCGATGGCACTCTTTCGAGCAGCCCGCTGGAGACGCAGTGAGCGGATTCGCCGGCGTCGTGTCACTGGATGGCGCCCTGCCAGACACGCACTTACTCGAGCGCATGGCGCAAACGCTGGCATTTCGCGGCCCCGACGGCACTCATATCACCACGAAACCCGGGGCCGGATTTTGCTTCACGTTTCTCCGCACCGGTCCCGCGCCTCAATGCCCTTCGCAGCCGTGCTCGCTCGACGGGAACGTCTGGCTGCTCGGCGACGTGCGCTTGGACGGCCGCGACGATTTGCGCCGCAAACTAGAGCAACATGGCGACGTATTTCCATCCGCCCCAACGGACGAAGAACTGGTTCTGCGTGCCTGGCGCCGCTGGGGTCACGACTGCCTGCCTGATCTGATGGGCGATTTTTCCTTCCTTCTTTGGAATGACGAAGCGCGGCGTTTGCTTTGCGTGCGCGATTTGATGGGGGCACGGCCTTTTTTTTACGCACCTGCAGGCGGCTGGTTTTCGTTCAGCAACACGCTGGAAGTTCTGCTCCTCGTTCCGCAGGTGTCTCCCGCGTTGGACTCCCTATTTATCGCCGATTTTCTTCTGCAGGAACTGTGCTCCGACCCGGATAGATCTGTGTACCGGGAGATCCGCCGACTGCCAGCAGGACATAAGCTGGAATATGCCAGCGACCAAGTTCGCATTAGCCGATACGTCTCACTTCCCATCGGGGAGCCCCTGCGGCTGAAACGTCCAAAGGAATACATCGAGCGCTTCCAGACTCTGCTGGACCACGCGGTTCGTGACCGGCTTCCGCGAGAGCCATCCGCAATATTTCTCAGTGGAGGACTCGACTCCACAAGCGTTGCCTCGGTAGCAACAAAAATCGCGCCGCAAACGGCGGGATCTGCAACGTTGAGAGCTTACACAATGGAATGCCAGCCGCTCTTCGACGATGAAGAAGGCCGCTACGCGTCGCTAGCCGCGCAAAACCTGAATATGCCGATCGAGATTCTTTCCGCCGCTTCATGCCTGCCCTATGAAGGATGGGATGAGCCTCGCTGGAGGACGCCGGAGCCTTGCCACGATCCATTCCTTCGCCTAAGACGATTGCAATATCAACAAATCCGCACGCACGCGCGTGTCGCCCTGTCGGGATATGGAGGCGACGACATCCTGACTGGCCAAGCCTGGCCGTACTTGGTCTATCTTCTGCGTCGCTCGCACTTTGGTACGATCGCACGGGAACTGGGCCGGTTCCTCCTCACCCACGGACACATCCCGCCGCTGCGCGGAGGATTTCGAGCCCGGCTAAGGAGATGGTTCCGGCAAACCGACGCGCTAATGGATTATCCCCCTTGGCTCGCTTCGCAATTCGCCGAGGAGCAGCATCTGCGCGAGCGGTGGCTCGAGCTCCAGAAAACGCCGAAACCAATGCACCCGTTCCATCCGGAAGGCTATTCCGGTCTTGCGGACAATTTTTGGTCGAGCGTATTCGATCAGGACGACGCAGCCTGGACGGGCGTGCCGGTGGAACTTCGTGCGCCGCTCCTGGATCAGCGCGTGCTACGTTACCTGCTGCAACTGCCGCCAGTGCCTTGGTGCGCAGACAAGGAACTGCTACGTCTGGCTATGCACGGACTGTTACCAGAGGAAATTCGTTCACGTCCAAAAACCCCGCTTATAGGGGATGCTGTTTCCATTCTTGCGGCGAGCGGTAAATGGAGTCCAGCGCTACTGCCCGCGCCGTGCAGAGCAGCGCGGACATTCGTGGATTGGGAACGCCTTGGGGCAACTCTCCGTCGCACCATCGATTCCAACTTGTGGGTCTGTCTGCGTGCTGCTTCGCTCAACTACTGGTTGAAAGGCATTGAAAATGCAGGAGCGATTCGCTAGAGTTAGGTAGGAATGCTAGGAAGGTGAAGGCGTCCAACCTACCAATGAAAAAGCCATATCGACCGCCCAAGCTCAGTACTTACGGTGACTTGACCCAGATGACCCAGACTAGAGCGATGATGGGCGGCAATTTCGATAATAAGAAGCTGACCAAGCGTACGTAATTTGATCTAGTGTCTTCCATTTCTCTCACAACTAAAATTCATCGCCGTGATTTATTCTTATAACGCCTATGGTCTTAAGCTAGCCTCTGACACTCGGCTTCCCGGCTTACGAGAAGAAATAAAGGATCACACACCGCCCGATGTCGAACTCTCTCTGGGTCCGGAACCGCATTGGGTCCGCGAAGCGACCCACTTGCCATCTCGTGTGGAGCATCCCCGCCCCGCATCTGACGGGCAGGAGTGTGTCAGGCTATCTTCCTTCAACGTCGGTGATTTCTACCAGCTTGAATACAGCGATGGGACGCGATTTGTCCTGGATCGTGAAGCCAAGCGCTTGTGGGGAACGTGCCAGCCGCCACTCACTTTGGAAGATTTCGCCACCTATCTCTCTGGGCCGGTCCTGGGGTTTGTCCTACGGCGTCGCGATATCACGGCGCTCCACGCCAGCGCACTATCCGTCCGCGGCCGTGCCGTCGTTCTCTGCGGGGAGAGCGCGTCCGGCAAATCCACGACATTGGCAGCCTTGGCTCTGCGCAAATTTGCCGTTCTTACCGAAGATATCTCGCCGATAAGAGAGGAAAGCGGCACACTGTACATCGAACCCGGTTATCCGCGAGTCTGCTTGTGGCCAGATGCCGTGGAGAAGCTTTTCGGTGCTTCTGAGGCCTTACCTCGGCTCACGCCAACTTGGGAAAAGCGTTTCTTGGCGCTTGACGGTGTTCGAGGCGCCTTCGAGCCGCAACGGCAGCGCCTTGGCGCGGTGTACCTGCTGTCGTCGCGCACTGACGAAATAGAAGCACCTCATATCCAAGGGCTCAGTATGCGCGACGCACTGCTCCTTTTGGTGCAGAATACGTACATGAGTTGGGTGTTGGACCGCGACCAGCGTGCCGCCGAGCTCGACTTGCTGACCAAAGTCGTCGAACGAGTTCCCGTGCGGAGGATCGTACCGCATGTCCACCCAGCGCGCATCGCCGCTCTTTGCGACTTGATCGCTGAAGATGCGTACCGGTTGTTCAACGACGAAAAATCCGCCGCGAACAATTCTCATGGATGATGCGTACTCACTTCGCGATTACGCGGAGATGATCGCTGACACCGACCGTTTCGGCTCTTACGTCAAAGCCATCGCGCAGGCGGTCCGGCCGGGCGACGCTGTGCTGGAAATTGGCTGTGGTCCGGGCGTCTTCGCGCTGCTCGCCTGCCGCGCAGGGGCGCGGCGAGTGTACGCGATCGAAATGGACGACGTTGTGCACTTTGCGCGTCACTTGGCGGCGGCAAACGGTCTGGCGGATCGCGTTGAATACATCCAAAGTGATTCGCGCCGCACCGAGTTACCGGAGCGCGTGAACGTTGTCGTCTCCGATATCCGAGGCGCCCTTCCGCTTTATGGCCACGCAATTTCTTCGATCGAGGACGCTCGCCAGAGATTCCTCGCGCCTGGCGGCGTTATGATCCCGCAGCGGGACATCCTTATGGCAGCTGTTATTGAGGCAGGCGAGTTTTATTCCGGCATCCTGTCACCCTGGCGGGATTCAGTTTTGCGCATTGATTTTTCACCGGCGGTTCCGCTTGTCCTGCACGGATGCTACAGCTCCAAATTCAAGCCCGAACAGCTGTTGACGACGCCGCAAAGCTGGTGCGTACTTGACTACGCGGCGGGTGCTTCCGTGCGGGCCGCGGCCCGGCTGAGTTTTCAAGCGAAACGCGAGGGGACAGCCCATGGAATTTGTTTATGGTTCGAGACGCAATTATATGAAGATATCGGCTACTCCTCTGGTCCTGATGGTGCGGCCGCAATATATGGCCAGATGTTTCTTCCCTGGCTTGAAGCGGTTAAGGTCACTGAAGGACAGAAGATCGAGGTGCAATTGCAGGCCGATCTCGTAGCCTCCGATTACATCTGGCGCTGGGACACAAAGATTTACGGGAGCGATGCGCGAGCGGAACGCCATTTTCAGCAGTCAACGTTTGAAGGTTCGCAGTTCTCGCCTGCTTCCCTCCGGCGTCGCGCGGCGGATTTCGTGCCTACGCTTTCTGACGCAGGGCGAGCAGATCGCTGGCTGTTGCACGCCATGGATGGGAAGGCGTCTCTCCAGCAAATCGCTCAAGCGGCTGCGGAGCGTTTCCCCGCCATCTTCTCTCTCTGGCAGGACGCGCTGCGCCGCGCCGCGGAACTTGCTATACAATTTTCGCGCTAAGTCGAGTTCTCCTGCCTATGGCCGCACAGGTATCTGTGAAGAATGCTCTGCAGCAAATCTATACTTGCCAGCCGGCAGAATGGCTGGCGTTGCTGGAATGCGCGGCACCTCGCGCAAATAAGGACCGTCTCGCTGATCTCTTGCAGCATTCCTTCAACTGGCCGGAGCTACTGCGGCGCGCGGAAGATCACGCTGTGGTCCCACTCCTCGCGCACCGCGCTATGAGTTTGGACCTTGCTTTGGTCCCTCGGGAGGTCGTTTCCACTTTGCGTGAATCACGGCGCGCCCACGCCATTCTTGCTCTGCGATTGACTGCTGAACTATTTCACCTGCTGGAGATCTTTGCTGAAACTGGCATCAAAGCCTTAGCGACAAAAGGCCCGGCGCTCTCCGTTCGCTGCTATGGCGACCCGGGCATGCGCCAATATTCCGACCTCGACCTCGTCATTCGCGAAACCGATATTCGGCGTGCAACACAAACTATGCTCGCCCACGCATATGAGCCGCGCGTCCCGCTCACCGCCATTGACGCGAAGAAAATTCCCGGCGAATACGCTTTCCAAAAAGCTGGCACCCGCCTGCTCGTCGAATTTCACACCGAGCGCACCTTTCGCTACCATCCGCGTCCATTGTGCATAGAAAAGGTATTCGAGCGGCGCGCCTCGGTCACCATCGACGGCCGCGACGTTCCCGCTCTCTCGCTGGAAGACGAAATGGTCCTCATTTGCGTGCACGGTGCCAAGCATTTCTGGGAGCGCCTCATGTGGATCGCCGACGTGGCGGCGCTAATTTCGTCCGGGCAACCACCGGATTGGGAGCGCGCCATGGCTGTAGCCCGTGAAGTCGGCGCAGAACGAATCCTGCGCTTGGGCCTTCGCCTCGCTTCGGACGTGCTCGGTGCTGAGTTGCCTGCGCAAGTCGAGGCCAGTGTACGCTCCGACCATGCGGTTTCAAAGCTCGCCGCGCAAATCGAGAGCCGCCTTGTCTTCCAAGAGCCTCGTGGCATCGGAATACTGCAGCGCGCCGCCTTTCGCGTCAGAATGCGCGGCGGCTTCCTGGCAGGCGCGGGCTACTTACTGCGCCTCTCGCTGTCTCCCACGGAAGAGGATTGGACTCCAGGCAAAGAAGGAAATCGTCCCGCGCTCCTGGACGCCATCAATAGGCCGCTGCGCCTCGCAAAAAAACACCGCCGCCGCTCCAACGGTTGAACGCCTCCCAAAAGAAAAAGGTCCGGGCGCATAAGCCCGGACCTTTCTTAAAGTGAAGCAGCTAAATATTCGTGCGTTGCATGATCCTGCGCGTCGACTTTGGCGTTCGCTCTGGCAACTCCACCGAAAGGGTCACCTCGCTTCGGTTCCGCAGCACGCCAATCTTCGCGGTCTTCGCGTCGTTTTGCGACGCCAGCTTCTGCCGCAGGTCACCCAGGCTGCGCACGCGTTCGCCGTTGAAAGTGGTGATCACGTCTCCCGCTTTCATCCCGGCTTTCTCCGCCGCCGACCCGCCGTTCACGCTGCGCACCAGTATCCCTTCGCCATCCGGAGCACCGAAGAACGAGCCCAGTTGCCCTCCAATGTCCTCCGCATCGATTCCCAGGCGCGGACGCCCGGCTATCACCATACCCATGCCTTCGCCTAAGTCCATCGACGGCATCTCCGGAATTTGCACCTCCGGCATGCGAAACGCGAAGGCCCCCGGCGTCGCGCCCATCCACTTATCGTGGCGCTCCTCCGCTTTGCCCAGCGTTGCGCTCAGCGTTTGCGCTCGTCCGTCGCGCCACACCGTAAGCTGCGCCGCCCGCCCCGCGGGAATTTCGTGAATCATTCTCCGGAACTGCGCCGCGCCTTCCACGCGCTGCCCATTCACTTCGGTGATGACGTCCTTCTCCTTCAGGCCAGCCTTGGCTGCTGGGCTGTCCTTTGTCACTTCCGCCACAACCACACCGCGCTCCGCGGGCAGCTTCAATTCCTTAGCATTCTCCGCCGTAACTTCTTGCGTCTCGACGCCCAGCCAGCTCGGCCCGTCTTCGCCGTCAAAAATAGCAATCTGATCGATCTCCGGATCGGCCAGCACCTGCATGCCCGCCAGCACACCCTCAGATTGTTCAAGGGCTGGCATCACTTCCTGTAACACGCGGTCCCCGTCAATTTGAATTCGCCGCAGCTCGCGGACTTTTGGCAGGCGCTGCACCTTTACCTCTGGTGAAGTATCGCCCTGCTCTTGACGCGCCGCCGAGCGGCTCGGTAATGCAAGCAGAGCGATGCTAAGCGCCGCAACGCTCCCGCTGACCCGCAAAATATTTTCCCTCATCGTCGTGATTCTCCTCTCAGGCTTGGTGACTCCTTGCTTCCTTAGACGCGCCTCGCGCTAAACCGTCGACCGCAAAGCCACCAATCGAATCCCTCCGTTCACCGTGTGCAGCCGGATTTGCGCGCCGCCACGGCCCAGTCTCCCGTGCATCTCGCGGGGCTTCAGCGTGCTCTCGAAAGCCACCGGCAGTTCCGAGGAGAAATTTCCATTAAGACACTTCGTCTCGAGATCGGCATGCGTGTCGGCAGGGACCGCCAGCAGCAACGAGCCATTCGTCGTTTCCGCAATTGCCCCGTCCTTGTCTTGGACGTGCAAAAGCTCCAGATGCACATTGCCGTTCGTCGTACGCGCGTGCACCGACCCGCCGGCTTCGAAAACTTCGATATTTCCGTTCACCGTTCGCAAGTCTTCCACTCTCTCGATTCCCGACACGCGCAGCGTCCCGTTCACCGTGCCCAGATGTTCCACGTGCGCGCAATGCGGCACCCGCACCGTGTATTCCACGGCCACTTCCACTCCCTCATTCTGCGGGTAGCGCGTCGTCACGGAAACCACATCGGGCTTGGCGTCTACGTCGATGGACACAAGGTCCAGGTCCGACTCTTTGTGCTTCGCCGTCTTCACCGCGTGAATCTCAATGGTGTCGCGGTCCCACCCCTGCACATCCACCGGGCCGTTGACGTTCTGCAGCTCAAAGGAGCCGCCCGGCTGTAGCGGATAGGTTTGATTGAATTCCTTGGTGATCGCCAGGCCAGCCGGTGCGGAAGCTGCGGCCAGCGCCAGGATAAACAGCACGGCAAAACGGACAGAGCGGCGGAGCATAACGTTCTACCTCCTTCGAGGACCTGCATTCCGGAATCGGGTTCCAGAATCGAAGACCAGAACGAAACTCGTTTGCGGCGCCCAACGGCGCCCGCTCCTAGTGCAACTGAAAATTAAACGTAACTGTCGAGATCACATCCACCGGCCTGCCACCGGCCGAAAATGGTCTCACCCGCCACTGCTTCACGGCCGCGATCGCGGCATCCGCCAGCGTCGGCGACCCGCTTAGGATCTTATCCACTTCGATGCGTCCATCCTTCGTCGCGCGCACTTGCAACCGCACAATTCCCTGCACCCCGGCTCGCCGCGCAATTTCCGGGTACCCTGGCGGCGGCGCCGAAACCAGATGTTTCTGCAATTCGTCGGGATCCTCGCGAATGCCTCCGAGGAACGTCGTCTCCAGCGTATTCAGCCAGCGATCGATCCAGTCGAGGTGATCGTCTGGAGCAGCGGGTAGCTCCGGCATGCGCGAGGCGCCGGAATTGTCGAAGCCCACTGGAATTTGCACGCCAGTCAAGCCATCGCTGAGCCTTTCTCGCTGCTCGCGAATCAGCGACTGGCGCAAAGCAATTTCTGAATCCAGGAATTGCAGCCGGATTTTCCCCGCCGTCGTCCGCAGCTTCAGTGGAGGCCCGCCGCCATTCAGCACGCCCATTGCATGCACCGGCCCATTTCCGCGGTCCTGGATTTGCAGTGCAAGCGCCGGGTCCGCTTCAATACGCCGCTCGCCGCCGGATTCCACCACCGCATCAATGTCGGCCGCCAGATTGCGCGGTAGAAACACTATGATGTCGCCGTTTCCGGAAGTCAGCTGCGACAATCCCGGCAAGTGCACCGTGCCGCCGGAGGAAGGCGCATCCGGATTAATCCACGCCGTGATCGTCCCGCCCGCCGTCGCCGCCCGTACCGTCCCCGCCACCCGCGTCAAGCAAATGCTTCCCGCGCTGGACTCCACTTCCATCGGTCCGGACACATACATGATGCGAATGCCGCCGCCGCCCGTCTGCGCGCGAACCGAACCCCGCACTTCTCCGAAATCAATTTGTCCCCCACCGGTGCGCACGCTCACCAGGCTTCCCGCCTGGACCACCGTGATGTTGCCGCCGTCGGTCTGCAAATCCGCGCGCCCGCCAATCTGCCCCGCGCGAATGTGTCCGCCGCCGCTCCGCAGCGACGCGTCGCCCGCAATGTTTCCCGCGTTGATGTGCCCGCCGGCCGTAAACGCCCGCAAGTCCCCGGCTACGTCCTGCACTTGGATGTGGCCGCCTTCCGTCTCCAGCCGAGCTACCAGGCGGTCAGACGCCGCCTTCCGCATATTGCCGAGGCCAATGCCGATGCGGCCCGCGCGAATGTTGCCGCCCTGTGTCGTCAGCGTCGCGATGCCGCCTATGTCCTCCGTCTCGATGTCTCCGGCTTCCGTCTTCACCTCGACGCTGTAATTACGCGGCACCGCTATTTCGAACTGCACCCACATTTGCGCGCCAGACAAATGTGCCGATTGCGGCGGCAAGTTTCCGGTGATTTCGATTCCCGCCGGAGTGGCCTTTGCGTTCAGCGAATAGTGATCCAGCAGGTGCTGCGCCAGCGGGGCCCGCGCGTCCGTCTCGATATGCACCGCGTACCGCACCACCGGCGCGGAGCCGCTTTCGAGCGGCACAATCTTCACGGAACCCAAGTCCGCGGCAAGTCGCAGCGTCAATCCATCCGATGTTTGTAGAGATCCTGTGCGATTCGCCGAAAAGCGCGCCGGTGTTGGATCACCCGGCCTGGTCAGTTCTGGCGCCGGAGTCGCAGGCTCGCGGGTACCCGAAGTCATGCTCGGCGCCAGCAAGGCCGCCGCGCACAACAGAGGCGCAAAGTGAATGGCTGTTCTTTTCATTCCAGATTGACTGGCGGTGCTACTTCACTGATACCGCTGCGAAGCATACCTCTACTGCACTTCTCGCGGACCAATCTGCCGCAACGCCGCTGCGCTGCGCAACCGCACATAGCGGTTCGGGTCACGCTGCTGCAATCCTTCTAGCGCGTGAATCACCCGATCCACCGAAGGATCAGGCGGAATCTGTGCCCCCGCCATCTCTGGGGCCGTTCCCAGCGCAGGAGGATCGGCAGGTGTGTCCCCTTCCAGCGAGCGCACCAGCAAGTTCACCGCTTCCACGCGCACGCCCGGATTCGCGTCGTGCTGCAGCGCTTCCAGCAAAGTATCGCGCACCGCGTCGTCCGCGGCGGAATCGCGCAACGCCTCCAGCGCCTTCATGCGCACCGCGGCATTCTGGTCCGTGCGCGCCGCGGACAGCAGTGCATGCCGCACATCCTTGTCCCCCGTGCGCGTTCTCAGCACATCCAGGCAATCCAACCGCACGCCCGGATCAAATCGCTCGCCGTTCATCACCACGTACGTCAGCACGCGCCGTACGTCCGCATCATCCACGCTTCCGCTCAGCACAATCGGCTGTTCCGTGCGCACCTGCAGTTGAACGGTTCCCGAAGAATCCGCCGCCGGAGCGAAATTCACTCCCGCCACCGCCATCTTCGACAAATCTTCATTCGTCAGCGGCGCCGCTGCTTTCACATTCACCGCTTGGCCGGCGCCAAAGTTCCCTTCCCGTCCCGGAATCCACAGCGCCACCTGCGTTCCCACCGCCAATCCCAGCAGCACCAAACCCGCGGCGCTCCACGCGGGTCGCAGAGCCATCCATTGCCGCACCCACCCAAACGGGCTCCACTGTTCCTGCAAAGGCGGCGCCGACAAATCATCCAGCAATTCAGAAAGTTCACTTCGACATTGTGCGAGGAGTGCTCCGGAGGGGTCCAGTTGATCGGCGGGTTGGAACGCGCTCACCAGCGCGCTTTGCATTTCTTGTTCCTCGCGAAGCTGCGCAGCGCAAGAAGCGCAATTCGTCAAGTGCGCATCGATCTGCTCGCGTTCCTGCGGCTCCACTTCATCGCAAGCATAAAACACCAGCAGAGGACCAACGTCTCCGCAGCGCGTCAACCGGTTCGCGCTCATCGGAGCCCTCCCAGTTGCGTGCGCAGCTTGCGCGTCGCCCGGAATAGCGAGTTTTTCACCGTTTCTTCGGTCGTGCCCAAAGCGTCGCCAATCGCGCGCAGCTTCAACCCTTGATAATGCTTCATCTCGAAAACGACACGCTCGCGTGGACTTAGCCGTTCCATCGCCGTCGCGATCCGCGCCTGAATTTCCTTTCCGAACAGTCGCCGCTCCGGGTCCAGCGTTGGCCGATGCTCCCGCTGGCGCTCGAAAAAGTCGGTAATCCCTTCATCCGCATGGCCGCCCTTCGCCTCCGGCGCCTGATCCTCCGGGCGCGCCTGACGCCGCCGCAAATGATCCAGGCAAACGTTGGTGACGATGCGGTACAACCACGTGTAGAAACTGCACTCGAAGCGGAAGCGATGCAGGTTGCGGTAAACCTTGAGGAATGCCTCTTGATAAACGTCGCGCGCGTCCTCGGGACGCTTCATCAAATTCAGCGCCAGCCGCAGCACGTCCCGGTCGTATCGGCGCACCAGCTCCTCGAACGCAGCGCGGCTTCCCGTTTGCGCTTCCGCGACTATGCAGCGCTCGTCAAGCTGGGGCAATGAGGCCACCGTAGCCATGGCGTCCGTATCTACAGCACGGCATGTAACACTTGCCAAAGCCAATCGAGGAAGCGGCATATTCGCTTTCTTTTCGCAATACCCGGTGTTATGGCCTGGGCCTTAACACCTTAGCGCAGGTTTATAGCACTCGGAATGCGACCTGAGCCACAGCGAACCACCCATTTTGGACGGACCTTCACCCAATGGGTGAGCAGCCACCTCTCTCTTCCTAACGCATTACCTGCCCCATTTGTTTCTAAATTTACACGCCAGGCGGTCGCCGCTACCAGCTTTTGGAGTGCGGGAGTCTTGTCTATCCAACTCCGTGCCCTCTGGGTTAAGCCTTTTCCGCCTCCCCGCGCTGCCAAGCAACCAACGGCCATCCAAACAAGACGGCCAAAGCCACCAAGGCCCCGTACCCGTTCGCTCGATAAAAATAGTCCGGATGCCGCAGCATCTCCCCAGCGCCGCCCAGCAACGCAATCCCCGCCAAAATCAGAAAATATCCCAGCACGTTAAACCGGACAACGTAGCGCACCGCAAGGTCGATCACTCCAATCCACACCGCTCCGATGATCATCTTCTTCGCGACGTCCATCGGGTCGTGCCAGTTGGCCCCCATTCCGCCCAGCGCCAGCACCGCAAGCACGAAAACGCAAGCACGCAGCCACTTCGCCCGAATCATGCTCGCGACAAACGCCGCCGTGATCGCTACCATGGCGGTGTACGTCAATCCGCCGCGCACCCCTGAACCGAGAATCGCCCCCACTGGTAAGATCGCGTCCAGATTCGCGCCGAAACTCGCTGCCGCCCCCTCCGGCGCCCCAGGCAAATGCTGGTAGACCCACTTCGAAATCGCATCCAGTCCAACCCAAGCGCCAGTTCCGCCGAGTCCAATAAACAGCGCGTCCCGGTAATACGTCTTCGGCATGCCGGTCCATTCCGGTATTCGCTCCCCGCCGAACGCAAGCGTTCCGTAATACCATGCCGCCCCAAACAGCAGGGCCAGAAGCCCAAACGAGAACAGCAAGCCCAGCAGCGCGCTAATCGCTGTGACCCCCATCATCGTCTTGAATGGAATCGCCGTGTTGTACTTAGTCAAGGCATTGGGCACAAAGTCCCCGCAGGCCAGCGTCAACCCGGCGGCGGCAAGTCCCCACAGCGCCCACAGCGTCACCCGCTTCCACGGAATCGTGCGCGCCGGTTCCGAACGTAGATTCTTCAGGAAGACAATCAGCACGGTAATCGCAAATCCAGCTACGATCAGGATCGGTATTGCGTACCCGAACACAATCTTGGTCAGCGTCGCCTCTTCTCGCTTTCGCCGCCACTCATCGGGAATTTTTATGTACGTGCGGTAATTCGCTACTTCATCACCGAGGACCATGAGCTCCATTCGCGCGTACGCTCGGTTTGACATTACGTCAGGATGGTCGGGACTCAGGTCGAGCGGCGCATTTTGCTGCCACGTCAATGTGTGATCCGTCCGGTGCGGCCGTTTGTCCGAATTCGACTCCACCAGCGACCACTGGCTCAAATCAATCTTCTTTTCCTCGCGCAAAAATTTCTCCGCCCGCGCCATAGCGCCCTCTTTGCTCAGTGACGCTCCCGGCGCCTCGTCCGCCACCGTATGCCGAATCGCGTGCAGCGAGCCGTCCGGCCTCAGCACCACCGCATACTCCTCCGGCTGCGAATCGCGAAAATACCGCACCCGCCACAGCGCCCCCGGCACCTGCGTGGCAAGAATTTCATTCAGCCGCGCGACGCCAACGCGCTCCCGCAAGAACTCGTTCGTCGTCGGATCTGTCACATTTACAAGCACCGTCGCATGTTTGTAGCTGTTCGGCTCCAGCCCGTGCTGCCGGAGAATCGCATCCGCGCGCGGACGTGCCGACCGCGCATTCACCGAGAGCTTCAAGTAATCGCCGATCGACTCCGGTTTCACTTTCCAAGCCACCGCCCCGCCCGCCACCAGGCACACCGCCAAAACCGCCAGCGTTCGCGAAGACAGCGCGTCATACCGCCGCACCGAAACCGCCGCGGAAACCTCTTCTGGTCCCGCAGTAAGGCTTATCTCCGAAGCCGGTGCCGCCTGATTCAGCAAGTCTTCATCTGTCTCAAATCTGCCTCGCGACAAATACGAAATCGCCGCAAACAGCAAGGGCGCCGCTGCTGCCAGCGCCACCACGATCCCCGAAACCTTGAAATACAAGTTGTTCGAGCGCACCAGTAGCAATCCCACCAGCGAAGCGTCCACCGTGTAGTGCCAAATCAACGTGGCCAGAATTCCCCACCGCAACATCACCAGCCCGGCCACGATTCCAATCAACCCGATTTCAATCCCGCGAATGTATGGCGGCTCCTGCGGATAATTGCTGTGTAGAAAGCTCCACATGAACGCCGGTACGATCACCGCGATCCATCGCGAACCGGTCAGCTTCGTAAAAAACGGAATGGCAAACAACCGGAACGTAAACTCCTCGTTGGTCGAAGCCAGCAACCCGATCGCCGCTCCCGAAATCCACGGAATCAGCGTGTTCACCGACTCTTCATAATTAATTTCCTGCGGCGCCCACGCCCCAAAATGGCTCGCCACCACATAGAACGCCACCACATACCCAATGTGCGCCGCCGCCAACGAAAGCCCCACCACCGCTGCCGAAAAAAATTCCTTCGACCGCAATCCCCTCAGCGTAAGTGCTTTCGCCAACTGCAATCGCTGCGGCTGTGAAGCCCGGTACAGTGGCTCCGCCGCCGGCAGCACCAGCGTCACCGTAATCGCCGTCAAGAGCGCCAGCACCAGCGCCATTCCGATCTTCGCCAGCAGGAAACCATGGTAAGAACTATTGGTGTTGTAGCTCGCGCTCCACAGAGGCCAGTCATTCAGGTTCTGCAAGAACAGCAGTCCCGCCACCAGAAGCCCCAGCACAATCGCCCCGTGCCACGAGGACTGTCCGGAATTCGTCAGCTTGAACGCCAGCCACACCGCAAATCCCAGTAACAAAATGTAAGGAACGGTGAATACCAGCGCCAGCGTGTCGTTGGCAGAACGCAGCCGCTGAAAGCTTCGCTGCCACGCTTCCGGCACGCGCAAATATTCCTGCGCTCCACCGATGTGCTCTCCCTGCAACGACACCGTCAGCCGGTAGGGCGCGTCCTTCGCGCGAAATCCTCGCTTTTCCCAGGTGAAATCCCAATCCGTGCGGTTCGGCCGTTTCGTCGAATTCGCTTCCTCCGTCAGGAAGTCCCATTGGCTCGCGTCGAGTCCAAGCTTCGCAACCAGAAAGTCTTGCGCGCCGGCCTGCGCCGCCGCCCGATCCAGCGTAGCTCCCGCTCGCGCTTCCTCGATCTTGTGCGTATACCCCACGACGTTCCCCGCCGGGCTCACGCGCACGAAAAATTCCTCTTCCTGCTGTGGACGGAAAAACCGCACGTCCCAATACCAGATGTGCAGTTGCGACGACATGATCTGGTTCGCTTGCTGCAATCCCAGTTCGCGTTCCAGGTACGTTTTCGCGTCGTCGTCCACGCTGAACACGATCGCCGACCGGTAGCCGCTAACGTTTTCGCCCAGCCCCGCCACAAAGCTTTGCGCCCGCTGCAGCGCCTCCGCACGTGTGACCCGGAAATCCACGGAAGCTTCCGGAAACGCTCGAAAGAAATATTTGTAAGCGAAAATCGTCCCGACGATTCCGAGCGCCACCCACAGCAACAGCGCCCGCTTCTCCGACCCGCTCAGCCGATCGCTAGACACAAGAGCCTCCGCAAGCAACGCCCCACTCTATAAATACGCCCGCCACACGCGCAAGTGACCATATGGTGGGCGCAGCCCGACTGCAGCAGGCAGGCACCGCTGCGCCCCAGCTTGGCACGATCTCAGCAAGCCTTCCTTCTCAGCCCGCCCCTAAACCTGTCATCCTGAGGGTCCCGGCGCCTTTCAGCCGGGCCGAAGGATCTCAACCTGCAGGGCTTGGCAACTGCCTGCAAGGCTGTCCGCTTCCGCGACGCCTTTCCCGTAACCGGACAATCTCGGGGCCGCCCCGGGCTATCGATAATCTGTAAATATAGCCAGCACAAGGAGTTGAACGGGAGAAAGCTCGGAAGGGGAGGTGCCCTTACCTCACCAGAATTTAGAGGGTGTGCCCATGCAAACGCTTTGGCAAGACTTACGATTTGCGGCTCGCATGCTGCGGAAGAACCCCGGCTTCACGGCTGTCGCGGTGCTGACGCTAGCCGTAGCCATCGGCGCAAACGCCGTAGTCTTTAGCGTGATGAATGGGCTGATCTTGCGCGCATTAGATGTGCCCCAGCCGGAGAGCCTTTACACCATCGAGCACGGAACCGACAAAGACTCAAATGAATCGTATCCCGATTATCTCAATCTGCGCGATCGCAACCGCAGCTTTGATAGCCTCATCGCGTACAACATCTCCCAGGCAGCTCTGGACACGGGCAAGAATCCGTCCCTCGCTTGGGCTTACCAAGTGAGCGGCAACTACTTCGACGCATTGGGCATTCAGCCGTGTCTTGGCCGGCTCATTCACCCCTCCGATGAGCACGCTCCAGATATCGTGCTTACCTACGCGTATTGGCACACCCATTTTCAGGATGACCGCAGTGTGGTCGGCCGCGTTCTCCGTCTCAACAGCCATCCTTACACTGTCGTCGGTGTAACACCGCCCGGGTTTCGCGGGACTGTGTTGATCTTCTCGGCCGATTTTTTTGTGCCCATCGTCAACCAACAACAGGGCGACGCGGCGGATCTCTTGAATGCGCGCGGAAATCGTTGGATTAGCGAGGTGCTTGGACACGTGAAGGCGGGAGTCACTCCAGCGCAGGCGGTTGCCGACCTGAACTCGATTGGTTCTGCTCTCGAAAAGAGCTATCCCAAAGAGGATGCTCAGATGAGCTTTAGCTTGGAGCGTTCAGGCCTCCCCGGCGGCGGTTTTAACACTGCTCTGCAGGCATTCGTTGCGGGATTGATGCTGCTGGCGGGATTAATTTTATTGGCTGCCTGCGCCAATCTGGGTAGCCTCTTTGCCGCACGCGCCGCCGATCGTTCCCGTGAAGTTGCTCTGCGGCTCGCGCTGGGAGCCGGCCGCACACGCATTCTGCGGCAATTATTTACCGAGGCTCTGCTGATTTCACTTATGGGAGGCGCTGCCGGACTTTGGACCAGCGTAGTGCTTCTGCACTGGTTGGGCGTGTGGCAGCCGTTTCCCCAATACCCGATAAATATGCCGGTGAACCCGGATGCAACCGTTTATGGAGTCGCTTTGCTATTGAGCTTGGCAAGCGGGCTCCTGTTCGGCGCGGTTCCCGTCAAGCAGGTGCTTCGCACCGATCCCTATCAGGTCATCAAGTCAGGATCAACCGGCTCGGTCGGACGCCGCCTTACCGCCCGCGACCTGTTGCTTGGCGCACAGATCGCGATCTGCGCGGTGCTGGTCACCTCTTCGATGGTTGCCGTCCGCGGACTGGCTCGTTCGCTGCACAGCAATTTCGGCTTTGAGCCGCGCGACGCCATGCTCGTTGATACAGACTTGAACATGGCAGGTTATAAACCCGATCGCGCGCCCGCAATGCAAAAGAACATGCTCGATGCCATGGCCTCGATTTCTGGCGTAACGTCCGTTGGCCTGGTTAACCTCCCGCCATTACAACCGGCCTGCTGCAGCGAGGCGAATGTCTTTAACGACAAAACAGCCGATCTCAGGCCAACCAATGCTGCAGCTCACGTGATTATGTTCAGCATCTCTCCCGAATATCTCCAGGTGGCTGGCACGCCTTTATTGGCCGGCAGAGACCTGACATGGCACGACGACAAGAATGCGCCGCGTGTTGCCGTGGTGAATCGGCTATTTGCTGCCAGAATGTTCGGATCCGCCGCAAACGCGCTCGGCGGACACTACAAACTGGACGACGGAACCCACATCCAAGTAGTGGGTATCGTCGAAGATGGAAAATATAGTCCGAACATCACCGAAGATCCTCGGCTCGCGATGTTCCTGCCCATACTCCAATCACCCTCCACCGAGACGTGGCTGGTCGTGCGCTCCAGCGCCAATCCACGCCTACTGTCGGCGGCCATAAGAACCAAATTGCAAGACATCGACTCCGGCCTGCCTATGTTCATCCAGACCTGGACCGAAGCAATGGATGGAGCTCTGTTTCCCTCGCGTATGGCGGCGCTGTCGCTGGGTGTACTTGGTGTGATGGGCGCGATGTTGTCTGTAACTGGCATTTTTGGACTGGCTGCGTATTCCGTCAGCAAACGCTTGCGCGAGTTGGGAATTCGCATGGCTCTCGGCGCGCAACGAAAGGAAGTGTTGCAGGCAGCCCTGGGACGCGCATTCAAGTTGCTCGCATTTGGTTCCGCGGCAGGATTGCTCCTCGGAATTCTGGCCAGCCGGGTGCTCGCCTTCATCGTGTATCAAGCAACTCCCCGCGACCCGCTGGTATTGGTCGGTACCGTTCTGGCGATGTCGTTACTGGGGCTAGCAGCCACGTGGATTCCGGCGCAACGCGCTCTCTCCGTCGATCCTGCGATCCTCCTCCGCGAGGAGTAAAGGAGCAACCGCACCCCCATGTAGCCCAGGTCCGCCTTTGGGAACTGAGGATTTTCGTTTCGATTTTTGAAACGAGCGCATTTTGAATTTTCCTCGATCACCTGCATCTAAACAGTCCCTCCGCCAGCACCGTCCCGATTTTCACGGCCCCATAGCCTCAATGATATAAATGAACCATCGATGTCCCTCTCCCTGACCACCGAAGTCCGCATGATCAAAGGCGTCGGCCCCAACCGCGCCGAACTCCTCGCCAAGCGCGGCATCTACACGCTCGACGATCTCCTCCACTATCTACCCTTCCGCTACGAAGACCGCATCCACTTCTCCAACATCCGCGACATCAAGCCCGACGGTGTCTACACCATCCGCGCGCGCGTCATGAGCGGCCAGGCCGTCCGCACCATGCGCGGGCGCGATGCCATCTACCATCTCCTCGTGCAGGATCCCACCGGCCAGCTTCCCTGCAAATTTTTTCACGGCGGCTATCTCGAGGGCCGTCTCAAGCAAGGCCAGCTCCTCGTCCTCCACGGCAAGGCCGAGGTCGACAAAATGCGCCCCGCGCGCATCGAAATGGTCAATCCGCAAATCGAGCTGCTCAGCAGCGTCGACCACTCCCTCGCCGCCCATGAAGCGGACAAGTCCGCCGCCCAGGAAGAAATCGACTCCACCGAAGTCGGCCGCATCGTTCCCATCTACGAAGCCATCGGCACCTTTGGCTCGCGCTCCATCCGCCGCACCATCTATACCGCACTGCAAACTCTCGACCCGCGCATGCCCGACGTTTTGCCGGAACACCTCCGCGCGCGGCTCGGCTATCCAACGCGCTTCCAAGCCCTGGCGCAAGCGCATTTCCCCTCTGCGGAAGAATCCGTCGACGCCCTGAACGAATTTCGCTCCCCCGCCCAGCAACGCCTCATCTTCGAGGAATTTTTCCTCTATCAACTCAGCCTAGCCCTCGACCGTCGCGCTGCCCGCAAGGAAGACGCCATCGCTTTCCGTCTCCGCGAAGAAAATATTCGCGAGGCTCTTAAGCGCATCCTCCCGTTCAAGCCCACCGCCGCCCAGAAGCGCGTCCTCGCAGAAATCGCCGCCGACCTCGAAAGGCCCGCGCCCATGAACCGGCTTCTCCAAGGCGACGTTGGCAGCGGCAAAACCATCGTTGCCCTGCAAGCCGCCGTCGTCGCCATGGAAAACGGCTGCCAGGCCGCCCTCATGGCCCCCACGGAAATCCTCGCCGTGCAACATTTTCTTTCCGCGCGCCGCATTCTCGAGCGCGGCGGCTATCGTGTCGAGCTGCTCATCAGCGGCCTGAAAGCCGCCGAAAAATCCGCCGCCCTCGAACGCATCCGTTCCGGCGAAGCACAGCTCGTCATCGGCACGCACGCCCTCATCGAAGACAACGTCGAGTTCGCCCGTCTAGCCTTCGTGGCCATCGACGAGCAGCACCGCTTCGGTGTCCTCCAGCGCAAGCGCCTGATGGACAAAGCCGCCGCTCACGGCCACGCCCCCCACGTTCTCGTCCTCACCGCCACGCCCATCCCGCGCACGCTGTCGCTCACCCTCTACGGCGATCTCGACGTCTCTGTCCTCGACGAGCTCCCGCCCGGCCGCACACCCATCGAAACGCACCTTACCTCCGAGCCGCATCTCCCCGGCGTTTGGGGCAGCATTCGCCGCGAAGTAGCAGCCGGCCACCAAGCCTACGTCGTTTATCCCGTGATTGAAGAATCCAAACTAGAGTTGAAAGCCGCGATCGAAGAATATGAGCGCCTGTCGCGAGAAGTTTTCCCCAAGCTGCGCCTGGGCCTTCTACATGGCCGCCTCTCCAGTGAAGAAAAAGACGAAGTCATGCAGCAATTCCGCAAGAATGAAGTGCAAATCCTGGTCGCCACCACCGTCGTCGAAGTCGGCGTCGATGTCCCCAACGCCACCGTCATGGTCATCGAGCACGCCGAGCGCTTCGGCCTCTCCCAACTCCATCAGCTGCGCGGGCGCATCGGCCGTGGTGCGCAAAAATCCCACTGCGTCCTCGTCGGCCCCGTGCGTATGACCGACGAAGCCCGCGCCCGTCTGGAAACCATGGTGCGCACCTCCAATGGTTTCGAGATCGCCGAAACCGATCTCCAACTCCGCGGCCCCGGCGAATTTTTCGGCACCCGCCAATCGGGCGCCTTCGGCTTCCACATCGCCAACCCAGTTCGCGACCGCGAACTCCTCGAGCAAGCCCGTCGCGAAGCCTTCGCCATCGCCGACTCTCCATCGCAAAAGCCCGCGCTAGACCGCATCTTCCGCTCCCTCCCCCCCGAATGGCAGCGGCGGTATCATTTGGCGAAAGTCGGCTAGAAGACTATGCGCATCATCGCCGGCAAATATCGCAGCCGCATCCTCAAAAGCCTCAAGGGCAACGCCCTCCGCCCGACCAGTGACCGCCTTCGCGAAACTCTCTTCAACGTCCTCGGCCCCAACGTCACCGGCTCGAGCTTCCTCGACGTCTTCGCTGGCACCGGCGCCGTTGGCATCGAAGCCCTCAGCCGCGGCGCCTTCGAAGTCGTCTTCATCGAAAACCACGCCCCCGCCGCTGTCCTGATCCGTCGCAACCTCGAATCCCTCGCAATCACCAGCGGCGCGCAGGTCCTCGCCCTCGACGCCCTCCGCGCCCTCGAGAAAATCGCCCACCAGCACAAAGCGACCGACGCCCCATTCGATTTCGCTTTCGTAGACCCGCCCTACGCCGAAAAACCTCAATACGACCGCGTCCTCGGCTTCCTCGGCTCCGCCCCATTTCTCAGCCAAGGCAGCCTCGTCATCGCCGAGCACCGCCGCACCTTCAATCTCCCCCAGCGCATCGGCCGCCTCCTGCAAACTCGCATCCTCCGCCAAGGCGACGCCGCCCTCAGCTTCTTCGAGCACCAAGCCGCCGAACCCGACGAAATCCCCGAAGCCGCCTAGCTGCGTCGGCATCAAAATAGTATTTTTTGGGAATGCCGCGGTCTTGCCGCCGCTTTCACGCCGTAAGGATCACGATCGTGCGGACAATCATTCCTAACTCAAGCCTTACACACTCACAAAAACTTCACCAGCGCGTCAGTTGTTTCCTTCGGTCGCTCTTCCAGCACCCAATGCCCCGTATCTTTCAGTACCACGACAGTCACATCTGAAGCGACCAACTTCATCTGCTCTCCCAGCACTACTCCCAGCGACTTCTCCCCGCCGATCGCCAGCACCGGCATCGTCAGTTTCGTCTGCGACAATTGCGCGAAATCCTTCGCCGCTTGCGGGAACGATTCGAAGTAAGCCCAACCCGCGCTCATTCGCCCCGGCCGTGCGTACGCCGCGGTGTACGCCTCCCGGTCCGCGTCCGGCAACGATCGCTTCTTATCCGCGGCGAATTCATTCCAGTAATAGTCGAAATACATGCGCTCCCGTCCTCGCACTAGCGCCTCCGGCGTCGCCCCGTGAAAACGGAAATGCCACAGACCGGGATTGTTGTACACCGCCTCCCACCCGCTCACCCCTGGCAAGAACGCATCCATCACCACCAGCTTCTCCGTTTCCGCCGGAAACTGCGCGGCATACGCGTACGCGACCATCAGCCCGATGTCGTGTCCGACCACTCGCGCTTTCTCGATACCGAGCTTCCGCGCAAGCCCATGAATCCGCATCGCCGCCGTCTTCATGTCCGAACCGTTCGCCGGTATCGCCGAATCCCCGATTCCCGGCAAGTCCGGCGCAATCACCGTAAACCGTTCCGCCAGCAGCGGCATGATCGGCCTCCACATCCGCGACGTTTCCGCGTAGCCGTGCAGCAAAATCACCGCCGGCCCCCGCCCGGCCGTCAGGTACTGCAGCCGAACGCCGTCGACTTCTTCCGTGCGCGAGGCAATCGTCTTGTCCTCCGCGTTGCCGCCGGCCGCAGTCAACAACAAACCAACGAACGCAAGCGCGCTGCATACCGCCATCTTCGCGAAACCATGAAAAGCTCGTTCCATAAATCTCCTGGAATGCACGTTAGAAATCTTGCGCATCATGCCGCAAAATCCTACCACGCTCGGGCTTCGTATCATTCTCCCGCGACCGCGAGTCCTCGGCACCACGGAGCATGGCGCAGCTATGAGCTACGATTGCCTGACGGAGCTGCTAAACTCGCTGCCAGCGCAAGGATTCGAGCAAGGAGCAAAACTCTCATGAGCGAAACGCATCCTCCGCGCCGCACCGGTCAAAGCTTCGGCGCTGTACTAGCCGGCATCGCCGCTGGCGTGGTTCTGTCTCTTGGTACCGACAGCGCGTTGCGCGCCGCCGGCATCATCCCGCCCTTGGGGCAGCAGCCGCCGATGAGTGACTCACTCTTCTTGCTTGCCACCACCTATCGCATCGTCTACGGCATCGCCGGCAGCTACATCATCGCGCGGCTCGCACCCGATCGGCCAATGCGGCACGCCCTGATAGGGGGCGCCATGGGCTTAGTCGTAAGCGGCGTTGGCGTTGTAGCGATGTGGAACCACCAGCCCCCTCTCGGCCCGCACTGGTATTCCCTTGCGCTCGCGGTCACCGCCTTGCCCTGTGCTTGGTTAGGGGGCAAGCTCCGCTTGATGCAGAATGGGGCGTAGCATTGGTCGCACAAACTGACTGAGGGAGCCATACATGAAAAAAGCAAAATCCAGCCATCGCGCTTCAGCCATGAAACGCAGCGCCACTGCAAAAAACGTGGACGAGTACCTCGCAGCCGTCCCGGAACCCGCGCGCAGCACCTTAAACACCGTTCGCGCGGTGATTCGCTCCGCGGTGCCGCCGGAGGCCACCGAGGCCATCACCTATGGCATTCCCACCTTCAAGTACAAGGGATCGCTGCTGGCCTTCGCTGCGTTTAAGAACCATTGCAGCTTGTTCCCCATGAGTCTGGCCGTGATCGATACGTTCAAGAACGAACTTAAGCCTTTCCTCGCGTCCAAAGGGACCATCCGCTACCCGCTGGACAAACCTTTGCCCTCCGCTCTCGTGAAAAAGCTGGTGAAAGCGCGTATCGCAGAAAAAGATCGCAGGAAATAGCGCTGATCGCGCCGTCTAAGATCCGCGCGGCAATTCACAGCAATCAATAACTGTACGGAACAAACGGCACTTGCTCGGAAGCCTGGAACGGAAAACAAAACTCGCCCCTGGGATGCAGCCAGCGATCCGTCGGCGCAGTCGCGCGCGCGTCTCGGTCATCCGTGGCAAACGTCGCGCACAGCTCGTATTCTTCATTCGATTTTGCGCGATAAACGAACGCCTTGCCGCTCACCGGATCTTGTTTCACTGCAATGTGAAATTTGTCCAGATTTTCCGGAAGCGTCTTCCCTCCTGTCGTCCATCTCTGATTGATCTGTCGCGCGAGCTCCGAAAGCGTGCGCACCGTGCGCAGGTCCGCCTGCACCAGCCGCTGATTCGCCGGGCCGCCCAGCACGCGAAACCCCAGTATGACCACCACCACGACCGCCACGGTGGCCGCGATGCCCGCCCACACGTCTCTACTCATCCGCTTTCCTCGTGGCCACAGCGCCCTTTTGCAGCGATCCCAGGTAATACCAAAAGACCCCGCCCGCGATCACCAGCACCACAGACGTCTTCGCAATAAATCGCCCGGTCAATTCCCCGCGCAGGAAGTACGTCAAAAACGTAATCAAGTCCCCGACCACCACGCCCGCCGCAATCAGCAGCGCGATATACGTCAGCCACTTCCGCACTGGAGACTCCAGTTTCTCCGGATGCAGCCCGACTTCCCGCAAAATAACGCGCATCGCCAAAAGATAAATGGGAAACGCGACGATGATGCACGCCAGCGAACCCGCGATCTGATAATAGCCGCCGGTATAGTAATCGTTAGCCGGGCTAAGCGGATCCCGGATCCACCGGTCGATGAGCGTGAACATCACCGATCCCAGTCCGATCGTCCACGTCGCCAGCATCGAAAAGCTCAGCAAATACAGAAACGCGTCCTTCGCCGAACCCGAGCGTTTGTACGCCGGCACGCGAACGCCGCTCTGATTCTCGAAATGGTCCGCCAGCGCGCGGTACACGTCGTCCTCCGGCCAGCCGCGCCCGCGCAACAGTGCTACCAGCGATTCGTCGCTGGCCCCTTGCCGCTTAGCCGCATCCAGAAATTCCTGTATAGCCTTGTTCATCGCCGCCGATTCTATCGTAACTTAGGGTTCTCTGCGGCAGTTCTCTGTGGACTCTGTGTCAGAAACCCTGGCTTCCTCACTCCCCTAGCCGCGTGTAATTAATCCAAATCTCCGCCGCAATCATCTCCAGTGTGAACCCACGACCCACTGCTCACGCCTCACTTTCCTGAACGAGTTTTTGCCCCGCTCCAGAATCGGATACAATTCCTCTGTTCGGCCTCTGCCGCCCGTCGGCGAAGACGCGCCCCGACCGCCCTGCGGGTTCCCACAACACATTCAGGCGAGGTGCCATGACGCGAGGTATTCCGATGCATAGCCGCCCACAGCGGCGCCCGGCACGCCGAAAGCGTGAGTTCACCGCCGCTGCGGCGATCCTGTCGATTCTGATTTGCCTCGGCGCCTGTCTCGCCGCGAACGCCGCACGCGCCCAGGAGCGCCGCGACCGCGAGCCCAACAGCGTCTACCTCGAGCGCCGCGCGAAACTCGCCGCGCAGGTGGATTGCCCCATCGTTCTGTTGGGTCTTACCGGACGCGAGGAATCATCGCAAACTTACGTCTTCGAGCAGGAAGAAAACTTCTACTACCTGACCGGCCACAACGAAGAGGGCGCCGGCCTGATAATCCTCCCGCCAAAATCATCCGGCGGCGAAGCATCGAATTCCCCGCGCGAAATCCTCTACCTTCCCGGCAAGAATCCTCAAAAAGAAAAATGGAACGGCGTGCGCATGTCTCCCGGCGATCCCGGCATAGAAGCCCGCACCGGCTTCGCAACCGTAAGGCCTTTCGCGGAGATGCGCTCTGCGGTCGAGAACTTGGCGAAAACCTATCCGTGCATCTACACGATTCTTTCCTACGAAAAGGAGCTGGGCGGCTACCCGCATGAAAAAGAGGTTGTCGACTGGCTCCAGCAATCCGCGCCGCAAAGCAAACTGAAAGACCTTCGCGCGCAAATCACCGCCCTGCGCCAGATCAAATCCCCCGGCGAAATTGCCTTCCTGCAGCGCGCCATCGACCTCACGGTGGACTCCCACCTGGAAGCCATGCGCATGATGCGCCCCGGGCTCCACGAATACGAAGTGGCCGCGAAAATGGTGGAAGTCCACGCCATGGGCGGCTCCGAAGCGGAGGGCTACGCTCCCATCGTGGGCGCCGGACCAAATTCCACCGCGCTCCATTACGATCGGCTCTCGCGCAAAATCGAAGACGGCGACATCGTCGTAATCGACGTCGGAGCGCAGTATTCCGGATACTCCGCCGATATCACCCGCACCATCCCCGCCAACGGGAAATTCACGCCGCGCCAGCTCGAGATTTACAACATCGTGCTAGGCGCGCAAAACGCCGCGCTCGCCGCGCTCAAACCCAGCATGGATCTATGCCAAAAGGACAGGAAGAGCCTCTACAAAATTTCCTACGACTACATCAATTCCCATGGCAAGGATCTGCACGGAAAATCGCTCGGCCAGTATTACATTCACGGACTCGGCCACAACCTCGGCCTCAACGTCCACGACCCCGGAGAATCCTGCATGCCGCTCGAGCCCGGCATGGTGGTCACCATGGAGCCGGGCATCTACATCCCCGAAGAAAATCTCGGGATGCGCATCGAAGACGACGTCCTCATCACCGACACCGGCTACAAGCTCCTGAGCGAGCGCCTGCCGCGCGACCCCGCCGAAATCGAAAAAATAATGGCCCAAGGTGCCGCCCAGCGCGCCCAGGCCGCGAAAAAAGGCGACGATTGACCGCGCAGAATCGGCCCGTCTATACTGTTTGTTCGCGCTGGACGCGTTTTTCTTCCAACGTGCCTCGAGCCTGCCTGCGGCAGGCAGGTCATTCCGCGCAGCCGCTAGCCGTTCAGCGGGCCGCTAGCCGGAATTTCCGAAATCGCAATCTTTAGGAGCCTCCGGCCCTCCGCGGCCGCGAAACTATGAGCAGCGTCAAAGCCACCCAACTTCGCCCCGGCATGGTCATCCAGCACGAGGGCCAGCTCTTCACCATTTTTAGCGTCGATCACCGCACCCCGGGAAACAAGCGCGGCTCCATGCAAACGCGCATGAAAAATTTCAAGAGCGGCGCGATCATCGATTATCGTTTCCGCGCCGAGGAATTTGTTGATCGCGCCATTCTCGACGAAGTCGAATTCGAGTATCTCTATAACGAGGGCGACGAATTCCACTTCATGAACACGGAAACGTACGAGCAAATGCATCTCACCCGCGAGCAGCTCGGCGAGACCGTTTACTACCTGATTCCCAACACCGTCGTGAAAGTGGAATTTTTCGAGGACAAGCCGATCGGCGTGGACCTGCCCGACACCATGGAGCTCAAGGTGATCCACACCGAGCCCACGCTCCAGAAAGCCACGGCCAGCGCGGTCGGCAAACCCGCCACGTTGGAAACCGGTTTGGTCGTGCAGGTGCCGCCCTTCGTGAACGAAGGCGATAGAATCAAAGTGGACACCGCCGAAGCGCGCTACGTCCAGCGCGTCGAGTAGATTTGAGTCGATGTAGGGGCGCGCTTGAGCGCGTCCCAGCGGCTTTAGCCGCTATCCTGATTTTTCCGCCTCCGCAGCTTGCTGCCGCGAAAGCAGCAGCGAGAACGAGGTCAAGAAGGCGCCCCGGCGAAATCCGGGGCGCTGCGTTTTGCGCGGAAATTTTTGATGTGGCGCGAACGCGCTTTTATTTTTTGCCGGCGGAACCGGCCGCGGATTTTTCCGGGGCTTTCTGCGCGAAAACGCGCGCAAAAATCGCATCGACGTGGCGAAGCTGCCGCTGCAAATCAAATGCCTGCGCCAGCGCCCTGGCATCCAGAAATTTCGTGATGCGCGCATCGCCTGCGACCCGCTCGCGAAAATTCGAATCCGTCTCCCACGCAACCATGGCATTTTCCTGCACCGCTTTGTAGGCGTCATCGCGCGGCATGCCTTTTTCCACCAGGTCTTGTAAAAGTTGCCCGGAGTACACCAGGCCCTGCGTCATTTCCAGATTGCGCTTCATGCGCTCTGGAAAGACGCGCATGTTTACGACCACGGTGGTCATTTTCGCGAGCATGTAATCCACCAAAATTGTGGAATCCGGGAGAATTACGCGCTCGACCGAACTGTGGGAAATGTCGCGCTCGTGCCAGAGGGCGACGTTTTCGAATGCGGCGACCATATTGGAACGCACGAGGCGCGCTAAGCCACAAATCTGCTCAGAAGTCACCGGGTTGCGTTTGTGCGGCATCGCCGAGCTGCCGCGCTGCTCGCCGCCAAACGGCTCTTCCACCTCGCGCACTTCGGTGCGCTGCAAGTGGCGAATCTCCAGCGCGATTTTCTCCAGCGTCGCCGCGATCAGCGCCAGCGAGCTCAGATACTGCGCGTGGCGGTCGCGCTGAATCACCTGCGAAGCCACCGGCGCAACCTGCAAACCTAGCCGCTGGCAAATGCGCTCTTCCATGTCGGGGCCGAGATGCGAAGCATTTCCCACCGCGCCGGAGATTTTGCCTACCGCCATTTGCGCGGCGGCATCTCGGAATCGAGCGATATTGCGCTGATTTTCCGCAAACCAGTTGGCGATTTTCAGTCCGAACGTGATGGGCTCCGCGTGAATGCCGTGCGTGCGGCCGATTTGCGGCGTGTCTCGAAATTCGTGAGCGCGTGAATCGAGCACTTCACCGAAGAGAATGAGAGCGCGTTCTATGAGAGTAGAGGCATCGCGAACGAGCAGGGCTTGCGCGGTGTCGACCACATCGTTCGAAGTCAGCCCGTAGTGCAGCCAGCGCGCCGCAGCCGGATCGCCGATCGATTCGCCGACGGCCATGGTGAACGCGATGACATCGTGCTTTACGCGCGATTCCAGTTCCAGAATCCGCGCAACGTCGACTTTCGCCCGCGCGCGGATCACCGCCGCCGACTCCTTCGGTACTTGGCCAGCCTCGGCAAGGGTTTCCGTGGCGCCTAACTCGACGTCCAGCCAGCGCGCGAATTTGTTCGCATCGCTCCAGACGCGGCCCATCTCTTCACGGGTGTACCGTGCTATCAATTCCGCTCCTCGCTGCGGCCAGCCGCATCCGCCCGGCTAACCCGCAAAACCCTTGTAATGATACGGTATTTCCATTCGGGGCGCGACCAAAGGGCTGGAGCAAGAGAGAAGCCTCAGGCTTAAAAGGCAGGTTTGAGCTACCTGTCCCCAGGCAAGGAAGTGCCAAAACCGACCTAACCGCGACCCTGAAATCCTGTCTAATGAAGCGGATGAGGCCGAGCGTCGAAACCAGCATCGAAAGCGACGCCATCGCCGTGGAGCGCACGCTGGCGGGCGATCGCGACGCATTTCGCATTCTGGTGGAGCGGCACAGCCGTAACGTGTACCGGCTGGCGTATCGCATGACCGGGAACCAGCATGACGCGGAGGAAGTGGTGCAGGAGGCATTTTTGCGGGCGTATCAAAAACTGAGCCAGTTTGCGTCGCGCGCGAATTTCGGGACCTGGGTTTATCGCATCGCCGCGAACTACGCGATCGACCGCATGCGGCAGAAAAAAAGCGAAGATTCGAAGCGCGCTCTGCCGGCCAGAGAAACCGAGGACGGCGTGGAGATGGACTTGATGAGTTCGGTGCCCGACGGCGCGCCTTCCCCGGAGCGGCTGGCACAGAGCAGCCAACTCGCCGCACAAATGCGGCGCGCGCTCACGCACCTCACGCCCGCCGAGCGCACGGCATTTGTAATGCGGCACTGGGGCGGCTCGGGAATCGAAGAAATCGCCGAGGCGCTGAAGTCCAGCACCAGCGCCGCCAAGAACACGGTCTTTCGCTCGGTGCAAAAACTTCGCAAGACGCTGGAACCATTTGTGGAGCAGCGAGGACGGGTGAGAGCGATGGGAACGGAACTATGAAGCATCCGAAAGAGGAAGAATTGATCGCGTATCACGACGGCGAAGCGGCGGGGCGAGAGACGATTGCCGCGCATCTGGGCGATTGCCCGGAATGCCAGGCGGAACTCGCGCGCATCGATGCGTTGCTCGCCGCGCTCAATACGATCCCCGTGCCCGATCCGGGAGAGGACTACGGCCAGCGCGTTTGGCAACAGATTTCGCCGCGCCTGCCGCAGCACCGCGCGCATTGGTGGGACTTTCTTTTCAGCGAACCCAAGATGGCTCCGTGGTTCGCGCCGCGCCGCTGGGCGGCTGCCGGTGCGATTGCCGCGCTCGTGCTTGCCGCGTTTATTGCCGGACGGATTAGCAAGCCCAATGCGCCCGGCACTTCTGTGGCGGTGGACCAAACAAAAGTGCGGGAGCGCATTCTGGTGATGGCCGTCGGCGAGCATCTGGGACGCTCGGAAATGGTTCTGGTGGAGCTGGCGAATAGCGGCCCGGACACGGCAGGGCAAAAAGAGGTCAACATCTCTGGTGAGCAGCGGCGCGCGGAAGACTTGCTTGAGGAAAACCGGCTCTACCGGCAAACCGCGCTGGAGCAGGGAGACACCGCGCTGGCCGGCGTGCTCGATGAACTTGAGCGCGTGCTTTTGGATGTGGCGCACAGCCCGCAGCAGGTGACTCCCGCGCAGCTGGAAGGCATTCGGCAGCGCATCGAAGCGCGCGGGATTCTTTTCAAAGTTCGTGTGGTCGGCAAGGAACTGCAGCAACGCGAGGAGTCGGGGAACACGCCCGCAAAGCCGAGCAGTTCCGCGAAAGGCGAAAGGAACAAGGCATGAGCAGGGGAGATGTAGCGATGATGAGAAACAGAACGTGGATGGTAGTGGCGCTTTTGCTGGCGATGCCGAGCCTCGCGCAACCGACGGCCGCGTCCAGCGTCGGGCAAGCGGCGCATCCGGCCGTTAGCTCGCATAGCCAAGCCGCTCCTGAAGCGGACCGCGACGAAGAAGCCGGCGATATGGACCAGGACAGCCAGGACCAGGAGCAGGAAAAGCGGGACCGCGAGCAAGAAGCTAGGGACCGTGAGCAGGAAAAGCGCGATCGCGAGCAAGAAAAACGCGATCGGGAACAAGAAAAGCGCGACCAGGAACAAGAGCGCCTGGATCGTTTCAATGAACTTTATGAGGGCGGCCGGGAAGCGTTGGATGAAGACCGCTACGAACGGGCGGAAGCCAAGTTCGATCAATTGGCTCAGCTCAACGGTCCACAGACCGATGCGGCCCTTTATTGGAAAGCCTATGCGGAGAACCGCCTGGGCAAGCGAGATACGGCGCTGGCTAACCTTGCCGAGCTCAAGCGGCGCTTCGCACAGAGCCGCTGGCTGAAAGATGCCAGCGCCCTGGAACTGGAAGTGCGCCAATCCTCCGGCCAACAGGTTCATCCTGAAGGGCAAAAAGACGACGAACTCCGCCTGCTTGCCATTCGCGGGCTTATGAACAGCGACCCGGAGCGTGCCATGCCGCTGCTGGGAAAAGTATTGGAGAATGGCGCGGCTTCGCCGAAGGAAAAAT
>Ga0210409_10001446_pt1 | contig 31256 bp, 26 predicted proteins | sample IncBWH17MmetaG_FD_161649 | JGI IMG/M metagenome (GOLD analysis project Ga0210409, IMG submission 161649) | Forest soil microbial communities from Barre Woods Harvard Forest LTER site, Petersham, Massachusetts, United States - Inc-BW-H-17-M | ecosystem: Environmental > Terrestrial > Soil >...
GCCAGCAGCAGCCCGGCGCCCACCAGGAGCACGAATGCCAGCGCGACTTGAACGACGACCAGCCCGGCTCTCAGCTTGCCCTGCCCGGTACTCGCCGTTCCTGCCGGGCCGCGCGTCTCGGTGCCTATGCGCGCCGCGCGCAGCGCGGGCGCGAGACCAAATACGATGGCCGATAGTGACGAGATGGCGAAGCAAAAGATCAGCATGCGCGGGTCGAGCGTGAGGTGCTCGAGTCTGGGAACCGAACCCGACCCGAGCACGACGAGACCGCGCATCACCGTCCACGCAACGCCCAGGCCAGCCACGCCGCCCGCCAAGGCGAGCGTGGCGCTTTCCGTCAGCAACTGGCGTACGATGCGAGTCCGGCGTGCGCCGAGCGCCGAGCGCAGCGCGAATTCCGGGCTTCGCTCCGACGCGCGCACGAGGAGCAGGTTCGCGACGTTGACGCAGACGAGGAGCAGCACCAGTGCGACCGCGCCGAATACCAACTCGAGCGCCGAGCTCGCGGATCCGACGACGTCGGCTTTGAGCGGATCCAGTCGGGCCTTCGCGTTCTTGGTTTGCGGCGCCTCGGCGACCAGCGACTGTTGGAGCGTGCTGATCTCCGACTGTGCACGCTCGATCGACGTCCCCGGCTGCAGCCGCGCGATCATCGTGAGCCAGTGATTGCCCGGGTTGTCGGGTTGGGAAATGTCGATGGCCGTCCAGGCATCGACGGCGCCCACGACGGGGTCGCGGAGCCCTTCGGGGCCGACCCCGATGATCGTGTGCGGTACTCCGTTCAGCGTCAGGGTGCGACCCAGCACCTTCGCATCGCCCGCGAAGCGGCGTCGCCAGAACTGGTAACTCAAAACGACGACGTGCGCGCCGTTCTCCTCGGCCGCCTCGAATGGTCGTCCGAGCGGCGGCGCCGCGCGCAACGTCGCGAAATACTCCGCGCTCACCGGCAACAATCGGATCCGCTCGGCGCCAGTCCCGAGATCGATGTCCGCGCCGGTCACGTCGTACGTGGAGAGCGCGGCCGCCGACTGGAACGACCTCATATGGTCGCGGTACGCCTTGAAGTGGAACGTGCTCATGAACGTGCGCTCGCCCGACCCACCCGGTGTGTCGTACCACGTGTAGACGCGAACCAATTGCTCGGGCCTGGCGTACGGCAACGGCTCCAGCAGTACGGCGTCGACCACGCTGAATACGGCCGTCGTGCCGCCGATGCCCAGCGCCAGCGTCGCGACCGCGAGCAACGCGAATCGCGGTCGCTTGATCAGCGTGCGGATCGACCAGCCGGCGTCGGCGATGGTCTCCTCGACGAGGCGCGTGCCCCGCGCATCGCGCACGTCCTCTTTGTAGCGTTCGATATCCCCGAACGCCTTACGTCCCGCCATTTCCATATGAAAGCGCATCTCCTCCGCCATCTCGCGTTCCTCTTGGCCGCGAAACACGAGCGCGTGCATCCGCTCCCGGAGATCGGACCACAGGCTCACGCGAGCACCCAGTTGACGGCCGTCGAGGTCCGCTCCCACTCGGCCCGCTCGATCTCGAGCTGCCGGAGGCCCGCCGGCGTCAGCTCGTAGTACCGCGCGCGGCGATTATGCTCGCTCGCTCTCCACTCGGCCCGGATCCATCCCCGGCGCTTCATGCGCACGAGCGCGGGATAGAGCGAGCCTTGCTGAACGAGGAACACCCCGTGCGACATTTGCTGCACCCGCTGCGCAATGCCCCACCCGTGCATGGGCGCCTCCTGCAGCGTGCGCAGCACCAGCATCTCTAGCGTGCCCTGGAGTATCATGCTCCTGTAGATTGTCTACAGGACGCGGAAACGTCAACTGCTATATTGTGCCATAGACCGGGAGCTCCTCAAAGGCAGCATCGCCCTCTTGAAGGCACGCTCTATCCCGCGCTGTACTCGCTCGAGCAGCGTGGCCTGTTGCGTTCCGAGCGGCGCGTGGCCGAGAACGGCCGTGAATGCAAGTATTATGGGCTGACGCCGGCCGGTCGGCGTGCGGCCCAGTCGAGCGGCAAGGATTGGCAGTTGTTCGTCGCCGCGGTCAATGTCGTCCTCACAAATTCCTGACCCGATCGAGACGATCCTCGCACGCGTGAGGTCCTCGCGCAACGGTATCCGTATCTCGCGCGCTCGAGCCGCGGGATCGCCGTGAGCGCGGCGCCCGTGCTGTACGTCGCCGCCGCCGTGCACATCGTCGCTCCGGGAGAAGCGACCGGGCCGACGGTCACCTTCATCGTCGGCGCGGTCGTCTGTCTCCTGCAGCGCGCGGGCATCCGCTTCGCGTGGATCTGGGGAACCGCTCTACCGCTCGTGCTCGCGCGCGTCGTTCACGGTCCGGTCCATCGCCTCCCGCACGGCGTCGCTCCCCACGAGCTCCTCCATCTTCGGCGGCGACGCCGCGCCGGCCTTGATCAGCGCCTCAACGGTGCCGCCGTAATCGCCCGTGTCGCGATGCCAGCCGTTCTCCGAGCCGTAGCACGCCCATCCCAGCGGCGTCATGCCATACTTTCCCTCCATCAAATCGACCGTGGGGTGATAGCGGAGAATCTCTCGCGCCATGGCGGCGTTGCCGTGGAATGCGGCCCAGTGCAACGCAGCCCCTCCGTGTGCGCCGATGAAATCGACCGGCCAGCCGGCGCCGAGCATGAGTCGTACAGCGTCGAGGTTATTGTTCTCGGCCGCGTCGGCGAGCTTGCGCTTCTCGCCGTCCGTTAGCGTCGCCACGAGATCAGGTTTCTGTTTCTGGAGCTCCCGAAACGCCGCCTCATCTCCAACCTCGGCGGCGATTGCCAACCGCAGATCGCTAGGGCTTCGCTCCATGAGCAGCGCATAGACGTCCGGGTGCCCAAAGCTCTTCGCGACGGCGTGCGCGGTGCGATGGTGTCCGAGCACCCAGATATAGATAGTCCCGCCACTCTTGGGATCGATCTTCGGGAAGTACTGCTCATTGACCCGCGTTCTGACGGACTCGGGGTTGGCGTCGAGATGTTTCTTGACTAGCGCCAGGTCGCCGAGCGCGGACGCCATGAGGATGTCGGTCTTGCATCCCCGCGCGACGAGCTCGCGCGCGATATCTTGGCGATCGCGCGCATAGTGCCGTGTCTGGGTCACGCGCAGCATGTACTGGGCCGGCGTGGACTCGTGATCAACATCCAGTGCATTGATGTCGGCGCCATGGTCCAACAACAATCGGGCGATCTCGACCGTCGACGCCATGTGCAGGGGCGTCTGCCCATCCCCACCCTGAAAATGAACTACCGACGGATCATTGGCGATCATCGCCCGCAGCTCATCGATCATGCCGAGCCGTGCAGCAGCCGGCGCCTCGACTTTGGCGCCACGCTCAATGAGATACGGCGCAAACTCGACGCTCGTCTCGTCGAGCACGCCGAACCCACCCGCCCACCAGTGACTCTTCTGATTGATATCGGCGCCGAACTCCAAGAGTGCGTCGACCATGGGCCCATTGGTCCGCTGCACAGCGGCCAACAACGCGGTCTGCCCAAAGGATTCGCCGCCTAGCGGTTCGTTGATGGCGGCCCTGAGCGCCGACGCCGATCGCAAAATTCGGCGTATGGCCGCCGGGTCGTGCGCCTCGATCGCATGGCGCAAGGCGAGCGCGGGATCGGCATCTTCCACGTGCTCCTTGAGATTCGCCCACGTCGCGAACCCGTACTCGCGGGCGAGCTCGTGCTGCGCGTCGGCGAGTTGCCGTAGTGTGCCGGGGTCCTGCTTGCGCCATTCGCGCAGCAGGGTCTTGGCTTGCTTACGGAGATGTTCGAGGTTCGGCTGGGCCGGTAGTTCGCGGGACATCGCTCCTCCTTCCGTGACGCCCGGTGTCCGCTAGTTCGGGCAGAAGAGAGGATGCGTTGATCTTACGATATGGCTCAGGTGGGATAATCCCTTTCCGCGGACGGGGCGCAACCTGGATTGCGATACTTAGTATAGCGACCATGCCGCCTCCCGCATAGCGGTCGGCCAGCCCGCGCCCTAAGTTGGGCCATGGCCTATCGCGTATTGCTCACCGACAACATCGACCCTGACGGCGTGGCGGTGCTGACCGCCGAGCCCGAGCTCACGGTCGATTCCGTCCCGACGCTCCCGCGCGAGGATCTGCTCGCCCGCATCGGATCCTACGACGCACTGGTCGCGCGGAGCGCCACGCGGGTCACGCGAGAAGTCTTGCGCGCGGGGTCGCGGCTGGCGGTCGTCGGAAGAGCGGGCGCGGGCGTCGACAATATCGCGGTCGATGCGGCGACGGAGATGGGTATTGCGGTCATCAATGCCCCAGCCGGCAACACGGTCGCCGTGGCCGAGCTGTTTTTTGGCGCCGTGTTGGGCCTCCTGCGCCACATCCCGCAGGCCGACCGGTCGATCCGCGAGGGTCGCTGGGAAAAGACTCGCTTCATGGGCCGCGAGTTGCGCGGGCGCACGCTGGGTATCATCGGCCTGGGTCGCATCGGTGGCGAGATCGCCACGCGCGCGCATGCGTTCGGGATGCCGGTGGTCGCATACGATCCGTACGTTGGCGATGCCCGGTTCCACGCCCTGCGCGTTCGGAGAGCGACGGTACTGGATGATCTCCTGGCCGAGTCCTCGATCCTCTCGGTTCATACGCCCTTGTCCGAGACGGAAGGGTTGCTCGGCTCGCTGGAGCTGGCGCGACTGCCCGCCGGCGCGATTGTCGCGAACCTCGCGCGTGGTGGCATCGTTGACGAGAACGCCCTCGCCGCGGCGCTCCTCGAAGCCCACTTGGCCGGCGCCGTGCTCGACGTGTTCGCGACGGAGCCGCTGCCTGCCGATCATCCCTTGAGAACGGCGCCGAATGTCGTCTTGACGCCGCACATCGGGGCTTCGACGGTCGAGGCCCAGCGCTCGGTCGCGGTCGATGTCTGTCGGGCCGTGCGCGATGCATTGCTCCACGGCGAGCTCTCGCGTTCGATCAACGCGGCGTTGGTCGAGGGCGTCGATGCAGCTGATGTCCGCCCCGCGCTCTTGTTGACGCGCCAACTTGCCGCAGTCGCCCGTGCCATGCTCGCCTCGCGTGAAGCGCGAGCGATCGATCGCGTCGAGGTCACGCCGGGCGAGGCGCTCGCGGGCGCTCGCGATGCCTTGCTCGCGGCTGCCGCACTCGGCGTGCTTGCGCCTGTCCTGTCGCACGAGCGGCTGAATCTGATCAACGCCCGCGCGCTGGCGGTGGGTCGCGGAGTCGCGCTTTCGGCCACCGAAGGCGTGCCGGCCGAGAACGGCGCGGCGGCGTATTCGCTGAGCGTGCGGGTGTCGAGCGGCGCCGAGGAGATCACCGTCACTGGCTCGGCCCATCCCGCGGCCGCGCCACGCATCACGCGCATCGGCGCGTTCCGGGTCGATGTGTCTCCGCGCGGCACGCTCCTCATCTTGTCGAACCGCGACGTGCCCGGCGTCATTGGCCATGTCGGTACGGTGCTCGGCGCGGCCCACGTCAACATCGCCGAGTATCACCAGGCGCGCTTGGCGCAGGGCGGGGCCGCGCTGGCCGCGATCACCGTCGACGGGCACGTGGGCGAGAATGTCCGCGCAGCGTTGCTCGCGTTGGCCGACGTCCACGCGGTGACCGTGGTCGAGCTGCCGGCCGAGTAGTGCTATTGTGCGGTTCGCGTCGGTCATTCTCGATGTCGACTCGACGCTGACGAGCGTGGAAGGGATCGCATGGCTGGCAACTCGACGCGGGGCCGATGTCACGGCCGCGGTCGACGCGATGACGAACGATGCGATGACCGGGGCATTACCACTGGACGCCGTCTATGCCAAACGCCTTTCGCTCGTCCGCCCATCCCGCGCGGACCTGTCCGCCCTTGCTACCGCGTACTCGGCCGGACTCATGCCTGGCGCTCGTGATGCGCTAAACACGCTCCGCGAAGCGGGCGTGCACTTCGCGCTCGTCAGTGGCGGGCTCCGCGAAGCGATCTTGCCGTTCGCAGCCGAGCTGGGATTCGCCGCGCGGGATGTACACGCGGTCGACGTGCGATTCGAACCCGATGGCAGCTATGCCGGATTCGACCCCATGTCGCCACTCGCCTGTGCGGGTGGCAAGCCGCGAGTTGCAAGAACGCTCGGCCTGCCAGCCCCAGTGCTCGCGGTCGGCGACGGCAGCACCGACGCCGAGCTCAAATCTTGCGTCGCCGCGTTCGCCGCGTTCACCGGTGTCGCACGGCGGGAATCCGTCGTCGCCGTCGCGGATTACGTGATCTCCCGGTTCGCCGAGCTCCCCACTCTCATCCTATGACTTTCGGCACGTTCTTCGTTCCCGGCCCGACCGAGGTCCGTTCTGAGATCCTTCAGGCGATGACCCAGCCTATGGTCTCCCACCGCGGCTCGGCCTTCCGCGCGTTGTTCACGCGCATCCAGGCTGGGCTCCGCACGGTTTTCTGCACCGAGCGCCCGGTCTTCATCGCCACGTGCTCAGCCACGGGTCTCATGGAGGCCGCGATCCGCAATGCACCGTCGGGCAGCGTGCTCGCCTGTGTCAACGGCGCGTTCTCGGATCGTTTCTCGGTGATCGCCGAGAAGTGCGGTCGGAAGGCCGAGCGCTATGAGGTCCCATGGGGTCAGGCGCACGACTCGGCCACTGTCGCCGCGCGCGTGTCCGCCGGCCGGCACGCGGTGGTCGCGGTCGTCCACTCGGAGACCTCTACGGGTGCGCTCAACGACGTTCGCGCGATCTCCGACGCCGCGCATGGCGCCGGTGCGATGTGCGTGATCGACAGTGTCAGCGGAATTCGCGGTGCTGAGTTGCGGTTTGACGACTGGGGCCTCGACTTCGTGTTCACGGGTTCCCAAAAAGCATTGGCCCTGCCGCCGGGCCTGGCGTTCGGTGTCGCCTCCGAGCGCTTTCTCGCCTCGGGCGACCGAACGGCTCGTGGCGCCTATCTCGACTTGGCCGAGTTCGCCGCGGGGGCAGCCAAAGAAGAGGCGCCGAACACGCCGGCGATTTCGCTGTACTACGCCCTCGCGGCGCAACTCGAGTGCATCACAGAAGAGGGCATAGAGGCTGCCTGGGCCCGACACGCGGCGATGGCCGCCATGACGTATGCGTGGACAGAGGCGCTAACGCGCGAAGGCATTGCCGTCGCCCCGTTTGCCGCGGCCGGCCATCGGTCGCCGACGGTGACGGCGATCGCCCTGCCAAAGGGGCTCTCAGGCGAGGCGGTCGTCAAGGCGGTCTCCCCGGCCGGTTACACGCTGGGCGCCGGATATGGCAAGCTCAAGGACACGACTGTGCGGATCGGTCACATGGGCGACCACACGCCAGAGACCGTAGAGCCTTGTCTCAACGCCACAGCCGCGGTACTCCGAAAACTCGCCCGCGCGTCCGTCTAATGGGGTGTGACACCCCCACTCGTGATTTCAGTGCTGCAGGCGCTGGATCTCGCCGCCATGGTGACCGATGGCGCCGGCCGCGAGGTCCGCGAGACGACTCCGTAGCCGCGCGAAGCGTGGCTACGACGATGCCCCGCTCGGCGTCGTCAGCGATGCGCTCGTGAGATAGGGGCTGATCTCGCGAAATGCCGCGTCGCCCACACTGATCGTGGTCACGCCATCGAGATCGAGCACGCGCGTGCGCAGCCACAGGAATTGTTGGCCGCCTGCGTAGCGAATCAACGACCACGGGATCAACAATGGCGGATGGAACATCACGAGCGGATGACTGTGCAGATACAGCCCCTCCACCGCCGGAATCAGTACCGTGCTGCGACTCCGTGCGACTTGGTGGGAGAGCCTCGGACCCTCGGGTGGCGCCCCGGCACGAAAGCGCTTGGCGAGGGCCGTCCATCCGCTGGTGTAGGCGACAATCGCGTTGCTCATGACCCAGAGGCTGAGCAACACGAGTGCGGCCCACCATGGGACGTGAATCATATACGCAAACCTAGCAGCAAGACTCGATACACTCACGCGCTAGGGGACAGACAGTCCCAATGCCTTTCTCAGGTCGCGGGCGAGCGCCATCACGTCGACGTTGTCCATGTTGGCGAGAATGACAACACCCGTCTCGTGATCGGGGTCGAGTAGGACAATTGTGCTGGTCCCCTGCTGGCCACCGGTATGCCCCACGCAATGGGCGCACGTGCTGTCCGCGACCCCCCAGCCGAGTCCATACCCGGTAGATGAGTCGCTCGTGGTTCGCTGGGCGGTCCACATCAGCGTGCGAGTCGATCGGCGCATCAGCTTATCGTGAAAGAGCGCCGATGCGAAACGAGCCAAATCGGTGGCGGACGAGAGCCATCCGCCGCCCGGGACCTTGTAGCTCGCGTCCAGGAGGTCCGCATTGACGACCTGCCCGGTCGAATCCTTATGGTAGAAGCGCGTCCGGTGCCGGATGATCGCAAAGCGGTCGTCCACCAGCGTCTCGGTCATGCCCGCCGGCAGGAACACATTTTCCCGAACGAGGTCCGGGTAGGACTCGCCGCCCGCGTGGGCGATCGCACATCCGACCAGCGTGTAGCCTTGGGTGGAGTAGTGGAATGCCGTGCCCGGCTTGGCGACCAGCGTATCGGACGCGAAGAACGCGAGTCCTGCCGCCATCCCATCGGCAAAGTGCTTGGTGTTCCCGATCTCCGGATCGTCTTGCGAGTCGACCTTATAGTGCCGAATGCCACCGAGGTGGCCGAGCAGCTCGCGGGTGCTGATCGGCCATGGCTTCTCGGGGAAGCTCGGGCAATACCGTTGGATCGGTGCGTCGAGGTCCAGCTTGCCGCGCTCCCAAAGCTGCATTGCGGCGGTCGCCGTGATCGGCTTCGAGACCGATGCCAGTCGAAAGAGCGTGTGCGGGCTCACGGGGACGGCGTTCTCGAGATCGGCCAAGCCGTAGCCCTTGGACCAGGCCGGGTCGCCGTGGAGCACGACCGCCACCGCAATGCCGGGGACGTGGTTCGTCGCCATGTATCGCGCGATCGTGCTGTCGACGCGCGCCGACTGCAGAATCAGAGATGTGAAGCAACCAGCCGCGCGAAGCGTGGGTCCCCACGCAATGGCGCGAAGTTCGGATCGATCGTGAGCCATCCTGGCGACACGTAGTAGGGGTGGGAGAGCAACGACTGCAGCTCGTTGAGCGCCTTGTCCTTCTCACCGACCATGAGATAGATGCGCACGAGCTGGTGCTCAATATAGGGTCCCAGCTCGGCGTCGCTGGTCACCGGGAGCAACGCCACGGCGCGCTCGCCATCCCGCATCGCTTCGTCCTTTCGTCCGAGGTACGCCAGCGAGACGCCGAGTATCGCAAGCAGCTGGGGATCGTCGGGGGTAGCGGCTGCTCTCGCGGCGAACGCTGCCCGCGCCGTGTCGGCGTAGGCGCGCGAGCGCGCGTGGTCGCCATGGAACCCATACTGCTGGGACAGCGCGCTCGCCCAAGGACCCCGGTCGTCATCGAATGCTTCGGGGCCCATGGTCAGGAGAAAGCGATCCTGGGCGCTGTCGAGGACCCAGCCGAGGTCTTCGTACTCTGCCATGAATGCGATGACCAATGACGAGTCGAGGCCGGAGCTCAAACGGCGAAGCGTAGCGCGCGCGGCAGCGAGATTGCCCTGGGCGAGATCGACCATCGCCCGATCCTGAATGAGGCCGAGGTTTTTCGGGGCCAGCATGAGTGCCGAGTCCAGCGCCGCGCGCGAGGCCGCATAATCGTGTCGATACAGGGTGGCTTCCCCGAGATCCAACAAGATTGGCGCGAAACGAGGGTCCAGTTGGTGCGCCTGCCGCATGTGCTGGATCGCCGCGTCCCACTGTCCGAGCGCGCGCTCACTTTCCGCGGCTTGTCTCAGCAACGCGGGCGAGTACGGCGCCCGCACGAGGCCCGCCGTGTACTCGGTCAGGCCGCGCGCCAGGTCGTGGCGGACGAATTGGTAGTAGGAGCCTCGCGCGAGACGGGATTCCGGTAGATCAGGCGCGAGGGCAATGGCCCGCGCGGATTCTCGATCGATGGAGTCGGCGAGCCCCGGCGTCGCCTCGTTCTGATAACGCCCTGCGCCGGCGAGACTCAACTGCGCCCACGCCAGCGCGAATGTTGAGTCGCGCTCTACCGCTTCACGGTACGCCGCTGCCGCCTGATGCTCGATCAGCGCGCTGCCGCCCGCCTTCTGGATCTCCTGCGCGCGACGGTACGCGCGATAGGCCGCCAAGTTCGTCGTCGGGCGCAATTCCAACGACCGATGCTCGGTCGCTCCCAACGTGATCTGGAGCTGCTCGGCGACCTGCGTCGCGATGTCGGCCTGGACCTGAAAGACATCCCGGAGATCCGTGTCGAACGTTTGCTGCCACGCCGTGGCGGCTGTGCCGCTCGCTGGAATCGAGACGAGCTCCGGCTCGACCCGCGCCCGCCGCTCGTTCCCGGCGCGTCCCCAGAGCACGCGCCCAACGAGCAGATATTGCGCGCCGAGCTCGCGGGCGATGACCTCGGGGGATTTCGTCGTATTTCGATATTGTCCCGAGCTGCCGCTGGCGATGACCTTGAGGCCACTGAGCCCCGCCAGCTTCCCGCGCACTTCGTCGGTGATGCCATCGGCGAAATACGCGACGGTCGAGTCGCCGACGTTGTCGAACGGCAGCACGGCGATCGTCATCGAGCGCGCGTCGACCGGAGTGGCAACCGAGGCTGGCGCCTCGCGCGGCCGTTGTAGGTAGTAGCTCATGGCGCCGAGCCCCAGCACGAGGCCGATCATGGCGCCGGCATACCGGACGCGCCGCCGCCGAACGACAGGCGCGATGCCACGCTCGGCTGCCTCGAGCGCCTCGGTGAACGATTGGGCGCTCCGGTATCGGTCGGCCGGTCTCGCGGCCATCGCTTTGCCCACCACGGCATCGAGCGCATCGGTGACGGACGGTCGCTCGCGCTGGGCCGATGGCGGCGTCCGGCTGGTCATCACCTTTGCCATCACCATCTGGGGCGACGTGCCGGTGTACGGCGGCGCTCCCGTCAACATCTCGTAGAGCACGACACCGAGCGCATAGATGTCGGTCCGCGTGTCGATCGTGCGGTCCGCGTTGGCTTGCTCGGGGCTCATGTACGAGGGCGTGCCGACGACGTCCCAATCGGCGGTCAACGTTCCGCCGTCCTCGGTACACAATGCGCGGGCGACGCCGAAGTCCGCGACGAGCGCGTGTCCGCCCGCGAGGAGAATGTTCTCTGGTTTAATGTCGCGATGGATCACGCCGCGCTGGTGCGCATACTCGAGCGCATCCGCCGCCTCGCGCGCGATCTTGAGCGCCTGTTCGATGGGCAACGAGCCCTCGCGCTTGAGGCGCGCGCGCAGCGTTTCGCCCTCGACGTATGGCATCGTGAACCACCGGAGACCGGTGGACGTCTCGCCCGAGTCGAGTACCGGCACGATGTGCGGATGATTGAGCGTGGCCGCGAAGCCGATCTCGCGGACGAAGCGCTTGGGGCCTTTGCCCCACGCGAGATGGCCATGCATGACCTTGAGCGCGACCAGGCGGTCGTGCTTGTTGTCACGCGCCAGATACACAATGGCCATTCCGCCACGACCGAGCTCGCGAACGAGGACGTACTGTTCGCCCAGCGCACTCTGGAAGTCGACGAGCTGATCGACCATGGCGAAAGCTATGTCTGATATTGGGCGTGCGCTTGCCGGGCCTCATGCGCGGCGTGTGTGCATCCGTCGTGTGACGCCGGTGCCGACAGGTCGTCGGCAAAGCGTATGTCGCCGCGTCACGTGTCGGTTCTGCTGGTAGTAACGCTAGCGTTAACGCTCGCCGGTTGCAGCAGCAAAGCGCCGGCGAAGGCGCCGCCATCATCGACGGCCGCCACCGCCGGCGATCCCGATGCGCCGCCGCCGCTCCGCAAGGCCTCGAAGGAGCAGCGCAAGCAGCTCGAGCACGCGATGTGGGATCTGCAGATGGCGCTCTCCCAGGCCCATCATGACACCGCGAACCCACCGCGATGGTCGGCCGAGATCGACCGTGTGGCTGACGAGTTGCCCGACCCGGATCCGCGGGTCGGCGACGCGAGTTACGCCGCGGCGTATCAGGCGCTCAAGAGCGCGATCGACTACGCGCGCTGGCGCCGACTGGACGATTGCAAGGACCAGCTCTCCGACGGCTTTCGTTTCGTCAGGGACACCGGATCATGAGCGCGCGCTACGCACTCGCCGTCATTTTGCTCGGCGCCTGCACCAGCCACCACGAGGCGCCGGCACGGCAGCCGAACGCGGACTCGGCTCGAGCTGTGAGCGCTGAGCAGGATGTGTCTGGGGCGCCCGCGGCCGAGGCCCCGGATACGAAGCAGCTCAAGCGCGCGATACACGATCTCGCGGTGACGATCTTCAACGCGCGTACGAATCCCAAGGATACCGCTGACGCGCCGCGGTGGACGGGGAAGCTGGACGCCGTCGCGAACGAGATACCGGCGGCATCGGATGCCGATCCGCGCTACTCCGCGGCCTACCAGCGCACGCTAGACGCCATCCAGCTGGCGCGGCAGATGCGGCTGGTCGAGGCGTATGCGTATACTGACACGGCGTTCAAACAGTTACGCCGAGCGGTTCAGTAAAGGGTCGCCTCGACGAAAGCGTTCGATGTTCGCGGCGAAGGCGTCAACAATCTCGCCATATGACCGGTCGGTGACGCCCGCGATGTGGGGCGTCGCGATGACATTCCGCAGCGCCAAAATGGGATCGTCGGCCGGAATGGGCTCAGTCCAGAACACATCCAAGGCGGCCCCGGCCAAGCGCCCGCTCGCCAGTGCGTCATACAGCGCGCGGTAGTCGACCAACGGGCCCCGTGCGGCGTTCACGAAGTACGCGCCCGCGCGAAGCGCGGCGAAAACATGCCCGTCGATGAGCCCTCGCGTGGCATCGCTCATACGCACGCAGGGAATAAGGATGTCGGTGCGAGCGAGACCGATGTCTCGTTCCGCTGTGGAGTAACACGCGTCCAGGCCAAAGTCGGCGATTTTCGAAGCGTGTGGATCGCGCGTAATCCCGATCACGCTGACGCCGAGCGCCCGCAGCCGACGCGATAACGAGAGCGCGGTTGCGCCGAGCCCCCACAAGCAAGCAGTACGCCCAGCGAGCATACGCCCGAGTGGCGAGCCGAGCACCCCCGCGCGAATGTTCGCCTGGGCCAGCGGCAGCTCGCGGAGGAGCGCGAGGATGAGCAGCAGGACATGCTCGGCTACTGACTCGGCATTGCTGCCAGACGCGGGCAGCGCGGCAACCGGGATTTGGCGCGCGCGTGCCGCCGCCAGGTCGACGCCTTCGAGTCCGGACCCGACCTGCTGGATGAGCCGCGGCCTGATCGCATCCATGGCCGCTGCATCGATCCTGAACATCATCGGCACGAGCACGTCGACGTCGGTCATTTGGGGAATGACGTTCCGATCGCGCCAGACGTCGAGCTCATCGGATCGCAGTCGCTCGGCAAGCATGGTCCGAGCCGACGGAAAGGTCTCTCCCCCAAAAAGAATTCGCATACGTTGATTTATTCTAAAGATTTGACGAAATTGGCCCTATGCGAGCGAAGCGAGCTGAGCCATTACGTGCCTTGCTGGTGCTGGGTCTCGCCGCGTGCGGCAGCGCGACCACGCCCTCAGGAACCGGCACGAAACCGCCGCCCGTAACGTCGGTCGGCGACACGATCACTGTCGATCCCTCGTCCTCTGGCCCGACGATCTCCTCGCTCGTCCTCGGCGCCAACATGGCGATGTGGTACGACATCACGCAGACCGGTATCGCCAGCGCGATCCAGACCGCGGGCCTCGCCTCGACGCGGTGGCCCGGCGGGTCGGAGTCTGATTCGTACTACTGGAAGAAGAACGTCGTTTGCGCGAGTGGCGGATACACGAGCCCGAGCTCGACGTTCGATCACTTCATGACCGACGTCGCGCAGCCCGCGCACCTGGACGTCGCGATCACGCTCAACTACGGCAGCGACTCGACGTGCACGTTGCCCGGTGATCCGGCTGTAGCCGCGGCCTGGGTCGCCTATTCGTTGTCCCAACATTACGGGATCACGCACTGGACCGTAGGCAACGAGAGTTATGGCCACTGGGAGACCGACCTGCATGCCAACCAGTGGGATCCGACGACGTACGCGTCGGCAGTGAAGAACGGATACTACACGCAGATCAAGGCCGCCGACGCCACCGCCCAAGTTGGGGTCGTCGTATCCGGCGGTGGATTTGGCAACTGGGACCAGACGGTGCTGACGAACGCGCAGTACGACTATGTCGAGCTGCACTACTACGATCAAAACCCGGGTTCGGAAACCGATACTGGCCTCGTCCTGCATGGTGCCAGTCGGCTAGCCACGGCCGTGCAGACAGTGCAGACCGAGTTGTCGCAAGCGGGGAAGGCGGGGATGCCGATCTACGTGGGCGAGTTGGGCTCCGTCAACACCAATCCGGGCAAGCAGACGATGTCGATCACCCAAGCGCTCTACGCCGCGCAAGCGATCGGCACGCTGATGCAACTCGGCGTCACGCGCGCGACGTGGTGGCTGGCATTCGGCGGCTGCAACACGTCGTCATCCGGCAACTTCTCGTCGTCGCTCTACGGCTGGCAGAGCTTCGCCGGCTATATGATCATCTCCGACGGCATCCCAACGCCGTACGAATGCACCGGCGCCCCGAACGTCCCACTCGGCACGCTGCTCCCCACCGCGCGCGCGTACCAGGTACTGTCCCAGTTCGCCGTGACCGGCGAGCACATGGTCGGCGTGTCACTCGGCGACTCCCTCCCGACCATCCGCGCATGGGCCGCGACATCCGGCAGCGGCTACGCGCTGCTCCTCGTCAACGTAGACAGCGCGACCACCAAGACCGTCCCCGTGTCGATCAAAGGTCACGCGAGTAGCGCGAGCATGGCCATCACGACCTACGGCAAGACGCAGTACGACGACTCGAAGAACAACGTCTGGACCGGCCCCGTGCAATCGACCAGTACCACCGGTTCCGTGACGCTGCCGCCGTGGAGCATCACGGTCGTTCGCGCCCCATGATGTGACGCTCTCGCAGTCAGGTCGTCGGCGCAGTGGATGACTCCTCGGCGCGCCGCTCGCCTCCTGATATTCCTGATCGCCGGTTGCGGAAGCCAGCAAACACCGTGGCGTCCGCCGAGTGGTAACACGCTGTCGCCGGACGTCTACCGCCCGCAGATCGTCGCGATCGACCGGATCGTCTTTCAGAACGGCCCGATCGACCCCACCAGTCAGGACGACCTCAAGGCCTCCATCAACGAACTGGCCGCCCGCATCGACAGCGACCATCCGTCGCCGCTCGGGACTGTCTTGAATCGCAATCTACGCCAGCTCGGCCAGGTCTCGCCGCGCGACATGCCGATGCTCCAGCGGAAGTGGACTCGCATTCGGGACGGGCTGTTCAATGACGCCTCCTGGTACCGGCGCAGCTCGTCGGATCCGGTCGCATCGGTACACACCGCGGATGGAACCGCGGACACGAAACGGCTCAAACGCGCGATGCTGGATCTCATGGCCACGCTGATCAGCGCGCGATCCAGCCCTCGCGATACGACAGACGCGGAGCGGTGGAACGAGAAGCTCGATGCGATCGTGAACGAGATGCCGGATCAGCCTGCCGATCCGAGCGACGCGGCGGCCTATCGGCGCGCGAACGACGCCATCCTCCTGGCGCGCCAGAAGCGCATTGATGAAGCGTACGCCTCCGTGGATACGGCCTTCATTTTCTTCGTGCGACGGTGATCACACTGAGCGCGCCATGTGTCGCGTGATTGTCGCGACGTCGGTCACGATCGTCTCTCCGGCGAACGCGAAACCGGCGAACGCGCGCGCGGCCGCCGCTTCGTCTCGATATCCGCAAGCGTCACGGACTACGATCGGGATGTAGCCGAGGTCGGTCGCGTGCCGCACGGTCGGCTCGATGCCGATCTCGAGCGCGATGCCCACGATCGCGAACGAGTTGATCCCGCAATCGCGTAGCGCGAAGTCGAGTGGTGTGCCTTCGAACGCCGACATCGTGAGCTTGTCGAACACGGCCTCGTCGTCGGTCGGCTCGACCTCGGGCGCGATCCGCCACGCCGGTGAGTCTCTCGAGAAACCCGGCACGGTGCGCGTAGGGTCGTCGACGCGCTGCCAGGCCATCGCGGTGCGAAGTTGCGACACGCCGGCGAGAGCGGTCGGCAGTGACATGTGGCGCGTGTAGTAGACGCGATACCCGCCGGAGCGCGCCGCGGATAGCACACGGGCGACCTTGGCGGTAATCTCACGTCCCGTCGGAATCTGTGGGACGATGCCGACCTGCATGTCGTAGACAAGGAGCGCGGTCCGTGCGGGGTTGCAGGTCTCCTCCAGTGTCTGTGGGATGTCCAGTCCGTAAGCTCGCTTCATTATCCTAGTGTCTTGGGGCTCGTCCGATCGTACGGTTCGCCGGTGTCGACCTTCGGGTCGAACAACGCCTCCAGCGGCAACGGAACTTGCAACGCCACCAGCTCCCACTCAATCAGTCCCGCGCGCGTCAACGGGAAGTCGTCGGTGTAGCGCTTGACGGTCGCGACCGAGTCCGCCTCGAAGACGATCACGACGCCATATTCATCGGCGCGGGCGTAGTTCTCACGAACAATACCGGCCTTCCAGAGTCGCCACACGTTGGCGACCTCTTCCGGCAGATACGGCTGGACGGTATCGATGGTCACGCCCGCCTTGAATCGATCAATGGCCATAATTCGCATCCGCGAACGGTAATGGCGCACCATCTCGGATCAACGCACCGGCAGGTAACTCGTGAAAGCTCACTTCAGCTGTCCCGTCGAGTTGACACTCGCGATCATCGGAGGCAAGTGGAAGCCCGGCATCCTCTGGCAGTTGCACGACGGTCCGCGCCACTTCAATGAGTTGCAGCGTTCGCTCCCTCGTGTCACGCACAAGGTCCTCACCTCGCAGCTCCGTCAGTTGGAACGCGATGGCATCGTCACGCGCAGCGACGGCGCCTACGTGCTGTCGGACTTTGGCCAGACGCTGCGGATCGCGCTCGACGAGTTGGCCGCGTGGGGTAAGACAAACACCGCGCGCTATGGCGCCGTCATCGATGGCGTTTGAGGATTCGTGTACATTGCGTCATGGAGCCTGACAGTCGTGCGGGCACCGTCGTTCGCCATGGCTTGATCGCGACTCTCGCGATCGCACCCCTCGTCGTGCAGGCGCAAACGGGTACGGTGAGAGGGGCCGTCGTCGATTCCGAAGGCGATGTGGTCAAATGGGCCGGTATCTGGATCGACAACGCCGGGACCGAGCCGGCGGACTCGGCTGGCCGCTTCATCATAGCGGGGCTGGCTCCGGGCGACCACACGTTGCGTGTGACCTCGTTCTGGACGGAGCGCTATCAGACGTCCTTTCGTGTGATGCCAGGCGAAACCACGTCCGTGAGGCCGGTCGTGCGTCGAACGACGCCGCGCGAGGTGTGGCTCGGATGTGCGGCGGTGCCGAACACGCAATGCGTCACGGGCCGAGTGCTGCACCTCCCACTCGGTTGGTTTCCGCGCGAGCGCATTGTCGTGAAGGACAAGGACACCTGGGTCGCCCTCTGGAAGCGCGCCAGGCGAGACCAGCGCGACGTGCCGAGGACGTTCCAGCGTCCGCCGGCGATCGACTGGTCGCGCGAGATGGTCGTCATTTCGAGCGTCGGCAGCGACATGTACGATGCCAACGGCGGCGACCCTGTCAGCGTCAATCGCGTCACCTACGAGCCGGATCGCGTGGCGGTCGTGATAGGCGCCGACACGATCATTCGGCGCGGCAAGTGCTGTCTGGATGAAATCACGTCGCCGGTTGCTGTCGTGATCCCGCGGTCAGAACAACCGGTTGTGTTTCGCGTCAACGCGCCACAATAGTCGTCCGTTCACTCTGACGCCGGCGCGTGACATTGGGCATAATTACACCATGCCAATGCTCATTGCCTTGACCGCACTGCTCGCCACGACGGCGCCACGCGTCGAGATCGTGGTCCCCGCGAACGTACACGCCGAGCCGATCACCGGCCGCGTGTTCGTCTTCTTCTCCCACGACTCGACGCCGGAGCCGCGGCTGCAAGCTGGCGGCATGGTCAGCGTGCCGTTCTTCGGCCAGGACGTCGACCAGCTCGCGCCCGGCACGCCGGGTGTGATCGACCTCAACTCGCAGGGCTATCCCCTGCAGTCGATAGCCTCGCTGCCGGCAGGCGATTACTACGCGCAGGCGATCGTCAGCGTGTACACGAAGTTCGCGCGTGCGGATGGGCATACGATCTGGGCGCACATGGACGAGTGGGAAGGGCAGCAGTTCAATACGGCGCCGGGCACGCTCGTGAGCGCCATCCAACGCGTACACGTCGATGCGGTTGGTGCGGTCTCGGCGCACTTCGAGGTCTCGCGCGTGCTGCCGGCCGTCCAAGTGCCGCCCGACGACAAATACGTCAAGCGCGTGAAGATCCAGAGTCAGATCCTCACGAAATGGTGGGGCCACCCCATGTACCTCGGCGCGGTCGTGCTGCTGCCGAAGGGATATGAGGAGCACCCGAACGAGAAATATCCCGCGATCTGGGAGCAAGGGCATTTCACCCTGAGCGCGCCGTTCGGCTTCACATTCGACACCGAGAGCACGGCGCGCCGGATGCGTCGGTCACAGGGCTCGGCGCGCGAATCGGGAGCCGAGTTCGCCAAGTCGTGGCTGAGCGATGGGTTCCCGCAGATGGTCGCGTTCCGCATCCTGCATCCGTCGCCGTACTACGACGACTCGTACGCCGTGAACTCCGCCAATAACGGCCCCTATGGCGACGCGATCATGCAGGAGCTCATCCCCTATCTCGAAACGCATTTTCGCGTGATTCGCCAGCCGTATGCGCGCGTGCTGACCGGCGGCTCGACCGGAGGTTGGGAGGCGCTCGCGCTCCAGGTCTATCACCCGGAGTTCTTCGGCGGCACGTGGGTGTACTATCCCGATCCGGTGGATTTCCGGCGCTATGAGCAAGTGAACCTGTACGGTGATACGAACGCGTTCGTCATCCATCGGAACGAGTTCATTACGCAGTGGCGGCCGTCGGAGCGTACCGTGGATGGTCAGCCCGTCGTGCAGCTTCACGAGGAGAACCAGCTGAACAACACGCGCGGCAGCCACCGGCGTGGCGGCGAGAATTTCGCCATCTGGGAGGCCACGTTCGGGCCGGCGGACAAGGACGGATATCCGGCGCCGATCTGGAACGACACGACGGGTGTCGTGAACCGAGACGTCGCGATGTCCTGGCGGAATAACGGGTACGATATCCGCTACTATCTGGACAAGAACTGGTCGAAGATCGGCCCGGAGCTCGTCGGCAAGATCCACGTCTTCTGTGGCGACGAGGACAACTACTATCTCAATCTCGCCGTCTACCTGCTCCAGGATTACTTGGAGAACGTGAAGAACCCGGCGTACGGCGGCTCATTCGCGTATGGTCGTCCGCTCAAGCCCCACGGCTGGCAGCCGACCACGAGCGCGGAGCTCGTCCGGCAAATGTCGGCCTATATCGCAAAACGACTCCCCAGCACGCAATGACCAGCCCGCACGCGAATTGGATGTATCGCCCGATCGGCCTCGAGGTGTCGAGGACCGCTGACGTGGGGTCGAGCGGATCGTAGTGAACCACGACCGCACCGCCAGAGGGGTACTTTGCCGACGTACGTCTCGATCTCCTCTGAGGCGATGTGCGAGTCGACAATCGTGCCCGGTGTCGTCGGCCAGCGCGCCGTCTCGTTGACACTGGAGATATCCTGGACATTCGAGAGGGCCCAGAGTGCGCCAAAAGCGATCACCAGCCACGTGAGCCACGAGCCCCTTGTCAGAATGCGCATTGGTCCCTCACAGGGCCGCCCAGCGGCGCAATATCTCATCGCTCGCCGCGTCGGCCGGAAAAGACATCTCGACGCGCAGCTCGTCAAGTGTCACGTCCTGAGGCGTACCGAACGTCGTGAGCGTGTTGAACAGCCGGAGCACGGCGCCGTCGTCGAGTTGAATCTCGAGCGGCGCCGTTGGCGTCAATAGCGGCTCGTCGATCGCGATGTGAATCGACGGCGCGTGCGGCTGGAGCTCGCGCAGCAGATCGTCGGATGGTGAGCCCGGCGCGGCGGCTGCTTCGCGTCGGAGACGCGCCATGAGATAGGGCGCGGTCGTTTTCCAGCTCAGGATGCGCGGGCGCATGCCGATTGGCGAGAACATCAAGCGCATGAAGTTCGGCCGGCCTCCTGCCGAGAGCGCGGCGAGGTCAACGGCCGAGACACAACGGGTGACAATGCGCTCGTTGGCCGCGTTCCGCATGACCATGTTCCACGAGCGATCGAGCACCATGGCCGGATAGGGCTCTTGGTGCGTGAGGATGCGCTGGAGCGCGTCGCGCGCGCCGCGCATCGCGGTCGCATCGAGCTGGCGCTCGGGATAGACGGCCGCGAACCCCGCGGCGGCAAGGAGATCGTTCCGTGCGCGCAGCGGCACATCGAGCGCGGCGGCGACCTTGAGCACGAGCTCGCGACTCGGCTTGGCGCGTCCCGACTCGACGAAGCTCAGGTGTCGCTGCGAGACGTCCGCCTTGAGCGCCAAGGCGAGCTGGCTCTGATGACGAACCGCGCGCCACTCACGCAGCATCCTCCCAAGCGTCGGCACGTATTACCTCGCACGTAATTGAGACGCGACGTTGTTGAATCTACCATCAATGCATGAAAGCCATCGTCATTGAACACCACGGCGGACCGGAAGTGCTCGCGATGCGCGAGTTGCCGCTCCCCGAGCCGAAACCCGGCGAGATTCGCATTCACATCAAAGCCTTCGGCGTCAACCGCGCCGAGATCCACATGCGCGAAGGACACTGGGGAGAAGTGTCGAAGGTCACCGGCATTGAGTGCGTCGGTGTCGTCGACGCCGACCCATCCGGCAAACTCCGTCGCGGACAAACGGTCGCGGCTGTCGTCGGCGGCATGGGGCGGAGCTTCCCCGGGAGTTACGCCGAGTACACGTGCGTTCCGATGAGCAGCGTGTTCGTGCTCGAGACCAAACTCTCGTGGCCTGAGCTCGCCGCCATTCCGGAATCCTATTCGACCGCATGGGGCGCGCTGTTCGACAACATGGCGCTGGAGCCCCATCACACCGTGCTGATTCGGGGCGCGACCTCGGCGCTCGGCCAGGCCGCCGTCAGCATTGCGTCGGAGTACGGCGCTACAGTATTGGCTACCACCCGGCGCAGAGATCGCGTGAAGTCACTGGAATTGCTCGGCGCGTCGCGTGTGCTGATCGATGATGGCGCGCTTTCCGGGGAGATCCGCGGGATCGATGGGGTGCTTGATATCGTCGGCAACAGGGTCCTGCGGGACTCCCTTCGCATGCTCAAGAAGAACGGCACACTGTGCGAAGTGGGCTTCATGGGCGGGGCCGAGCCCGTGGAGAACTTCAACCCGTTGCTCGATATGCCGAGCGGCGTTGATCTTCGATTTTACGCAACCGGACTCGTATTGGGTACGCCTGAGTTCCCACTAGCGGACATTCCTATGCAGCGCATCGTCGACAAGGTCTCCGGTGGCGCGTACAAGACCAAGCCCGCACGGGTGTTTCCCTTCGAGGCCATCCAGGACGCCCATCGGCTGATGGAGTCAGATAAAGCGGGAGGCAAAATCGTCGTGACGGTTTAAACCTTCGGCGGCCATCCCGGTGTCCGAACATACGTGCGCAAATACTTCCGGGGAGTGACGGCGATCGCGGTGCTGACCATGGCGCTGGGCATCGCCGCCACTACCGCCGTGTTCAGCGTCGCCAATGGTGTCCTGTTCCGCCCGCTGCCGTACGCCAACCCGGCCGGGCTGGTGATGATCTGGGATCGCTGGGTCGGTTGGCCCTCGACCTGGGCTTCGAACGCCGACTTCGTCGACTTCCGGGACAAGTCCCGCTCATTCAGCGCCGTCGGCGCCTTCACGTACGATACGCGCAACTTGACTGGCGGCGACCTACCGGAGCTCGTTCGCGTCGGACGAGCGACGGCCGGTGTGTTCGACGCCCTCGGCACGGCCGCCGAACGCGGGCGACTGTACACCACGAATGAAGACCAGCCCGGCGCGTCACGCGTCGCCGTGATCAGCGATGGACTCTGGCGGCGCCGGTTCGGCGGTGATCCTGCCATTGTCGGCCGACAGATCCTGCTCGACGACTCGAGCACCACGGTCGTGGGCATCATGCCCGTCGACTTCCAGATGCCCCTCGACTTCGGGGCCGAGCCGATGGACGTCTGGGTGCCGCTCGCCCTCGGCCCCGTGCCGCCAGTGCCACGCGGCGGCCACTATCTCAACGTCGTCGCACGCCTTCGAGCCGGGGTCACGCCTGAGGCGGCCGATCGCGAAGTGCGCGCGATGGCCGAACGAATGGTCGCCGACTACCCGGGACAATACTCGCCGGACTTCGGCGCGTTCGTCCGACCGATGGCGTCGCAAGTCTTGGGTGACGTCCGGCCGACCCTGGCGCTGCTGCTCGGCGCCGTCGCCTGCGTCCTCCTGATCGCGTGCGCCAACGTCGCCAGCCTGCTCCTCGCCCGCGCCCACTCGCGCCAGCGCGAGATCGCGATTCGATCGGCGCTCGGCGCGAGCCCCGCGCGCCTGGTGCGCGAGAACCTGGTCGAAGCGCAAACACTGGCGCTGGTCAGTGGCGTGATCGGCGTGATCCTCGCCTTCGCCGCGGTCCACGTGATCGCCGCCGCGGCGCCGGCGACCATTCCGCGGATCCGGCACGTCGGGATCGACGGGACCGTGCTCGCGTTCGCGCTGCTCGTGTCCATGCTCACAGGTCTCGCCTGCGGCCTCGTACCGGGCCTCCATGTCTCGCGGTCGAACCTCGGCGTCAGGGCCCCGACTGGCGAGCGGGTGCGGCGCGCACTGATCGCCGCAGAAGTCGCGCTCTCTGTCGTGCTCCTCGTTGGGGCCGGGCTCCTGCTCCAGAGCTTCGCGCGACTCGAGCGTGTGGACCCAGGGTTCTCACCCGATCACGTGCTCACGGCGCGCGTGAACCTCCCGCTGGCCAAGTACGCGGACAACTCCGCCATCCGTGCGTTTTTTCGCCGCGCGACCGATCAAGTGCGCGCGCTGCCCTCGGTGACCGCGGCCGGCCTCGTTCGCGTGTTGCCCATGACCGATATCATGGGCGATTGGGACATCATGCTGCCGGGCAGCAACGTGCACTACGCGGCCGACTGGCAGGTCATCTCGGCCGAGTATTTCCGAGTGATGGGCATGCCGGTGCGCGAGGGCCGCGCGCTGACCGATGCCGACGACGAGCGCGGGACGCCCGTCATGGTCATCAATGAAGCGCTCGCGCGTCGCGTGTGGCCAGGCGGGAACGCCGTCGGCCAGCGCGTGCGGATGGGCGGGACCACCGACAGCCTATATCGGACCATTGTCGGCGTTGTGGGCGACGTCCGGCATCGCGGCCTCGATGCGGACCCGCGGCCGGAGATGTACCTACCGCATGCGCAGTGGCCGTCCGGCGCCGGGACCGCGCGATCGACGATGTACGTCGTCGTGCGCAGCGCGCGCGATCCGCGCGCGCTCGAGGCCGACATGCGGCGCGCCATTCAGACGCTCGATCCGAATCTGCCGCTCGCGGACGTGCGGACGATGAACGACGTGATGAGCGGATGGACGGCCGCGCGGCGGCTCGCGCTCATCGTGCTCGCCATGCTGGCGACTACGGCCGTGCTCCTCGCGGCTGTCGGGTTATACGGCGTCATCGGCTTTGCGGTGTCGCAACGGACGAGCGAGATCGGCATCCGGCGGGCGCTCGGCGCGCAGGCCGCCTCTGTGCTGGCCCTCGTCGCGCGTCAGGGCTCGGCGCCGGTCCTCACCGGCATCATTATCGGGATCGCAGGCGCATTCGGCGCTTCGCGCCTCATGGCCGCGATGTTATTCCAGACGAGTACCGCCGACCCCGTCGTGTTCATCGCGGTCCCGTTGCTCTTGGCCATCGTCGCCGCCATCGCGACGTACTCGCCTGCTCGGAGAGCGATTCGCGTCGATCCTCTTATCGCTTTGCGGCAGCAATAGACAGAAACGCCGAGAGCGCCCGCGAGAGCCGATGCGGCTGGTACACGGCCGCCAACTCGGCCGTCGCCTGCACGCCACTGAGCCGCCGAAACTCAACGCCTTCGAAGCGCAGGCGTCGGACCGAGGCGGGGACGAGCGTCACGCCGAGTCCAGCCGCCACGAGACTCAATATCGTGTCGTACTCCGCGCTCTCATGCCGCACATTCGGCTCGAACCCGGCGCGCTGGCAGATGCCCGTGAGCACGTCATGATGCGGCGGCGCGATGTGCCGCGGGAACAGGATCCACGGTTCGTCCTTGAGGGCGGCGATTGGTATCATACTCCGCGCGGCGAGTCGATGGTCCTGCGGAAGCGCCGCCACGAATGGCTCACGCCGCAGCACCTCTGCTCTCGCGCGACTGGCGGCGACCGGTCCGCGGACGAGCGCGACGTCGACCAAGTCGCGCTCGACTGCCTCGAGCTGCGATTCGGTCGTGCCTTCAAGCAACTCCAAGTGAATGAGCGGATGCGACTCTCGAAACGCGCGCACGATCTCGACGAGCCCACCGAGCGCACCCGATCCCGTATAGCCGACGCGCAGCCGGTCGACCTCGCCGCGACCGGCGCGCTCGGCCGCCTCCAAACTGCGCGAGGCCTCGGCCAGGGTCCGGCGTGCACCGTCGAGGAGCGCGCTGCCCGCGGGCGTGAGCTCGACGCGGCGGCTCGTGCGCACGAAGAGCGGGGCGCCGATGGCGCGCTCGAGCTGCCGGATCTGCTGGCTCAGCGGCGGCTGGGAGACGTTCAGGCGCCGGGCCGCGCGCGAGAAGTGCAACTCCTCGGCCACGGCCACGAAGTATCTAAGATGGCGGAGGTCAACGGCTTCCATTGATAGGCTCCAAATATGGATAACAGTCGAACAATATATTGGCCGTCTCGTGAGTGATCGGGCAACATCCATCATGGACCTGATCGAGCGTATTGGCCGCGACGGCCACGAATCCGTTGTTTTCGTCTCCGAGCCTGCGAGTGGGTACCGCGGGATCATCGCGATCCACTCGACGCGGCGCGGGCCTGCCCTCGGCGGGACCCGGCTCTGGAACTACGACAACGGCGATCAGGCCATCAACGATGCGCTCCGGCTGGCCGAGGGCATGACGTACAAGGCCGCCGCGGCGGGGATGCCGTGGGGTGGCGGCAAATCCGTCATCATCGCTGATCCGACGAAGATCGACCGCAAGAAGATCTTTCATGCGCACGGGCGGGCTGTCGAGAAGCTTCGCGGCCAGTACATCACGTCGGTCGACATCGGGACTGGGCCCGATGACATGGTCTGGGTGAAAGAGGAGACCACCCACGTCGGCGGTCTCCCCGCGCCCTTCGGCAGTCCATCGCCCGCGACCGCGCGCGGCGTGCAGCGCGCTATCGAAGCCGCGCTTCTCGAGGTCTGCGGTACCGCCGACGCTTCGGGGCGCACCGTCGCCATCCAAGGCGTGGGTAACGTCGGCTATGGCCTCGCGCGCGGGCTGCACGACGTTGGCGCGACGCTCGTGGTCAGTGACGTCGATACCGCGCGCGCCAAGCGCGTCGCCGAGGAGTTCGGTGCCCGCGTCGTTCCTGTGGATCGGATCCACGCGGAGAAGGTCGACGTGTTCGCGCCGTGCGCCTTCGGCGCCGGGCTGAACGAGACCACCATTCCACAGCTCCGCTGCGGCATCATCGCCGGTGCGGCGAACAACCAGCTCGCGACAGCGGCGGACGCCAAGCGATTGGCCGATCGCGGGATTGCTTACGCGCCTGACTTTATCGCCAATGCCGGCGGGCTTATCTACCTCGGGCAGGAAGTGCTCGGCTGGACGGCCGAGCAGACTATGGCGAAGGTGGACGGCATCTTTGAGACCGTGCGGCAGGTCTTTCAGCGGGGGGCGAAGCAGAACGTAACGACCGCTGACGCCGCGGTTTCGCTGGCGAAGGAACGGCTGTAGGCAACCCGTGGACACGCTTCGCGTGTCCAACGGGGGATGCCCACCCACCCCCAGCGTAGCGGGCGCTCTCCGAGTCGTGCGCTAGCGGATCCATCAGCGGGCCCACCAGGCGCATCCTCGATCCGCCCCTCATACGGCGCCGCCGCGATAGCGGCCGGCGTCGTTTTTGTGCTGTACGTCGCCACGCTGCTCCCGTCCACAGCGATGTGGGACACGAGCGAGTACCTCACGGCCGCCAAGGTGCTGGGGATACCGCATCCACCGGGGAATCCATTTTTTGTAATTCTCGGCCACGTGTTCTCGCTGCTGCCGATCGCGCCTACCGTCGCGCAGCGGGTCAACGTCATGGCCGCGCTCACGAGTGCCCTCGCGGCGGGCATTTGGTTCCTCGTGACAGAGCGCGTGCTGGCGCATTGGTTGCCCGAGCGTTGGCAACGACTCACCGGGGCATCGCTCGCGGTGATCGTCGGGAGCACGGCGTTCACGGTTTGGAGCCAATCGATCGTGAACGAGAAGGTCTATACGGTTGCCCTGCTGTTCTTCGCTGTCGTGACCTGGCTCGTGGTGATGTGGTCCGACGACCCAGATGCACCGCGCGCCGAGCGATTGCTGATCCTCTCGGCGTTCCTCATCGGCCTCGGCTACACGAATCATCCCGCGGGTTTCCTGGTCGCGCCGGCGGTCGGCGTGGCGATTCTCTTTCGGAAACCGCGACTGTTGGTCGATCCGCGCTTCGTGGCGCGATTCGCCGGTGTACTCGCGCTGGGCCTCACGCCGTTCTTGTTCGAGCCGATCCGCGCGGCTCAGTTCCCGGCGCTGAACGAGGGCTACACGACGGCGTGCACGACGCACATTGCGTGGGGCTGTACGCTGAGCGCCGAAACCGCGCGTCGGGTCTGGGCGCACATCTCGCGACAACAATACGGGGATCTCCCGTTTTTGATGCGCAAAGCCCCGATGTCCGCGCAGTTCGGCATGTATTGGATGTACTTCAAGTGGCAATGGCTGCGCGATGCCGCGGGGCGATTGCCCGGTCTGCAGACCGCGCTCGGTGTCGTCTTTCTCATGCTCGGCGTCGCCGGAGCCCGCGCGCACTGGAAGCACGATCGGGCGACGTTCTGGTACTACGCGACGCTGCTGTTCACGGTGACGCCACTGCTCATCGTGTACTTGAACTTCTATTACGGCTACTCACAGGCGCCGGAGCTCGGCACCACGGTCGCGCGAGAAGTGCGCGATCGCGACTATTTCTATCTGTGGAGCTTCAGCAGCTGGAGCGTGTGGATTGCGCTCGGCCTCGTGGCCGCATGGGAGTCGGTGGCGAAACGCAGCTCGTGGATCCTGGCGGTCCCGGTGCTCGGCGTCGCGGCGATCCCCTTCATCGCCAACCACCGCGTCGCGCCCCGGAGCGAGCAAGCATCCACGCGCGATTTGGCGATCGATCTCCTCAACTCCGTCGAGCCGTACGGCATCATCATCAGCGGAGGAGATAACGATCTCTTCCCGTTGTGGTATGCTCAGGAGGTCGAAGGCATACGAAAAGACGTGCTGGTCGTGACCACGTCGCTCCTTGGCCTCGATTGGTACGCGGGTGAGTTGATGACGCGGCCCGTATACACGTACGACGCCGCCAATGGGCCGGCCGTGTATCGCGACAAGGCATGGCCGAAGCCGACGCGTCCGCTCTTCGCGATGTCCTTAGCCGAAACGCGGAACGTGCCAATATATGTCCAGCTGCCGGGCCCAATGACGTTCAAGAAACCCGGCTCACCGCTCCAGACCGTCGTGGATCCGAGGAAACTGGAGGAGGGTGTTCTCACGCGATCCGAAATCTTCGTGCTTCACCTCATCGCCGATGGCAGCGGGCGACCGGTCTATATCAGCACGACGTACGGACAGTACGGGAACACGCTCGGCCTTCAGGACCACCTGCTCGCCCAGGGCTTAGCGAGAAAAGTGGTGGACGCCCCAGTCGTGGCGACGCGCGACACGGTCATGGTCCCCGGCGATGGCTGGATGGACACCAGCCGGTCGGATGCACTCTGGCACGAGCAGCACGGGCCGCCGAGCATCCTCAAACATCCGGGGTGGAACGACCTCGCCTCGGTCAATATGCCGGCGATGTACGTCTTTCGTGGGTACGCCCTCGCGGAAGCGCTCCAGAAACGGAATCTCCCGGGCGACGTGGCGAAGGTCGAGGACGTGTTGGGCACGGTAAACCGAATCGCGGACGAGATCGGCCTCCTCCGAAGACAAAATTGATTTGAGCCACCGCCGGGGGCTACATTCGTGGCCCGATGCGGTCCGCGGTTGCGCGTTATGCGCTCGCGGTCGTGTCACTTGCGGCCGCTCTCGCTGTGTCGCTGCTGGGTCGGCGCCACGACGATGCACTCGCTTTGTGCCTGGCCGCCGTCGTGCTGACGACGTGGCTCGGTGGCCTGGGACCCGGTGTGACCGCCGCCCTGCTCGGCATTGGTGTCGTCGACTATGCGTACGGCGACTACGCGCTGCGCGATGCCGCACCGCACACCGTGCTCTTTCTCGTGTCGGTCGTGATCGCCAGCTGGACGCGAGATGAGTTGAACGAGCGGCGGCGGAGCGAGAAGCACTTGGCCGGGCAGTATGCGATCGCTCGCATCATCGGGCAGGCCACCACGTGGACTGAGGCCGCACCCAGGCTGCTGGCGGCGATCGGCCGGATCACCGAATGGGACTGGGCCGCCTTCTTCACGGCTGATCGCGATGGGATGAGGATCAAATGCCGGGCGACGTGGCATGCCGACGCCCTCGGTGGCGCCGAGGCGCTCGACGCGGTGAGCCACGGCACGCTCATCCATCGGGACGAGGGCCTCATCGGCCGCGTCTGGAACGAAGGCGCGATCGCGATCAGCCGCGAGCTCGCGGCCGAGAATGCGCTGCCACAGAGTCTGGCGGCCGCCGCGACGATCGCTGGTCTCAAGACCGCCATTGGCGTGCCGCTTCGCGCCGGTCGCGAGACACTCGGCGTGCTCGCGCTCATGACCCGATCGAGCCCACCGCCGCTCGACGCGCGCCAGACCGAGACGCTGGTCATACTCGGCGAGCAGATCGGCCAATTCACGTTCCGCCGTCGCGTGGAGCAGGACCGCGAGTCGCTGGCGTCGCTCGTCCAGAACAGCTCGGACTTCGTCGGGATCGCCTCGCTCGAAGGCGACTGGATGTTCATCAATCCAGCCGGGCAGCGTCTCGTCGGCCTCGATGGCGACGACGACGTCCGAGCCAACCCGATGCGAAAGTTGTTCGTCGAAGACGTGACACCCTCGGTCCTCGAGCAGCGATACTGGTCGGGCGAAGCGCACCTGCGCCACACGCGCACCGGCGCGATCGTGCCGGTGCTCGGGCACATCTTCACGCTCACCGCGCTCGAACGCCCGGTCGCCTTCGCGGTGATCGGCCGCGACCTGACCGATATCGAGCGCCGGAACGAGCAACTGCGGCGCAGCGAAGCGTATCTGGCCGAAGCGCAGCGGTTGAGCCAGACGGGAAGCTGGGCGCTCAAGGTGCCGTCGGGCGTCCGTCAGTGGTCGCGCGAGTCGTTCCGGATCTTCGGGATCGATCCTGGCACGGTCGTCACGCGCGACGTCTTCGAGCGGTACGTACACCCGAGCGATCGCGCGCGCGTCATGCAAACTCTCGACCGCGTGATCCGCGAGCGCACGGGCATCGACATCACGTATCGCATCATCCGCCCCGACGGATCGATTCGCTACACGCAGAGTGTCGGCCGCCCGATTCTCAACGCGGCCGGCGAGGTCGAGGAACTGGTCGGCGTCGTCATGGACGTCACCGAGCGAAAGCGCGCCGCCCGCGCCTTGCGTCGGGCGCGCGAGCGCGCGCTCACGGCGCGATTCGCGGCGATGCTCGACGAGCGCGCGCGTGTGGCGCGCGAGATCCACGACAGCCTGCTCCAGGGCGTGACCGGCATCGCCTTGCAACTGCGCGCGATGCTTCCCCACGTGACCCCGGCCGATACGTTGCAGCGCATCGTCGAGTTGGCCGACCACACGAGCCACGAGGCGCGCCGCGCGATTTGGGACCTGCGATCGTCCTCGATCGCCGACGATATCACGGGCGCGCTCGACGATGCCGCGCACCGCCTGCTCGCCGGGACATCGGTCGCCTACCAGATGACCGTCACGGGCCGCCCGCGCCCGCTCCGCCCGGCCGTTGTGCCGATCGCGCTGCGCATCATCGAAGAGGCATTGACGAACCTCATTCGGCACGCGGACGCCAGGTCCGTCTGGCTGACGGTGGCGTACGAGCGACGCGTGGTCCGCATCACGCTGGCCGACGATGGCCGCGGGTTCGACCTCGCGGGATCGCGCGAGGGACACTGGGGGCTCGTCGGCATGCACGAGCGCGCGGGTCAGATCGGCGGCCAGCTGCACGTGCGGAGCGCGCCGGGCAAGGGGACCGAGGTCGCGCTCGAGCTACCGATCAGTCGTCGAGGTGAATGATCCCGCGCTGGAGGGCGACCGTAACCGCCTCGGTGCGGTCGCTGGCGGCGAGCTTTGCCATCACGTGCTTGAGATGCACCTTCACCGTCTCCTCGGTGCGACCGATCACGCGCGCGATGTCGCGATTGCGGAGCCCGCGCGCCGCGAGCCGTAGCACCTCCACCTCGCGCGCGGTGAGATCGACGCGCGGCGTGAACTCGGCCAGCTTGCTCGCGACCACCGGCGGAATCACGCGCTTGCCCTCGGCGGCTTGCCGGATCGCGCCGATCATCTCTTCGCCGAGCATGTCCTTGATCAGATAGGCGCAGGCGCCGGCGTCGAGCGCGCGATAGATGTCGGCGTCGCCCTCGTAGCTCGTGAGCGCGACGACGCGTGCGTCGGGGTTGGCGGCGACTATGGCGCGGATTGCCGAGACGCCGTCGACGTTCGGCATGCGGAGGTCCATGAGGACGACATCGGGGCGATGGGTCTCATACAGTGCAATCGCGCCGGCGCCATCGGTAGCCTCGGCGATCACCGTCATGTCGGACTCGTTGGCAATGAGCGCCGCAATGCCGGTCCGCACAACAGGATGGTCGTCGGCGGTCAGAATGCGGATCGGCATGCCAAAAGAAAACGGGCGGATTCCCGGCTCATCAATAACTCGAACGGGGAGTTATAAGAGTATCCCTGCCGGTGATATTCGGTTGCCTGGAGCGCCAATAGACTGGTCTCCATGCGAACAGACAAGACTTTTGAGGAAATCGCC
>Ga0210409_10001447_pt1 | contig 31252 bp, 23 predicted proteins | sample IncBWH17MmetaG_FD_161649 | JGI IMG/M metagenome (GOLD analysis project Ga0210409, IMG submission 161649) | Forest soil microbial communities from Barre Woods Harvard Forest LTER site, Petersham, Massachusetts, United States - Inc-BW-H-17-M | ecosystem: Environmental > Terrestrial > Soil >...
TAGCGCGGGCGCTTGACCTAATTGTGGCAAAGGAGAAGCATTAAGGTTGCCTCCGATCACGCGGCCACCTATGAGGGTGGCCACCAGCGGTCGGCAGGTTGGCAAAGGGGCAACGCGGTGTGGACAGGGGCCGGTTTTTTTGGATTCGGGCGGTCCCATGGCCGAGCGACGAAGAAATTAGGCGACATGACCGGTCCGCAAGGTATACTGGAGTCATGCATGACGACGTGAACCGCTTTGGGCGTGTTGTGCCCGCGCAATCCTTTAAGCGGCGTTTCGCGGTGATTGCAGATAGATTAACCCTCAAATGCTGGCTGTCTGAAGTCGATCTTGCTCGACTGTGCAAGGCAGCTTTTTGCGCGGCTCTGTGCAACATCTGCTTTAACGGTCTTGGTGGGTGCGGTGGAAAGATAGGGTCGTCCCGGGAAACGAACCGCCTGGAAGTTGAGAGAGGATTCATGGCGGCATGTGCCGATTTTTGGCAGTCCACCGGAACGCAGAAAATTCCCGAAGATATCAAGGCGTCGATCTGTCGAATCTTCCTGAATGTTTTCGTCTCCGAGGAAAACCTAGCGACGTAGGTTAGCGGAAAGCCAATTTCGGGCGCCAACGGCACATTTCGAACTCGCAGGCCGGTCCTGTGCCGCATCCTGATGCAAGTGGCTGGCTTCTTTAGCGGCTGGTCTCTTACGGCGCAGACAAGAAGCCCAGGATTTCGCGCATCAGCCGTTCTCCCTGGTCCGTTGCGAAGATAAACTGCGCGTGGGCCGAACCTTCGAGAACGATCAACTCTTTCGGTGCGGGCGTTCTCTCGTAATGCGCGCGGATCGTTGGCAATCGTAGCTCGGGACCGACATCATTGCGACTGGTTATGAAAAGTTTCCGCCCTTTCATCTGCTCTGGTCGGTCGCCACCTTCGGATCCGATGAAGATCATACGGTCTATCTCACCCGGCCCCGCCTGTGCGGAAGCTTCCCCGGCCGCGGCGCCGCCCATGCTTCCACCAATAACACAGACATTCGTTGCGCCGGTTTTCTGTAGATAGCGGACGGCCGCCAACACATCCAGTGGCGACCCAAAATCGGAGCGTAGCGCGGCCGGTCCGTTTGTTGACTCGCCATAACCGCGCATATCAATCGCCAGCACCGCGAACCCGGCGTTGGTCAGGGTCCGCGCCTGCTTGGCCCAGCTCTCCTTCGTGAACCGCCCGCCATGCACCAGCACGATGCCCCGCTTCCCTTCCCCATACCGGTGAGCATGGATGAGCCAGCCATCCGAGGTCGGAAACGAAACGTGCTCCTGCGCCGGGGCGACCGCCGACTGCAAAACAATGATGATAAAAAACAGGAGCGCACGCACGTGGGCGACTATAGACGCGTGCCGACGAATGCCACAACTCGAAATTGGAAGCCGTTGATCAGTTTGCCACGACTTCGCCATCAGGAGCGGCGGCCTGAGCGTGAATGCCAGTGACCGCTTTGGTTACGGACTTGAATTTTTCGGTGTAACTTGAGCCGCGGCGTGAAAAGAGCTTAACGGTGGACGCATTCTTTACAGCAAGGATGCGGTACCCGTCCCACTTAACTTCATATTGCCAGCCTGGCCCGGTCGGCAGGCTGGAAACCCTGGTCGCCAGCATGGGCTGGACGAAGGATAGGCTCGCCATGGTTTTGGTGGGCGCGGTGGTGGGCAGGGCGCGGATCAGGCGGGCCAGTATTTGGGGGATGGATTTGGCATGCGACATGGCCTAGTGGGGATCAACCTGTCGCTTTGATAAGTTCGCCATTGACTAACCATAGGAATTGCGGCCCAAGCTTTGAGAAATGAACGAAGGCTCCGAGTTGATAGCCGAAATCGACCTTTGCGAGTTTCGGCAACGGCGATTAGGTTGCTGGAGAGTCTGACCGGGTGGCAGCGTCGAGCGTGGTTGGATGGTGATTGAGTGCCAAGCCGTCTTTTGGCAGCACTCCTCCAAAGTTGCGAGTAACTGTTGCCGGTCCTGGTCGTCCTCAAAGATGCGTTCCTGATGGTCTCAACGGTTCATGACATGGTAAATTGCCCCGGGGTACTGGATGCGCAGCTTCCGAGCCACCGACGAGCCGGCAGCATAAGCAGGTCACACTCAACCTGTCAACAGATAAATATGACATTATCATTGACTGACACCTTTTTTTTCACCTTTTCAACGTTCCGTGCGGCTCCGCCTTGGCACGGAATTTCCGAAAGGCATTGGGGCTAGCCCACTCACGGATTGACGAGGGCTTTCACCCCTTTCAAGGGGTTGCCCTCCTTGTCCATCAACCGCACGCTGCCTTGCCAATCTGCGATCGTGTTGAGCACTTTAAAGACCAGAACGTTGGTGCCTCGGTGTAGCTCGATCCCGTCGATCTCGTCACTATCGGCAGCAAAGGATCGCGGGAGGTCGCGTTTATGGATTTGCCGGCCATTGAGGTAAAGTTTCTCTTGATCATCGCTGCCCAAGACGATGCGAAGCTGCGTTTGCTCCCGATCGCTCGCGAGGTAACAGACCGCATAGGCCACGCTGAAATCCCTTTGGTCACCAAAAATTTCGTTGAAATCAAGGACATCAGAGGTGAGGTGCTCCTCGTTCCAGAACAATTCTTGCCCGCCTATCGAGACGCTTTCTTCTGCCGCAGGCCGAAGTGCGGCTTCGTCCGGGATCTGCTGACGGTCCAGTTCCCGTTTCCATAGCTCCGTATGGACCCCTTCGATTTTCGGCAATGGGATTGGCCCCAGAATCAGCCAATGCCGGAGGACTCGTTCATCACCGCTCCGTTCTCGTTCGCGCTTTTGGGTCGCCTCCGCCAGGCGCTCTTCGCCCAGGCGCTGTTCGTTCTGCCCGGCGGCGACTTGCTCATCGGAAGCTGCGGTCCAAAGCCGTACGGTACCATCGCTGCTGCCCGTCAGGATGCGGCGGCCATCGGCCGAGAAAGCGATGGCCAGAATGACGCCGGTTTGTCCTCTCAAGGTCAACAAGTCTTGCCCGGTGCTTGCATCCCACACTTTGGCGGTGCCGTCCTCGGCTGCGGTTGCCAGTCTTCGCCCATCCGGTGAAAAGGCTAAGCTCAAAATTGTCCCGGCGTGCCCTCGGAATGAAACCAGTTCGCGCCCCGTGGCGGGTTCCCACAGCTTGGCGGTGTGATCCTGACTACCGGTGGCAACCCGCTTGCCATCCGGTGAGAAGACCACCGCTGTGACGGCGGCGACGTGGCCAGTGAGCGTCCGCAGTTCCTGACCGCTCCGAGTGTCCCATACCTTCGCTTTGCCGTCCCCGCTCCCAGTAACAAGCCGCTCGCCCTGGGGCGCAAAGGCCACAGAAAAGACAATGCCGGTATGACCGATAAACCGGCGCACTTCCTGACCGGTGGCAGAGTCCCAAAGCCAGGCTGTTCGATCGTTGCTCGCGGTGGCCAGGAGCCGCCCGTCGCTGGAGAAAGCGAGGGCCCGCACCCAGCCTTTGTGACCGATAAGCCTGCGCGGCTCGTGCCCCAGGTTTAAATCCCAGATCCTGGCGGTGTTGTCTTCACTCCCGCTCGCGATCCGTTGCCCATCGGGCGAGACCGCCACCGCCCGGATACTGCCAAGGTCACCCGTCAGCGTGGGCGAGACCAAGGCCCCGGCGGAATCGAAAACTCCGATGGTGGCATTGGTGCGACCGACAACAATCCTCTGACCATCCCATGAGAAGCTAACCGACACGATCTCCGCGGCATTTGTGTCCAGCATGAGCAGGTCCTGTTCGGCACTGGCTTGCCATATCTTGGCAGTGCCATCTTCACTGCCTGAGACGATGCGCTGCCCGTCAGGTGAGATGGACACCGATTCAATCGCGTCGGTGTGTCCTTTGAATGCTCGCCAGGCCACACCTGTGTTAGCATCCCAAATTCCGACCAGGCGATCTTCGCCTCCGGTCGCTAGCCACTCTCCCCGGGGTGAGAAGGCCACCGCCGCGATGCCGACGTTTGGGTGCTTCCCGTGCCTGCTTGGCTTCAAGGGGTATCCAGCGACCATCAGCAGTTCTCGCCCGGTCTCCGCCGACCAGATTGTAACTCTGTTATTCCAGTGGGCGACCGCGATCCGCTGTCCGTCAGCCGAAGAGGCCACACAGCTCACGCCTGCATTGGTGCTTGAGAGCTCCAGCAGTTCCGCTCGAGTGGCGGCATCCCGGACTTTGGCAGTCCCATCGCTCTTTCCCAAAATGATCCGCCGACCATCGGGCGAAAACGTCCCGGTTGTGCACCAGTTCAACCCGGGATCCTGTTCCCGAAAGCTGAAGGAGAGGCGACCGGTGCTCGTATCCCACAGAATCCCGGTCCCGTCGGCGCTGAGCGTCAGGATTCGCTTTCCATCGGGCGAAAACGTGGCCGAACGGACGACGGTGGTGTGTCCTCTCAGGCGAAACAATAAGTGTCCGGTACTGGTCTCCCACAACTTGGCATCACCGCTGCCCTGTCCGGTCACAATGCGTTTGCCGTCGGGTGAGATGGCGACGGTGTCGATCGGTCCGGCGCAATTTAATGTGAGCAACTCGCGTCCACTGTAAGCATCCCAGATTTTCGTGGTCCCATCATAGCTGGCGGTGACCACCCGCTGGCCGTCCTGAGAAAAGGCCACTTGAGTAACTCCGGACAAATGGCCGTACAGTGTCCTTAATTCTAAATGGCATTGCCGCTGCCAATAGTACCATTCGAACCCGCGATCGGGCTCGCTCCGCGTCTCGCCCAGAATTTGCCGGACGTGGGCCACATTGTCGGTGTCCCAATCCGCTTGGGCCAAAAGCATGTTGGCAGCGTAAGCGTTGTGGCGAGCGGTATTCCGCTCCTGATCGGCCCGTTGGGCGCTGAGCGTCGCGCTCGCCGCGCTTTGATCAGCCCGCGCCGCCTGGGCTTTGGCATTCTTCTGCGCTTCCTCCGCCACATGGCGCAAATGGGTGGCACGCACCGCCTGCCACGTGGTTCCGAAAATTCCGAGGACCAGCACCGTAGCCAGGGTAGCGACGGCCGTCACGATCACCTTGTTGCGGCGGACAAATTTCCCAATTCGGTACGCCGCCGTGGGTGGGCGGGCCACAACCGCCTCGTTGTTAAGGTGGCGCTGCAAATCCGCGGACAGACCATTGGTGGTCTCGTAACGCCGGGTGCGGTCCTTCTCCAAACATTTCATCACGATCCAGTCCAGATCGCCCCGCAGAAGGCTGGCAAGTTTTGGTGCCTCAGTGTGTCGATTTTTGGCCGTGGTCGTCCGTTCTCCTTCCAACATCGTCCTCAAACGGGTGGAGGGCCGCAGGGGCTCCTTTTCACGAATGGTCCGCCGCATCTCCTCCAGCCCTGCCGCCAAAAGCTCCTTCGCGTCAAAGGGCGTCTTGCCCGTCAGCAACTCGTAGAGCAGCACTCCCAGTGAATAAATGTCGCTCCGCGTGTCGATGTCCAGACCGCTCATCTCCGCCTGCTCCGGGCTCATGTAAGCCGGCGTGCCGATGAACTGGTGCAACTCCGTGTACACCGTCAGGTCCGTCAAACGGCCCTCCGTCGCTTTGGCGATTCCAAAGTCGATCACCTTAGGCACGGGCGCCCCATCATGGAGTGTTACCAGGATATTGGACGGCTTAATGTCTCGATGAATGATCCCTTTCTGATGCGCGTGTTGAACGGCCTGACATACCTTGACAAACAGATCCAGCCGCTCGCGTGTGTCGAGGTGGTTTTGGTCGCAATACTCGGTGATTTTAACCCCGCGGACCAACTCCATGACAAAGTAGGGTCGACCGGTGTCAGTCGCTCCCGCATCAAATACCTTCGCGATGTTCGGGTGGTCCATCATCGCCAGCGCCTGACGCTCGGCCTCGAACCGGGCGATTACATTCCTGGTATCCATGCCGGCCTTGATCACCTTCAAAGCCACGCGCCGCCGCACCGGCCCCTCCTGCTCAGCCACATACACGACACCACATCCTCCTTCGCCGATTTTCTCCCGCAACTTGTAACGTCCGATGCGGTCACCGGGTCTTTCGGCAACCCGAACCGCGGCAGCGCCCCGGGCACTGCTGGCCGTTGGACTTGAGGTTACCTCCCCAGGCGAAGACCCGCTCGCTCGCGCAGCACTGAAAAATTCATCCGCTTCCGCTTGCACCTGCAGCAGCGCTTCGACGCGTTTTCGCAGCGTTTCGTCGCCCCGGCAGGCTTCCTCCAGGTAGGCGGCCCTCTCCAGGGCCGAGGCGAATTCCAAGGCGGCGCTGAAAACCCGGACTTCCTCTCGCTCACGCTCGGATCCGTTCATATAGCCAGGCCTTGGCATGGGTCCAGTACCGGCGCACGGTTTTCTCCGAAATACCCAGCACTTCGCCAACCTCGTCATTCTTAAGCCCGACGAAGAACCGCAATTTGACGACCTTGGCTTGAACCGGATCGATCTCCGCCAACTCGTCCAACGCTTCATCCACCTGCAGCAGCTTGTCCTCTCCGTCTTCCGAGGCAATCTCGACTTCTTCCAATTCGACCCGCTGCTCCCCTCCTCCATGCCGAACCCGCTTCTTGCGCCGCGCGTTTTCCACCAGGATGCGCCGCATGGCTTCGGCCGCGGCGGCAAAGAAGTGGCCGCGTCCCTCCCAGGATGACTGGACCCCGGCGGTGAGCCGGAGCCAGGCCTCGTGGACTAAGGCCGTGGGCTGGAGCGTATGCCCCGGCGGCTCCAGGGCCATCTTGTGCGCCGCCAGCTTGCGGAGCTCATCATAGACCAGCGGAAGCAGTTCCTCGGCCGCATTGGGTTGCCCTCGCATCGCCCGCTCGAGAATCTGTGTGACTTCGCTCATCCCGTCGTGCCCAAAAAGCCTGGCGCCGGATCTCCACGCTCTCGACGCATTGCGGCGGCGCAGCGGCGCGAACGCCAAAGGCGCTCGAAATCCGTTAGGAACTTGGGCTTTCATCGAAAATACACCAGGACCGAGGCATTTCAACCGCCGGTTCAACGCGTTGCGAGCGGAGCGGCGCGGTGGGAATAACCGTAAAATCATCCGCGGGATCCCTCAATGTCCGACGACCCGGTAAAACTCAATCCCGTGCTCGGGGGTCAAAGTCACCGGCGGGACGGCGTTACTCACCACGTCCCCCCAATTCCCCAGCCCGAGGTCAGTGGCACGCTGGACGCGGAAAGGCGGGGTACCGCCGGTCCAGTTCAATTGCAGGGAGCCGCCCTGGATCTGCAGCGCAGCCTGGAGCGGAGCCGGAAAAACGGCGACTGTGTCGCTGAAGGTTGTGCTCCCCCCGTGGGGCGGCGACCAACTGGTCGTAGTCGCGGTTACAATAATCACATTGGTTTGGCCGAGTTTCAGTGGGATGCCACTGAAACTCCAGGTGTTGCTGCCGGGAACCTTGCCGGTAGCTTTGTTCGCGAGGTTGGTCCAGGACACCTGGGTGATGGCTTGCCTCAACGCGGCAGCGGTTCCGGCGAGATCCAGGGTGGGCGTGCCTGTTGCATTAGCCCCTGCCTGGCTCCAGTTGGTAATCGAAAGCAATGGCTCGCTCATCGGTTTAATTCCCCGCCGCTGAGCCAGCAACCAGCCAATAATCTCCGGGGTGCATACGCCGGCGTCCAAGGCGTCGAAGAGCGAAACGCTGGCCGCGTACGTGGTGTAAATGGGATGCGCCCCCGCTTTCCTCAGTTGGAAGACGGCGGCATCGGCAGTATTGACACCGGCGTAGGACCAAAATGGGAGTTGTTGAATGGCGGCATCCGCGGTGCTGTCCTTCGTGCCATCCACGATCGCGGCAGCAAACAAGCCGGGATGAGCCCTTACGAGATCCCAAGTGCTAACAGTGCCCTGACCCCCTGCCTTCAGGTACAGCCTGTTTGTGTCCAGGTTGAATTGAGAGGTCAGGCTCTGAACCAACTCCGCCACCGCGTTGACGTCCGGGTGGAAATCTTCGGCAAACCACAGCAGGATCGCTGGATCGCTTGTCTGTTCTTTGTAGGAAGCGATTACACGGGTCGCGGGATCGGCGCCGGCGTAGGTCGGCCAGTCGACCTGCAACGCAGCAAAGTCGCAGATCAGTGGATAGCTCCGCGACGGGTCATAGCCAGGCGGCACCGAATAGAAGTAGGGCAAACGGACACTTGCACGGTTGGTAAAGCTGGCGGGGTGCATGTTGGTAACCGGCGGAACAACCCACAGCCGCGCGGCGTAGCTGTTGGTTGCACCCCATGCATTGCTCACGATAACGCTGTAAGTGCCTTCGTTGGTCGCTTGGACAGCCGTGATCTTGAGAGTCCGATTCGTCTGCCCCGGCACGGCCTGCCCGTCTAATTGCCACTGGTAAAAGAAAGGAGCTGTCCCCAACGCCGTCACGGCGAAAAAAGCCGTCTCGCCAATCTCCACCGCTTGTGAGCGGAAGAGCGCGCTGGGTGCTATGGTCGGCGCGCTTTGGCCAAAACCGGTTACGGGCCCCATGAGCAGGCCGAGGGCCAGGATCGCGATTTGCACGCGAAGCAAGACCGCCCTGCAATTAGGGAGGAATTTGAGTTCCTTCCAAAGGATCTTCGCTGTTCTGGATGTGATGGCAAACCATGCAGTGTTCATAAGCTCGCGTTGTTTTAGTGGCTGTGTCCACTTATCAATGCGACGTTTCTGGAAAGAAACGGACAGGGAAAGTGGACTTGTCTCGATCTATCGCTTTAGGGAGGACGAGACTGCGGGAAAACTTGCGCACTTGCAACGCCCTGGGAAAAGAGCGCCCGGATTAACCTGCAGGCCAACGGCCTGCCTCATAGGGGGGCCTGGCTCGCAAATGGACCAAGTCGATCGGCCGGCAGCTTGGTCCAAGGCCAGGGACTCACCCACCTGACTCCAAAACACCGATGAAGCAGGCCTTCAGCCTGCGATGGATGGCCAGGACCGCAGGGGGTCAGTCAAACATAATGTCATATCCGAAGCGGCATTTGATGCTTGTCGGGATATCCATCTTTTTGGTATCGGCGGATCACGTCGTCGACAGTTCTAGCCGCTTCGTTGGAATTTGCGGGTTTGGCTTCGGTCGGTGTCCCCTTTTTGTGATACGGGTCCTGCCCCTTGGTGACAGCAGCACGTCTGCGGTAGTACTCCTCTCTTGAAGGCTCAGGTTATTTCCAACGAGTTTTCGCCACGTGCGCTTTCCATCAATGGTGGGCCGTTCGTAAAAATGCCCAGTCCTGGTGTCCCGATAAATGCCCGACTCGACCCGCACAAAGCGCCTGGGCGATTTATCCTGTACATCCTCACGGGAGGGCGAATCCTGCCTATCCCTGATTTCCTGGCTCTTGCTACAGCCACAAACTAGTTCTTCCATTCTTCATTTTAGTGCCCTGCAAGAGAGCCTAGCGGGATTCCTGTAGTCCAGTTTGGACCACAATTTGGACTACAGAATGTTTTCGAGGCACGTTAGAAGCTCAAGAAACCGTTGGTTTCCGAGGAAAATGGCGCGCCCGCCGCGACTCGAACGCGGGACCCTCTGCTTAGAAGGCAGATGCTCTATCCAACTGAGCTACGGGCGCAACTAGCTTACAATAAATTACTTACTTAGCGACAATCCAGCCGCTGTTTGACTTTTATATACTTTGTTTCTATACTGAAGCATGGAACTGAATAACGACGAGAAATCCAGGAGCCTCTGGCAGAAAACAAAGTATGCAAATCTGGTCCGCAACGCTTCATCCGGTAAATACTTCGCTCGTTTCAGGAGCAACGGCAAGCTCATTTGGCGGGGCCTGGATACCGATGTTTTGAGTGTCGCCGCCCAACGCTTGCCCGACAAAATCAAAGAAACAAAGGACGAGCAGGTCCTGCTCGCCTCTGGCAGCGATCCGCGCATCACATTCGATTCCGCTGCCAAAATCTACATCGAAAGAATCACCGCGTCCCCTGATTTCAAACCCAGGACGAAGGCGTACCATCAGGAGCGCCTGGACGCCTTTTTCAAGTCCTGGCCGGACGTGAAGGCCAGAGCCATCAAGGACCTCACTAAAGCCGATTGCATTGAATGGCGGAATCGCTTTGCGAAGGATTACAGTCCTACCAGTTTCAACCACACCCTTGGAATCATTCGTTCGATTTTCGAGATCGGAATTGAAGCGGGAGCCAGGCGGGACAACCCGGCCAAAGCGAAAGAGATGAAGCGGCTTTCGGAAACGTCAAAGCGTCTCCGCTTGCCGGAACCCGAACAATTTGAGGAATTCGTGAAAGAGATCGAAAGCAGCGGAAGCGGGTTTTCAAAACCGTGTGGGGAGTTGGTGCAGTTCCTTGCCTTTGGTGGTTTCCGCATCAGTGAAGCCAAATACATCACCTGGGCCGACTGCGATTTTGGCCGCGGCAAAATAACCGTCAATGGGGAGCCAGAGACTGGCATCAAAGGCCGCCATGTCGGAGAGACCCGAGAAGTTCCCATGATACCTGACATGCGCCAATTGCTCGAACGGATGAGAGCTTCCCGGCCAGATGAACCAGCAACTGAAAAAGTCACGCGAGTATGCGAGTGCCAAAAAGCGATGAACAGAGCCGCAAAGCGCGTTGGGATTGCCCGCATCACTCACCACGACTTGCGTCACCTTTTTGCAACACGGTGTATTGAAGCCGGAGTGGACATTCCGACCGTTTCGCGTTGGCTTGGACACAGGGACGGAGGTGCCTTGGCGATGAGGGTGTACGGTCACTTGCGCGATCAACACTCAAGTGAGATGGCTCAAAAAGTGACTTTCAAGAAGCCCGCCATTGCCGCATAAAGGACTTACATGAGCAAGCTCCGCGTTTTTGTTAGCTCCGTTAAAAGCAATTGGAGAACGAACGCCATGCCGTTTTGTCGCTCATCTCGACTGACGCATTTCTTCAAGTCCACTGTGAGCCTGTGCTTTACGAATTTGAACCGGCTTCACCCGAGGGGGGCCGCTCAAGAATGTCGCGGTCTTCTCGGCGGGTGCGAAATGTGTTTGACCATCATTTGGAAAGATTATGGCCCTGCCGTGGAGGCATTTCCATCACGCGACAGGAGTACCGCTTGTCAAGAAGCAAGGAGTTGCCTGTCTTAGCTTTCATCAAAGGCGATGCAGCGCTCCAGCGCGAGGCAGGGACAGCCGACCTCATCAAGGAGATCGTCAAGGACGGGTTGAAATACAAACGGTTTTACTGGCGTCTCACAGATTTGATGGTTGAGGGTTGAAAAAGAGTTGGCTTGCGGGTTTGGACCCTGCCACAAGGCGGCGTATGAAAAATCAAACTCAACGCAAGCCAACGCGGGGAAAGTTCTCGCTCCTGCGGCAACTCTGCAACCTTATTCCCAATCACCTAGTACCTCAACTGGCCCGCGAGCATGCGGTGGAGGAGAAGAGTCGCACCTTCCGTCCGTGGAGCCACGTGGTCAGCCTCGTCTATGCGCAACTGACGCACGCCTTGGGACTCAATGACGTGTGCGATGCTCTGCGGTTGCGCTCCGGTCCGTTGTCGGCCATTCGCGGCGCGACCCCACCCAGTAAGAATGCCCTCTCGTACGCCAACCGAGAGCGCAACTCGAAAATGGCCGAGACGTTGTTCTGGACGATGCTCGAACATCTGCAGCAACTCCATCCGGGTTTTGGCGCTGGGCATCGTCCCAAATTCGCCTTCCGGCTCTAGCGCCTGATTCACGTCGTAGACTCGACCACCATTCAACTGGTGGCCCGGTGTATGGATTGGGCCAAGCACCGCCGGCGCAAAGCTGCCGCCAAGTGTCACGTGCGGCTCAACCTGCAAACCTTCCTGCCGCACTTTGCCTTCGTGGACACCGTCGGCGAGCATGACAGCGCCAGCAACGCCAGCGCGCTCACTGCCCAGATGCCCGCACTGCGGGTTGGCGGCGCTGTTCCTGGTGCGTTATTGCGCCCTTGCGGCGCCAGCCTCCTCCCGTAATTGACAGCTCGTGAATGACAGCTCGTGAAAAGTCCTGCTGCCAGCCTCAGTCGTGCGGTACGCCCAAGCCGTTTGGGTTCAGCGGCTTCAGGTCGCTTTTGTCGCTTTTTGGTTGCCTCGGCCAAATCTCGGGCGCAGGCTACCTGCGATGCCCCCTGCAGGCACCATCGAGGAGATTACGAGCGCCGGCGGCCCGAGTTCAGCAGCGCCGCCCGGCCAATGCGACAGCTCCGCCTCGACCAGCGCAGCCGCTCTTCGCAATACTCTACACTGTAGCTCGGACACCGGGGACTCAGCGGCTCAGTTCAACCAGAGTGTATCCGCCATGCCCGGCCACGCCTCTGGCGGAATCAACACGCTTAAGGGCACGGCGGATACACTCCTTTTAGGTTCTGTTCGCCCAGCTCTGAACTCACGCCACCTGCATCAATCTGCTCACCTGGATTCCGCACTCTAACTTCTGCCTTGCGAATCGGAAATTGTGCAAAGTGCATCCGATCACCATCACCTGGTCAACCATGCCCTTGCGCCGGTTACGGAATTCATCCCGCAGAATCCTCAACCGCTTGACCGAGGCGAAAGTGTGACCCCGCCGGGATGCGCCAGCCCGCCAGCATCCGGTTGAACCGGCGAAGTCGCCAGTGCAGTTTGCGCCCCCCTGGGGTCGTTTATTCGGGGTGACCACTCCGGCGGCCCCGGCTTCCAGTCCTTCAAACCCGTTGTCGCCCAGCACATCTACTGGGGCCCGGCGGTCGCAACCGCGCCTTCTCCGCCACCACCTGGTCGTGCTTCCTGGCCGGCACGGTGGGCGAACACCACAGCGCCTTGCGCCGCCCCACAATAATCACGTTCTTCACCGCATGGCGCTTCTTTCGCCCGCTATAGAAGCGCTTTTGCTTTCCTCGATGTTCCGGGCGCGGCAGCCGCCGCTCCGCCCATTAACGATCACTTCGCGCAACTCTGGTTGCTCTGCCAGCAGTTGGGCCAGTTCCCGCGCTTCGCGCACGGGCCGATGGGGGGGATCAATTGACCTACTCGTCAGTCGTCCCACCAACTCACTGACCTGTCCTTGCGTAATCCCAAAACCAAACCCATCACGTCCTGCGTCGGATACGCCTTGTAGTAGAGCAGGATAAAGAACAACTTCTGTTGCGCACTGGCCAAGCAACCCTTCGGGCCGGCACGCGGTCGACGTACCCGGGGGCTTGCCCGCCGCTGTCTTGTCGGGCCCGCACTGTCTCCCATTCCACAGGGACAAGTCATCGCCCCCCCCCACCGTCAAGCTAGTCGTTGCTCGCATCACCGATCCGACCGTTTGGCGTGGTCCAGAGAAATCATGCCCATCTGCTTACTACAAAACCGTGCTTATTACCAATCAACTCTAAATTGGGATGCCGCCGACAAACGTCACCCGCGCAGCGTTAAGTAAAGGGCTACGCCTAAAAAGCAATTTCTTATCATTTTCGTTTATCATTTTATCATTAAAACAAGGAAATCTATTTCTATCTTGCTTCGTCCCCTATCAAACCAAATCTATCCTCAAACGTGCTCGGGCAGGCGAGTCATTTTCGCTGATTTTTAGGCGTCAAAAGACGGGTTGCTGAAGACTCCTAGTTTTGCTTCAATCCCAATGTTTCAAAGAATACTCATGTGACCACAATGAGCATACAAATTTGCGATCTTGGCTGTGGCTCGACTCGAAATTATAGGAAACAATATGGGCTTGTTCCTAACCGACTCTGCCATTCTCCAATTGCCCGCAGCGCCGCCGTCCTGCTAATCGCGCTGGCTTGGAGCCGCCTCGCCTTCTGCGGCGAGATTCATGACGCGGCCTTGAATGGCAATCTGGCGAGGGTTAATGCGCTGCTCCAGGGTAATCCTGATTTGGCTTTCAGCAAAGAGGACAAATTCGGCGCAACTCCTTTGCATCTGGCAGCGCAGAACGGCCACAAAGACGTGGCGGAATTGCTGTTGGCCAATCATGCCGACGTCAATGCGAAGACGGGTGAAGGCGGCACGCCTTTGCAGCTGGCGGCGAAAAACGGCCACAAAGACGTGGCGGAGCTGCTCCTAACCAACAAGGCTGAGGTTGATGGCAAGAACAACTACGGACTCACGCCTTTGCATCATGCGGCGTATAACGGCCACAAGGACGTGGTGGAACTGCTGCTGGCCAAAGGGGCCGATGTCAATGCCGGGAGGAATGTTCGCGCGACACCTTTGCACCTGGCGGCGAAAAATGGCCACAAAGACGTGGCGGAATTGCTGTTGGCCAACAAAGCCTACATCAATGCCAAGGACAAAGTCGGCCAGACGCCTTTGCACTATGCGGCGAAGAATGGCCATAGGGACGTGGTGGAACTGCTGCTGGCCTGCAAGGCCGATGTCAATAACGAGGACGACGACGGCGCGACGCCTTTGCACTATGCAGTGGAGAATGGCCACAAGTCTGTGATAGAATTGCTATTGGCGAACAACGCGGAGGTCAATGGCGAGAATAACAAAGGCCTTGTGGGTTTCTTCCTCTCCAACCTCTCGCTCGCCGCCAGCGTCGAGCGAAGCGAAATCGCGACGCTTCCCACAGACTACATAAAAGGCAGTCTGGTATTATCGCCCGATCGAAAACATTACGCCTTCGCACTCGGCCCATCAGGAGTTCAGCGAATTGTGTGCGACGGAGTTGAAGGAGAAACGTTCAAGGCTTGCTCCTTGCCCATCTTCTCTCCGACGGGGCAGTTGTTCTTCTGGGCCGTGAGGGATGGGAAGGTATTGCTGTCGGCGAACGGCCGGGTCATCGAGACTTCCCTTGCAGGCGAAGGGGCCATCGTGTTCAGCAAGGATGGCGCTCACTGGGTTGCTTTCGGTGCTGAACTGGGCCAGCGGAGCGTTAAGACCATCACCCCAGGGACCATCGTGATGTTTGCTGACAGTGTCGAGATTGCAAGGTACAGCGACATCACTTATCCTGACTTCAGTCGAGACGGCAAACACTTCGCATTTCTAGCTCTCGACGATGATGAGCGGATGAGCCTTGTGGTCGACGGGAAGGTGTCCACTAAATTCGACAAACCGACAGTCGAGTGCTCATTCATCATGCGAGCTTCAGTGCGCGGCCCTAATGTTCATGTACAAGCATCGGCACATTACCTCAACAACGGCGGCATCGTCGCCCTTGTACGAGACGCAAAAGGGTGGACCGTTTACAAAGAAGGAGAGGCGCTGAATTCATACCCTCAGGACGTATGGGGAGGCGGTGGGTACACTGTTATGACTTTCAAGGGATTTGACGACGCGGCGTCAATTCATGGCAGATCTCTGGTTGTGGCGGAAACCGCGCCCGTCGCTGCATGGTGGGAGCGTCCATCAGGGAAAGGCGCCTTATGGCGGGTCGTCATTGATGGGAAGCCGGCGGATTCGATCAACGCCCCGAATTTTTGGTCCGCACAACCGCCTGTCTTGAGCCGTGATGGCAAGCGAATTGCATACGCTGTGGACTTTGCGTCTGCGGAGGGGAAGAAGTCCGACGTCCATGTGATTGTCGATGGGATCAAGAACGGGCCGTATTCCCACGTCTGGGGGATTCGCTTTTCCGATGATGGAAAGCACTTTACTTACGCGGCTTCAGACGGGTCGGAGGGGGACGCTTGGTCGTACTATCGAGATGGGAAGCCATTTGCGAACAAGTACAGGAATGTCTATCCACCGGCATTCTCGCTCAACGGAGAGCACGTTGCCTGGAAAGCCACCCGGGACAAGAAGCAGGTACTTGTGTTGGATGGGGAAGAAGTTGCGACTACGGAAGACGCATTATGGGGGCCGGAGATGGACGAGTCAGGAGCTACGAGTTGGGTTGTGCGAGAGGGTAATAAGGTTATCAGAATTGCCGCGAAAACCAAGTAACGTGCCAAACGGCCAAACCATCACTGCGAGGCTTTTCAGCGAACTGCCTCACCTGTGCAGCGTCAAGTAAAAGGTGGCGCGTTAAAAGCAGTATTGCTTCCGGGCGTAGTCGGTACTCGCACATTATGAAGGCTGCTCAAAAGGAAGGTGTCGCAGTTGGGACTAAGCACGACTTTGCACAATATTGAGTCGGGACCAATTCCACCTTCACAATTAACCGGTGACGGTGGTTGTTTGGGTTGTGTCCCGTCAGGATGATGGATTTGTCATTTTATTTTTATTACCGTACTGGCGGAGCCGCTCTCACCAAATTCTTGCTCATTGATGGGACTCGTCTGGTAGTTTCCATTCACTACTTTGTGTAGCGTGATTGTGGTTGATGAGACTGGTGTACCTAGCCCTATCCCCTCAACTTTGAATTCCTGCCCCTTTGAGTAGCGGTATTTACCTTGGATCCCATACCTAATTTTGATAGAATAAGTCCCGGGTTCGGTTTTAACCGCCTCTTTTTTCCCATTGAGCACCACAATTTCGGTCGAGGTGGGTCCGATCAGTTTTACCAATGCTGGCTCGCCGGATTGGTTATCAAAAGAAACGGCGTTTGGCCCGTATGGTGCCGGTAGCAAATCGGTACGAGCCGAGTAGGAAGCGTAATGATCGGGATTGAGTTCGATTGCTTTATTGTAATCGGCCATAGCACCGTCCGAATCGCCTTTGCGCTGCTTCGCAAAGCCGCGAGCATAGTAGGCGTCCGCGGAATTTGGTTTGAACTCAATAGCTTTGTTGTAGTCCGCCATTGCACCTTTGCGATCCCGTCTGGCTTCTTTCGACATACCGCGATTGACGTAGGCCTCCACCAAATCTGGTTTGAGTTCGATAGCTTTGTTGTAATCCGCGATGGCACCTTTGAAATCGCGTTTGCCCTGCTTCGCATTGCCACGAGTATAGTAGCTGTCCGCGGAATTTGGCTTGAACTCGATGGCTTTGGTATGGTCCGCGATGGCGCCGATCCAATCACCGTTGCCCTGCTTCGCACTGCCGCGATTGTCGTATGCCTCCGCCCAGTCCGGTTTGAGTTCGATGGCTTTGTTGTAGTCCGCAACGGCACCGCCCCAATCGCCTTTGGCCTGCTTCGCAATGCCGCGATTGTAATAGGCATTCACTGAATTCGGCTTTAATTCGATGGCTTTGGTATGGTCCGCGATGGCGCCGATCCAATCACCGTTGCTCTGCTTCGCAATGCCGCGATTGTCGTATGCGTCCGCCCAGTCCGGTTTGAGTTCGATGGCTTTGTCGTAGTCCGCAACGGCACCGCCCCAATCGCCTTTGGTTTGTTTCGCAATGCCTCGAGTGTTGTAGGTGTCCGCGGAATTTGGCTTGAGCTCAATGGCTTTGTTGTAGTCATCTATGGCACCGTCCCAATCGTCCTTGTGCCGCTTCGCGTTGCCTCGAGTGTAGTAAGTGTCCGCGGAATTAGGTTCAAGTTCAATGGCTTTGGTATAGTCCGCGATGGCACTGTTCCAATCGCCTTTTTCCTGCTTCGCAATGGCTCGCCTGTAGTAGCTATCCGCCCAGTTTGGTTCGAGCTCAATAGCTGTGTTGTAGTCCGCGATGGCACCGCTCCAATCGCCTTTGTGCCGCTTCGCATTCCCACGAGCGAGGTAGGGGGCCGCCCAGCGTGGTTTGAGTTCGATGGCCTTGGTTTCGTCCCCGATGGCACCGTCCCAATCGCCTTTTTCCTGCTTCGCAAAGCCGCGATTGTAATAGGCATTCACTGAATTCGGTTTTAATTCGATGGCTTTGGTATGGTCTGCGATGGCTCCGCTCCAATCGCCGTTGCTCTGCTTCGCTTGCCCGCGATTGTCGTATGCGTCCGCCAAGTCCGGTTTGAGTTCGATGGCTTTGTTGTAGTCCGCAATGGCACTGCCCCAATCGCCTTTGGCTTGCTTCGCAATGCCGCGATTGTAATAGGCATTCGCTGAATTTAGTTTCAGTTCGATGGCCCTGGTGTCGTCAGCAATGGCACCGTCCCAATCGCCTTTGGCTCGCTCCGCAATGGCGCGGTTGTAGTACGCGTTCGGAGAGTTCGGTTTGAGTCCGATGGCCTTGGTGTGGTCCGCGATAGCGTCTTTCAAATCGCCTTTGGTTTCCTCAATAATGCCGCGATTGTCGTAGGCCTCCGCCAAGTCCGGCTTGAGTGCGATGGCTTTGTTGTAGTCCGCGATGGCGCCGTCCCAATCGCCTTTAACTTCCTTCACCAAGGCACTAGCGAAGTAATCGCCTGCCGTGTCACAAAACCCGACGGGCACCACGGTCAGCACAAATGCAGTGACTAGCAGACAGTGAATCGCGCTGTTCAAGAATTTTCTTTCCAAGTTCGAAGTCGAGTTAACGCAAACCTGGTCGGGCAAGTCAAACTTATCCCAGTTTTGAAATTGGAAGCAGTCGGATCTACAAATATTCTGATGGGACCGCGCCCCCTGGCCTCGAAGCACGGCATTAGACACGCGCGAGTTAGAGGGAATAGTTCCCGCGTTTGATATTTGCAGTGTCGGGAGCCGAGGTGGATTGGGCCTTTTGCTTCTTGCCACAATTAAAACAGATTGACGAAGCAACCTGCCCCTGTCGTCAACCACGGATGGAGTACTGAGCGCTTGTTTGTTGCTCTCCGCTCGTAATGATGGCGTTGTGGGGCGGTCAATACGCATGGCCTTCGAGTTCATGTTGGTGTTGAACGGCGCCGATTAAAATGGCTTGCCGGAGGCTGAGAAGGTCGGATGCCGCCAGCCATTTCGCTAAGTCAAAGCTCCCCATTCCCTCAAGAGTAGCTTGAAGGTGTTGCAACGTAAAAGTCATGCCGCGAAGCCCGTATAACCTCGGGTTCTCCGGATCATCTTGAATTGCGCCAGAGAATAGCTCGCTGGCCCGCTGGTAATGTCCTAGTTTTGATTCCGTCATTGCGTGTTCAAGAAGAGTGGAGCCTAAAGCAGCATGATTTTCTGGGCTGCGGCTTGATGAATTCTGCCTGGCTACGGCCATGCCGACAAGAACAACAGTGATTCCAATCGTCGATGCCTTTGCATTCATTTTGGCGAGATTCATGACGCGGCCAAAAATGGGAACTTGGAAAAGGTCAAGGTGCTGCTCAAAGGCAATCCTAACCTAGTTCTCAGCAAAGACAATAAATAGCACGACGAAAGGCCTTTGCACTTTGCGGTGAAAAATGGCCACAGGGATGTGGCGGAATTGCTGCTTGCCAACAAAGCCGACGTCGCGTGGAAAGAAGCATGACAGACGCGCTTCTCAATGGCGGCGAGCCGTCGTTCGCTTTGGCGTTCCATTGAACACGGCGGCGAAACCGAAGCGGTTCTCGGATGCGCGCGGGCTTCGCACTCGAAGCCCACTTCGCTGGCGCTACACATCTTCATCGCCATTGCCGATTCCCCCAGCTTGTTCCATCACCACCGGCCCCAGAGAGTGGCATCAGTCGAAAGCCGTGCGCAGAGGCCCATAATTGGGCAGCCTGGTGCAGTCCATCGTGACCGCAATTCAGATACATTTCAGCCATTTCCTTGTCGCCTCGTGCATAAAGGATGCTGATCAACTCTGGAACAATATCATCTTTTCCTAAAGACACAAAAGTGTAAACGGCGTTTTCAATCCTCCTCTGGTTGAGTGACTTCAGGTCAGCCAACAAAACTTGCCTTGTCTTTTCCCACTGCGTCTTGAGATTCGCGCCAGCGGCATTACAAATCCAAAAATACACCTGCTCGGTATCTGACGTTGGCTTCCAGCCGATTTTCTTCAAAGCCGCGCCAAGCTCATCTTTGCATTCCCAATCTGGCAAGGCTTCAACAAGTCCAGGCACAGCCCGCGCATCACCCAAATCACCCAGCGCTTTGGCAGCGAGCTTTCGAACCAGCAAATCCTGATCCTTCAAGCACGGGATCAATGGTTCCACGGCGATCTTGCCCAATTTAACCAGCGCATCGGCAGCTTTGCGTGGAAACAGCCTTCGAGCGTCTACATTCCGATCCTTCAAGCAGACGATCAATGTTTCCACGTCAGCGTTGCCCAATTCTAATAGCGCTTCGGCAGCGTGACACCGCACCATCTCATTCTGATCCTTAAAGCGGTCGATCAATGGCTTCACAGCCCGCAAATCGCCCAATTTACCCAGCGCATCGGCGGCGCATCCTCGAAAGAACCAATTCTTATCCTTCAAGCAGGCGATCAACGGTTCCACAGCCTGCGCATCACCCAAATCACCCAGCGCTTCAGCGGCTTCGCCTCGCCCGACCTCTTGCTCGTTCTTCAAGCAGGTGATCAACGGTTCCACGGCAGGCTTGCCCAGTTTAATCAACGCATGAGCAGCGGAGCTTCGCAAGCTGGAATGTTTATCCTTCAAGCAGGCGATCAACGGTTCCACGGCTCGCAAATCGCCCAATTTACCGAGCGCCTCGGCAGCGTTTCCTCCTACGAACCAATTCTTATCCTTCAAGCAGGTGATTAACGGTTCCACGGCCCGCAAATCGCCCAATTTACCGAGCGCCTCGGCAGCGGAACTTCGCACGAAAAAATCCCGATCCTTCAGACGAGCGATTTGATCCTGAACGCCGTCAGCCAATACGCCATTGGTGAACCAAACGAGGAGTAACAGGAACAGCCATCGGCTCGCGGCATTTTTCATAATGCTCGGACTCATGCCGGTGTTGTGTGCGGTAGTATCGTCAGCTACCGGCACAGTGTCAAGGAAAGAGCTTAAAAGGAGGCTTGGTGGGCTTGGTGGTGTGGGAACACAATGAGATTGGGTCAGAGTGGGAATTTTCGGAGGATTTTGGGCCAGCGATTTTGTCGAGGTGTCGGTGGGGTTTGGGAGACGACCAGAACTGGCTTTTAGGGTGATGAATGAGGGTCACGGTATGCCGAGCCGTGGCACTGATGGGCTACCTGGCGACGACGGATTCCAAAACGCAGCTTCCACCTCGGTATCTCTTTGGTCCGTCAAAGCAGCCCTATCAGCCGTTTCTGTACAGCGCCAAACAAATCGCTCAACTCCTGATGGCCGCAGGCCAGTTGCCGGGTGAGCTGCGGCCTTACACGTATCAGACGTTGATTGGGCTCTTGGCCTGCACCGGTCTGCGGGTTGCGCCGACCAACCGGATTCCAGTTCTGAACGGGATATCGCTCAATTCTCCCCAAAAGGCATTTGATATCACATCTGATACCGTTTTCGATTTTTGGTGGCAACAAGGGGCAAATCAGCGCCAAGCTTCCGCAACGAAGCTTGGAGGGCAAAAGTGAAACATCGCCACCGAAATTAAAAGGGGTATGCGATAAGACTTGTAACCCCAGACGCGTTCGATGGAAGCCGCGTTCCGCGGTTGACCAAACAGCATTTGCGTCCGCCACCGGCTTGACGTTGACGCGGAGCGCAATATAGAGCATGCGCCAGATTTCGGGTTCTTGTGGAAAGTTTGTGCTTTTTGTAGCTACGTCGGCTATATCATATCAATCACCTATGGACGAGACATTACTGCACGAGATTTTTGGTGTCTCCAAGAGTTACCGAGCCACCAAGACGGAGATCAAGCACGGCGCACTGTTCGTGGCGGTCGAACCTCTGGATAAACTGCTCATCTATCCTGAATGTCGAAGCCGAGACGTCATCCGCAAGGGTAAACGGACCCGGCGCGTGCAAACCTTGCCCATCGGTTTCCATCCGGTCTACATAGAGACACAGGTGCCGCGCTGTCAGTGTAAGAGTGTAAGGAGTGCCGGCACATCTTTGAGATCGCTCCCCCTTTTGCCCTGCCTACGCGCACTGCACCCAAACGTTGGGCCGGTTCGTTTACGGGCTGAGCCGGGTGATGACGCTGAGCGACGTGGCCGAATGGACGCTCTTGAGTTGGACACGGTCAAGAACATCGTCAAAGCCGCTCTGGCTAAGGATTACGGCAAACCAAGACTCAAAGAGGTGGGCTACCTGGGCATTGATGAGATTCATTTGGGCAAGACCCGGCGCATTTACATGATCGTGATCGACCTGGAGGATGAGCGGATTCTTTGTGCCACAAGCCCGGTCGAGGCAAAGCGGCCTTGCGGGTCTTCTGGCGGCGTTTGGGCTTGGCCAAGGCCAAGATCCAGGGCCTCCCATTCTCATACGTTTAATGTGGTTTCAAGTGCCCCAACGTGCCATACACATTGGAATCGTTCTCCGAGGGCTCCGCCTAAAGGAGCGCCACCGCCCCATCAATGCCACTGGCCAGGGCAAAATCGCCCAAGTTGCTCGAATAGTCATTCGTGAGCACCAATTGGCGATTGCTCATGCCGAAATTCACGACACCGTTTACTTGTGAGTCGCTCAGCCAAGTGAGCACGAGTTTGCCTTTGGCATCGAACGCCGTTTGCGGGTTGTCATCCGGCACCTGGTCCGAGGTCAATTGGGCCAGCTCACCCCACTTCCCATTTTGGTAGTTAATGCGAAGCAACTCGTTCCCGTTGGCATTCGTGGAGTTGTCCACCGTGTCCACGCTCATGACCAAATTGCCGTTCGTCCCGTCGTACAGCAGGTCATACTTCAGAAGAGCATATGGCACTGACGATACGAGTTGCGGCTCGCTCCAGGCCTCCCAACTCCAAAGTGCAGACCACACCTGATTTGGGGGTGTGGAACTTTCGCTAATGTCGTTCGCCGGGTTGGCAACCCAAAGCCCGTCTGGTCGACTATCCTAAATCAATCCTAAATCATTGACTGAAAGACGCGGAGGCGTTACATGCTCAAGATGAGTTTCGGTGGGTTGCTTTGTGCAGCTTTTGTCTCCGCGCGTTTAGGGCTGCCGCTGAGCCTTCCGTCACTGTACCGCCACAAAAAAATCATCCCTCTCCCGATGGCGGCCATCCGCCAGGGAACTGGGGATAGGGGCCACGCCCGCGCAGCGATGCTCGCGTCACTTGGGGCAGCGAACCAAGCATGCAACGTACTGCCCTGTGACTCTGGTGACGCAGGACACGTCCCGGCACCGCGCTACTTCGCGCAGATACGTTTGGTGGCATGCGTGCCTGCAATCCTGCCCCTCAGAAGCGGTCTCTTGATTCGCTTCCTCCACAGCCACGGCAAGAGCCTGAAGTCGGCGTGACAACTCGTCGCTAGGTGTCTCAGTCTCTTTGGAAGCTTCCACCGCTGCCTGAATCGCGGCCGAGAGGGCCTTCTTCCGCTTGGCCGCCACGCTCAGGCCCTTCACGTAATCGCTTAGGCCGCCAAGGTGCTGTGCTAAATTGGTTGCGGCATCCTCCTCCAGCAGCCGGCTTACGACCGAACCGGACCCAAGCAACCCCTCGATCTTGTTCTGCAAAGCGTGGATCCGTGCCCCACGAAAGCCGGGGGGCGTGAACTCCGTAAGGCTGGCCGGCTCGGGCAGGGGCGTGAGCTCCTGCGTGGTTACCCCGCCCAAAGGAGGCAGAGCAACGAGACTGAAATCGTAGATACCATCTGGCGGTGCCTGAATGTAGATGAAGGGAACAAGACTTGGCTGGGTCCAGCCAGGTGTGCTCGCCGTACCGTAGGCCGAAATGTTTATCTGCGGTGGCTTGGTTTTGATTGGGGTTAGCTCGACGGAGTCAACCCGGTAGACTTGACGCTTGATCACTTGTTTGGGCTCCTAATGTTTGGTTGTTTAACATTTAAGTACGCGATCATGGCAATAAAACGACGCGATAAAATCGTTCCAGGTCCTGTCCGATGGCGTCCGACGCCGCGGCCGTCGAATTGGTCGCGGTGGTGGGACTCCCCGAATTATTCCAGCTGGATTGAGTCAGGTTGGTCTTGAACTGCAGTTGGTATGTCCGACCCGCGATTGCAGTCCAGTCCAAAGTGATCGTGCTGTCGCTTCGAGCCACGGATTGGAACTGAGGCGCTGGGGGGCCGGCATGCACCGTCGTCGTCGCCTCGGGGGCCGGTGGTTTGCCCTCCACGTTGCCGACCACGTCCTGGGCCACGCTGTAAAAACCGTAGTTCTGCCCGTCTTGGCCAGGGAAGACCGCGCACGTGTTTGTCGCTGCCGCGAGCCACGACGTCCACGGCCCGGTGTTCGTTGAGACATAAATGTTGTAGCTGGCGACGCCGGAACCGACATCGCTTCCCGACCAACACACCTGAAAGCTGGGGTTTGTCTCGGCTTGTGGGAGAGCGTTGACCGCGCTCACAGGAGGGGTGCTATCGAGTGTCACCAAGGCTTGTTTTGTTGGGTCAATACCCAAGGAAGGATCCTGGGGGTTAACCTGATCGGTGGTGATGCTCGAATTCACATCAAACGTGATCAAGGCCACGTTCCTGATCTGCGTATTGGTGGGCAGGTTCGGCTTGGCCCTGACCACGTAGGCGATATGGCCTCTGCCGCGGCCGAATCCATCTTCGGGAGGAAGAAACCCAACGTTCGCAGGTGGGGGGAGTTGCGTTTGTGGATCTAGAGAAGTGAAATTCGCGAAGACCTGGCCAGTATCCGACTTTATGCCCGCTCGGATGTTCAGCACGAAAGCAACACCATTGAATGTGAGCGAAAGATTCGTTTCGAAATACTTTGTCTGGAGAGGGATAACCATGAACTGGTCGCCGAACTGAATCTCCGTCAACTCGAAGGTTGACCAATCCACGGTATTCGTAAGCTGGTCCGTGATGACGACCTGCTGCGCGGGGGCGGTCGCGTTGGTTTCGTTCTCGAAGTCGATTCGGTAGGGTAGGAGAGTGCTGGCTTGAACAAAGCCTTGGGCTCCCTGACCCGCCATGATAATCTTTTGGTTAGGGTCGTAGGCGTAGATGGGAACAAGCTCTTGGGTGGTTTTAAAACTAGTTTTCAAATCGTTGAAGATAGCACCCCAATCTATTGCCTCGATCTTGCCAATCGCTTCTATCGCAGTTTTAGCCAGTTCCGGGAGCGAGCTAATAAAATCGATTACGAGAGAAATCCCAACTGATGGGCTAAAAGGAAGGTGAGTTTCCGTAATGTCCTCGCCCATTTTTCCAACAATATTGGGGATGACGTCGCTACATATGTCGGGATGAAACCCGCACGTAACTAAAACCGAGGTTGCTGCCGTAGCAATTGTTGCGCTTGCGACAACTATCCCGTAGGTGCCAACTGCGATCCCCACAGGCAATAACAATGCACCCACTCCGACGATCGCGGCTGTACCAAGCGGATGGCTGTCGATCCAAGGCCCAACGGACAATGCACCCGTGGGATCAATCAATATCGTAGGTGAGTTTAACACGTAGCGATATAAATTTGGATCCTGGCCCGAAAGGCCCAAGGGGTCTTCGCTCGCAAAGCGGCCGGAGTGTGCGTCGTAAAACCTCTTTCGCATAAAGTTCAATCCGCTGCGCTCAGACATCACGCCCGCTTGGCCGCCAAACTTAAATGAACTCGGCATCGATTCTGTAGCCCTGATTGCCCCGCCGAACGGTTCGTAAGAATAGCTGTTGGCAACCGTGCCGCTGGCGTTGATTATCTGCTGTACGTTACCGATCGCGTCAAATGTGTAGGTTCCCACCTTGTCGGACGCGTCGCGTCGCGACTCGAGGCCAAGCCCGTAATCGTAGCCGGCGGCGAGGTTCCCGACGCTATCATATTCGGCCACCGTGTTTCCCAAACCGCTCAGGTCAGTCACGAAAATCGTAGTTGCGCCATTTTGGGTCCTGGTCACACGATTTCCCAGAGCATCGTAAGCATACTCAGATGAGTTTGTAGAGTCGACGAGCCCCACGAGCCGGTTCTCAAAATCGTACGTAAAAGTCGTGTCCTCTTGCGACGAACCTTCTCGAATTAGGTTTCCGTCGGCATCGAAACTGTAGTTCGTCCCGCCGGCTGCAGTGTACTGATTCAAAATATTGACGCTCCAATCCATCGCAACGCCATTGAGGACCGTATGAACGCGGTTGCCCCGCGCATCGTAAACGTAGGTGAGGTCCTGGTCCGGCACCTGTGGGTTGACTGAATTAAGAACCGCATGGGTCAACTGACCCAGATCGTCATATTCGTAGGCCCACTGACCGTCAGTTGTGGCCATGGTGATGCGGCGGCCTCGCTGGTCGTAAGCATAATTGAAAAACGAGACCACCGTTTGGTTCGGTAAAGTGTTCGTCAGACTTTGGACGCGGCCAGCAGGGTCGTATGCGTAGGTCGTGTAAACCCCACTGGCCAGGACCTTTTGTTCCAAGCGGCCGGCATTGTCGTATTGATAATAGACTACGCGAACGTTGTCTGAATTAGTGATGCTGCTGAGCCGTCCAGTTCCATCATAACTGTACAAGAGTTGATAGCCGCGCTGATCGGTCATGCCGGTCCGTCTTCCTGCCACGTCATAATTGTATTGAAGCCACTGCCCTCCGGGATAGGTTATGCGATGGAGACGATCATTGGTTGGGTAGTAATCCAAGGTGATGACGCCAGCATAATTTGACGCGAAGACCAGGTTGTTCCGCGCGTCATACGAGTAAGTGGCCCGCGAGCCGTCGGGGTACAGCTTAGACAAGATGAGACCTGTAGCAGGGTCATACTGATAATTGATCTGCTGTTGCCTACGGTTCGCCCAGGTGGTCGGCGTGCAGCAAGTATCGTATCCCCACCTTTCGGCCGCTCCGTCAGGGTACGTGATGCTCGTGAGATTGGCCCGGGAATCGTAGCCGTAACGCGTAGCGTTGCCCTTGGCATCGCTCAACAGGCTTATGCGCTGGAAGATCGGCTCGTAACCAAAATCGGTTTTGTTCCCCAAAGGATCAGTGATCTCCGTTACGTTTCCCTGCGGGTCATACGCGTAACCAAAGGACCGTCCTGCGGCATCGGTAAGGCTTGTCAAATTGAAGCGGTTGTCGAAGCCGATTTGAGCCACTTCCCCATTTGGATTCTCCATACGAACCAGCAGACCGCGGTTATCGAAGAAGAACTTAGAAACATTAGCCAGCGCATCCGTGGCATAAACTGTCCCGGCATTATCGAAGCTGTATGTCACCGTCTCGACGCCGCCGGCTCTGCTCGTGTTCTGGACGCGTCCCCGAGCGTCATAAGCGAAAAATTGGTGCGTCTGGTCGGGATTTTGGATCTGAGTCAACGCGTGTTCCAGTGCAGCGCCGTTTCCCACTGAATACTGATAAGCGAATTGTCTGCCGTCATAATAAAGCGCGCTGGCCAGGTGTTCTCCGCTTGCGTCGTAGGTGAAACTGGTCGTTCGACCGATCTGGTCGGTGACCGAGGCGATGCGGCCCTGGCCAGTGTAGGTGAGCGTCAACTTCGGGCCGGACGAGTGGCTGAGGATAGTCAAAACCCCGCCGGTGTAGCCACAGGTAATCGTGTTGCCGTTCGGGTCCTGGATGAAGCTGAGGTTCCCAGTGGCATCGAAGGAGCTGACGAGGCCGTTTTTCTCACGCAGGCTGAACGCGCCGCCTCCCAGAGCCGTGAGTTGGCCATAATCACCTAAGTTGGCCGTGTAACCGCCGCGCAAATCAGGGGTGAAGTTTCGGAGGCCACCACCCGGCGTCGTGATCGAGACATTTCCATTCGTGGCCTGCGCGAGATGATAATCCCAATTGTGCGACCACCCTCTGCCAAAGCCGCCCAGACGGTATCGCCCCGAGATTGAGTTGGGGAAAGTTCGTTGGAAGCTGAGTTTAAGCCCGCGCGTCGGCGGGGAAGCATCCACCGCAGAAGCGAGGGTTTTGACGACATGCAGTCCATCGGCCCGAAGAATCGCAAAAGTGGATAGGTCCCCGACGCTATTTACCGACGAAGCGAGTGTGCCCAGGCGGTACAGGAAATTCACTTCCCGCTGCAACATCCCAAAATAGGAATAGAGCGTGTTGCCGGCATCGTTGGTGAAGTTCATCCAAATAACTGGCCAAGCATCGGCGGGAATGCTTGGCGGAACATTGGTAAGGAGGCCTTGCCAGTTCATCGGCTGGTCGGCCTGAGTCTGGCCGTTTCCTCTGCCGGCCAATTGCGGCGGAAGAAATTCGAACAACTGGAAACTGAATCCACCCCCGCTCAGCGAAGAAACGGGCACATTGACTATTCGCCAACCAACAATGTGTCCGCCAACTCCGGTAAAGCAGCTGGAATCCCCCAAAAAGCTTTTCATTCCCAAAAAGTAAACTGGCACACGCCCCGATTCACCCGGCAAAAGCACTCCCGGAATTTTGCCAGATGCGAAAAAGGTGACTTTATCGCTTGCGCCTGAAGGCCCACTTGTTGCCCAAAAAACTCTAGAAAGCTGGGATGAATCCAAGGAAAATTGCGCGGTCATATAGTCCTGACAAAACGTCACCAGCGTATTGTGCAATGCAGTGACCATCAGCAGTGGGGCGACCATTGGAGTGTCCCCCGTGTTCGAGTATTCCACGTAAAAGGTGTTCACAGTGTCCAGCCCAATACCGGTCGGGGTGATCAATTGGGCTTGGAACTTAGGACCTGCCGCACCGATGACAGCGAAAGACAGGCTCGCAGTGTTTGTCCCTTGGTTTACCGTCAGTTGGTAGGTGTTGTTGGGAATGGAAGAAAGGTTCAAATCTACGACCAACTGGCTGGGCGAAATCCAAGTGATATTGCTGGCTGTAAGGGGCGCGATGCCGTTTCCCTGCAGGATAACCCGTGCGCTGGAGAGAAAACCTGCCCCCTGAATCTGCACGGTGGTTGTCTCGCCGCTTCCGCCCTGGGCTGGCGTCAGACTGGTCAGGAATAACGGACCGGAATCAGCGCCCAAAGTGAAGGTTCCGGGAGTGGAAATCGAATCGCTATAAACCAGCACATACCAAGTACCCGCATACGCATTATTCACCATGATCTGCCGGTTCGCTCCGGGGCCGTTGGCAACCGACTGGGTAAAGCTTCCCCGGGTGGGCGGCACACCAAAGCCGACGTAAAGCTCGGCCAGATTGTTGGCTCCCGCATTCTGCAACGTTATGCGAAGCGGTTGATTCGCTGGATTTGAGATCGTGAACAATTGTGCCTGACCATTGCCGACAAAGCTGCCCGTGAAGGAACCTCCAACCGCCAGGTTCGTTACGGCGGTTTGAAGTAACTCAAAGGCGTAGTCCACATTGTAGGCGCCACCCGTTCCGTAAGCGGCTAGCGTGTAACTTCCCGAGGTTGGCAGGTCCACCAAGCTTGAGTTCCCCGTAAGATTGCTGAACCCGAGCCAGCCATTTGGCCCGCGCAAATCGAAAGCAACACCCGGGCCTGAAGAATTCAAGAGTTCAAAACTCACTTGTTGGCCGGCACTGGCTGAAAAGTTCCATTGATTCACTTTATAGGGGTTTTGAATCCGCCCGTTTTGCTGCTCATTAAGGGCTAGCGTGAGCACATTTGGAGTGGCATCCCAAATCGTGAGCTCGTAATTCCCAAGATTTGCCGAGGCGTTTGGCGACGCCAGAACCTGAACACGGTAAACTCCATCCACCAGCAAGTTCATGTTGGTAAGCGCAATCACTTGGTTCACCACCGGGTTGGTGCCGACGGCCAAAACGTTCGCTGTCGGATCGAGCACTCGAATCTCGGCAAAACCAAGTCCGGGTGAGAGAACGTTCGTGGTGCCAGGGTCCAACACAATGGCGACGTTCTGGCCGGCACGGCCAAACAATGTCCACCCATCGAACTGGCCAACCGTGGAGATTGTACCATCCGCCGGGCTTCCAAAAGCGACCGCACCCCCAGCAGCGACATGCGAAACTGAACCACCCAACACCAATCCATTAACCTGGCTGCCGCGTGTGTAGAGGTGAAAACCATTAAGGTCAAGAGTTGCGCCGGTCGGCACCACTAACGAGTTGACGTAAAGAGCTTCGGCGTTTGTACCCGGACTGTTGCGGGACTGGTCCACCAGGCGGACATAGGTGTTGCTGGCCAAGGCCACGGCGCCATAGGCAAAATTGGCAGCGAAACCCGCTGCGTTGTTCCCGAGGTCCTGGCTCATAACCTCAAAGAGTTGAGGATTGGTGAAGGTGTCAGTTCCGTCGAAAACTACTGTCCCAAAAGGCATAAAATCGTCCGCATTCACACTATTGCCTAACAGGTTACCCCGTGTTCCGAAGGTCGAGCCGGGTTCCATCGTCAAAAGACTCGCTCCGTCAAAGCGGACGTCCCCGCCAAAATCCACTGTCGCGCCGGACTGCACGAGAACCGACCCAAGGCTCGTGCGAATCCCGGCATTGGCTGCCGTTGAAATGGCCGCCCGTGGAGCAGTCGCGGATAACGTGCCCAGGTTTGTGAAGTTGCCTCCGTCATAGCACAAGATAATCTGGCCAGACGGGACATCGCAGTTTATCGAGGCCTGGTTTAGGATGGTTCCGCCATTTGGATCAATCACCCCACCCAATCCATGAACCGTTATACCCGCTCCTAAAGTTAAGGTCGAACCAAGCCCGAGACCAGGCGTCAAAGAGGCTCCGCCTCCCGCTCCCGGAGGGCCGGCAAAAAGGCCGCTGCTATACTGCCCCAGGAGGATCTGGCCACTGCCACTGATCGCCTGACTTCCAGCGCAGAAAACGCGCCCGTCGCCAATCTCCATCAGACTATTCAGCACCAAACCGTTGGTGACCAGCACGCCAGAGGAATTTGTCAAAACGAGCGGGGCATCAAGAGTAACCCCATCCAAGGCTCCTCCGGCAGATGTCCCGATGAGCGGCACACCTGTCGCGCTGGATATTGTGCCATTGCGAATCGTTCCCCCATTCAGGAACCAAACACCCCAGCCATCGAGATTTATGGTTCCTTCTGAGTTGTCGAGCGTTCCGGAGAAACTGACCGAGCCGCCGCTATTTTGAAAAGTCCCCAGGCTTGATCGGGTTAGATTCCCGGTCAGATTGAAGGTGGCATTTGTGATCGCGATAAGACCGTCATTTCTCCAGGCGTTGGTCTGGGTTCTAAAATCCAGAGTACCTCCGTTGGCGATCATGGAGCCAAGATTCGCCCAGGTTGGGGAATTGAAGGACAACAAGCTGCCCCCAGCAACTTGAACAGTCCCAAGATTGGTGAACGTACCCTGCACGACAATTGCCTGACCCTGCACATCAGACACGATGTTCCCCTGATTGATAACGGCGCCGGTGTTCGGCAACCCAACCTCGCCGTTGAAACCGTGAACAACGACCCCTGGGCCAATTGTCAGAATTGAGTCGGCTTCCGCAAAAATGCTACTACTGGGATTATTCAAGTAAACCTCCCCCTTGCCGCTAAGAGTTTGGTTCCCCATGAAATCTATCAGACCGTACTGGTCAGGGTTGCCGGTGTGGAGAGTTTGCCTGCCAACGGTCATTACCCCGTTCAGCACAAGCCCGTGCAAAATGTTTAGCCGCACAAAAGGGTAAAATGCGTCAGCTCCAACCGAGAGCAGCGCGTTCATGGCCACCCCATCCAATGTCCCGCCTGGAGCCTCTCCCGC
>Ga0210409_10001448_pt1 | contig 31232 bp, 34 predicted proteins | sample IncBWH17MmetaG_FD_161649 | JGI IMG/M metagenome (GOLD analysis project Ga0210409, IMG submission 161649) | Forest soil microbial communities from Barre Woods Harvard Forest LTER site, Petersham, Massachusetts, United States - Inc-BW-H-17-M | ecosystem: Environmental > Terrestrial > Soil >...
GCCGTCTCACGCATTGCTTCGTTTGTCGAACGCTATCCCATTGTGTACGCGCCCTGGCTCGGCTTCGCTCGCCGCGTTATTGCTGGCGCATACTTGAGATTGGAAAGGATCGATGAAGCTGCTGCCGAGGCTCGCGCCTCCGCCGATATTTGGACCGATGTTGCGACCACCCGCAAGAACTATGAATCTCGGCAGGTCGCGAAATCATTCTTGACCCTGATCCAATGTGAGCAAGCACTCGATCAGAACGACGCTGTACTCTCAACATTCAAACGCGCATTGGACCTTCTACGCATACCATTGAGCGTAAACCCAAAACCCTTGGAGCCCACCATCTCAGCAATGATGAACTTGGTGCGTGATATTGATCCCGACGCACTTGCTCGTATTCTGCGCGATGAGTTGCACTTTTCGACTAAAAATTAGCTGGTGCCTCGCGTTGCGCCCTGCGGAGTCATCGCCGGGCCTGCCTCGGTGATCCAACTGATTGGCGTGAGGAGAAGATGGATTGCCGGGCCACGCCCGGCAATGACGATTGGAAGCATCATCTGCCGAGCCTTCACGCCCAAGGCCGCGCCGCCTCGGCCTTCTGCTCGAAGCTGTCGATCTTGTCGCTCTTGACCATGGTGAGGCCGATGTCGTCGAGGCCGTTGAGCAGGCAATGCTTGCGGTGCGGGTCGATCTCGAACTTGACTACGCCTCCGTCGGGGCCGCGGATTTCCTGCTTGGCGAGATCGACGGTGAGCGTCGCATTGGCGCCGCGCTCGGCGTCGTCGAACAGCTTCTCCAGATCCGCGGCCGACACCTGCACCGGCAGGATGCCGTTCTTGCAGCAATTGTTGGAGAAGATGTCGCCGAACGAGGTCGAGATCACGCAGGTGATGCCGAAATCCTTGAGCGCCCAGGGCGCGTGTTCGCGCGAGGAGCCGCAGCCGAAATTGTCGCCGGCAACCAGGATCTTCGCCTTGCGGTAGGCCGGCTTGTTGAGCACGAAATCCGGGTTCTCGCTGCCGTCGTCGCGGTAGCGCTTTTCCGAGAACAGGCCCTTGCCGAGGCCGGTGCGCTTGATCGTCTTCAGATACTGCTTGGGGATGACCATGTCGGTGTCGACGTTGATCATCTTGAGCGGCGCGGCAACGCCTTCGAGCACGGTGAACTTTTCCATCCTTGAACCTGCGAAAATCGGTGGTGTGGCGGTGAACGGCTAGATGACGCGCGGCGGCACGCCGGTCAACCCTGGGCCGCGGCCGGCTCTTCGACCGCCTTGAAGCTCGACTGGCGATCGACCGTGCAGACCTGGATATGGTACTCGCTGTAAAACTTCTCCCGCGCCAGCTTCTGCGCGGCCCGATGCTCGGGATTTGTCCGCCAGGCGCGCATGCCCTCCTCGTGCGCGAACTCGACGATGGTCACCCGCTCGCCGTCGTCGGCGGTGAAGCCTTTGTGCGAGATATAGCCGGGCATCGTCCGGGCGAGCTCGTTCATGCGATCGACCAGCGCAACGTATTCGTCGCGCACGCCGGGCTGCAGGCGGGAGCGAAAAACGGTCACGATCATGGCGATGCTCCTCATTGCGAAAGGTGATCGGCCCCGGCGATGTCAGCCGAGCCAAGCCAAAGCCAAGGCCGCCGGTTTAGCATGCCGCTTTCGCCGGCGGCTAGCGCCGAGGCGCCGCGCTTTGCTCGGTCGCGCTGTGCGGGATGTTGCCTAGTTCGCCAAGCCACGGCCGTGCCGAGCGCGACCAGATTTGCCGCCGCGGCACCAGGCGGTCGCGCTGGCGCAGGATGCCGACGCGCACGACGTACCACTCCTGTCGCCCGTCGCCGGGCGTCGTCGAATAGATCGGCGAGCCGCAGCGCGGGCAGAAGGCCTGCAGGCGCGGATTGCCGCTGTTGTCGGCGGTAGTCTTCAGATAGAGCGACGGCTGCCCGGTCATCGTGAACGTGGCGCCGGCTACCGGGACCGAAACGCGGAACGCCGAGCCGGTGCCGGTCTGGCAATCGGTGCAATGGCAGATCACGGTCTTGTCGGGGTAGGCCTCGCCTTCGACGCTGATCGCGCCGCAATGGCAGGCGCCGTCGATTCTCATGAGATGGCTCCCTTCGCGTGCTCCGCGGCGTCCTCGATCGCCGCCATGTCGGCGTCCGACAGGCCGAAATGGTGGCCGATCTCGTGCACCAGCACATGCTGCACGATCGCGCCCAGGGTCTCCTCGTGCTCGGCCCAGTAATCGAGGATCGGCCTGCGGTAGAGCCAGATCATGTTCGGCATCTGCACCGGGTCGCTCTCGGAGCGGAACGGCAGGCCCACGCCCTGGAACAGGCCGAGCAGGTCGAGATCGCTCTCGGCAGCCATGGCGTCGAGCACCTCATCGCTCGGGAAATCGTCGACCTGGATGACCAGCCCGGCGCACAGATCGCGAAATTTCTTCGGCAAACGGCGAAACACCTCGCCGGCGAGAACCTCGAGCTCGACGAGCGAGGGCGCCTTTATCCGCCCCCAGGCGAGCGGGTCGGATACGATGTCGGCCATGCCCGGTCTTGTAGAGCGTTTTGCGCCCGGTGTCCCGATTGACCCGTGCGCCCGGATGCGGAAGCTTTGGGCGAACGGAGCAGGGGACCCATGTCAGCAAAATCATTCGCGGTGATTGCCGGCTTCGCAGCACTCTGGCTGGTCGGGACGACGCCGCCGGCGGCGGCGCAAAGCCAGTCGCCGACCGGACAGGGCGGGACTTCGCTGACGCTGCCGCGCGCGCACCCGCGCATCGAAATCTATCCGCGGCAGTTGCTCTACCGGCGCTGTACCGACTGGTACGAGCTGCAGCCGCGGCCGAGCGGGACCGTGCTCTACCCGCGCATGCGCTGCTGGTGGGTGCGCGGGTGAAGTAAATCCTTGTCATTCGGGCGCGGGTACAAGCCCGCGCCCGGGAATCCATAACCACGAAGCCGGCGGTTCACGACCGGTGGTGCCCTTACCTCGACCGCGGTGGATATGGATTCTGGGTTCGCGGCTGCTCCGCGCCCCCGGAATGACGAGAGTTCTCAGCTCCACTCCCGTACATCGACGAAATGCCCGGCGATCGCGGCAGCGGCGGCCATCGCAGGGGAGACGAGGTGGGTGCGGCCCTTGTAGCCCTGCCGGCCCTCGAAGTTGCGGTTCGAGGTCGAGGCGCAGCGCTCGCCGGGAGCGAGCTTGTCCGGGTTCATGGCGAGGCACATGGAACAGCCGGGCTCGCGCCATTCGAAGCCGGCCTTGAGGAAGATCTTGTCGAGGCCTTCGGCTTCGGCCTGCTCCTTCACCAGTCCGGAGCCGGGAACGATCATCGCCTTGACGTTGGCGCTGACTGTCTTGCCGTCCACGACCTTGGCCACCGCGCGCAAATCCTCGATGCGCCCATTGGTGCAGGAGCCGATGAACACGCGATCGAGCGTGATGTCGGCGACATTCTCGCCGCCCTTGAGGCCCATGTAGCCGAGCGAGCGTTCCGCGGCCTCGCGTTTATTCGCGTCGGCGATGTCTTCGAGGCGCGGCACCCGGCCGGTGACGGCGACCACCTGCTCGGGGTTCGTGCCCCAGGTCACGAGCGGCGGCAGTTTTGCCGCGTCGAGCCTGATCTCGCGGTCGAAATGGGCGCCGTCGTCGGACTGCAGCGTCTGCCAATAACGCATGGCCGCGTCCCAGGCCTCCCCCTTCGGCGACTTGGGGCGGTCTTGCAGATAGGCGTAGGCCTTCTCGTCCGGCGCGATGAAGCCGGCCTTGGCGCCGGCCTCGACCGACATGTTGCACACGGTCATGCGGCCTTCCATCGACAGCGCGCGGATCGCCTCGCCGGCATATTCGAGCGCGTAGCCGGTGCCGCCGGCGGTGCCGATCTCGCCGATGATGGCGAGGATGATGTCCTTGGCGGTGACGCCTGGCGGCAGCTTGCCGTCGACGACGGCGCGCATGTTCCTCGACTTTTTCTGGATGAGCGTCTGCGTCGCCAGCACGTGCTCGACTTCCGAGGTGCCGATGCCGTAGGCGAGCGCGCCGAAGGCGCCGTGCGTCGCCGTGTGGCTGTCGCCGCAGACGAGCGTCACGCCTGGGAGAGTAAAACCCTGCTCCGGCCCGATGATGTGGACGATGCCCTGCCGCCGGTCGAACTCGTCGAAATATTCGAGCCCAAAGAACTTGGCGTTGTCGGCCAGATAGGCGATCTGCTGCTCGCTTTCCGGGTCCGGGTTCTTCTGCCGGCGGTCGGTCGTCGGCACGTTGTGATCGACGACGCACAGCGTCTTCTCCGGCGCGCGCACCTTGCGGCCGGCGAGCCGCAAGCCCTCGAAGGCCTGCGGGCTCGTCACCTCATGCACGAGGTGGCGGTCGATATAGATGAGGCAGGTGCCGTCCGCCTCTTCGTCGACGAGATGATCGTCCCAGATCTTGTCGTAGAGGGTTCGAGGCTTGGCCATGGGCCGGTTTCCTGTGCAATACTCGCTTGCAGCCTATTTAGTCGGTTGCAAAGCAAAGGAAAAGTGGCGTCCGGCGGCGCGTTTTGTAGATGGCCGCACTAGCCCGAACCGCCGACCGGCATCCTGTCGCCGTTCCGCGCCGCGCGCCAGGCAGAGACAGCAAGGGGAGGTTCTTATGGCCAAAGCAAAGGCTAAAGCAAAGGCAAAGACGAAGACAAAGGCGAAATCTTCTGCGCGCAAGGTCAGCGCCCGCCGCCCATCCAGCCGCCGCGCGGTCGCGAGCGCACGGGCCGGGCGGAAGGCGCGCCCGAAGCAGTCATTCGTGGTCAGCCATCACCGCGAAGAGGATTTTGACGCCGGCCTGCGCCGCTACGCCAAGTACCGCGACCTCGGCATCAACAAGGCCACCAACGGCATGGTGCGGGCGCATGTGATCCGCCTCGTGCCGCCGTGCCGCCCGGAGGAAGTATCGAAGCGCCACTTTCACGACGTCGATTTTCAGATGGTGTACGTGCTCAAAGGCTGGATGAAGACGGAGTTCGCGGGCCAGGGCGCCATGGTGATGCAGGCGGGAAGCTGCTGGATACAGCCGCCGCGCATCGAGCACCTGGTGCTCGACTATTCGGACGATTGCGAGGTGCTTGAAATCATCCTGCCAGCGGACTTCGAGACCGTGGAGCTCGAGTAAGCCGCGACGGCGGAGCGCTTCACTGCGCGGCCTTCTGCGCGGCGGCCGCCGTTCCGCCCTGCCCGCCGTGATCCTGCCGCTCGACGATGCGCGCGGATTTTCCGCGCCGGCCGCGCAGATAGTAGAGCTTGGCGCGGCGCACCCTGCCGCGGCGCACGACCTTGATCGAATCGATCATCGGCGAATAGAGCGGGAACACGCGTTCGACGCCCTCGCCGTAGGAGATCTTGCGCACGGTGAAGTTCTCGTTGAGCCCGGCGCCGGCGCGGCCGATGCAGACGCCCTCGTAGGCCTGCACCCGGCTCCGCTCGCCTTCGACGACCTTGACGTTGACGAGCACCGTGTCGCCCGGCTGGAAGTCGGGAATCTCCTTGCCGGCGGTGAGCTTCGCCATCTGTTCATTCTCGATTTGCTTGAGCAGATTCATGGCGAATTCTCCATCGGCGGCGCGTCGGGGACGCGCGGTTCCGGCCGGGTTTCAGCGGGTTGGCGCAGCTTCTACGCTACCGCGCGGGCTTTGTCACCTTCCCGTCATCCCGTTCGCGAGCCGGCGGCAAAACGCCTGATGAACGCCGCCCAGAGGTCGGGGCGCCGCTCGCGGGTGAGCCGTTCGGCCTCGGCACGCCGCCAGGCGGCGATCCTGCCGTGGTCGCCGGAGAGGAGGACTTCGGGGATCGGCCGGTCCTCCCAGAGCTGCGGCCGCGTATATTGCGGATACTCCAGGAGGCCGTCAGCAAAGCTCTCTTCGGCGCCGGAAGCCGCGGCGCCCATGACGCCGGGCAACAGGCGCACGCAAGCGTCGACAAGCACCATGGCCGCGACCTCGCCGCCGGAGAGTACGTAATCGCCGATCGAGACCTCCTCGATCGAACGCGCGGCGATAACGCGCTCGTCGACGCCTTCGAAGCGCCCGCAGACGAGGACGATGCCGGGGCCGCGCGCGAGCGTCTCGACGCGCGCCTGCGTCAGCGGCAGGCCGCGCGGCGAAAGGAGCAGCCGCGCGCGCTCATCCGTTGCCGTCGCGTCGATGGCGCGGCCGAGCACATCGGGCTTCATGACCATCCCTGGACCGCCGCCCGCCGGCGTATCGTCGACGGTGCGGTGCCTGTCGGTCGCGAAGGCGCGGATATCGACGGCGTCGAGCGACCACACGCCCGCCTGCAATGCCTTGCCGGCAAGGCTCGCGCCCAAGGGGCCGGGGAAGATATCCGGGAAAAGGGTGAGGACGCTCACGCGCCACATTTTTATCCTCTCCGCTTGCGGGAGAGTGTTGGCCGGCGGCGGCGTGAGCCGACGGCGGCTCGGGGCTGGGTCGCAGCCTGCGTCCCGTCCCGACCGCGCATTCGGTTTGGCTTCGCTTTCTTGTCGCCGCCGGCAAGGGGAGAGGGCGTAAACGATGCCTCTGCGGCGGCGACGACGATCCGGCCTGCTGCCACGTCGACCTCCGGCACGGTCATCGCGTTGAACGGCAGCATCTCGGTCGACCCTCCTGCCGCCCGATCTACCTCAATCAAGTCGCCGGCGCCGAAATTGTGGATGGCGACGATCGTACCAAGCCGCTTCCCGGTCGGATCGAGCACCGCAAGCCCGATCAGGTCGGCGTAGTAGAACTCGTCGGGTGCTTCGGGCGCCGGCAATCGCTCGCGTGGCACGTAGAGTTTGGCGTTGGCAAGCGCGCGCGCTGCCTCGCGGTTATAAACGCCCGAGAACCGGGCAACGAAATGATCCCCGGCGGGCTTGAGCGACTCGATCGCAAAGACCCGGCCGTCCTCGGTTTGCAGCGGGCCGTAGTTGGCGATGGCGCGCGGATCGGACGTGTACGAGCGCAGCCGGACCTCTCCGTGCACACCATGCGCGGCGCCGATTTGGCCGAGGCAGATGCGCGCGCCGCCCGCCATCGTTGGCGCCTGTTAGGACGCCGGCGGCGCAGCGGCGGCAGCAGGCGCAGCTTTCGGCGCGGCGGCGGCTTTCGCGGCCTCCTCCGCCTTGGCCTTGCGTTCCTTCCGCGGAACCGCCTTTTCCGGATTGCTGCGCTTGGGGCGCGTCATCACGCCGGCGGCGTCGAGAAAGCGCAGCACGCGATCCGACGGCTGCGCGCCCTTGGCGATCCATGCCTTGGCCTTTTCCAGATCGATCTTCAGCCGTTCGGTCCTTTCCTTCGGCAGCAGCGGATTGAAATAGCCGAGGCGTTCGATGAAGCGCCCGTCACGCGGCGCGCGGCTGTCGGCCACGACGACGTGATAGAACGGCCGCTTCTTGGTGCCGGCGCGGGCCATGCGGATCGTCAGCATTCAGTGTCCTTTCTCAACAGGCGGTTTCTCAAAAGGTGCAAGATTCTCAGTCACAAGGACGCGGCCTTTCGCGCCCACGGCGGTTTCGCCGTTTTCCTTGCGGATGCGGCCGCGCAGATCGATGATTTCACCATCGAGGCGCGGACTAGCCTTCACCGATACGACGAGCCACTCGAGCGTGATCGTCTCGTCCGCATAGATCGGCCGGCGGAAGCGGACCCAGAATTCCAAGCCCAGCATCGCGCCGCGCTTGGAAAAATGGGAAGCCGTCAGCGCCAGCAAATGCGCAGTGGTCTGCGGTCCGCTGGCCAAGAGCCGGCCGAAGCGTGTCGCGGCGGCAAACTCGGCATCGTGATGCAGCGGATTGGTGTCGCCGACGGCGCCCGCGAACGCACGGGCCGCGTCCGGCTCGAGTGAGAGCTGAGTGGAAAAGCGCTCGTGCGGCTGGGTGCGGATCATTTCTTCTTCCCCAATCCGGGAAGACCGGGGAAGGGGCCCGGCAGCTTCGGCCCAAGCCCCGGCAGGCCGCCTCCCATGCCCGGCAGGCCCGGAAAATTCGGCGGCAGGCCTGGCATCCCCGGGGGCAGACTTCCTGGTGGAAAACTTCCCGGAGGAAGACCTGCCGCCCCGGGCAATCCGCCCGGAAGTCCGCCCGGCATTCTCGCCGCGAGCTTGGCCATTTCCTCCGCGCTCGGCATGCCGCCGCCGAGCCCCAGCATGCTGGCGAGGCCGGCCATCGGCCCCCGCTTGGCGCCGCCCATCGCCTTCATCACGTCGGCCATGGTGCGATGCATTTTGAGGAGCCGGTTGATGTCCTCCGGCTTGGTGCCGGAGCCGGCGGCGATGCGCCGCTTGCGGCTTGCCTTCAGCAGATCGGGATTGCGCCGCTCCCGCGGCGTCATCGAATCGATGATCGCGACTTGGCGCTTGAGCAGCTTCTCGTCGAGATTGCGCTCGGCGATCTGGTTCTTGATCTTGGCGATTCCGGGCAGCATCGACATCAGCCCGCTCATGCCGCCCATGCTCTGCATCTGCACCAGCTGCTCGCGCAGGTCGGCAAGGTCGAAGGCGCCCTTGCGCATCTTCTCGGCGACGCGCGCCGCCTTTTCGGCGTCGATCGTCGCGGCGGCCTTCTCCACCAGAGAGACGATGTCGCCCATGCCGAGGATGCGGTCGGCGATGCGCGCGGGATGAAAGTCCTCGATGGCGTCGAGCTTTTCGCCGGTGCCGATGAGCTTGATCGGCTTGCCGGTGACCGCCCGCATCGACAACGCGGCGCCGCCGCGGCCGTCGCCGTCGACGCGCGTCAGCACGATGCCCGTGAGTCCGACGCGCTCGTCGAAGCTGCGGGCGAGGTTCACGGCGTCCTGCCCGGTGAGCGCGTCGGCGACCAACAGGATCTCATGCGGCGCGGCGGCGCGGCGTACTTCCGCCGCCTCACTCATCATCGCCTCGTCGAGGGTGAGGCGGCCGGCGGTATCGAGCATGACCACGTCGTAGCCGCCGAGGCGGCCCGCCTCGCGCGCGCGCGTCGCGATCTGCACCGGCGTCTGGCCGGCGACGACCGGCAGCGTATCGACGTTCACCTGCCGGCCGAGCACGGCAAGCTGCTCCATCGCCGCCGGACGGCGCGTATCGAGCGAAGCCATCAACACCTTGCGCCGCAAGGTGTCGGCGAGGCGCTTGGCGACTTTCGCCGTGGTCGTGGTTTTGCCCGAGCCCTGCAGCCCGACCATCATGATCACGACCGGCGCCGGCGCGTTGAGGTCGATCGGTTGTCCGCTCGACCCCAGGGTCTCGATCAGCTGATCGTGCACGATCTTCACGACCATCTGGCCGGGTGTGACCGACTTGATGACATCGACGCCGACCGCGCGCTGCTTCACCTCTTCGGTGAAGGCGCGGGCCACATCGAGCGCCACGTCGGCCTCGAGCATCGCGCGCCGTACCTCGCGCAGCGCCGCCTCGACATCCTCCTCCGACAGCGCGCCGCGCCGGGTGAGGCGGTCGAGGACCGCATTCAAACGTTCGGAGAGATTGTCGAACATGCGTCTTTCACACTTCGTTCTTCGTTCCGGGGCGCCGCGAAGCGGCGAGCCGGGAATCCATAGCCGCAAACGCCGGGGCTATGGATTCAGGGCTCCTCGCGGAGCCTGTCATCGGGCCGGCCACTTCGGGCCGGGCCCGTTGGCTCGGCCCCGGAATGACGCCGCGAGAAACAACTAACACGCCCGAGGGCGCATTGCGCTGTCGGGCGGGGACCTCCGGCATCTCGCCGGTCGGCGTCAGGACCTTTCAGTCTCTTGCGAGAGCGGGCGGAAAATAGGTTCAGACCGCGCTGTCGTCAACCGCGGCGTTGTTTGCCCGGTCCGCCCCGCCGCGCAGGCTGTATAGTGGGGGAGCAATGGCGTCGCGTTACTATAACGGTCCGGTCTCCGATCACTTCGACGGCGAGCGTTTTTACGATCGCCGCGGCGTGGCGCCGCGGAACCAGGGCGATCTGCTGCGCTGGCTGGTCGATCGTTACTGGCGCGGCACCAAGGCGAAATGGCCGGCATTGGCGCCGTCGCCTTATGCCGATTGTCCGCCCGACCGTGTCGAAGGCGCGGCCTGGCGCCTGTCCTATGTCGGGCACGCGAGCTGGCTCATCCAGACCGGCGGCCTCAACATCCTGATCGACCCGGTGTGGTCGCAGCGCGCATCGCCGTTCCGCTTTGTCGGTCCCAAGCGGGTCAATGATCCGGGCATCGCCTTTACCGATCTGCCGCCGGTCGACGCGGTCCTGGTGTCGCACGCTCACTACGACCATCTCGACGTCGGCACCTTGTCGCGGCTTGTCGCCGCGCACCGCCCGCGCGTGGTCACGCCGCTCGGCAACGACGCCATCATGCGCTATCACGACCCGGCCATCGCGGCCGAGGCCTACGACTGGCACGAGCCCGTTGATATCGGCACAGGCATCACGGTGACGCTCGTGCCGACACGGCACTGGTCGGCGCGAAACCTGTCCGACCGCAACATGTCGCTGTGGGCGTCGTTCGTGATCGCTGGGCCGGGCGGACGCATCTACGTGGTCGCCGATTCCGGCTACGGTGACGGCGAACACTTCCACAGCGCGCGCGAGCGTCACGGGCCGTTCCGGCTCGCCGTTCTCCCGATCGGCGCCTACGAGCCGCGCTGGTTCATGCGCGATCAGCACATGAACCCTTCCGAGGCGGTGCAGGCGTTCGTCGATTGCGGAGCGGAGCGAGCGCTCGCCCATCACTACGGCACGTTCCAGCTCACCGACGAGGCGATCGATGCGCCGCTCATCGCGCTCGCCCATGCGCTAAGCGTCGCCGGGATTCCGGCCGAGCGTTTCCGCGCTTTGCAGCCCGGAGAGGTGTTTCAATTCTAGCAATGGGAATTGCCGGCTCTCCGCCGGCGGACGAGGCAGCACGCCCGCGCTCATTTGATCATGACGAAGACGTTGACGACGAGGTTTTCCTCATTAGTCGTGAGGGGATCAGTCACATATTGCTCGATGAACATGTCCTTGGCTTCGAGCCGCTTTTCATCGAGAAAGTTGGTGATCGCCTCATAGGTGTTGTCCAGGCCGTCGTAGGAGCCGCGATGCACGAACTTGAGCGCATGGCCCTGCGGTGAGGTGCCGACGGCGATTTCGCCGCGCGGCGGATTTTTCGGCGGCTCGGCGAGCGGAAGAGCGGCCTCGAACGAGAAGCCGGTGTCATCCGTCGAGGTAAAGACCGTTATCGGCATGCCGTCGACTTTGAGGTTTTCCTTGTCGGCGAAGCCTCGAAGCTTCTTGAAGGCCTTGGTGATCGTCTCGAAGGCGGCATCCCAGGTGCCCGTGCCCTTCATATAGACCATGGGCTTCCCGGTCAGGCTGGTGTCCTCGCCGAACGGATCGCTTGGCTCAGCGGTCGCCGTGGTCGCGGGTGCGCCAGGGGCAGGGGCGGGCGTTGCCGGTGCGGCGGGTGTGGGCGTGGTTGCGTCGGGCTTGGTCGCGGGCGCTGGCGGCGGCGTCTGCGATTGCTGCGCCCGGGACGGGTGCGGGCCGGCAACCGTCACGGCCGCCGCGATCCCGATGCAGAGCGCCAAGCGAAGAAACATCAAGCTCTCCTCTGTGCCGACCGGCGCATGGCGCGCGGCCCTCCTCGTCGTTCTGGCTGATTTCAACTCCGGACGCGAGTGCGGCCGCCGCCCCCAAGTGGCCTTCATGCTACTGGCGCATGCCGGCCAAACCCTCATATAAGTCGCTTACATTCTGGCTTTATCATGGGCACGCTGGCGAATCGGAATTTCGTCAAGATGAACGGTCTCGGCAATGAGATCGTGATCGTCGACCTGCGGCGGTCGCCGTCGCCGATCGGTGCCGGCGAGGCGCGCGCGGCGGCACGGCAGGAGCCGTTCGACCAGCTCATGGCGCTCTACCCCGCGCGCGGCGACGCCGACGCGTCGGTACGCATCTACAACAACGACGGGTCGGAGGCAGGCGCCTGCGGCAACGGCATGCGCTGCCTGGCCTCGCTCGTGAGTGCGCAGACCGGGAAGGCGGCATTGAATTTCGAGACCGCCGCCGGTGTTATTTCCTGCCGGCGCACGAGCGAAGGATTGTTCACTGTCGACATGGGCGTGCCGCGTTTGCGCTGGGACGAGATTCCGCTGGCGAAGGAGATGCCCGATACGCGCGCGATCGACCTGACGGTAGGACCGGCCGGCGCGCCGATCCTGCGCTCGCCTTCCGCCGTCAACATGGGCAACCCGCACGCGATCTTCTGGGTCGACGATGTCGATGGTTACGATCTGGGCCAGATCGGCCCGGTGGTCGAACGTCATCCGCTGTTTCCACAACGCGCCAACGTCACGCTCGCGGCCGTGCCTGCGCGCGACCATATCGTGATCCGGACCTGGGAGCGCGGCGCCGGCCTCACCAGAGCCTGCGGTTCGGCGGCTTGCGCCGTCGCCGTCGCCGCGGCGCGGCTGGCACGCTCCAACCGCGAGGTCACGGTCACCCTGCCCGGCGGCGACCTGGCGGTCGAGTGGCGTGAGGCGGACGGCCATGTGCTGATGACCGGGCCGGCCGCCTACGAGCATGACGGCCGCTTCGATGCCGCGCTGCTGGCCGATGCCGGCGCGGCCTAAGGCAGGGACGAAGCCGTGAGCGTCAAGGTCGTCACCTTCGGTTGCCGCCTCAACGCGGCCGAGTCGGAAGTGATCCGCCGCGAAGCGTTGCGCGCCGGATTGAGCGACACGGTGGTGGTCAACACCTGCGCCGTCACCGCCGAGGCCGTGCGCCAGGCGCGGCAGGCGATCCGCGCGCTGCGCCGCGAACGCCCGCAGTCGAAGATCGTGGTCACCGGCTGCGCGGCGCAGACCGAGCCGCAGACTTTCGTCGCCATGGCGGAAGCCGATCGTGTCCTCGGCAACGCAGAAAAGCTCAGCGCGGCGGCGTGGACGCGGACCGCGGCCGCTTTCGGCCTCGACGACGCACCGAAGGCGATCGTCAACGACATCATGGCGGTTAACGAAACCGCCGCGCACCTGATCGAGGCCTTCGACGGCCGCACGCGCGCCTTCGTCCAATTGCAGAACGGCTGCGATCACCGCTGCACGTTCTGCATTATTCCCTTCGGCCGCGGCAATTCACGCTCGGTGCCGATGGGCGCGGTGGTCGAGGACGTGCGGCGGCTCGTCGCCAACAACTACTGCGAGGTCGTGCTCACCGGTGTCGATATCACCAGCTACGGCGCCGGCCTGCCGGGCGCGCCGAAGCTCGGCACGCTGGTCAAGCAGATCCTCAAGCACGTGCCGGAGCTCAAGCGACTGCGCCTGTCGTCGATCGACTCGATCGAAGTCGATCCCGACCTCATCGACGCCCTTGCGCACGAAAGCCGGCTGATGCCGCATCTGCATCTGTCGCTGCAGGCCGGCGATGATCTCATTCTCAAGCGGATGAAGCGCCGGCACTCGCGGGCCGACGCGATCGCGTTCTGCAACACGGTCCGCCGGGTGCGGCCGGACGTGGTGTTCGGCGCCGATCTGATCGCCGGCTTCCCGACCGAAACGGAGGATATGTTCCTGCGCTCGCTCGACCTCGTGGCCGAATGCGGCTTGACGCAGCTGCATGTGTTTCCGTTCTCGCCGCGGCCGGGCACGCCGGCGGCGCGCATGCCGCAGCTCGACCGTTGCATCGTGAAGGAACGCGCGCGGCGCTTGCGCGAGCGCGGCGTGCTGGCGCTACGGGCTCATCTCGAAGCAGAGGTCGGCGCGCGGCGGCGCGTCCTGGTCGAGACGCATGAGCGCGGCCGCACCGAGCAGTTCACCCCGGTGAGGCTCTCTATGCGCGCGGCGCCTGGCACGATTCTCGACCTGCACATGGCCGGCCACGACGGCCGGCAATTGCTGGCAGGTTGATTCAAGTCGTCATTCCGGGGCGCGCGAAGCGCGAGCCCGGAAATCCATAGTCACAGCAGTCGCAGAACCATTTTTCGGTGGCTATGGATTCCGGGCTCCCTCGCTTTGCTCGGGCCCCGGAATGACGGTTGTCGAGAATTCCTCCTGCTCTCGCTCCCATCCACACTTCTCAAGCACGGCGCGCATCTGCGGCGGCACCGGCGCCGTCACTGCGATCGGCGCGCGGTTCTTGTAGAGCGGTACGACGATTTCGCGGGCGTGCAGATGGAGCGGCGGCCCGCCGCTGCGCGGGGCGCGGCCGTAGATCGCGTCGCCGAGGATCGGCCAGCCCATTTCCGCGCAGTGGACCCGGAGCTGGTGCGTGCGGCCGGTCAGCGGTTCGAGCGCGAGCCAGGTCAATTTGACACCCTCCCCTGGAGGGGGAGGGTCGACGGCGAAGCCGTCGGGGTGGGGCGAGGCGCGAGGGTCACTCACCCCCACCCGACCTGCCTTCGGCAGGTCGACCTCCCCCCTCCAGGGGGAGGTAAGGGACGAATGTCCCAACACCTCCCACTTCGTCACCGCCGGCTGGCCTTGAGGATCGTGCTTCATCCACCAGCCGCGCGTTTCGTCGAGCCGGCCGAGCGGAAGTTCGACGACGCCCGCTTCCGCGTCCGGCGTCCCTTCGACCACGGCCCAATAGGTCTTGCCGACGGCGCCGCTCTTGAACAGGCGGCCGAGCTTCGCCAACGCCTTGCGGTGGCGGCCGAGCACCAGGCAGCCGGAGGTGTCGCGGTCGAGCCGGTGCGCCAGCGCCGGCGCCCGCGGTAGCCCGAAGCGCAGGGCGTCGAAATGATCTTCCAGGCTTTCGCCGCCGTTCGGCCCGCGGTGCACCGCCAGGCCCGCCGGCTTGTCGATCACCAGCATCAGCCCGTCGCGGTAAAGGAGGCGCGACACCATCTGTTCCGGGGTCATGGTTGCCTCCCCTGGCGGAACCGCTATCACGAGCGCGGCATGAACGACAGCACACCGGGCAATTGGTGGCAGCGCCTGACCGGCGGGTTGCGGCGCAGTTCCTCGGCGCTGGGCAGCGCTATCAGCGATCTCGTCACCAAGCGCATGCTCGACGAGGCGACGATTGCCGAGATCGAGGACGTGCTGATTCGCGCCGACCTCGGCCTCGACACCGCCGCCCGTGTTGCCGACGCGCTGAGTGAAGGCCGCTACGACGCCGAGATTTCACCCGAGGAAGTCAAGGCGGTGGTGGCCACGGAGGTCGAGAAGGCGCTCGCCGGCGTGGCGCAGCCGCTCGCCATCGACCCGGCGAAGAAGCCCTTCGTCATCCTCGTCGTCGGGGTCAACGGCTCCGGCAAGACCACGACCATCGGCAAGCTCGCGGCTAAGTTCCGCGCCGAAGGCCGCGCCGTGATGCTGGCGGCTGGCGACACCTTCCGCGCCGCCGCCATCGACCAGCTCAAGATCTGGAGCGAGCGCACCGGCGCGGCTTTCATCGCGCGGGAAGCCGGCAGCGATGCCGCCGGTCTCGTGTTCGACGCGTTGCGCGCGGCGAAGGAACGCGGCATCGACGTGCTGCTCGTCGACACCGCCGGCCGCCTGCAGAACCGCACCGAGCTGATGGACGAATTGCACAAGATCGTTCGCGTGATGAAGAAGGTCGATCCGGCGGCGCCGCATGCGGTGTTGCTGGTGCTCGACGCCACCGTCGGTCAGAATGCGCTGTCCCAGGTCGATATCTTCCGCAAGACCGTGGGCGTCACCGGCCTCGCCATGACCAAGCTTGACGGCACCGCGCGCGGCGGCATTCTCGTCGCCATCGCCGCGAAGTTTCCCGTGCCGGTGCACTTCATCGGCGTCGGCGAGAGCGTCGACGATCTGGCGCCGTTCTCGGCGCGCGATTTTGCCCGCGCCATCGCCGGCGCGGATTCGAATTTGAGCGCCCAACCGGACGTACGCTAGGGCGCAATCGTTTCAAGTTAAATCGATTGCGCTCTAGTTTTCCCTAGTGGAGCATGATCTTGTCGGAAAACCGGTCTCCACTTTTCCTGATCATGCTCTTTGCCCGCGAGGAAGAAGCTTCGCCATGACCGCCACGGCAAAACCGCAGCTCAACCCGGCTCTCAAGCTCGCTCTCGACCTCGGGCCGCTGGTCCTGTTCTTCTTCGCCAACTCCCGCTACGGCATTTTCGCCGCCACCGCGACTTTCATGGTCGCGGTGCTCGCGGCGCTCGCCGCTTCCTATGCGCTGACCCGCCACCTGCCGATCATGCCGGTGGTCACCGCGATCATCGTGCTCGTGTTCGGCGGGCTGACGCTTCTCCTGCACAACGAGACGTTCATCAAGATCAAGCCGACCGTGCTCTATGCGCTGTTCGGCGCCGTGTTGCTGGGCGGTCTCCTGTTCGGCAAATCGCTGCTTGGGGTGCTGTTTGATTCGCTGTTCCACCTCACCGAGGAAGGCTGGCGCAAGCTGACGCTGCGCTGGGCGATCTTCTTCCTCGTGCTCGCTGTGCTCAACGAGATTGTCTGGCGCAACACCTCGACCGACACCTGGGTCAATTTCAAGGTGTTCGGCTTCCTCCCGCTCACGTTGCTGTTCGGCGCGCTGCAATATCCGCTGCTGCAGAAATATGCCGCGGAGCCGGCGCCGGCGAAGGAGTAGCGCGGCGGTCATTTCTGATTCGCCAAGAGGCGAATGGTGGCGGTGATACAGCTATCGTGGATTGCTTCGTCCCTCTTTGGGCTCCTCGCAATGACGGCTCTGGATCAACCAAAACAGCAGGCTTTAGGAACCCGCCGCCAGCGCCTTGTCGATCTCGGCTTTGAGGACTGGGCTGTTGGCGGGGGTGATCGCGCCGACCAGCTTGTAGGCGATGCGGCCGTCGCGGCCGATGACGAACGTCTCCGGCACGCCGTAGACGCCCCACTCGATCGCGGCGCGGCCGCTCTGGTCCGCGCCCGCAGCGACGAACGGATTGCCGTAGCGGCCGAGAAAACGCCGGGCGTTCTCGGGTTCGTCCTTGTAGTTGATGCCGATGATGCGCAAACGGTGATCCTGCGCCAGCTGCATCAGCAGCGTGGCTTCGTCGTGACACTCCACACACCATGACGCCCAGACATTCAGCACAGTCACCGCGCCCTTGAACGCTGCCGGATCGATGCCGGGCACGGCTTCGCCGTTGCGCTCGAGACCGGCCAGCGGAGGCAGGCTTGTTTGCGGCGCGGGCTGGCCGATGAGAGCGGAGGGAATGCGCGAGGGATCGCCGGCGATGAGCCGGATCAGAAAAAGCAGCACGAGCCCAACGAACAGGAGGAGCGGTACCAGCCCGAAGGCGCGGCGCCGGCGAACGTTTGCGGTCCCATTCGGTATCGTGCTCATGCGCCTTCCTTAGCCTGCTCCATGGCCGGCGCGGAGCGCATTGGCTCGGAGCGGCGGGAAAAACCGCGCCGCTCAAGATCGGCGAGCGCCCGCCGCTGCGCGTGATAGTCGAGCGCCACCCAGGCGATCAAGGCGAGCACGACCGCGGCCGCGGCGGCATAGGCCGCGACGATGAAACCGAGATGGTCCGCTGCTTCCATGTTCAGGTCACCGCGCTCGCCTGCAGCAGCCGCAGCGTGCGCACGCGGCGGCGCAGGATTTCGTTGCGCATGGCGGCGAGAAGGAGCGCGGCAAACAGGAGCGTGAACGCGCTCGCCATGATCAGAAGCGGCATGAGGAACGTCGGATGAATGGCCGGGCCGCCGCCACGGAGCACCGACGCCGGCTGGTGCAATGTGTTCCACCAGTCGACCGAAAATTTGATGATGGGCAGGTCGAGCGCGCCGACGATGGTGAGGATAGCCGCCGCGCGCGCCGCGCGCGAGGGATCCTCGACCGTTCGCCACACCGCGATGACCCCGAGGTAGAGCAGGAATAGAACCAGCACCGACGTGAGCCTTGCGTCCCACACCCAGTAGGTGCCCCACATCGGCCGGCCCCAGAGCGAACCGGTAACGAGGCACATGAGGGTGAAGGCCGCGCCGATGGGCGCCGCCGCCTTGGCGGTGACGTCGGCGAGCGGATGGCGCCAAACCAGCGTTCCCAAGGCGGCGACGGTCATCACCGCCCAGCCGAGCATGCCGAGCCAGGCGCCGGGTACGTGGAGAAACATGATTTTGACGGTCGCGCCCTGCTGGTAGTCGTCGGGTACGGCCGCGACCTGATTGAGCCCGAAGGCGAAGGCAAGCACCGCCGCGCCGCCGAACCATGGAATGGCGCGGTTGGCGAGGTTCAGGAAACGCGACGGATTGGCGAGATCGACGATGGCCATCGGCTGCTTCCTAGTCCACGCAGACGCGGCAGGACAATGGCGGCTGCCCCGTCCGGGCTTCGCGTCCCCTTATGTCTATTCCATCTCCTGCCGCAACGCGGCCGCCGCGGCGAACGGTCCCACCACCAGGCTTGCCAGCGTCAATGCACAAAGAATCGTAAACGGCGTGCCGAACGGCACGGGCCGGCTGGACACTGCGTTCGCTGCGGCGACGCCGAAGATGAGCACCGGCACCGTCAGGGGCAACACCAGAACCGCGACCAGCAGGCCGCCGCGGCGCAGCGTCACCGCGATTGCGGCGCCGATCAGGCCGATGAAGGTCAAGGCCGGCGTGCCGGCCAGGAGCGTCAGCACCAGCGTCACTTCGGCCGGGCCGTCGAGGTTAAGGAAGAGCCCGATGATCGGCGCGGCGACCACCAGCGGCAGGCCCGTAGTCAGCCAGTGGGCCACCCCCTTAATCGCGACCACAAGTTCGAGCGGCGCGCGCCCCATGAGGATGAGATCAAGCGAGCCGTCCTCATGATCGGCGGCAAACAGCCGGTCGAGCGCCAGCAGGCTCGCCAGCAGCGCCGCAAGCCAGAGGATCGCCGGGCCGATGCGCTTGAGCAGCGCAAGGTCCGGCCCGAGGGCGAACGGCACCATCGCGGCCACCACAAGGAAGAACAGGACCCCCATCAGCGCGCCGCCGCCGACGCGCACCGCAATGCGCATGTCGCGAACGAGCATCGCGGCGAGCGCGGTCATGTCTCTTCCCCTTTCCCGGAGGGGGATGGGGTGGGGGTGGGGTTGGCGACGCGACGTGCGGGCGTCGATGTTGTCGCACCACCTCCCGACCCTCCACCCCAACCCTCCCCCACGAGGGGGGAGGGAGCTTCGCCGAGCCAAACCTCACGCACGGCGGAAAGCCCGAGCGCGCCATGGGTTGCGGCCAGGATGACGCCGCCGCCGGCGAGATGCGCCCGCATGAACTCGGTCAGGCTTTGCTGCGCGACGGCATCCAGCGCGCTCAACGGCTCATCAAGCAGCCAGATCGGGCGCGTGACGACGAGGAGGCGGGCGATCGAGAGGCGGCGGCGCTGCCCCGCCGAGAGATAGGCGGCGGGGAGGTCGGCGAGCGTTTCGAGCCCGACCCTCGCCAGCGGCTCGCCGATAGCGGCGGCTCCGGTGCCGAGAAAGTCGGCCCAGAACTGCAAATTCTCGCGTACCGATAACGAAGGCTTAAGCGCGTCCTGGTGGCCGAGATAATGGGCCTGCTCGCCGATCGTAAGTTCGGGATCGCCGGCCTCGAGCGCGAGCTGGCCGTCGGCCACGCGCACGAGCCCGACGACCATGCGCAAGAGGGAGGATTTTCCCGCGCCATTGCGGCCGCGGATCGCCAAAAGCTCGCCGGAGGCGACGGAAAAGCTCACGCCGGCGAAGACTTCGCGACCGCCGCGTCGGCAGGTCAGGTTGGAGGCCGTGAGCCGCATCAATCAGCTCCCGGGCGCCGGGCGAACGGCGCGCCGGTCTGCCAACAGCTCCCGGACGGCAGCGTCATGCGTTGGATGATAGCGGACCATTCATTGCTGAACTGGCACAAGTGCTGAAAACGCCATATAAGCCGCGAGACCGAGTGCAGCGCCCGCCGCGTCCCGGCCACCAGCGTTCCGTTGGCACCTGTTCCGCAATTCATGACCTGCGATTTGCGCCGGCGGCGGCCGGCAGGATGGGAAAATAATCATGACTTCGCTCGATAGCTTCAAGTGCCTGCGGCCGCTCAAGGTCGGCTCCAAGACCTATGCCTTCTACAGCATGCCGGAAGCGGAGAAGAACGGCCTGAAGGGCATCTCGCGGCTGCCCTTCTCGCTCAAGGTGCTGCTTGAGAACCTGCTGCGCAACGAGGATGGCCGCACAGTCAACAAGGAGGACATCCAGTCGGTCGCGCTATGGCTCAAGACCAAGACCTCGGAGCGCGAAATCGCCTTTCGTCCGGCGCGCGTGCTGATGCAGGATTTCACCGGCGTGCCCGCGGTAGTCGATCTCGCCGCCATGCGCGACGCCATGAAGATGCTCGGCGGCGACGCCAAGAAGATCAATCCCCTGGTGCCGGTCGACCTCGTCATCGATCATTCGGTGGCGGTGAACTTCTTCGGCAACAACGCCGCATTCAAGAAGAACGTCGAGGAAGAGTACAAACAGAACCAGGAGCGGTACCGTTTTCTGAAATGGGCGCAGCGCTCGTTCGAGGATTTTCGCGTGGTGCCGCCCGGCACCGGCATCTGCCACCAGGTCAATCTCGAATACCTCTCGCACACGGTGTGGACCGCGAAGACCAAGATCAAGTTCGCCGACAAGATCGTCGCGAACGAGCTTGCCTACCCGGACACGCTGGTGGGGACCGATTCGCACACGACCATGGTGAACGGGCTCTCGGTGCTCGGTTGGGGCGTGGGCGGCATCGAAGCCGAGGCCGCGATGCTCGGCCAGCCGTATTCGATGCTGCTGCCGGAAGTGATCGGGGTGCGCTTGAACGGCAAGCTCAAGGAGGGCGTCACCGCGACCGATCTCGTTCTCACCGTCACGCAGATGCTGCGCAAGCGCGGCGTTGTCGGAAAGTTCGTCGAGTATTTCGGTCCGGGCGTGGCCAATCTGACGATCGAAGACCGCGCCACGCTCGGCAACATGTCGCCGGAATACGGCGCGACCTGCGGTTTCTTTCCGATCGACGACGACACCATCCGCTACCTGCGTGATACCGGACGGCCGGCCGAGCGCGTCGCTCTCGTTCTTGCCTATGCCAAGGCGCAGGGCCTGTACCGCACCAAGACGACGCCGGACCCGGTATTCACCGACGTGCTCAAGCTCGAACTCGGCTCGGTCGAGCCGTCGCTTGCCGGGCCGAAGCGTCCGCAGGACCGCGTGCCGCTCAAAGAGGTCAAGAGCGGGTTTGCGCTGGCGATGGATCAGGAATTCGGCAAAGGCGCCGAGATTGACAAACGCGTTCCGGTCGAGGGCCGCGAGCACACGCTCGGCCATGGCGACGTGGTGATCGCGGCGATCACTTCCTGCACCAACACCTCGAACCCGAGCGTGATGATCGCGGCGGGTCTTCTTGCCCGCAAGGCGGTGGCGAAGGGGCTTGCCGTCAAGCCGTGGGTCAAAACCTCGCTCGCGCCCGGCTCGCAGGTGGTGGCCGAATATTTCGAGAAATCCGGCCTGCAGAAGGACCTCGACCAGCTCGGCTTCAATCTCGTCGGCTTCGGCTGCACCACCTGCATCGGCAATTCGGGCCCGCTGCCGCCGGAGATTTCCAAGGCGGTCAACGACAGCGATCTCGTCGCCGCGGCGGTGCTTTCCGGCAACCGCAATTTCGAAGGCCGCGTCAACGCCGACGTGCGCGCCAACTATCTCGCCTCGCCGCCGCTCGTCGTCGCCTACGCGATCGCCGGCTCGATGCACGTCGACGTCGCCAAGGCGCCGCTCGGCACCGACCAGAAGGGCCGCAAGGTCTATCTGCGCGATATCTGGCCGTCGAGCCGCGAGATCGGCGAAATCATCCGCAAGAACATCAGCAGGCAGATGTTCACGCGCAAATACGCCGACGTGTTCAAGGGTGACACCAACTGGCGCAAGATCAGCGTGCAGGGCGCGCTGACCTATCCCTGGGACCGCAAATCGACCTACGTGCAGAACCCGCCCTATTTCTCCAGCATGGCGCGCCGGCCCGAGCTGCCGAGCGACATCATCGACGCGCGCATTCTCGGCCTGTTCCTCGACTCGATCACCACCGACCACATTTCGCCGGCCGGCTCGATCAAGGTCGATTCGCCCGCCGGCAAATATCTGGTCGATCACAAGGTCAAGCCGCTCGATTTCAACCAGTACGGCACGCGCCGCGGCAATCATGAGGTGATGATGCGCGGCACCTTCGCCAACATCCGGCTGAAGAACCAGATGGTGGCCGGCGTCGAAGGCGGCTACACCATCCACTATCCGTCCGGCGAGCGCATGACGATCTACGACGCGGCAATGCGCTACAAGAGCGAGAACGTGCCGCTGGTCGTGTTCGCCGGCAAGGAGTACGGCACCGGTTCCTCGCGCGACTGGGCGGCAAAGGGCACGATCCTGCTTGGCGTGCGCGCCGTGGTCGCGCAGTCGTTCGAACGCATCCATCGCTCCAATCTGGTCGGCATGGGCGTGGTGCCGCTGGTATTCGAGGAGGGGACCTCCTGGCAGACGCTCGGGCTCAAGGGCAGCGAGCAGGTGACGCTCCGCGGCCTTCATGGCGACCTCAAGCCGCATCAGCGGCTGATCGCCGAGATCATCGCGGCCGACGGCGGGCTCAAGCGCGTTCCGCTGATCTGCCGGATCGATACGGTCGACGAGCTCGACTACTATCGAAACGGCGGCATATTGCAGTATGTGCTGCGCCGGCTTGCGGCCTGACCGGGCGAGCCTCACCGCGAATTGAGTGGCGGGTGACTTGCACGCTCGGTATCAATACCCGTCATCAAATCGTCACCGAGGGTCCGCCGGGTGGAAATTGGAATGCTGCGTCGCCGGTTCGCGCCGGTGCCACTCGTCGCCAGCCTGCTCATTGCGAGCTGCGCGCTTGCACGCGCGGAAGAGCCGCGGGCGCTGCTCGAACTGTTCACCAGCCAGGGCTGCTCCTCGTGTCCGGCGGCCGACAGGCTGCTCGGCGAGCTCGCCGGTGATTCCTCGCTTATCGCGCTGAGCGTACCGATCGACTACTGGGACTATCTCGGGTGGAAAGACACGCTCGCCAGCGCCGGGCATTCGGCGCGGCAGCGCGCCTATGCGCGCATGCGCGGCGACCGGCAGGTGTACACGCCGCAGATCGTGGTCAACGGCGCAACCCACGTGCTCGGCAGCGACCGCGCCGCGATCGAGCACGCGGTGGTGCAGACCGACCGCAATACGGCGGTCATGTCGCTCCCTGTGCTGTTGTCGGTGAGCGACGGCGAGGTGAATGTGAAGGTGCAGCCGGGCGACAACAAGCGCGTCGGCGGCGAAGTCTGGCTCTGTCCGGTGGCCAGGGCCGTGCAGGTGGCGATCGGCCGCGGCGAGAATGGCGGGCGCACGGTGACCTATCACAACGTGGTGCGGCGCTGGCTCAAGCTCGGCGATTTCGCCGGCGCGGTCGCAAGCTGGAGCATTCCGATCTCCGAGATCGAAACCGGCGGCATCGATGGCGCCGCGGTGATCGTGCAGGAAGGAACGCGCGAAAAACCGGGCATCGTCCTCGGCAGCGCGTTCGCTCCGATCGGACGACAGGCGACGGTCGGCAAATGACGGGTATCAGCGGCGGACTCGGCCGCTGTCCTCGATAACCCCGCTTCCGGTATCCGACCGCGCAATCCGACATCCACTTCTGACGCACGCACGCCCAACAAAAAAGGCCGGCGCTTCGCCGGCCTAAAGGTTGGATTGAACCGTACGCGGAAACTCTGGCCCGATCCGTCCACACCCCGGGGGGCTGGGGGGCTGAGGAATCCGGAGCGCGATCCGGATCGGGCCCTGAGGCAACGATCCATTACTTCGCAATCCAGCTTGGCGCGTGCTTGGCTGAAATGGGGCTGCATTGTGAATCGCTTAACGAATCCGTGATTCCGCCGGTCAAAAATGCCGCACCCTGGCGGTTGAGGCGCGAAATCTCACAAATTCGGCCGTGGTCCTGGGCCGAGCAAGGCTCTTGCCGCCGCGCCCGTCCGGCGCGATCATGACGCGACGACGACGGAGGCGCCGCATGGAATTCGGCGATACTGAACCAAGCGCGTTGCGCGGGGGCGAGGTTCGCGCGCCCGCCCCCGCAGGCGAAGTTACCTTCAGCCGGCGCGAGCTCGACCGCATTCTCAGTCTCTACGGCCGCAAGGTCGCCGCCGGCGAATGGTGCGACTACGCGATCGACTTCCTCAAGGACCGTGCGGTGTTTTCCGTTTTCCGTCACGCCAGCGAATTCCCGATTTACCGCATCGAGAAATGCCCGCGCATCGCCCGCCGCCAGGGCGCCTACAGCGTGGTCTCCGCGACCGGTCACATTCTGCGCCGCGGGCAAGAACTCGACCGCGTGCTCGGCGCGCTCGACTGCTCGCTGCGGGTGGTTGCAGGCTGAGAGCTACGGCACCGACGAATCGCCGTGGCCGAGCGAGCGCTGCATCAGCACGGTGTCGAGCCAGCGCCCGTGCTTGAAGCCGACCGATTGCACCGCGCCGATGCGGCGGAAACCGGCAGCGGCGTGCAACGCGATCGATGCGGCGTTCGCGGAGTCGCCGACGACCGCGATCATCTGGCGGAAACCGCGCGCCTCGGCGCCGTCGATCAGCCGCGCCAGGAGGAGCCGGCCCCATCCCCGGCGCTGAAATTCCGGCGCGACATAGACCGAGTCCTCGACGCTCCACCGGTACGCCGGCCGGGCGTGGTAGGGCGCCACATAGGCGTAGCCGGCGACGACTCCGGCCCATTCGGCGACGAGATAAGGAAAATTCTTCGCCAGCAGCGCGTCCAGGCGCCGCGCCATTTCGGCCTCCGGCGGCGGTTCGATCTCAAACGTCGCTGTGCCGCTGGCGACGGCCTCGTCGTAGATGCGGGTGATGGCTGCGACATCGCCCGGACCGGCGGGGCGGATATTATCAGCGCTGCTCATCGTTCATGCGCGCCGCAAAACAAAACGCCCCAGGATGAACCCGGGGCGTTGAAGAAAAGCCTGCTTCGCTCAGCGGCGGTCGCCGAACAGCCGCAGCAGCATCAGGAACAGGTTGATGAAGTCGAGATAGAGCCGCAGCGCGCCCATGACCGCCTTGCGGCCGGCGACGGTGCCGTCGTCCATCGGGCTGTACATCTCCTTGATGTTCTGCGTGTCGTAAGCGGTGAGCCCGACGAACACGAGCACGCCGACGATTGAGATCGCCCAACCGAGCCCGCTCGAGTGCAAGAACATGTTGACCAAGCTGGCGATGACGATGCCGATCAGGCCCATGAACATGAAAGAGCCCACTCCGGTCAGGTCACGCTGTGTCGTGTAGCCATACAAGCTCATGGCGCCGAACGTCGCTGCCGTGATGAAGAAAACCTGCATGATCGACTGGTGGGTGTACACCAGAAAGATCGAGGCCAGCGACAAGCCGAGGACGCCGGAATAGACGAAGAACAGCGCCAGCGCCGTTCCCGCCGACAGCCGGTTGATGCCGAAGCTGAGCACCATCACCAGGCCGAGCGGCGCGAGGACAAAGACCCACATCAGCGGGCCTTGGAAGATTGTTTGGCCGAACGGCGTAAGCTGAAGGCCCGCGCCCGTCTGGACTACGGCCTGCGAGAATGTGAGCCACGCGACCAGCCCGGTCAGCGCCAGGCCGGCCATCATGTAGTTGTAGACGCGGATCATGTAGGCGCGCAGACCCCCGTCGATCGCTACCTCGGGCCGGTAGCCGGCCCGGGCGGTGGCGATATTCCGGTCGAAGTCGGACATGAAAGACCCCTGCGTTGCCCCGGCGTCTGCCGGGTTGGCGTCCGCAATCCGGACGCCGGATAACTCGCGGCGAATGTAATGCGAAAGCAGTGCCCGCGCCAGATGGCCGGGTGCGATATTTGTGATGGTTACCGACCGTTCACCTGCCTCATTTGCTCCCGTGCGCCGGTCTCCCGCGCGCCGCAATCTGCCCTGGCAAGGCTACAAATTGCGCAAAACCTCGGCGGGCTTGCGGTCGAGCGCCGTAAAGGTGCCGAGGAGGCCGAGCACGACCGTGACCAGGAGTGCGGCGCCAGCAGCGCCGGCGGCCTGTGCCGGCACAAAGACAAAGGGGACTTCCATGACCCGGATGACGACAAGGGCAGCGGCAAGCGACCCCGCGGCCACGCCGAACAGCACCGTCGCAAGTCCGATGAGCAGGTACTCGAGCGCGTAGGCGGCGATCAGGCGTCCGCGTGTCGCACCCAAGGTCTTCAGCACAACGGCGTCGTAGATGCGGAAACGCTGGCTTGCGGCGAGCGCGCCGCCGAGCACCAAGGCGGCGGCGATAAGGGTCACCGCGCTCGCGCTGCGCAGCCCGAGGAGCAGGTTGCCGATGAGACGGTCCACGGTTTCGAGTGCGTCCTTGACACGCACCGCGGAAACCGCGGGGAACGTCTTGGCGAGCGCCTTGATCAGCGCCGTTTCCTGCGCCGGCATGTCACCGTCGGTGAAAGTCAGCGTGGCGATATCGCTGTGCGGCGCGCCGGCGAACGCGCCGGGCGAGAACACCAGCACGAAATTGATGCCGAGGTTTTGCCAGTCGACGGCGCGCAGGTTGGCGATCCGTGCCGTGATGTTGCGGCCGAGCACGTTGACGGTGACGCTGTCGCCGACCTTGAGGTTGAGATCGGCGGCGGTTTTGCTTTCGAGCGAAACGAGCGGCGCCCCGGCGTAGTCGGCGCCCCACCAGTCGCCGGCGACGACACGCGACCCGTCCGGGACGGCCGTCGCGTAGGTGATGCCGCGGTCGCCGCGCAGCACCCAGGCCGATCCCTCGCCGGGCTTGAGGTCTTCCGCCTTGATGCCGTTCGCGGCGACGATGCGGCCGCGCAGCATGGGCACGCGCTCCAGGGTGGAGCGCGGCGCCTGTGCGCGCACCACGCCATCGAAGCGTTCGGCATCGGCCGATGGGATGTCCAGGAAGAAGAACGAGGGCGCCTTTTCCGGCAGCCCGGCGGTGAACTGGCGATGCAGGTTGCCGTCGATCTCGATCAGGGTGACCAGCAGGCAAAGACCGAGGCCGAGCGAGAGCACGACGCTCGGCGTCAGCGCCCCCGGCCGGTGGATATTGGCGATGGCGAGGCGGAGCGGCGTCGACCGCGGGCGCGGCAGCCGGCGCGCAACCGCCATCACCAGCATGGCGACGAGGCGTAGCGCGACGAAAACGAGCGCGGCGGAGGCCAGGAAGATCGCCGCAAGGCGATGGTCATAAGTGAACAGAACCGCCAGCGCCGCCAACGCGGCGATGATCGATACGGTGGCGATGACGTAGCGGCGTCGCGGCCAGCGTCGCTCGGCGGCGATCTGGTCGCGGAACAGCATCGACACCGAAATGTCATGGGCCCGTCCGAGCGGCCACAGGGCAAAGGCGAGAGCCGTGAGCATGCCGTAGGCGATCGAAAGGACGAGCGTGCTTGGATAGAGAGAGGGCGCGACGGGCAGCGGAATAAGCGAACCGAACGCCTTTGCGATCACGAACGGCAGCGCCGCGCCGAGCACCGCCCCAAGCAACGTAGCAAACAACGCAACCAGCACAATCTGCGTGCAATAGACGGCAAAGACGCCGGCGCCGGTCGCCCCAAGCGCCTTCATCGTGCCGATCGAGTCGCGCTTGCGCGCGAGATGGCTCGCGACTGCATTGGCCACGCCGACCCCGCCGACCAGCAGCGCGGTCAAGGCGACCAGCGTCAGGTATTGACTGAAACGCTCGACATTGCGTTCGAGCTGCGGTGAGGCCCTGCTGCGCGTGCGGATATCCCAGCCGGCATTGGGGTGCGCGCTCCGCGCCGCCTTCTCGACCGACGCCACTGCGCCGTCGCTCGCCTCGCGATCGGGTAGCCGCAGCCGGTATTGCCAGCGCACGATGCTGCCGGGCTGGAGGAGGCCGCTCGCGCGCAGCGCCGCCTCGCTGATGAGGACGCGCGGGCCGAAGCCGATCCCGCCGGCGAGCTTGTCGGGCTCGCCCGTGAGCACGGCGCGCAGCTCGATCGCCGCATTGCCGATCGCGATGCGGTCGCCGGGCTTGAGATCGAGCCGGCTGAGGAGGGCCGGATCGACCGCGGCGCCGAACGCGTCTCCTTGCCGCGCAAACAACTCGGGAGGCGGCATGGCCGGATTCGTGGCGACTGCTCCGAACAGCGGGTAGGCGCCGTCAACGGCCTTGATCTCGACCAGTGCCGCCCGCCCGTCATCCGTCCGTGCCATGGTCGGCAGCGTCGCCGCAACCGAGAAAACACCGTGCGCGCCGAGAAACGCCTGCTCCTCGCCGCTCGCCTCGCGCTGTACCAGCGAGAAGGCAAGATCGCCTCCGAGAATCACACGGCCGGCGCTGGAGAGGCCGTCGGAGAGGCTCTTGGCCACCGACCCGACCCCGGCGATCGCCATGACGCCAAGCACGATGCAGGCGACGAAAACGCCGAAGCCGCGCAGCCCACCGCGCAGCTCGCGCCAGGCGAAGCGCAGCGCCAGCGCGCTCATTCGTTTTTTGCCTTTTGCTCGTGCCGCGCTCCCGCGGGGACGGGCGAGGAGGAGGCGTCGGCGATCCGTCCCGAATGCAGGTGCAGCACGCGATCGCAATGGGCGGTGAGTGCGGTATCGTGGGTGACGAGGACGAGCGTGCTGCCGCGCTCGCGATGACCGCGGAACAGAAGCTCGATGATGTCGGCGCCGGTCGCTTCGTCGAGATTGCCGGTCGGCTCGTCGGCGACGACGATGGCCGGATTGGGCGCCAGCGCCCGGGCGATCGCCACGCGCTGCTGCTCGCCGCCTGAGAGTTCGGTGGGATAGTGATGCAGGCGCGCTGCCAAGCCGACCGCCGTCAGCTCATGCGCGGCGCGCGCGAAAGCGTCGCGTTCACCGGCGAGTTCGAGCGGCACCGCGACGTTTTCCAGCGCCGTCATGGTTGGTATCAGGTGGAACGCCTGGAAGACGATGCCGATATTTTTGCCGCGGAAGCGCGCGAGACCGTCCTCGCTGAGCTTCTGCAGATCCTCGCCGGCGACGACGACCGAGCCGCTGTCGGCGCGCTCGAGGCCGGTCATCACCATGAGCAGCGTCGATTTGCCCGATCCTGACGGACCGAGCAGGCCCACGGCCTGTCCGCGACCTATATTCACGTGGATGTCTCTTAGGATATGCACCCGGGCGGCGCCCCGGCCAAGCGAGAGATTGACCCCGCTCAGCGCCACCGCATCGCCAGCGAAAGGAAGCCCCGACGTGTCATTCATGTCTGCAGCCGACCCGCGCCTCTCATGGGCGATGCGTGGCAGCTCATATGGTTACGGGAGCGGCTTGCGCCAAATGCTGCGCGTTGCCGCCGCGGCGGCGCTTTGTTGCATACTGCTCGCAGCCGGTGCGGCTATCCCATCAGCTTACGGTGCGACGCCCGTCAAGATCGTGGCGCTCGGCGACTCCTTGATGGCGGGTTTGGGACTGCCGGGCAACGATGGCTTTGTGCCGCGGCTACAGGCCGCACTGTCGGCCAAAGGCGTCGCCGCAGAGCTCGAAAATGCCGGCGTCTCCGGCGATACGGCGAGCGGCGGGCTCACGCGGCTCGACTGGTCAGTGCCGCCGAACACCGATGCCGTGATCCTCGAGCTGGGCGCCAACGACATGTTGCGCGGAATCGATCCGCAGGTAACCTATACGGCGCTCGACGGGATTCTGCAGCGGCTGAGCCAACGCCATATCGCCGTTCTCTTGTGCGGCATGCGGGCCATGCCCAACCTCGGGGCCGAGTATGCGCGCTCCTTCGAGCGTATCTATCCGGAGCTCGCCGCCAAATACGGGGTGCTGCTCTATCCCTTCTTCCTGGCCGGAACTGCCGCCGACCTTACGCTGCGGCAGGTCGACGGGCTGCACCCCAACGCCGCCGGCGTGAATGCGATTGTCGCGCACATCTTCCCTAAAGTGCAGGAACTCATTGCCCAGATCCGCAACTAACAGCCGCCGCAGACTTGCGCGGCGTGAGCGATGCCCTCATGCTGCGCCTTGCTGCGAATCGCCGGCCACGAGGCGCAGGTGTCATGCCACGTCTGTTCACCGGTCTCGAAATTCCGCCTCAGGTCGCCCAGTCGCTTGCCATGATGCGCGGCGGGCTGCCGGGTGCGCGCTGGATCGATCCGGAGAACTATCACCTCACGCTGCGCTTCATCGGCGACATCGACGACGGCTTGGCGCGCGACATTGCCAGTCTCCTCGGGGGCGTGCAGCGCGCGCCGTTCGAGCTTCGCCTCGACGGGCTTTCCTCGTTCGGCGGCCGCAAGCCGCGCGCATTGGTCGCCGCGGCGGTGCCGGTCGCGCCGCTGATGGACCTGCACGCGGAACACGAGCGGCTGTTGCAGCGGCTCGGCCTCGAGCCCGAGGGACGCAAATACACGCCTCATGTCACGCTGGCGCGGCTGCGCGATTCCTCGAGCCGCCAGGTTGCCGAGTATCTCACGGCGCGCGCGCACTATCGTTCATTGCCGTTCGAGGTGTCGCGCTTCGTGCTGTTCTCCTCGCGCTCGTCGGTCGGTGGCGGACCCTATGTCGTCGAGGCGGCCTATCCGCTCGCCTCGATGCAGGCGCGATGGGCGTATGGGCGCTGAGGTATTGTTCTCTGGAAGCGGCGCACCGTCACGCGCGCAGCAGCGCGACTGCAGGTCGAGCATCGCGGTCGCGAAGCCGTGGCCGTCGGCCATGAATTCGCGCATCAGCGACAGCGGCGTGGCGTGAGGACTCCACTTCGCCGATGACGCCGCCGAAATCGAAGGACAGTTCGGCGTCGAACTTGCGCGCGAGCTGCTGCATGCGGCGGTTCTCGGCCAGACAGGCCATGTGCAGCAGTCGGAAGTTGCGGTTGCGCGCGGCGAGCAAGGTGCAGCGAATCAGCGCCGAGCCGACGCCGTGACTCTGCCAGGGCTTCTCGACACTGATCGCGGCCTCCGCTTGGCGCGGGAAACGGGCGCCGAGCGGCCGCGCCGCGCATCACGCCGCCGACGAAAAAACCATGCACGACCGCGTCCAGCGACACCGACAGATTGACGTAGCCGCGAATGAAATCGTCCGACACGCCGCCGCCGAACCGGCTGCGGCGGCTTGCCGGGTCGAGCCGAAGCATGTGGTCGCGATACTTTGCGGTCTCACCGATCCACAATTTGCGGATCACGCCGCCTTCGGGAAGAACGTCCTGCATTGAAAGGTCCTCCGCACATTGTTGTTCGGAAAGACTCTCCCGGCGGCCTCCTCCCCGTCATGCATGCAACGCGATGGACGTCTTCATCACGCGTCCCGAATCGAAACCATGATGTCGAATGCTGTCGGAATTTGGCAAGCCGAAGTGTTGAGCAACATGCCGACATTCCTTATATGCAT